>WNGQ01002033.1_pt1 | contig 20691 bp, 20 predicted proteins | sample 5407661 | NCBI WGS metagenome assembly WNGQ01 (sample SAMN13153382, study PRJNA577476) | soil metagenome | isolation source: 60 cm soil or saprolite under Garry oak tree replicate 2 | place: USA:California | collected 2016-06-15 | reverse complement strand
TGGGGAGGGCCGCGATCCGGAGGTGCCCGGCCTCGTCCCTGACCGCGGCGGTGAGCTCGGCTTCGGCGGCGGTGAGCTCGGCCGCAATGGCCGCAGCCCGGGCCGCCAGAGCGCGTCCCGCGTCGGTGAGCCGCACGCCTCGACCATCCCGGGCGAGAAGTCGGACGCCAGCCTCCTGCTCAAGGCGGCGGATCTGGTGGCTGACCGCGGGCTGCGTGTAGCCAAGCGACCGGGCAGCCGCGGCGAGGGAGCCGTGCTGCGCCACCGCCCGGAGTACGAGAAGCCGCCGAACGTCCAGCATGGATGACATGCTCGCATGGAACGGCCCTGATGCGCCGGATCGGCCGGGGTGCGCGGCTGCCATGGCCGGGGTGGGGCGCCAACACTGCGCCAACGCCACTTGACATCTATGCGAGCGTTTCCATCCGCCTATCTGACCGGCTCCCCGGGTGTCAACCGCTGCGCGGATAGGCGTGCCGACAAGAAGGGCGAAGCCGGAGACGCGCGACGGAAGGTGCGGGTCACTCATGATCGGTCTGGTCCCAGCTCATCTTTGCCCGCAGTGTAGGCCGCTGGACTGCCGGTTGACGCGCTGCCCTGTGCTGAGCCAAGGCCTCTGCGCCGAGATTCATCAAGAGGATCCGAGGGACCTGGCCCAGTGACGGTCCGGCAACCTCCCCACGAGGGAAAGGTGCCACTGCCAGGAACGATGAGGAGGGTCTGGTGAGCGTGCTGCTCGATGTTCCCGTGCTTCACGGATCGTTGGTTTGGCTGGAGCCACTCGCGATGCGGCACGCGTCGGATCTGGCGTAGGCCGCGGAGGAGGATCGTTCCTCCTACGGTTTCACGGTGGTTCCCCGTGCGGCCGAGGTCGAGGCGTACCTAGCGGCCCAGTTCGCCCGTGATGGGCTGACTCCCTTGGCGCAGGTTCGGATGCGGGACGGGATGGCGGTGGCATGCACTGCGTTCTGCGAGCCCCGAACGTGGCCGGACCGGCAAGACCTGTGCGCCATCGAGGTCGGCTGGACATGGATTGCGGCATAGGCGCAAGGCACCGGGATCAATCTCAAGGCAAAGCTCCTCCTTTTCACACAGCCGTTCGAGACGCTGGGCGTAGCCCGCGTCGACCTCAAGACCGACGCCCGCAACGAAAGGTCACGTCGGGCGATTGAGGGGCTCGGCGCGCGCTTCGAGGGCGTGTTGCGTAGCTGGTCGCCCTCGCGGGCGCCCGGCGAGGCAGGGATGTTGCGGGACTCAGCCATGTTCTCCGTGGTCGCTGCCGAATGGCCAGCCGTCAAGTCGGCGCTGGGCGCTCGCCTCGCCAGCGTAAGCACCGGGTGAGCCGCAGCGGGGACGAGCGGAGCATGCTCATCGATTCCCTCGCGTCCCGGCGAGCCATGGCACGAAGCAGCGTCGCTCGCCGGGTGCTCATCCACATGAGCGAGCAGCACGCGCGCCACAATGCATGGGGTGCAGAGATTGCAGCACAGCCTGTGAGCGGCTGCGTTCGCATCGACGCTCGGCTTGCTACCGTAGCGCGCCTGCTCTCCATCAGCGCACACCAGGGCCTTGACCTTGGAGCATGCTCCAAGGTCTACGCTGGCGACATGTCCAGGCTCGCCGTCTCCATGCTCGCCAAGCAGACCGGCATCCCGCCCGACACGATCCGCTACTACGACCGTATCGGGCTGCTCCCACCAGCCGCCCGCACCGCCGCCGGGTACCGCCACTACGACCCGACCGCCGCCCAGCGGCTGCGCTTCATCAAAGGCGCCCAACGGTTCGGGCTGCGCTTGCGGGAGATCGCCGAACTCCTCGCCGTCCGCGACCGCGGCGCCTGCCCCTGCGGGCACGCCGAAGCGCTCGTTTGCCGCCGCCTTGCCGAGATCGACGCCGAGATCGCCCGCTTGGCCGAGGTCCGCGGGGAGCTGGCCTGGCTCGCGGCCGTGGGTGCCGCCGACGCCTGCCCGAACCCGGCCGGCGTCTGGCCCTGCGAAGTCCAGTTCATCGACGCCGGGACCCGAACCAGGAGAAGGAGTGGAGGGAGGTGACGATCGGATGACCGCGCCGTCCGCGCCGGCCGCGGGGTGCTGCTGCCCCTGCGGCCAGGCCCCATGCCCGGACTGTGGCTGCCCGTGTGGGGAGACGCCATGCCCCTGCTGTGGTCGCCCTGCCTGATCGGCCACGCCCGACCCTCATCGTCCATCGTGGCGTTCCCGGCCTGCTGGATAGCTCATCTCCTGGCCGGCCCCCGATCGACTTGGAGGTGGTCACGCTGGTGCTGCGCTTCTTGCGATAGGTCCACCTACGTCGCACGAGTTCGCGGTGCCGAACGGATCAGCGCCGCCGCCGGTCAAGCCGCCCACGACCTGCTCGCCGCCGCCCAAACCCAGCTCGGCCGCCAAGCCCACCTCCAGGCGACCAGCGGCCGCCCAGAACGCGAAGTCGTCCAAGCCGCCGAGGCCGCCGACCTCCTGGTAGTCGCCCGCGACGGCGACCGCTCTCGCCTCGGCCCTGCCAGCCTTGGCCCAGCGACCCGCTTCGTCGTCGACCACGCCCCCTGTCCCATCCTGCTGGTCTGGCCCGACGAAGCACCTGGGGTGACGTCCATCCCGTCGCCGCACCCACACCCACCAAGCCTCCACCCCACCCACCTCCACTCCCACCCCGGCGCTGAGATGGCCACCATCCAGGGTCGGCACCGTCGAGCCGGCGTACTTCGTCTCGCGCTCGCTGTCGTGCTCGCTCCTCACGGCGGTCGCTTCCTGCGACGAGGTCGGCCCGCAGCGGGCCTGCCGCCAGCTCAGTCTCGTAGGCGACGCTGAAGCGGGCGCGGGCTGCGTCCGGCGGGAGGGAGTGGAGAGTCGGAAATCAGCCCCTTGATCAGCTCTTTCCGCCCGATCCGCGGAAGCGGTCGCCGGCACGCTCGGCCAGCACCTCGGGGGTGAAGGGCAGGTCGACGGCGGCCTCCCAGTGCAGCCGCTCCAGGTAGGTCGCATCCGACCGGTACGGCTCGGCTTGGGTGAGATTGGAGCGCACCAGCATGCGGAGGTTCAGCGGGTAGCCGACCGTGCCGGGCGGGGCGCCGTACAGAGCCAGGTTGAAGCTCTCAAAACCAAGCTCGCCATACAGGCCAAGCGCCGTGGCGATCCCTGTGGCCAGCTCGGCCAGGCGGTCGTCGTCCAACTCGACCGGGGAGGCCACGCCGGGCACGAAGGCGCGCAGCTCGGCCGGGCCGAGCGGCGCGAAGCTCGACAGCCACTCGATGGTGCCGGTGCTGCCCAGGTGCCGGCGCCCCAGGCGGCGTTCGGTGGCCAGGTAGTCGGCGTAGCGCTGCGGCGGCACCTGGGCGAGCAGGGCCTGCATGGTGGTCGGCACCGGGGTGGCGGCACCTTGGGTGTGGGGGTGGAACACCGAACTGCCGGAAGAAAACAGGTGGTTGGCGTTGACCGACGCCCACCCCGCGGCCGGGTCGGCAGCCCACACCGCCCGCAGCCAGTCGCGCTGGGCGGCCAGGTTGTCGCCGATGAGGCGGGCGTCTTGCCCCAGCTCCGCGACCGACAAGTAGTGCAGCGTCGTGCCGTAGACGGCGACCGAGCTGTGCTTGGCGTAGGCGCGCAGGTTCGGGAACAGCAGCGCCTGGCCGCGACCGATCCGCCCATCCCCGCCGCTGTCCTGCGCAGCTTCGGACCACAGCGCCGCTGCAAGCTTGGGGGTGGCGACCTCGACGGCATGGGGGCAGAACGGGCAGTCGGGCTGGGTCGCCGCAGCGAGCGCCGCCAGGTCGTAGGTGTTGGGCGGGAACAGCGGGTCGGGGCTTTCGATCAGGCGGGCGGTGTGCCCGGTCAGCGGGTCCCAGCGGACCTCCAGCCGCAACGACGCGGGCGCGAACCCTCCGCCCGGATGCCGCAGCTCCCCCTTGAAGACCTCGCTCCGCAGCTCCACGCGCCACCGCCTCCCGATGTTGATCGGCACCTCATACTGTCATCTTCCGAACAGGAGACCGCCGACCGCTGCCGGCCGGGCGGAGCCCCACCTCCGTCGCTGATGACGGCTCAACCGCCCCTGGCGTGGATGCGGCCCCCTCCGAGCCCCAGATGCAAGGCGGGAGCAGCGCACCCGGCTACCCCTACTGGTAGTACTGGTAGTCGGGATCGTCGTCTGGCCGGGGAGACGGCGGACGGTCGAGATCGTCCAGCTCACGAAGATGGCCGCGCAGCCGGGCTCGCGCCCGGGCCGCCCCGCACGGCACCCCACCACGCAGCGACTGCCCACTTGTCCCGCGCTGCCCCGCTGGCACACCCAGAGCCCCGACGACTGGGAGCTGAGCCTCGAGGAGGATCCCCAAACCACCGAGCGGCGCCGTGCCGCCTGGCCATGCAGCCGGCTGCTTGACCTGCTCGGCCCGGAGGCCCGGAGGATCGGCTGCTGAAGGTCAGCCTTCGCCAGCGCCGCCGTCTTGGACTTGGTCCCGGGTGGCGAGGGCGGCGTCGGCCTCGTCGAGGAGCTTGGCGGCCTGGTCGAGGTCGGCCTGGCGGGCGGCACGGTCCTGCTCGGCGGCCTCCAGCAGCGCGCCGCCCCGGTCGACCGCTGCGCGCAGGCTCGCCGCGAGCTCCTGCTGGTGGCGGCGGAGCTGGCCGGTGAGCAGGCGGGCCGCCTCCCCCAGCGCCAGCGACGCCGCACCGCGCAGGCGGCCGAACACCGCATCGGTGTCCTCGACCGCCGCCTGCTGCGCCTTGGTGATCGTCCGCGCGCGGGCGGCGGCTCGGCCCCGCAACCGCCACGCGGCCGAGGCCAGCTCGTCGGCCAGGTGGGTGATCCGGGGAGCGCCGAAGCCGATCGGCTTGACGGCGGCGTCGATGTCGGGTGCGGCGAAGGCTGGCAGGGGCACCCCGAACGCGCTTGCCGCCTCGGCGTGCAGCCGGGCCAGCCGCTGCCGTGCCCGTTCGATGACCGGGCCGCTGGCGCGCTGCCAGGCTGCCAGGGCCGCCGCTCGCGCCTCACTGACCGTCGGGCCGGTGCGCTGCTCCAGCAACGCTGGCCGCTCGGCCTCCAGCCACTCCAGCAGCGCGCCCGGCGCCAGGTCGGGGTGCTGGTCGGCGGCCCGGCGGGTGGCGTGGGCTGCCGCCCGCCCAAGCCGCACCAGCTGCGGCTCCACGACCGCGTCCAGCGCGTCCAGGGCACGGCGCACCGCCCCGCTGAGCAGCGCCTCGTCGGCAGCGCCCTCGTCGCCCAACGCCGCCGCAGCGGCGTCGAAAATTTGCAGGCGGCGAGCGATCTCGACGGCCGGCAACCCGGCAGCACGCCGCTCCAGCTCCAAGGCCAGCCGCAGCATCCCCGCCGCCCGCCGCGCCGAGCGGGCAGCCGCGTCAGCGACCGCGGCAGCGCGGCCCTCGGACAGGAAGCGGCGCAGGTCGGCGGCGAAGCGAGCGAACCGATCGGGGTCGCCGACGCCGGCGCGGGCCGACAGCGCATAGACCGGCCCCGGCCAGGAGGAGCCGGCCCTTGCCACGACCTGCCCGACGACCTGCTCGGTGAAGCTGACGGTGCGCTCCAGCTCCTCCGCCTGGAGGTAGTCGGCCTTGTTGAGCACCACAAACAGCCTGACCGCATGCTCGGCGACCCGCTCCAGGAAGGCCCGCTCCCCCTGCGAGATCGGCGGGTCGGCCGAGGTCACCAGGATGGCCGCGTCCAGACTCGGCAAATACGCGTCGGTGGCGGCGGTGTTGTGCTCCAGCACCGACCCGACCCCGGGCGTGTCGACCAGGCGCACCCCCTGGTCGAGCAGCGGGGCGTGGAGCCGCGCGACCACCCGCTGGACGCCGAGCCGGTTGCCGGGGTTGCCCTCCTCGGTGACGAAGGCGGCCAGCTCGTCGAGCTGATGGTCCTCGACGCGGCCGTCGGCGAACGCGACCCGCAGGACCGGGTCGCCGCACTCCAGCTCCAGGCGCTCCAGCACGGTGGGCACGGCGGTGAGCGGCAGGACCCCGGCGGGCAGCACGTCGCTGCCGAGCAGCGCGTTGATCAGGGTGGATTTCCCCCGCTTGAACTCGCCAACCACCGCGACCTCCAGGGTAAGGCCGGCCAGCCGGCGGCCCGCCTCGGCGGCCTGGTCGGCGACGTCGTCGAGGCCGAGCAGGTGGGCGGCCTCGCCGACCCGGGCGAGCGCTGCCTGCAAGGGCGGCTGCGGGGTTGCCTGGCCAGAGCCGGAGTGGTCCGGCGGCGTGGCCTCGGGGGTCATCGCCCCCACCACCGCTGCCATGCACCGATATCCGCAAGGATCTGCAGCCGGTGCGGGATGTTCACGGCGTCCACGGCGCCTCCTCCCTGGCCCATGATCGTTCCTGCGCCTGGCAGGAGCTATCAGCCTCGGTCGAGAGGCGGTCACAGCGAGCTCCATCGCTGGTGACGCACGGTTTGCATGGTAGCAGCGAGGACGTGCCAGGCCGGGCGACGACCGGGCTGTCTTGGGCTATCTGTCGGACGACCGCTAGGGCGGCGGGGTCGCCGATGCGGGCGAGCGCGGTGACCGCCTCCGCCATCAGGTAGGGGTCGTCGCCCTCCTCGACCAGCTGGATCAGCCGGGGGAGGGCGGCGTGTGCCCGGCGGGCGCCGAGGATCTCGGCGGCCAGCAGGCGCCGGTCGGGCAGCGGGTGCCGCAGCGCGCGGATCAGGCTCTCCTCGAAGTCACGGGGCGGGCCGGTCAGGTCGGCGGCGCAGCGGGGCAGCGGGCGGCGCCGGCCTCGACCTCCGCGAAGCAGTCCGGGCAGGACCACCGCATCGTGCCGCGCCTCCGCAGCCTCAGCCGCTGTCTGTGTCCGTGTCCGCCGCCGGAGGCGAAGGTGGTGGCGGCGCGCCGAGCAAAGCGGCGAGCGCGGCGAGGAGGTCGTCGGCCTCGGTGCCGGTCACCCCGTCGCGGTAGCGGGGCTGGCGGGCGCGGACGTAGCGGCGGGCGGCCTCGACCGCCGCGGCGACGGTGGCCTGCTCCCGTGCCAGGACCCAGCGGGAAAGCCAGCGCTCCAGGCGCAACCGCCGCAGCCCCCGCAGGTGCGGCAGACACGGCTGCCAGGCCGCCGGGGCGGCCTCCAGGCGAGCCTGCCCGAGATCGACGAGCAGCAGGTAGAGCCGGTTGGCCGCGGAGGCCTCGAGGTCCTCGCACAGCGGGCAGGGCGGAACAGCTCCGAGCCCCGTCCCCGCCGCTGGGGCGCCCTTGGCGGTCGCCTTCGCCGCTGGCGGGGCCGGGTCAGCGGCTGGGCGGTGGCGGGTCAGCGCGTCGGCGAGCAGCTCGGCGCTGCCGAGCATGCTGCCGCGGTGACGGCGGCGCTCCTCTGCGAGCACCAGCCACCAGTGACGGGGGCACAGGCCCCCGGCGGCGAGCACCCGGCCGCGGCCGTCGGGATCGTCGAAGGTCTGCTCAGCGAACCAGCCGACCAGCTCCACCTCGATCCGCGGCAGGGCCCGGCAGACTGGGCAGCCGGGCACCTCCAGCGCCTGGGTCGGCGGGGCTGAGCCGAACGGGTCGAGGGTCACCGCCCGCCCCCGTCCCCATCCCGCACGCCAATGCGGTGGCCGGCGCCGCCGCATGCCAGCGTCAGCGCCACCACGACCGCTACGGTGGCCACGGCCGCCACCACCGCCGCGACCCGGAGCCACGTCCCGGCCGCCCCGCCGGTCGGGACGGCCGCGGCCAGCAGCAGGCAGCCGCTGCCGAGCGCGACCGAGGCGAGCGCCAGCGCGCCGGTGTCGGTGACCCGGCGCCAGGCGACCCGGGGCGGCTCCGGCCCGGCCCCGCCACGGCGCCAGGCGGCGTGGTCGGCCAGCTCGGCGGCGAGCAGGAGCCCCGCCGCATACAGCGGCACCGCCGCGCTGGCAAGGCCGGCACCGGCCTGGCGGTGGGCCACGATGGCGGCTGCCTCCTCGGCCATGAGCAGCGCCGCCGGCCACCCGGCCAGCGCCACCCGGCCGGCGGCGAGGCTGGCGGCCAGCAGCAGGATCGCCACGACGCCGAGGGCCGCCAGCGTGGTACGCAGCCGGCCGGTGACGGTCAGGACCGGCGTGGCGGCCAGGACCACGGCGAGCAGCACGGCGACAGCCGCCTCCAGCTCCAAGACCCAGGTCCGGTCCGGGTTCAGGCCAGGAGATGGGTCCTGGTCCGGGGCCCTGGTATGGGGCTGGGGCTCGGGCTGGGTCAGGCGTGGACGCGTCGTGCCGTGCGCTGGAATGTTCGCACCTCCTCCAGGGCTGCCTCGACCGGCCGGGTCCCGTCCCATTCGGCGACCGGGACGCCGAGGCGGGTGTAGCGGGCGCGGGTCGCCTCGCGTTGCAGCAGCCACAGCCGCCAGGCCAGCCCGCCGAGCTCGTCGGGGGTGGCGACGGTGAACGGCGACGCGGACAGTGCGAGGATGGCCACCTCGTAGCCGCGGCCACGCAGGTCCAGCAGCGCGCGGACGCCGCGCTCGTCGATCAGCGGGGTGATCCCCAGGATCAGCGCGCCCGCCGGCAGCAGCCGCCGTGGGATGGTGGCGACGGATTTGTCGGCGTAGCTGAACACCGGCTCGGTGGCCAGCAGCACGTCGACGATGCGGTAGAGCTGCCCCAGGCCGCTTGCTGGCTGCAGCCAGCGCAGCGACCCGCCGAAGCCGATCACCCCGACCCGGTCCTTGCGCGTCAGGTAGTGGCCGGCGAGGGAGGCGGCGGCGCGGACGGTCAGGTCCAGGGTGCCGCCGCGCTGGTCGCGGGCCTCGGTGAAGGTGTCCAAAAACAGCACCACGTCGGCGTTGCGCTCGGGATGGTACTGGTTGACGTAGGGCTCGCCGCGGCGGGCGCTGGCCCGCCAGTTGATCCGCCGGACGTGGTCGCCGGGGGCAAGCGGGCGGAGGTCGCCGAACTCGACCCCGTCGCCGAGGCGGCGGGCGACCTGGTCGCCGGCCTGCTGGCGGGTCTGTGCCGGCCGGATGAGCGCCCGTAGCGTCTCGGGTCGCGGATACACCCGCACCGCCGGCGCCGGCGCCGCTGCCAGCGCTGGTTCCGGGTCAGCTTGCCGCTTCCAGACAAACAGCCCGAAGCGGTCCGGGGCGCGTAGCCAGATCTCGCCGAGCTTGAAGGCGCCCCATCGCTGGCAGCGGAGCGGGACCTGGACAATCCGCCGCTCCCCCGCCGCCAAGGCCAGCACCAGCACCGGAGGCTGCCCGGCGGCGGGCACCAGGCCGCTGGGCAGCGCCACCGCCAACAGCACCTCCAGTCGCTCGACGCGGGTTACCGCGTGCAACTCCAGGACAAGCTGCATCCCCTCGCCCTCCACGGCACGATCCTGGTCCAGGGCCACCGTCGCCGCATAGCGCGGCGTGCTGGCGGCGGCCAGCCCGACCGCCAGCCACAGGGCAAACGGGACCGCCAGCGCGGCAAGCTCCGGCCGGCGCAGCGCCACGGCGCCAAACAGCGCGGCGGCGACCAGCGCCGCGTAGGCGCCGAGCCGGGGGGTTGCCGTGCGGCGCACCTCACGACCGTCCCGGTAGTTCGCCGGGAGCCGGCCCGGCGTCGCCTGGCCGAATGCCTGGCCGGGCTCCGGGCTCGGGGGCTGGTGCCGGCACACGGCCCAGCAGGCCGCGCACCACCTCGTCGGGATCGACACGCTGCACCCACAGCTCCGGCCGCAGGCTCAGCCGGTGGGCCAGCGCCGGCACTGCGACCTGCTTCACGTCGTCGGGAACGACGAAGTCTCGCCCCGCCAGCAACGCGCGGGCGCGGGCCAGCTTGAACAGCGCCAGCGTCCCGCGCGGGCTGGCGCCAACCTCGACGCTGCGGTCATCACGAGTCGCGGCGACCAGATCGACGATGTAGTACTCGATGCTCGGTGCGACGTGGACCTGCTCCAGCGCGGCCTGCAACCCCAGCACCTCGGCCGGGCCGGCGAGACGGTCCAAGGCGACCTCGTCGGCCTTACGTTCGGCACGGCGGACCAGGATGCGCCGCTCGTCGTCGCGGGCGGGGTAGCCGATCCGGGCGCGCATCAGGAACCGGTCGAGCTGCGCCTCGGGCAGCGGGTAGGTGCCCTCGTACTCGATCGGGTTTTGGGTGGCGACCACCAGAAACGGCTGTGGCAGCGGCCGGGTGGCGCCCTCGACGGTGACCTGGCGTTCGGCCATGCCCTCCAGCAGCGCCGCCTGGGTCTTGGGCGGGGTGCGGTTGATCTCGTCGGCCAACAGCAGGTTGCAGAACACCGGGCCGGGCCGGAAGTCGAAGGTGTTGTTGCGCTGGTCGAACACCGACGAGCCGGTCACATCAGCGGGCATCAGGTCGGGGGTGAACTGGATCCGCGCGAAGCCGAGCCCCAGCACCTGCGCGAACGAGCGGGCGATCACGGTCTTGGCCAGCCCGGGGTAGTCCTCGATCAGCACGTGCCCGTCGGCGAGCAGGCCGAGCAGGATCAGCTCCAGCGCCGCCCGCTTGCCGACCACCGCGCGTTCGACCTCGTCGAGCAGCTGCTTGGCACGCCGCCCGACCTTGGCCAGCTCCACGGTCAGCTTCCCCACCCCCTCCGGCTCCGGGTCCGGATCCGCCATCCCCATCCGTTCACGTCCTCTCCAGCGCCTCGATCACCCTGCGAAGCTGCGCCACCTCGAGTCCTGGCCGGTCACGGCCGCCACGCTCCCGCTCCCGGTCCCGCCGTTCGGGCTCGGAAACGAGCAAGTCCCAGACGTCCGCGCCGAGCAGCCGCCGGGTCGTGGCCGGGTCGGCGTCGAGGTCGACCTGATGGTGGGCCTGGAGGCGGTGGGCGGCGACCTCGCGCACCACCGACCGGACCGCCTGCAGCGCAAGCATGCTGTGGGCCGCGATCCGCAGGCGACGCTCCAGCCACTCCAGGTCGCCGGGACGGATGGCCACCGGGCGCGGCTGCCGGCCCAGCGGCCGAACCCCTAGCCACGCCAGATCGCGCGGCCCGCCCGATCTGGCCGGGCTGGCCCGACGCAGCGCCCGCAGCAGGCTCGTCAGCGCCAGGGCGGCGACGACCAGCAGGTATAGGTCAACCAGGCCGAGGCGATGCCGGGGGACCAGCGCGAGCGCCACGAGGAGGAGCACGCCGGGGGCCAGGACGAGCAGTACGATCCGGCCTGCCACCCTCATGGCCCTTCCTCCGGCACCGTGCCAGACGCCACACCAGCTGCCGGGGCGGACGCCAAGCCGGCGCGAATACGCTCCAGCGCGCCGATCGCAGCGGTCCGCATGCGCTCGTCCACCACGTGCGGGCTGAACTTCGCCCGCTGGTACAGGTCGGTCAGGTCGCGAGCCGCCTCGGGGCCGGGGCTGGCCCGCAGCTCGCCAAGGATCCGCCGCAGGTACTCAAGCGGCGCCTCGGCGCTGCGGCGGCCGAGCCCATACGGCCCGAGCGTGCGCTCCATGCAGGCGTAGGCGGCGACCACCGCCCGCCGCGGATCGGGCTCACGGCGAAGGTCCTCGACGGCCCCGGCCAGCACGGCGGCAACCGCAACCGCGGAGGCGGGCCGGGGGGCCTCGCCAGACGGCCACCGGCGCCGACGGCGCCGGCCACGGACGGCGGTGACCACGCCGACGGCCAGCAGGCCAGCGGCCGCCACCGCCCCAGTCACAACCCACGCCAGGCCGGAGGCGGCCGGCTGGCGGGCTGGCTCCGCCCCCGAGGACCCGGGCCCCGGCAGACGCGATGGATCGAATGCGGACGGGGGCGGCTGGACCGGTTGCGGCCCGCCGTGGTGCCGGGCGGTGAGCACGAACACGGCCAGCCAGCCGCCGCCGAGCAGCAGCAGCGGCAGCAGCACCAACACGAGCTTGACCCACCACGGCGTCGGCGGCTCCTCGATCACCCACTCCGCCTCGTCTGGGTCGCGCTTGCGCCGCCGGATCGGCTTGAGGGCAGCGGCGATCAAGGCGAGCAGCACAACACCGCCAAGAAGCATCGGCGGCAGCGTGACGTTCAGTGCGGCCTGCACTGCGGCGGGCAGCAGACCAGCGGCCGGGAGGGTGCCGCTGCCGCCGAGCCGCGCCCGGCTGCCGGCTGCGACGGTCGCCAGCAGCACCGCCACTGCCGCGACCAGCCCAGCTCGCACGGGCCACACCAGCGGCGACGCCAGCTTGGACGTGGACGCCCGCCCATCCGGTTGGCCGCGCGACCGGCCCCGGCCGCTGGTCTGCTCGCTCGTCGCGCTCAGCTCCCTCCACGGTCACCAACCCGGCAGGAGCCATCAGCCGCAAGGGCGGACACGGGGAGCCCCATCCCCAAGGGATCACCATAGTCGCTGCCGGCACTGGTTGCCGCAACCGGGTGCAGGGATGCGGGCACGATGACGATGCTGGGGACGATGGTGACGATGCGAAGACGTTCTGCCATGCCCAAGAGCGACTGGCGCGAGCGAGCCCCATCTTCGCCGACGGCTTCGTCGGTGCCGTCGCTCAGGTCATGGCAGGCCGAGCTCAGCGTCAGCGGACCAGCAGCACCGAGCAGGGCGCGTGGCGGCTCACCTTCTCGGCCGTGGTCCCAAGAAACGGCCCCCACACCGCCGACAGGCCGCTGTGGCCGATCACGATCAGGTCGATCTGGAGGTCACGCGCCGCCCGCACGATCTGCTGGGCGGGATGGCCAATCCGGACCTCGGTCCGCATGGCGCGGCCCTTGGCGTCGGCGTGGGCTTCGGCCTCCTTCAGCAGCCGGGCGCACTCCTGCGCCTCGAAGCGGTGTTCCTCCTCGACCTCGCCGACGGTGGCGCTGTAGCGGGGCAGGTGCGCTTCGATCGCCAGCCCGATCAGCTCGGCTTCCTCACGCCAGGCGACCCAGATCGCCGTGTCCAGCGCCCGCTTGGCGCCTGCCGAGCCGTCGTAGGCAACCAGGACCTTCCGGAACATGGGGCGAGTATGGACCTTGGCGAATCTTGGGGGAAGCTGGCGCGCCAGCGACGGCAACCTGCGGCAACCTGCGGCAACGCCAGGCCCCAACCACGCCGCGCTCAGGTCGCATCATGCTCTGCAGCCAGCCTCGGCAGCTCGGTGCGCAGCACGTCCTCAGCGGTCGCATACCACAGCGCGCCCACCCACACGCGGTAGCTGGTGGTCGGCCGCGAGCGGCGCCGCCGCTGCGGCCTGGCACGCCGGGACGGGCAGACGCTGGCGCTGGGAGCGGTGTGGGCTGGGACCCCGGCCTCTCGGAATGCCGCAAGGAGCGCGTCCACGAACTCCTCGCCGACGTCGGCGAGGGGCGCCCAACCCGGAGCGTCCAGCCCGTTGCCACGGCCAAACAGTGGGAGCCACGCCGCACGCCCTGCCCCATGCGCGGGTGGCCCGCCCGGTGCTGGGACCGAGGCGCTCGTCACGCACGAACCCTGGTCATTGTCCGCCCGCCCTGCCGCGCTCACCCTGGCTTTGATGGGGATCGCCGAGCTGGTCGAGCGGGACCGCCGGACCGCCGGACCGCCGCCGAAGATCCGCCCGTCCAGCAGGGCCAACGCCCGCAGCCAGGCATCCGCCTCGGTCCTGGCCGGGTCGTAGCGCAGCGACCAGGCGCGCTTCTCGTCCAGCTCGGCCAGCTCCCAGGCGAGCACGTCGAGCCGGGCCCGCACCACCTCCCGTACTACTCGCCGCGGCAGGGCTGCGCGCCCATCAGCCTCGGGCCCGGGTTGCGCCAGGGCGTGCCGGACGCACAGCCCGTGCGCGACCTCGTAGCGGGCGGCCACCTCCCGGTCCCCCAGCGCCGCCAGCAGCAGCGCAAGGGCACGGCGCTCGCCACGCTGGTATGCCTGGCAGGCCGCGCACGCGTACGGCTGGGGCCGCAGCCCGAACGCGTCACGGCGGTCCCGATCCCGGCCCCGGCCCCGGCCCCGGTCCCGGCGTGGCCTGCGGGCCAGCGTCTCCTTGGCGGCGGCGCGCAGCCAGGCTGCCGCGTGCCAGCCGCCGTGCTGCCGCCATGAGGCCCGCCACACCGCCGGCAGCGTCCCAAGCCAGCCACGCAGGCTCATCCGTGGGCTGATCTCCGCCTCCAGCGCCGCGAGGAAGCGCTGCAGCTCGCCCTGCCAGCGCCGGGCGCTGCGGGTGGCGAACGCGCTGCCGGCCCCTGGGGCGGCCACGGTCACGTCGCACAGGTGGCGCGGGCACAGCTGCGTCGCCTCCCAGGCCGACGTGGCGGTCTGGCCCTTGTCGCTGGTCACCAGCCAGTCGAGGTAGCGCCGCTCGGCCCGCGCGCCCGCCAGGCACGCGGGGCAGGCATCCACCTCCAAGTCGGCGCCAAGCCGTTGCAGCGTCGCGCGACTCGGCCGACCGGCTCCAGACCCAGACCCGGACCCGGACCCGGACGCGGGCCCGGACGGCGGCTGGCCTTCGGGGGCAGGGAGGCGGCTACGCAGCCAGCGGTGTGCCGGACCATCGGGGTCGCCGCCTGCCAGCAGTTCGAGGAGCCGTCCAGCCCCAGCCTCCGCCTCCGCCTCCACCTCCGCCTCCACCTCCGGCTCCGACTCCGGCCCCGATCGGGCGGCAAGGCACTCGGCGAGCACCGAGGCCAGCAGCCGGTGCTCGGCGGGCGCGGGTGGGGCCAGCACCGTGACGCCGTGCGGCAGGCACAACCCGCCGGCGGCACGGTAGCCGTCGGCCACCGCCGCATCGCCCAGGCCCGCCAGCAGCGTCCCGATCGCGTGGCCGGTGTGCTCGGCCACCGCCTGGCACGCCGGGCATGGGCCGGCCGCCCGCGGCTCGTCGAGCCTGCGGATGGCGGCGGCGACCACCCCACGCAACGTGGTGATCAGCACCCCGGCTGGCGGGTCGCGCAGCAGCCGGCGGGTGTGCGGCGGGCACAGGCCGAGGCTCGCCCGCAGCTTCGCCCGCATCTCTCCGTACTGGTAGGACTCGGCCACAAACCAGAAGAAGAACCGCTCGGTCGCCTGCCGCTCCGCCTGGCACGCCGGGCAGGCGCCGCCTGCCTGGTGCAGCACCCGGGTCGCGGCGCTCACCTCGTCGGCGTCCGGGCCGTGCGGGCCGTCCGGGCCTCGCGGTCGAGCGAGCCTCGCCATCACCAGCACCCGCACGACGCACGCTGGAGGCGGCGGGCGTTGTCGGCGGCAGGGCGCACACGGCTTGGGTCCACTATCGAACCTCGCCTCCCCCATCCTGCGGTGACGGGACGATCACCCCCGCCCCCGCGAGCCGGGCACGGGCCTCCTGGATCCCGGCCAGCAGGCGCGTATGCAGCTCTGTCCACTCATCTGGGAGGTCGTCCAGCCCCCATGCCCGCCGCAGCCGCTCCGGCTCGATATCGACCAGGTCGGACCATAGGATCGACAGCAGCGACTCAGCCGCGCGCCGCATCGAGTAGGACGCTGGAACAGCACCGATCCGGCGGGCGGCCTCGTCGACCGCTGCCAATGCTGGCGCTAGCGCCGCCGCCAGGTCGCCGGCGTCATCGCTGCGCCGGGTCAGTGCGAGATCCCGCGCCGGCTCGACCAGCAGACCCCGCAGCTGCCGCTCGGCTCCCGCCAACCGCACCGCGACCAGCCGCCGCGCCCGACCGTCCTCCCAGCTCACCGGCGTGGATCCTCCACGCCTGCCAACCTGGCCGCAGGTGCCACCGTGACCGTGACCGTCGCTGTCGAACCCATGCCGGCTCCCTTCGCCGCTATCAACCCGGCAGGAGCCATCAGCCACGAGGGCGAGCACGAGGAGCCCCATCCCCGACGACAACCACCATGGTCTGACGCCGGGTAGGTTCCCGCAAGCACCCACCAGTCATGCCGGGATGCCGTGCTGGAACAGCAGGCGCTCATCAAGCCGCCGGTCGATCCATGCGGCAAGACGTCGCACCTCGCTGGTGTCGCCGCTGGCTCGGGCGGCACGCAGGCGGGCGCCCGCATCCGCCAAGGCATCGTCGAGCTCGGCCACGGGGTCGCAGGTGACCAGCATCTCGAGCCGGTCACCGATCACGATGTCGTGCACGGCTGCTCCCGCGACTCTGCCGGGTCGACCGCCCCGGTCCGGCACCGCGACGACCATGCCCCAAGGGGTGCCAAGCCCCGATCGGCGCTGCCGAGCTCGTCCATGCCGCTCCTCGCCAGCTTCTTCAAGGGGACTGCGGCCTGGGAGGCGCCACGCCCCCTACCGCCCCGAAACGTCTTGGTGGTAGAGGCCATCAGCGCCAGCCGGCGCGATCACGCGAGCCTCATCGCGGGCTTGATCATCGGGCACAGCCGACGACACGGTCAAGGCCGCCTGGACCGGTGGCGTCAGGGGTCCAGCGGCCTACCGTCGGTGGGCGATCCAGCCCCGGTACAATGTTGGCAGGCGATGAGGCCCGCCTGAAATGCCGCGGTGGCTGATGGCTTCTACGGGATACCGAACCGGTGGAAGCTGATGGTGTGCTGGATCGCCTCGAACTCGACTCACCTTCCGGTCGAGGCCTGCCAGTGCCGGTCCGCTGCACGCCGCCGCTCCTGAGGTGAGCTGTTCCGGTGCGATTTCACAGCATCCTCGTTGACCAGCCGGCGGGCGGCGCCGAGACCGGCGCGCCGATTGAGCCAGCGTTCTTCCCCGACCTGAACCTCGACCAGGTGCTGGAGCCGATGACCGCCGGCCGCGAGGAGTACGACCTCAAGCCCTTCTTCTATGCGCCGCTGCGGGACGTTTCTGCGGTGCGGTACCGCCATGAGGTCCTCCGCGACCTGGAGAAACCCCCGGTGCTGGCGGCCGTCGAAGCGTTCGCGGAGCAGCTGCGGAGCATGCGCGAGCATCTGGCGCAGGCAGAGCGGCTGCACTACCAGCGCCAGAAGCAGCGCTGGTTCCTGGACGCGGTGGGGATCTACTGCGACGCGGTCGCCTCCCTGACAGCGGCGCTTACGGCGCTGGAGGCCGGGGCGGAAATCGCGTCGCGTGGCCTGCGGGCGTTTGGTGCGTACCTGGTCGCCTACGTGGCATCCGACGGCTTCACCGCGCTGCAAGGCGAGACCCGGGCGCTCCAGGACGCACTGGCTGGAGTGCGGTATGCGGTGCACATCAAGGGAGGCCGGGTCACGGTCAGCGGCTACGGCGGGGAGGCTGACTACAGCGCGGAGGTCGCGGAGACGTTCGCGAAGTTCCGCCAGGGCGCGGTCAAGGACTACCGGGTCAAGCTGTCGGACTGGGCGGACATGAACCACGTGGAGGCGCGCGTCCTGGACCTGGTCGCGCGGCTGTACCCGGCGGTCTTCGGGGGGCTGGAGGACTACTGCGCCCGCCACCGCGGCTACCTCGACGCCACCATCGGCGCGTTTGACCGTGAAGTGCAGTTCTATCTCGCGTATCTCGGCTACATCCAGCGCTGCAAGGCCGCTGGGCTGCCGTTTTGCTACCCACAGGTGTCGGACCGGTCCAAGGAGGTCGCCGCCGAGGCTGCCTTCGACCTGGCCTTGGCGCACAAGCTCACGATTGCGCGAGACGGGGCGGCGGTGGTGACCAACGACTTCCACCTCACCGGCCCAGAGCGGATCCTGGTGGTCACCGGCCCCAACCAGGGCGGCAAGACGACCTTCGCGCGGATGTTCGGCCAGTTGCACTACCTGGCCGGCCTCGGCCTTCCCATCCCCGCCCGCAGCGCCCGGCTGTTCCTGCCCGACCAGCTGTTCACCCACTTCGAACGTGAGGAGGACCTCGCCAACCTGCGGGGCAAGCTGGAGGACGAGCTGATCCGGGTCCACGACATCCTGGGGCAGGCGAGCAGCCAGAGCCTCCTGATCATGAACGAGAGCTTCACCGCCACCACCCTGCACGATGCGCTGCTGCTCGGGACGGCGGTGCTGCGGCAGGTCATCGCGCTGGGCGCGGTGTGCGTGTGCGTGACGTTCGTGGACGAGCTGGCATCGCTTGGCGAGGCCACCGTCAGCATGGTCGCAACGGTGGTTCCCGACAATCCCGCCCAGCGGACCTTCAAGATCGTGCGAAAGCCGGCCGACGGGCTCGCCTACGCGGCAGCGATCGCCAACCAGTACGGGCTGACCTCCGAGGCGCTGCGACGGCACATCGGGAACGGGAGCGGGAGTGGGAGCGCGGGGCGAGTCACGGGATGAAGGCCTTCCTCATGCACCAAGACGAGGACTTCGACCTGCAGCGCCCGCTGCCGGCAAACGAAGCGGACCTGCTGCAGGACCTGGAGCTTCCTACCTTGCTGGAGGCCATGGCGGGCGGTGATCGGTTCCTGTTTGACGTGGCCAAACAGGCCGTCCTCTCGAGCCTGACCGACCCCGAGGCGATCATCTACCGCCAGCAGGTGCTTGCCGACTGCCTCAAGCAACCAGCCATCGTGCGGGAGCTCCACCAGGTCGCCGTCGAGGCGCTGCAAGCGGAGCGGCGATCGTATTTCGGGATGGGGATCTCCAGGTACTCGTCGCCGGACAGCATCCTGGCGCGGTCGGTGAGCGTCCTGGAGGTGCTGCTTGGCAGCCTCAAGCGGCTGCGGGCCATCGCCGACCAGCACACCGACGAGTTCCGCTCCGACGGGTTCACGCGGTTGTTCGCGATGTTCCAGAAGGAACTCGGCGACGAGTACTTCGAGACGGTCGAAACCCACCTCAAGGAGCTCAAGTTCCGCCGTGGTGTCCTGCTCAGCGCCCAGCTCGGCAAGGGCAACAAGGGCATCCGTCACGTGTTGCGACGACCCCGGCCGCAGCGCTGGATCGAACGGGTCACCCCCATTCCCATCAATCGCTCCGGGTACAGCTTCCAGATCCCCGACCGTGACGACAACGGCTTCCGGGCGCTGGAGGCGCTGCGCGGGCGGGGCATCAACCTGGTCGCCAACGCGCTGGCGCAGTCGGCCGACCATGTCCTGAGCTTCTTCGTCATGCTGCGCACCGAGCTCGCCTTCTACGTCGGCTGCCTGAACCTGCACGAACGGCTTGCCGCCAACGGCGAGCCAACCTGCGTCCCCGTCCCGGTCCCGGTCGCCTCCGAGGCGGAGGACGAGCCCGTGCTGTCCGCGCAGGACCTCTACGACCCATGCCTGACGCTGCACCTCAAGGGCGAGCAACGCGCGGTGGGCAACGCGCTGCACGCCGACGGCAAGCGGCTGGTGCTGATCACCGGCGCCAACCAGGGCGGCAAGTCGACGATGCTGCGCGCCATCGGCGTCGCGCAGCTGATGCTGCAGTGCGGCATGTTCGTGGCCGCCACCTCGTTCCGCGCCAACCCCTGCGCGGGCCTGTTCACCCACTACAAACGCGAGGAAGACACCACCATGGAAAGCGGCAAGCTCGATGAGGAGCTTTCAAGGATGGCCGCCATCGCCGACCAGATCACACCCGGCGCCATCCTGCTCTGCAACGAGTCGTTTGCGGCCACCAACGAGCGGGAGGGCTCCGAGATCGCCCGGCAGGTCGTCGGTTCCCTGGTCGAAGCGGGCGTCAAGGTCTTCTTCGTCACCCACCTGTTCGACCTGGCGCAGGGATTCCACCAGGCGGGGATGGATGACGCCCTGTTCCTGCGGGCCGAGCGCCAGCCCGACGGTCGCCGCACCTACCGGGTGGTGGAGGGCGAGCCGCTGCCGACCAGCTTCGGCGAAGACGCCTACCGGCGCATCTTCGGCAGCGCCGCCTCCGCCCCGACGGGCGGCCTCGGACGCCCGATCATGACGGTCGCTGCTCCGGCCAGGCGCGAGGAGCACGAGGAGACTGATGAGCAAGGTGACCGGCGAGGAACTCCTGGACCATATCCGTGACGTGCACGGGACACCGCTCGAGCAGTCCGATCTCTTCGAGCACCTGGAGGATCTGGCCGCGTTCGTGCATGCGGCCATGCACAACGGCCGCGCCTACGTCGGGCACTTCCAGCACGACGACGAGGTGCTTGGCCTCTGGGATGCGAGCGGACGCATCCAGCAGGTAGAGACGCATGGAAAGATTTGATCGGCCGAACTCCAAAGGCCGAGTTCTATGGGCAGTGGTGCTGGTTGTAGTGCCTGACGCAGACTCGCAGGACTTGCTCCAGGTGTCGGCGTCCGACGATCAGCAGCCAGTCCAGGCCCTTCAGGATGATGCCCACTGCAAAGGTCTGATCGAGCAGATCCCTTGGCCGAAACCACCGCATCGTGAAGCCTCATCTTTGGTCTTGCGCTCGAACTTGACGCCACCGGCCACAAGCCCTCTGGCGGTCGGGTCGCCGCATACCGCCCGTGATGGGCGAACCACGCTACCATGGCAGAGTCCGCAGCAGCGGTGCGGTCACGCGCATTACCCAAAGAGGTGGGGGTACATGCAGGGCTACCGCAACGGCTACCTGACCGCCCAGGAGGTAGCCGGGATCTTCCACGTCGGGCCAAAGACCGTGGCTCGCTGGGCTAAACAGGGCAAGTTGCCGTTCATGCGCACCCTTGGTGGCCATCGGCGCTACCCGGCTGACCGGATTGAGGCGCTAGCCAGGGAACTGGAGACGGAAGGGGAGTTCCCCACGCCGACGGCGTAACCATGCCGGCTGCCGTGCGCTCCTAGTCGACCGTGACCAGGAGCGCAGCAAGCACCAGGACGGGAACGAGGCCGCGCCGTTAGGCGTCGTTGCGCTCCCTCAGGCTGGTTCGAGCCGGTTGAAGCAGAACCGCACCGGCCCGTAGGTCCAGAAACCCGAACGTCAGACCGCGTCCTGGTAGTACTCGTGTACGAGGCCGCCCAGACGGTCCCGGCGCCGGACCATCGCCGGACCATCGTGGAGGCGCCAACGCGC
>WNGQ01004893.1_pt1 | contig 20692 bp, 10 predicted proteins | sample 5407661 | NCBI WGS metagenome assembly WNGQ01 (sample SAMN13153382, study PRJNA577476) | soil metagenome | isolation source: 60 cm soil or saprolite under Garry oak tree replicate 2 | place: USA:California | collected 2016-06-15 | reverse complement strand
CAGGCGCGGAGCCAGCTCCTCGAGGGTCAGCGCGATGTCACCGATCAGCTCGACCTTCGCGCCGAGGGCGTCGGCGTGGCTCGTCCGGCCCAGGTGCAGCAGCGGCGTGGTGATGGGCCACGGACGAGACCTCAGCTCGACGGCGTCGACACCGACGGTCACGACGAGGTCGGCACGCTCGAGCAGGGATCGCCCGACGGTACTGCTGACGAGACCGAACGCCAGAGGATGGGGATCGGGAAGCACGCCCTTGCCCTTGAGGGTGGTCAGCGTGGGCGCCGGCAGCGTCTCGACGAACGGCCTCAGCCATCCACCAGCGTCGCCGGTACGGCATTCGAGGCCGACGACGAGCACCGGGCGCGCGGCGCTCACCAACAGTCGGGCCGCATCGTCGAGCGCCTCTGACGACGGCGGAGCGACCGCCGGCCGGAGTGAAGTCCGGACTGGCAGCGCCGCCTCGGTGGCGGCGTCGCGCGCGACGCGCACGACGACCGGCCCGCGAGGATCCCGCATCGCGAGTTGCACGGCGTGAGCGATCCAGTGAGCGGCCGACATCGGCTCCGCCTCGACGACGCCCTTCACGAGCGACGCGGCCTCGGCGCCGACTGACCCTTCGACCAGCGCGATGAGCGGAGCGCGGCTGGCGGAGGCGTAGCGGAGGCCGGCCCGCGCCTCGTCGGCGGCGGCGAGGATCACGGCACCAGGCGCGTCGGCCAGCTCCCCAGTGACCGCGGCCATCAGCGTGGCCGCCGCACCGCTGTCCGCGCTCACGATCGGAAGTCGCCGGCGCTCCACGGCCTGCGACACCGCCACGACCGAAGACGCGCGCTCGACGGTGAAGATGCGCGGCGTCGTCGCCCGCGCGAGGCCATCGACGACGATGTCGGCGACCGTGGTCGCCGTCATCCGCGCTACGACGTCAACCGCTCGAAGACCGGCCGCATGCGCGTGAGGGCGAGCCGGAGATTCGCCTCCGAGTTCGCATACGACAGCCGCAGGTAGCCTTCACCGTACTGGCCGAAGGCCGCGCCCGACAGCACGGCCACGCCGGCCTCGTTCAACAAGAGATCGGCCACCTCGGCCGACGGGCGCCGGCTGCCCGTGATGTTCGGAAAGACGTAGAACGCGCCGCGCGGCCGCGCACACTTCACACCCGGGAGCGTGTTCAGTCCGTCGACGATGACGTCGCGGCGACGCTTGAACTCGGCCACCATGCGCGCGACCGGCGTCTGGTCGCCTTGCAGGGCCGCGATGCCGGCGAGCTGGACGAACGACGCTGTGCAGGAGTTGGAATTCACCACGAGCCGGGTGACGTGCTCGGCGAGCGGCCTGGGCATCACGCCGTAGCCGAGGCGCCAGCCGGTCATCGCGTACGACTTCGAGAAGCCGTCGAGCAAGATCGTGAGGTCACGCATCCCCGGCTGGGGGAAGATCGAGACGAACTCACCGTCGTACAGGAACTGGCGGTAGATCTCGTCGGCGAGCACCGGGATGTTGCGCGCCACGGCGATCTCAGCGATGCGCTCGATCTGGCGGCGGTCGAGGACGCCACCCGTCGGGTTTTCCGGCGAGTTGATGATGATCAGGCGGGTCTTCGGGCCGACCTTGCGCTCGAACACCTCGAGGTCGAAGCCGAACCCGGTTTCCTCGCGCAGCGGAACGGGCACGGGCACGCCGCCCACGAAGTTGATCACCGACTCGTAGATGGGGAACCCCGGATTGGGATAGATGACCTCGTCGCCCGGCGCGATGAGGGCCAGGATCGTGAAGAACATGATGGGCTTGGCCCCGGGCGTCACCACGACCTCTTCCGGCATCACCGGGACGCCGCGCGTCTCGGCGATGTGCTTGGCGATGGCTTCCCGCACCTCGGCCAGTCCCGCCGACGGGCCGTAGTGCGTGGCGCCGGCATCGAGCGCCTGCTTGGCCGCTTCCTTGATGTGGGCGGGTGTGTCGAAGTCCGGCTCGCCGATCTCGAGGTGAATGATCTCGCGGCCCTGGCGCTCGAGCGCGCGAGCGCGCGCGAGCACTTCGAAGGCGGATTCCGTACCCAGCCGGCTCATCGACGGAGCGAATCTCATGTCGGCGTTTTCCTCCTGCGACGTCGTGGCCGGAATTATACGGGACGGCCGCCACCATCGGCGTTCCTTGACACCTGGCGCGATCGCTGATATCTCCACCGCCATGAAGCGCCTGGTGTTCGTCGCGGCACTCGTGCTGGTCACGGGCACCGCCGAAGCCCAGCTGGGCAACGTCAACCCGGTGGCACTCCCGCCGAACAGCACGGCCCAGCCTTTCGGGCAAGATCCGCATCCTTTCAACAATGTCGCCGGCTGGGCGCCCTTCATCCGGATCATCGACGTCCCGCCGCGGACCGCCTGGCTTCTCGTGGAGGTCGTTCAGCCCGGTTCGCTCCCACCGATCGTCGAGTATCGAACGGTGACGCTTCCGGGTCAGCGCATCACCGTAATGACCACTGGCTACCTCTACCACGCCCACTGGGGCATGGCCCCGACCAACGGGGTCTACTACCCGACCTTCTTCCCTCAGAGGTTCATCCCGAAGTAACGTGCAGTTCGTCCGCGTTCCCGCCGGCGCGTTCACCATGGGCGTGGACGACGGCCTCCCCTGCGAGCGCCCCCGCCACCGCGTGTGGATCGACACGTTTCTGATCGCCCGAACCCCCGTCACCAATCGCGAGTACGCCCGGTACCTCGACGCGACCGGCGCGGCACCGCCTGCGTTCTGGAGCAAGCCGGGCTTCGATGGCCCGGACCAGCCGGTCGTCGGCCTTGCCTGGAGCGAGGCCGTCCTCTTCGCGACGTGGACATCAGCGCGGTTGCCGACGGAGGCCGAGTGGGAACGGGCGGCTCGCGGAGGCGTCGAGGGCGCCCGATTCCCGTGGGGTGACGAGCCCATGCCCTCGACGGTCCGCAGCCTGCCCGTCGTCGGCGCCACGCCAGCCAACCCGCTCGGGCTCACGGATCTCTCGGGCGTGTGCCACGAGTGGTGCGCCGACTGGTTCGCCGACGATTATTACGAGCGCTCGCCCGAGAAGAATCCTCATGGACCGGCGACGGGCTCGCGGCGCGTCAGCCGTGGCGGCGCCTGGCGTCACGCCGACCCGTGGAGCCCGGTCGCACACCGCTCCTCGCTGCCACCGCATCTCCGCTACACCGATTACGGCATCCGTCTCGCCCGGGACGCCTGACGTCGGGTTGCTGGTCCGATGGACGGGCGCTAAGATGGCGCCTGGACGTTCCATGACGGGTACGGAGCGCTCCGTCCTGCGCGAAGGCATCGTCGCTGGCGTCATCGGCGCGGTCGTCGTGGCCGTGTGGTTCCTCGTGGTCGACACGCTCCGCGGTCATCCGCTGGAGACCCCGATGTTCCTCGGAGCCGCGCTCTTCTTCGGGGTGAAGACGCCGGTCATCGGCGCCGGAATCTCGCTGATGCCGGTCCTGGGCTACACCGTGGTCCACGGCCTCGCCTTCGTCGCGTTCGGGATCATCGCGGCCGCCGTGATTGCTGCGACCGAGCGCGAGCCGGCGCTCGTCATCGCCGTGGTCATTCTCTTCGCCTGCTTCGAGACGTTCTTCCTCGGCGTCGTGAGTGTGCTCGGCCGAGCCGTGCAGGACGTGCTCGTGTGGTGGGAGATCCTGATCGCCAACCTGCTGGCGGCCACGGCCATGCTCTGGTACTTCCTCCTCGGCCATCGGTCTCTGCCGCGCACCCTCGTCGGCTCGTGGGCCCACGTCTTGCGCGAGGGCGTGGTCGCGGGGCTCATCGGCGCGGTCGTCGTGGCCGCGTGGTTCCTGGTCATCGATGCGATCCAGGGCGAGCCGTTCCGGACTCCACACCTGCTCGGCACCACGTTCCTCAAGATGCAATCCGGTGTGCCGGCCGTCGTCGCGTACAGCATCGTCCACGGACTGGCCTTCGGAGTCTTCGGCGTCGTGGCCGCCGTCCTGCTGGCCGGGGCCGAGCGCGAGCCGATGCTGGTGTTCGCACTCGTGATGCTGTTCACCGCCTTCGAGATCTTCTTCTTCGGCGCCATCGTCATCGGCGCCAAGTGGCTGCTGGACGAGCTGGCGGGCTGGACGATCTTCGTCGGCAATGTGCTGGCCTCGGTGGCCATGCTCGGATACTTCTTCACGGGACACCGCTCGCTCGCGCGACGCATGACCGCCGCCTGGGCCGACGATGACTAGCAGGGACAGCGTCCCGCGTAGTCACGACGCGCGCCGCGCGAGCTAAGAACCCCGACCGTGATCGCGACGGGGCACGGGCGGGCGACAGCCCGGGTGCCCGTGCCCTGTTAAAAAATCACCACAGCGCGGCGGGCAGCGGCAAGCCCGCGAAGAGCTCCACCGGCAGCGGCGCCGGCGGTTTGACGCGCAGGCGGTCGGCGAGATCGTAGAGCTGGCGCAGGTGCTGACCGGCGTGCCACGTGGTGCGCTCGAGCAGCGCGTGCCCCGACTGCGGGCCGTAATAGACGGCAACGATCCGGCCGTAGTCCGATTCCGGCGTGGCCTCGAACCATCCACGCAGCCGCGCTCGCACCAGCGCGCCGTAGCTGGCGATCGCCACGGAGTTGAGCATGTCCGTCGGCGCCTGCTCCTGGAGCCAGCCCTCGGGCATCTCGCCGCGATCCATGGCATCGGCGAAGGCGATCGACAGCCGGAACGCGTGGTACGCGAGCTGTCCGACCGTCCGCTTCCGTTCGGCCGGAATGAAGAGGATCTGGTCGTCGGGGACGGCGCGCACGAGCCGCTCGATGGTCTCGAGGATGCGGTCGAGTCGTTCGGCCAGCTCGGTCGGTGACAGCTTCGGTGACGCCGTGTAGTCGATCCCGAGCAGCTTGGCGTAGGCGTCCGGATTCCAGCCGTGAGCGATGCGATCGCCGACGGTCACCGCCGGCACCAGGTTGACGCCGAGGCGCTTCAAATCGTCCATCGCCGCGGGTGTAGCCTGCACGTCGACAGGGTCGAACTCGACCCCCCAAGACGAGAGCAGCTCCTTCGTCTTGGAGCAGGACGATCAGCCAGGCCGGTAGTAGACCTTCGGGCGCATGGTGGTTACCTCCCTCGAAAGGTCGGGGTCTTCTTGTTGGCGAACGCCGTGACGCCGTCGCGGAAGTCGTCCGTGCGTCCGCTGGTCGCGATCGCCTGGGCCTCGAGCTCCATCTGCGTCTCCAGACTCTCCCAGGTCGACTGGTGGAGCAAGCGCTTCGCGCCGCCGAAGGCCTTGGTGGGCCCCTGGGCGAGCTCGCGCGCGAGGTCGTTCACCGCGGCGCGAAACTCGGCGTCCGGCACGACGCGCGTGACCAGGCCCCAGTCCGCCGCTTCACGCGCGGTCAGCACGCGGTTGGTGAAGTAGAGCTCCATCGCGCGGCGCAAGCCGATGACGCGAGGCAGGAAGTACGAGGACGATCCGTCGGGCGTGGCCGCGATCTTGGAGTAGGCCATCGTGAACTTGGCCGACTCGGCGGCCAGCACGATATCACCGCACAGCGCGAACGACATGCCACCGCCGGCCGCCACGCCGTTGACGGCCATGATGACCGGCTTCTCGCTCCGACACAGGCGGGAGATGGCGCCGTGCAGGTACGTCGTCAGCTCCTTCACGAGCGCGCCGATGTGCTCCAGGTTGTCGGCGAAGTCCTTCACGTCGCCGCCCGCGCAGAACGCCTTGCCGGCTCCGGTGATCACGACGCAGCGCACGTCGGGATCGTCGTCGACCTCGAGGACCGCATGGAAGAGATCCCGGCCGAGGCCCCGGTTGAGGGCGTTGTAGGCGTCCGGGCGGTTGAGCGTGATCGTTGCGATCTGGTCCTTCCGGTCGAGCAGCAGGTGCTGGTACGCCATCACGGCCCTCCGGTTACTGACGTGACGTCCGCCGGCGGGCGGCCCGCGCGACGGCGTCCATGACGTCCTCGATCTTGAGCGGCTTCGCGTAGACCGCCTCCACGTCGTGGGCGGCGCGCTCTTCGCGCGAGAGCTCCACGCCGAAACCGGTGACAACGAACACCGGAACGGCCGGGGTCGTGGATTTCACGGCCTGGGCGACTTGCCATCCCGAGACACCCGGCATGGCCAGGTCGGTGAAGACGGCGTCGAACGGCTCCGCGCGAAAGCGCTCGATCGCGGCCGCCCCGCTCGTCACGACCACGGCCCGGTGGCCGACGGCTTCCAGCACGTCGCCGATCACACTGCCGACGGCTTCCTCGTCGTCCACGACCAGGCAGCGCAGCGTGCCAGCCTCGGGCGCGGCCTCCGCGGGCGCGGGCGCCTCCTCGACGGTGACCGAGCCGGCCGGGAACGTCATCCGGAACGTCGAGCCCCGGCCCTCCGCCGTCTCCACGACGATGCGAGCGCGATGACGAGAGACGATCCCGTACGTCATCGAGAGACCAAGCCCAGTGCCCTGCGGCCCCTTGGTCGTGAAGAATGGATCGAAGATGCGATCGCGGACGCTCGCCGGCATCCCCACCCCCGTGTCGCTGACGCTCAACTCGACACCGTCGGGGACCGCGGCGGTGGCGAGCGACAGTGTACCGCCGGCGGGCATCGCGTCCACGGCGTTGAGGATGAGGTTCGTCATCGCCTCGCGCAACTCGGCCGGATCGCCGGTCACGCGGGGCACCGTCCCCAGCGACGTCCGCACGTCGATCACCACGCCGCGGCGCAGCGATTCGTCTCGCCAGCGCGACTGCGTCATCTCGAGCGCGTCACGCACGACGGCGTTCAGGTCCACCGGCACCAGCGGCTGGTCCTGGCGCACGCGGGCAAAGTCTTGAAGCCTTCGCACGGTCTGGGCGCCGTCGAGGGCCGAGCGCTCGATGATCTGCACCCACTGGCGGAGCTGCGGATCGGTGATCTTGCGGAGCGCGAGCTGGGCGCGGCCGAGGATGGCCGCGAGCAGGTTGTTGAAGTCGTGCGCCACGCCCGACGCCATCTCCCCGAGCGCCCGCAGCTTCTCCGTGCGCACGAGATGGTCCTGGGTGGCGCCCAGCTCGCCATAGGCGCGCGTGAGGTCCTCGTAGAGGCCGGCGCTGCGCAACGCGAGCGCGGCCAGGTCGGCCACGTTGGCCACGAGCCGCTCGTCGCCGTCCGAGAACGGGGGCTCGTCTCGGCTGACGGCGAGGACACCGAGCGCGACCTGACCGACGGTCAGCGGCGCGCCGAGCCAGCAGCGCGGGCCATGGACCGGCGGCAACGTCAGGTTGCGTCGCGCACACTCGGCTGCGTAGTCATCGGTGCGGAACGGACGGCCGGTCTCCATGACCACCGACGTCAGGCCGACGGAGCGCTCGTAGCGCGTCGCGTGGTCGTCGACCGCCCCGTCCACCACGCGCAGGACGACCTCCAGGTCGCCTCGCTGCTCGTCGGCCAGCACCACGACCAGCTTGCGAGCGCTGAGCAGCGGGGGCACGTGAACGCGCAGCGTCTCCAGCAGCGCCTCGCGATCGAGCTGGCCGGCCATGGCCCGCGCCAGCTCGTGCAGGACGGACAGCTCCTCCACCTGCCGGCGATTCTGCTCGAAGAGCCGCGCGTTCTCGACGGCGCTTCCGGCCTGGTTGGCGACGGCCTCCATCAGCGACAGCTCTTCGACCGACAGGTCACGCTCGGCCTCGAACCAGACCGCGATGAAGCCGCCGATGAGTCGGTCCTTGGCCAGGATGGGAACGAAGAGCTGGCTGCGGTGGGGCATCGTCTCGCGCAGGACGTCGGGAATGCGAAGGTCGGCCCGGACGTCGCGCGAGAACTGTGGTCGCCGCGTGCGCGCGGCCTCCGCGTAGAACGCGTGCTTGATGGTGGACAGTCGCAGCGCGCGCATGCCGGGCAGCACGCCGGGCGGCACGCGGTAGCCGGCGCGGGCGACGAGGAACTCGCCGTCGTCGTCGAGCAGGTAGATGCCCACGCTGTCGGCGCCCAGCGCCACCACCGCCTGCCGCAGGAACTGCCGCAGCAGGGCGTTCAGGTCGAGCGTGGACGACAGCGTGCGGCTCACCGACAGCAGCGTCTCGGTCTCGCGCAGCTTGATCTCGCGCTGGCGGGTGAGCTCGGCGTTGTCGAGGGCCAGACCGACCTGACGTGCCACGCCCTCGAGCAGCCGGATCTCCCGCGGCGAGAACTCGCGTCCCCCCGATCGCCAGCCCAGACCGAGCGCGCCCATGCTGACGCCCCGGATGCGGAGCGGCGCCAGCAACATCGCGTGGGTCGGCAGCCGGCTCGTCCACTCCGAATCGAAGCGGGCGTCGGCGTGGACATCGACGCTGGCGATCAGCTCGCCCGCGCGCCACGCCTCGACGAGCGCCGGCACCCGCTCGAGCGCGATGGAGACGGCGCCGAGCGCGTCCCGCAGGTCCAGGGGTATGTGGTAGCCCGCGATCGGCACGAGGCGTTCGCCGCGCTCGTCGGCGATGTAGGCCCCCGCCATGTCGGCCCCCAGCGCGCGGGCCGTCTCGCGGATCACGCGGCGCAAGCGCTCGGCGACCGGCAGCGACTCCGACAGCACGTGACCGACGGACAGGAGCGTGGTGGTCTCGCTGAGCTGCTCCTGCACCTCGCCGTAGAGGCGAGTGTTCTCGAGCGACAGCGCGAGCTGGCCGGCAATGGCGGACGCCAGCGTCACCTGCCACGGCTGGAAGGGCGTCACCCGCTCGGTGTAGTCGAGGGCGAGGCCGCCGAGCACGTCGTCCTGACGGCACAGCGGAACCACCATGTACGACTTGTGACGAAACATCGTGACCCACTCCCGCGGGATCTGATCGCTCTCGGTGACGTCGTCGATGACGACCGGCCGGCGGGTGGCCCGGGCCTGGGCGTGCGCCGGCACCGCCCGCGGCGAGCGGATCAGCGCCTTCTTGAAGGCCTCCCACATCGCAGCGTCTTCGTGGCCGTCGGCGAACTGGGACATGACCGGGATCACGCGATCGCCGTCCCAGCGCTCGATCGAGCATCGATCGACGCCACAGACCTGGGCGATCTTGATCGTCACGCGCTTGAGGAGCTGGGTGGCGTCGAGCGTGGAGGTGAAGATCTCGGCCACGTCGAGCAGCGCTCGCGTCTCGGCGAGCCGCCGCGTCGTCTCCGTGTAGAGACGCGCGTGGTCGAGCGCGACGGCGGCCTGGGATGCCAGTGACGCCAGGATCAGCTGGCTCTCGGGCGTGACGATCCCCGGCAGCGTGCGGTTCATGGCGAAGACGCCGAGCACACGGTCACCGATGGTGATCGGATAGGCGAGCAGGTAACGGAGGTCGCTGCTGATCAGGAGCTGGCGGGCCACGCAGCGGGCGTCGGTCGCCATGTCGGTCCACATGATCGGCTCGCGGTGCTCGGCGACCCAGCCGACGCCGCCTTCCCCCGGCTCGAGCGTGCGAGGCAGTCCGGCGGCGAGGTCAGCCGGCGCGAGGCTCAGCGAGCGATGGAGCTGCCGGGTGGTGGGATCGACGACCCAGACGTTGAGGAGCGGAGCGTCGAAGAAGCGTGCCACCGCCGTGGCCAGGTTGCGCAGGACCTCCTCGATCTGGAGCGACGAGGAGACAAGGCGGTTGACCTCTTCCAGCGCGCGGAGCCGGTCACCGAACTCGCGGGACTGCGAGTACAGCCGGGCGTTCTGGATCGCGATGGCGGCGTGGTCGGCCAGCCGCTGCAACACCGTTTCGTCACGATCGGTGAACACTCGGGCGGTGCGGTTGTTGACGCTGATGAGGCCCTCGACGCGATCACCGATGGTGATCGGCACCATCAGCTCGGTCACGATGCCCTCGGTCAGCACCACCGCCACGAGGTCCCGCGGCTTGCGGATGCGCGGGTCCTCCAGCCAGTTCTCGGTCCGGAACGGTCGCCCGGTGGTGATGACGCGTCCGGCGATACCCCGATCGGCCGTGAGGGGGAACCCGCCGTAGTCCTCGTACCGCGTCCCCACCCAGTAGCGGAACGCGAACCGGCCAAGCTGCGGATCGCGCAACGCCACGCGCGCCATGTCGCTGGCCGACAGCTCCCGTGCGCCCTCGGCCACGCGCTGGAGCACGGTGTCGACGTCGAGCGACTCGTTGATCGTGCGCGCCAGCACGGCCAGCACCTCGGCCTCGCGCCGGCGCTGCTCGGCCTCCTCGTGCAGGCGCGCATTGTCGAGCGCGAGCGCCGCCTGATCGGCCAGGGCCTGCAAGCGCTCGGCGTCAGTCGAGGAGAAGCCGCGGGCGGCGGGATCGGCCAGCGTCAGCGTGCCGAGGATCTTGCCCTTGACCTTCAGCGGCGCCGACAGGAGCGCGCGGATGCCCGCGCCCCTGAGCCGCTGGCGCAGCTCGTCGGTCAGCGGCACGTCGGCATCCTCGAGAAGGTTCGTTGACCACACGGCGCGGCCCTCGGCGACCGCGCGCCCGGCGACGCCGATTCCCGCGGGAAGGACGTCACCCGGTGTGAGCTGCTCCCAGCGGGTACCGCCGTAGGCGGCGGCTTCGAGGCCGCCGTCGGGCCGCAGCAGCCGCAGCGTGGAGGCGGCAACGCGGAAGAGCTCCGGGACCCTCTCGACGATGCGCGTGCAGACCTCGCGAGAGTCGAGTGTCTCCGTCAACGAACGAGCCAGCCGCGCCAGCTCCTCCGCATAGCGGCGGCCGCCTTCGGCGTCCTCGTGGAGGCGTGCGTTGTCCAGTGCAAGCGCAGCCTGGTCGGCGAACGCCTGAGCCAGGTGGACCTCGCGCTCCGAGAACTCGTGGGCGGCGGTGTCGGAGAGGAACAGGACACCGATCGTCCGGTCCTTGCTGTGGAGCGGCACGGCCAGGACGGAGCCGTGCGTGCCCGAGTCCATGCGGTCCCTGAGATCGTCGTCGTAGACGACGTCGGAATCGCTCAGGACCTCGTGTGACCAGACGGGCCCGCCAGTCTCGATGGCGCGCGCGGCCAGGCCCGTGCCCGGCGCCTGGACGTGGCCAGGCGGATGGGCGCCGTGACCACCCCAGGCGACGGCGACGAGGCTCCCGTCAGGCTGAAGGAGACGAAGACCGGCCGAGCGCACGCGGAAAAGCGTGAGCACGCTGTCGACGATGCGCTCGCCGACGGCCGAGACTTCGAGGCGCTCGGTGAATGTCCGGGCCACCCGGCCCAGCTCCTCGGCTTCCCGCCGGCCCTGCTCCGTCTCCTCGTAGAGGCGTGCATTCTCGAGCGCGATCGCGGCCTGGGTGGCGAAGTGGCCGAGCGCTCCGAGCTCCTCCTCGCTGAACGCGTGGGCCGACTCGCCGAACCGGAACATGCCGATGACGCCGAGCAGCCGGTCGCGGATGACCAGCGGCTGGACGATCGCGTGCCGAGTGCCGATGCCGACGAACTGCGGCTGGGCATACGGCGACGCGGCATAGTCGTTGACGAGGCGGCCTTGCCGCTCGAGGGCGCAGGAGCCGACGAGACCGACTCCGAAGGCGACGCGCTGATCGATCGAGGCGCCCTCGCTCCAGGCGCTCGGTGCCAGCGTGTGGCCCGCCGGCTCCACCAGGTAGATCGCGCCCTCGGCCCCGAAGAGACGACCGGCGTGCTCCACGATCAACGCGAGCAGCCGATCGAGGTCGAGCTCGGCGGCCAGCTCGCGCTCCACCGCGGCCAGCGTCTCGATGTGGGCCCGGCGCGCCGTCTCCAGCGAGAAGAGCCGCGCGTTCTCCAGCGCGAGCGCCGCCTGGTCGGCAAAGGCCTGGGTCAACCGGATGTCGGCCTCGTCGAAGGCCCGCCCGGCCCGATCGCCGATGCCGAGCGCACCGATGACCCGATCGTGCACGATGAGCGGCACGGTGAGCACGGCGCGATAGCCGGCCGCCTCGATCCGCGCGCGGGCGTCGTCACGCAGCTCGATGCGCGGATCGTTCAAGATGTCGGGAGTGACGACCGGCCGACGGTCGCGAATGGCGAGGCCGCTGGCCCCGGTGCCCCGGGCGAAAACGATCCGGTTGAATCGCGCGCCGACGTCGCCCGAGACGGCCATCGCCTCGACGTCACCGGTCTCCGGCAGCAGCCGATAGACAGCGGCGGCGCGCGCCTCCAGCAGCGTGCACACGCTGTCGGCGATGCGCTGGGCGACGACGTCGGAGTCGAGCGTGGCGGAGAGCAGGCGCTCGACGTCGGCCAGCGCGGCCATGCGCTGGGCGTGGCGGTTGGCCTCACGGTAGAGGCGCGCGTGCTCGAGGGCAATCGACGCCTGTCCGGCAAACGCCTCGGCCAGCTCCTGATCGCGCGGGCTGAAGCGGCGCCGGGCGCGGAACGCCAGGACGCCGATCACGCGATCCCCGACCCGGAGCGGGACGCCCAGGTAATGCGTGTAGCCGAGCTGGCGCTCGCGCTCCCGGTGCTCAGGCACCATGTCGCTGATCGTGCCGGCCTCGACCATCAGCGTTCGGCCCTCGGCGACCACCTTGCCGCTGAAGCTCTCGCCGATCTTGACCCGCGGACGGACCATCGTCTCTTCCGCGGTGCCGGCGAGCCCGGCCAGCACGAGCATGTCGCCCTCGACGAGCCGGAAGCCGGCGTTGTCGACGTCGAGCAGGCGCGCCGCCTCCTCGGCGATGGCGCCGAGGAGCGCGTCGGTCGGCTCTTCGGCGCCGATCTTTTTGTTGATGTCGAGGAGCGCCGTCACCTGATCTCGGCGCGCCTTCTCTTCCAGGAACAGGCGCGCGTTGTCGATGGCGATGGCGGCGTGGTTGGCCAGGGATTGCAGCAGCTCGAGCTCCTCGACACCGTAGTCATGGCGCTCGCGTACGGCCGTGCTGAGCACGCCCAGGACGCGCTCGCCGATCATCACCGGCACGCCCGCCACCGACACCGAGCCCTCGGCACGCAGGCGCTCGACGTTGCGGATGCGCGGATCGTTCTGCGCATCGAGGATCGTCTGAGGCCGCCGCGTGGCGGCCACCGTGCCGACCAGTCCGTCGCCGAGCGCGAGCCGGGTCACGCCGACGACGGTCGAGGGCGCCCCGGCGCTGGCGCGAAGGACGAGGTGCTTGCCGTCGTCCTCGACGAGCCACAGGCGCGCAATGCTCGAGTGGAAGATCCACACGCCGGCGTCGACAACGCGCTGGAGCACCTCTTCGAGCGCCAGCGTCCCCGTGGGAGACCGTCTCGAGCTTACGGGCCGCATCCCCGGCGAGACCGCGATCGTCGGTCGAGAGCAGGAGCAGCACGCCCCACGGCGTCTCGCGTATGTGGACGGGCACCGCGATCTGGGTGCGATAGCCGAAGGCCGAGTCGTCGACCTGGATGGTGATGATCCGGCCACTGCGAAGGGCGTCGCCGAGGTCGGTTCCGTCGACCGGCCGCGACGAAAAGGCCTCGATGCGCTCGTCCGGCACGCCGCGCTGGGCAACGAGCGCGAGCCGTCCGCCGCGCGCTTCGAGTCGGTAGACGACCGTGGCCGTGACGCCCATGAGCCCGCGCACGGCCTCGAGCGCTCCCCCCAGCCCGGTCGACAGATCCGTCGCACCGTCCATCGCGCGGGTGATGGCGTGAAACGCCTCACGGTCGCGAGCCCACTCCTGGCCGATCCGTGAGTGCGCTCTTCCCCAGGCCTGGGCGCGCGAAGACATCAGCCCGACGCCGACCACGACCAACGCCGCCACGGCCCACGATCCGACGAGCCAGGACAGCAGACGCCGGCGCTCGGCGTGGAGGTCCCCGGATGACACGAGCGTCCACAGTCCCTCCCGCTCGCTCAGCGGTCGTGTGATCCAGTCCTGGCCGTTGACCTGGAGCGCGCCGCGCAGAAGGGCTGACACCCAGCCGGTCGCGGGAAAGTCCCCGCGCGTGGTCGCGAGCAGACGGTCACCGGCCACCGCAACGACGACGGGATGCGAGGGTACGGAGGCTGCGATCTGCTCCAGGCGCTCGAAGCGCCGACCGACGATCGCCACGCCCGCGCGGCTGATCGGCGCCGCCGCGAGCACGTAGAGCTGGCCGCCGAGCGCGCGGACCAGCGTCGTCGCCACGGGCGGCGGCGCCACCTCCACGGTCTTCAGACGCGGCAGCGCCGGCACCTGGACGAGCGGGGCCCCTGACGCGTCGGTGATGACGAGCAGATCACCGATGCGGTCGCTGGTCACCGAGAGGATCCGCGGCGAGGCGCCGCGAGCCAGCGTCGCCCAGTCGCCCTTGACGACGCCCTCGACCACGGCCGGGTCGCTAGCGAGGAAGCGAGCTTCGCGGAGCAGGGCTTGCTGCGTCTCGCCGAGGAGGGCGCGGGTGGCGGCAATCGCATCGGCCAGGCGCATCTCGTGGCGCGCCTGCGTCTGTTCGAGCAGCGCGACGCCGGCGAGGACCCACAGGCCGGCGAGGACGGCGAGAGCGAGCCCGAGCCGTGCCACGGGCCCCACACGCCGTCGGCCCGTCAGCGGCGTTCCCCGACCCGATGCAGTTTGAGGAGGTTGGTCGTCCCGGTGACCCACATCGGCGAGCCCGAGATGATCACCAGCACGTCGTTCATTCGAACCGAGCCATCACCGAGCAAGGTCGCCTCGACCTCTTCGATCATCTCGTCGGTGGTCTCCACCTTGCGAATCAGTCGCGACGACACCCCCCACGACAGCGCGAGGCGCCGCTGGACCTCGACGAATGGCGTCAGCGCGATGATCGCCACGTCGGGCCGCTCCTGCGAGATGAGCCGCGCCGAGAACCCGGACTGCGTGAACGCGACGATCGCGCGGGCCCCGAGCACGCGGGCGGCCGACGCCGCGGCGTCGGAGACGGCTTCGGGAAAGCCCACGCCCACGCGCTCCTGCCGCCGCCACCGGATCTCCGACTTCACAGCCGCCTGCTCGGCGCGCTCGGCGATGCGGGCCATCACGACGACCGCCTCGACCGGATACCGGCCGGTGGCGGTCTCGGCCGACAGCATGATCGCGTCGGCGCCGTCGAAGATCGCCGTCGAGACGTCCGAGACCTCGGCGCGCGTCGGCCTCAAGTGCGTGACCATCGATTCGAGCATCTGGGTCGCGACGATGACCGGCACCTTGGCGGCACGCGCCTGCCGGATCACTTCCTTCTGGATGTGCGGCACTTCCTCGAGGGGCACGTCGACGCCGAGGTCGCCACGGGCCACCATGACCGCATCGACCATCGTGAGGATGCCGGGAAGATTGGCGACGATCTCCTGGCGCTCGAGCTTGGCGACGATCGGCAAATCGGCGCCCTGGTCGCGCAGGAATTTCCTCACCTCGCCGATGTCGGCCGCGGAGCGAACGAACGAGATGGCGACGAAATCGATGCCCTGACGGATGCCGAAGCGGAGATCCTCGCGGTCCTTCTCGGTCAGACACGAGACGGGCAGCGGCACGCGCGGGAACGAAATGCCCTTGTGGTCGCTGATGCGCCCGCCGGCGACGATCCGGCAGCGCACGGCATCCGCGGTCGTCTCCTCCACGCGGAGCTGGATCATCCCGTCATCCATCCAGACCTCGTCACCCGGCTTCAGCTCGGACAGATACTCGGGATGGGTGACGCTGGCGCCGTCGGCCGTCCCCACGATCAGGCGGGCGGACAGCGTGAACATCCGGTCGGGCTCGAGATCGACGCGTCCTCCCCCGGCGGGGCCGAAGGTGCCGAGGCGGATCTTGGGGCCCTGCAGGTCTTGAAGGATGGCGATGGGACGGCCCCAGCGCTCCTCACCGATTCGGATCTGGCGGATCGTCTCGGCGTGCTCGGCATGCGTGCCGTGGGAAAAGTTTACGCGGGCCACGTCCATGCCGGCGGCGACCAGCCGATCGAGGAGCGCGGCGCCGCTGCTGGCGGGCCCGATGGTGCAGACGATCTTGGTGCGACGCATCCTTCTGTCCTTTACATTGGAAGGGGCGCGGCGCCCCCTCCAATTCCTCCCCGGTTCGCCCGGAGTCCCAACACGGTCCCTGAAGTGACTGAGCCGGGCGTCACGACGATGCCGGCGTGAGCGCTCGGGATCGCAACGCGGACTCCAGGAATTGTCCCGTGTACGATTTCGCGGACTGACGCGCCACCGATTCCGGCGTGCCGGTGGCGAGCACGCGGCCGCCCTCCTCGCCCCCCTCGGGACCGAGATCGATGACCCAATCGGCGGTTTTGATCACGTCCAGGTTGTGCTCGATGATCACCACGGTATTGCCCTGCTCGACGAGCCGGTTCAGCACCTCCAGCAGCTTCTGGATGTCGGCGAAGTGCAGCCCCGTGGTCGGCTCGTCCAGGATGTAGAGCGTGCGGCCGGTGGCGCGACGACTCAGCTCGGTGGCGAGCTTCACGCGCTGGGCCTCACCGCCCGACAACGTGGTCGCCGCTTGCCCGAGCCGGATGTAATCGAGGCCAACGTCGTCGAGCGTCTGGAGCTTCGACTTGATCACGGGCACCGCGTCGAAGAACTCGCGCGCCTCCCGGACGGTCATGTCGAGGACCTCGGCGATGGACTTGCCCTTGTACCGGACGTCCAGCGTCTCGCGGTTGTAGCGCTTGGCCTTGCAGACGTCGCACGTCACGTAGACGTCGGGCAGGAAGTGCATCTCGATCTTCACGAGCCCGTCGCCCTGGCAGGCCTCGCAGCGGCCGCCCTTGACGTTGAAGGAGAAGCGGCCGGGCTGGTAGCCGCGCATCCGGGCCTCCGGCGTGCGCGCGAACAGCGTGCGGATGAACGTGAAGACGCCCGTGTAGGTCGCCGGATTCGACCGGGGTGTCCGTCCGATCGGCGACTGGTCGATGTCGATGACCTTGTCGAGATGCTGCGCGCCTTCGATCCGTTCGTGGGCTCCCGGGCGCCCCTGCGCGCGATGCAGCATCTGGGCGAGGCCGCGATACAGGATGTCGTTCACCAGCGTCGACTTGCCCGAGCCCGACACGCCGGTCACGCACGTGAACGTTCCCAGCGGGATCTTCACCGGCATGCCCTTCAGATTGTGCTCGCGCGGGTTGTGGATCGTCAGCGCGTGGCCGTGGCCCTTGCGTCGCTCGTCGGGCACCGGGATGGCGAGCGCGTTCGAGAGGTAGCGCCCGGTCAGCGAGGCCGGGTTGGCCATGATCTCGTCCGGCGTACCGAGCGCGACGAGATGGCCACCGAGCTCGCCGGCGCCCGGCCCGAGGTCGACCACGAAATCGGCGGCGCGGATCGTTTCCTCGTCGTGCTCGACGACGAGCACGGTGTTCCCGAGGTCGCGCAGACGCTTGAGCGTCTCCAGCAGCCGGCGGTTGTCCCGCTGGTGCAGCCCGATGGAGGGCTCGTCCAAGATATAAAGGACGCCGACCAGACTGGACCCGATCTGGGTGGCCAGCCGGATGCGCTGGCCTTCCCCACCCGACAGCGTCCCCGCCGGCCGGTCCAGCGTCAGGTAATCGAGGCCGACGTCGCGCAGGAAGCCGAGCCGCTCGCGAATCTCCTTCAGCACGCGGCGCGCGATCAGCGTTTCGCGCTCGGAGAGGGTGATGTCGGCGAAGAACGCTGCCGCCTCCTTGATCGTGAAGCCGACGACCTCCGCGATCGACCGGCCGCCGATCTTGAGACCCAGCGACTCCGGGCGCAGGCGCGACCCTTTGCAGGCCGGGCACGGCCGCTCGGCCATGAACGGCTCGATCTCGCGCCGGATGTCCTCCGACTCCGTCTCGCGGTACCGCCGCTCGAGCACGGCCACGACACCCTCGAAGCCGCCATCCGCATCGCCGTGGAGGATGACGTCCCGCGCGACTTCCCAGCGGCTGCCCAGGCCCGAGCACGTCTCGCACGCGCCGTACGGGCTGTTGAACGAGAACATCCGAGGGGAGACTTCCGGCAGCGAGATCCCGCACTCCGGGCAGGCCAAGCGCTCGGAGAAGAGCATGGGCTCTGCGTTTTCCGAGGCCGGCGATTTGACTGATGGCCTTGACTGTTTAACCGGGGGGACCGTCCCGCTCGACTGTGTTGCCGGGGGGACCATACCGCTCGATTCTTTGACCGGGGGGCGCGTACCGCTCCCCCCAGACCCCCCCATCTGCGCTGTGGTGCTACTGCCGTCGCCGTCGCCCAGAGGCTCCACCAAGACGACGCCGTCGGCGAGGCGCAGTGCGGTTTCCAGCGAGTCGGCGAGCCGGCTGCCCACGGTTTCCCGGACGACGAGCCGGTCGACGAGAACTTCGATCGTGTGCTTGCGATTCTTGTCGAGGTCGATCTCGTCGGTCAGCTCTCGGAGTACGCCGTTCACCCGCACGCGCGAGTACCCCTGACGGCGCAGATCGAAGAACAGCTTCTTGTACTCGCCCTTGCGGCCGCGAATGACCGGCGCCAGCACGAGCAGCCGCGTCCCCACCGGCTGGGCCATCACGCGATCGACCATCTGCTGGACCGTCTGGGCGGAGATGACCCGCCCGCAGGACGGACAGTGCGGGATCCCGATGCGGGCGAAGAGCACGCGGAAATAGTCGTAGATCTCGGTGACCGTGCCGACGGTGGACCGCGGATTGCGCGAGGTCGTCTTCTGCTCGATGGAGATGGCCGGCGACAGGCCTTCGATCGAGTCGACCTCGGGCTTCTCCATCTGCTCGAGGAACTGTCGGGCATACGCCGACAGCGATTCGACGTAGCGACGCTGGCCCTCGGCGTAGATCGTGTCGAAGGCCAGTGAGGACTTGCCGGATCCGGAAAGTCCCGTGATGACGACCAGCTGATCACGGGGAATTTCGAGGTCGATGTTCTTGAGGTTGTGCTCCCGAGCACCACGGATGACGATCCGATCACTCGCCATATCCTGCCTATTGTGGCGAGATCGGACGAAGGGTGCAAGTCTAAAGGCGTTTTCTTACGGCAGCGTGCACGCTCCCCGAGACAGCTCCTCGCGCATGGCGCGGATCGACGTCATACGGATGTAGAAAATCAGATCGCAGAGGTTGCCGCCGGTGATCTCGGGGCGCGGCACCTCGCCGCCCATCCCCGCGTGGATATAGTCGGCCAGCTGCGCGTCGCTCCAGTACGCCATCTCGTCGAAGTTCGGCAGCCCGAGCGCTCCCAGGCCATTCAGGCCTCGGAGCAGCACGAAGCTCGGCCGCGTCGGACCGCCGGCGATCGTGCCCCGCGTGTAGATGTTCTGTCCGTTGAGCCAGAACGAGTAGTCGTTGTTCAAGAAGCTCCGGTACGTCGGATCGCCGGGCAGGAGCCGGCGCCACACGCTGACGCCGAGCGAGCCGAAGCCGGACGTGATCATCCGCGCCTCGGTGGATGACACAGCGATCGCCCAGGAGTAGTGGCCACCGGCGTCGACGACGATCGAGAGCGGCCCCTGGTACAGCGGCCCCGTGCCACCGGCGTGCTGGCGCACCGTCGTCCCGTCCGCTGACAGCCGCCAGATCTCGGCGCGGCCCTGGCCCACGGAGAACGCGACCAGGATGTCACCGACCGGGCCCATCGTGGTCGAGCCAGATCCAGGAGTCGAGCGTCGCACCGAACGAGGGCCCGAGCTGGGTGTATGCGCCCGTCGTCTTGCTGAGCCGGTGCACGGTCTTCGTCGAGCTCTGCGCGGTCACGAAATCGCCTTGCGGATCGACGCGCACCACGAGCGGCTGGTTCACCGCGGGTGACGCGGGAAGCGTGCTCACGAGCCCCGTGTCGGGCTCGATCTCGCGCACGGCACCCGGACGACCGTTGTCCGTCACATAGAGGTCGCCGGTCGCGCCGAAGGCCACGCTCGTCGGCATGTTGAACCGCGCTTGCAGGCGCGGGCCATCGACCTGCCCCGCCACGTGCGGTGTCCCCGCGTACGTGGTCACCGAGACGGGCGTCGTCGAGAGATCCACCTTCGCGATGCGATGGTTCAGGCTGTCGGCCACGTAGAGGATGCTCGCGTTCGTCGGATCGACGGCGAGATCGCTCGGACCGTTGAAGAGCAGCCCGCCCTCGAAGCTGCCGATCGTGACCTTGTTGGCGGCCACGATCTGCGCGGTCGACACCGTCGTCGAACCCACCCCGGTCGGGCTGAGCGGATCCTGAAGCGGCACGACGTCACGTCGTGTGACCGGCCCGGCCAGCGTCGTGACGGTGCCGTTGGCCTCGAGCAGGACGAGACGGCCGGCGATGTCGATGCCGTACCAGTCGTTCGTTCCCGGTTTCTGGGCGTAGGTCGAATACGGGCTCACGAGGGCGTCGTTGCGTGGCCCGTCGTAGTTGACGTGTCGCGTGACGCCGTCCACCGAGTCGGCCACGTTCGAGTAGACCTGATCGTACTTCCAGCCGACTGCGACCGAGCCGTCGGCCCGCCGCACGAACATCGGCAGCTCTTCGTAGAGATCGTGCGCCTGGTGCTCGACCGGCTCGATGAACCACTGATTCCAGTCACGCCCAGTCACCGAACCTGCCCATGAGGGCGAGTTCCTGGTTACCCAGGGAACCGACGTCGGCCGGGGCGCCGGATACGGCACCGTGTCGCACGCGGGTCCATACGACCACGGGGTTGCGTCAGGATAGTGCTTGTACGGACACACCTGCACGCGCGGCCCCGTCGACGGCGGCGGAGGCGGCGCTGGCGCCGGCGGAGGCGGAGTCGGCTCTGGAGGTGGCGGTGTCGGCGCCGGTGGCGGTGGGGGTGGAGGCGCCGGAGGTGGTGGCGTGGGAGCTGGCGGTGGCGGAGTCGGTGCCAGGTTCTGAACGGTCACCTGCTTGGTCTTGGTGCCCGTGATCGAGCCGGATGTCGACAGGCGCTGCGCCCGCACCCTGTGCGCTCCGTTCGCCACCGCCGTGG
>WNGQ01005393.1_pt1 | contig 20721 bp, 22 predicted proteins | sample 5407661 | NCBI WGS metagenome assembly WNGQ01 (sample SAMN13153382, study PRJNA577476) | soil metagenome | isolation source: 60 cm soil or saprolite under Garry oak tree replicate 2 | place: USA:California | collected 2016-06-15 | reverse complement strand
CGTCGTCAATATCTGGCAGCCGGGATCGGGCATGAACGTCGACGTCGCCTCGATCAATGCCAGCGTGGTCGAGCCTTATGTGAAGCAGACCGCCGCGGTCGGCTTCGTCCCGTTCCTGCTCAATATCATTCCGCAGACCTTTGTCGGCGCGTTTGCCGAGGGCAACATCCTCCAGGTCCTGTTTCTCGCGGTGACGTCGGGTTTCGCGCTGATCTGGCTCGGTGAACGGGCCAAGCCGTTGACCGATGTGATCGATGTCGGCGGCAAGATGATCTTCGGGATCGTCCAGATGGTGATGTGGGCGGCGCCGATCGGGGCGTTCGGCGCGATCGCCTTCACGATCGGCAAATTCGGCCTTGGCTCGTTGGCGTCACTCGGAAAACTGCTCGGTGGTTTCTACGTCACATGCCTGATCTTCATCACCCTCGTGCTCGGGCCGATTGCAAGATTATGCGGGTTCAGCCTGTGGAAACTGATCCGCTACATCCGCGACGAGCTGTTGGTCTGTATCGCGACCACGTCGTCGGAGACGGTGCTGCCGCGCATGCTGTCCAAGCTGGAGGCGCTGGGCTGCGAGCGCAGCATCGTCGGGCTCGTGATCCCGACCGGCTATTCCTTCAATCTCGACGGCACCTGTCTATACCTTGCCACCGCTTCGGTCTTCCTTGCTCAGGCCACCAATACGCATCTCGACATCGCCCAGCAGGTTGGATTGCTCCTGATCCTGCTGGTGACCTCGAAAGGCGCCGCCGGAATCGCCGGGGCCGCGTTCGTCGTGCTGGCGGCCACCCTGGCCGCGACCGGGACCATACCGGTCGCCAGCGTGGCCCTGGTGCTCGGCATCCACCGGCTGATGTCGCAGGGCCTGACGCCGACCAATCTGGTCGGCAACGCAGTCGCAACCATCCTCATATCGCGTTGGGAAAACGCGCTCGATACCGATCGGATGCACCGGGTTCTGGACGGTGATCCGGTCGGCGACCCCAGTCCCTAATCTTCTGCCTCGTTGCGGAGTCCAAGACATGACGTCTCGCACAAGCCTTCGCACACGCCGACAGGCGATCGCGCTGACGGTCGCCTGCCTGGCATCGTATGGCGGCCGCGCCCGGGCATCCGATATCGATGCCTCCCACATCCTGGCGCCCGGCGGGCGATTGCGGGCAGCGCTCTATCCGGGAACGCCGACCTCCATTCTCAACAACACCGACAAGGATCCCCGCGGGGTCGGGTACGAAATCGGCAAGGAACTCGCGAGCCAACTTCATGTCGAGTACGCACCAGTTATCTTTTCCAAGAATGCGGAAGTGCTGCAGGCGGTGAAGACCGGAGCGGTCGACGTCGCCTTCACCAACGCCTCGGCGGCCCGGGCCCAGGAGATGGATTTTGGGCCACCTTATCTGGAGATCGAGCTGGGCTACCTGGTGCCACCGGATCCCATTGTGACGGATCTGAAGGACATCGACACACCGGGCCGCCGTATCGGCGTAACCGCAGGCAGCACGTCGGACGCCACGCTGTCTCACGACCTGACGAACGTCACGATCGTGCGTGCACCCACCCTCAAGGATGCCATCGCGCTCCTGTCGTCACACCAGATCGACGCCTTTGCCACCAACAAGGCAACCCTGTTCGAGATGGCCGAACAATTGCCGGGGTCACGGGTGCTCGACGGACGCTGGGGCGTCGAACGCCATGCCATCGCGATCCCCAGGGGTCGCGATGCCGGACTCGCATTTCTGAGCGAGTTCACGAACGAGATCAAATCGGGAGGGCTCGTTCGGGCCGCGGCCGATCGCGCCGGCCTCAAGGGCCTGCTCGAACCCTGAGCGTCCCCACCCGGCGGAGCGCCGGCGGCCACGGTGAAACTGGCCATGGGTCGATCGCCGAAACGCCCAAGCGCGCCGGTCATCGGCGCAAGCCGGAGTTCGTTCGAAGCGACAGCCGTCAATGTCTGGGGACAAGCCCGCCGCGATACCAACGTTCGATTGCATGGGTTCCCGATTTGCGAGAGAAATAGCCAAGGCAAACGTATGCGCGGGGGGCGTGACATGCGTAAGCAGGACTTGGTGTTCGACTACGATCGCTACCGGCGATTGCTCGCCGATGCCGTCGACGAAAGGAAGCGGCTGGCACTGATCCGGCTGTTGATCGAGGAGCGCGCCATGGATCGCCTGGCAGCCCAGCGCGCATCCGACCGCGCTGCCATGACAGCGACGACCGTTTCGCAGGTCCTGAGCGCGGCCCGGCGCTGACGTGATGCGGAGCCATCCGGGCCCCCGGCCGTCATGAGGCGCTACGCAGTTTCGGCGATTCGGTTACGATTTGTTTAAGGATACGCGGCAACTACACATAAAGGTCTTTGCCCTAAGACCTCCCTGTCCAATGTTCATCCGGACCAACAAGGGAGGTGTCATGACCACGGTTTCGTTCGTTTCCACGCGTCCAGTTGCCGAAGCCAAGTCCGGCGATCAATCGTTCAAGCTGATCGCCCGGTTCTGTTGCAGCGGTCTGGCCGCTACGATCGGCCTGCTTGCGCTCGGCCTCGATCTGAGCGCCGCCTGGCTCTAACCTGCCCGCTCGATCCTGTTCTTCAATGGCCGGTTGGTCCCGATGGACGGCCGGCTTTTGTCGTTATTCGTGCGGCGGCGTCCAACAGATCAAATTGAGACGTCCGTTGCTTGATTCCGGAGCCCAGACTTGGTCGATCCTCTTCAAGCAGCAGGTTGCGCACGTTGGGTAAACCACCGACACGCTTGTGGCGGTCGGCAGCCGTTGCGGCAAGGGCGCGATATCGTTTGAGGAACTCGACGAGAAGCTCGCAAAAATCCTGAAGCGCTGAGACGCTTTTCGCTGCATCAGCGCTGGTTCCGCACCGCAGCGCATGTCGACATCCCGACAGGCTTGCCGTCCGCATTGGAAGGAGTAGCCTTCGCATCATGGCGAAGCGCAGGCGCGACGCTCGCCCGAAAAACCAATGAACATGCGCCAAATTGGGGAAACGCCATGTTCGAAATGCTCGACCGTCGCACGAGCCTCACCGGCAACCAGATCAAGATCCTTGCGGCAGCCATCATCGGTGATGCGCTGGAGTTCTTTGACTACTTTTTGATCAGCTTTGTGCTGGCCTTCCTGATCGGTCCCTGGAAGCTCACCTTCGGCCAATCGGCGACCGTGCTCATGAGTTCCGGCATCGGCGCCATCATCGGCGCCTATGCCTGGGGTTGGCTCGCCGACCGCATTGGACGCCGTCTGGTCTTTATCGGCACCGTGCTCAACTTCTCGATCGCGACCGGCCTGCTCTATTTCACGCCGGACAATGGCTGGATCTATCTCACCGTGATGCGCTTCTTCGTCGGGACCGGCGTGGGCGGGCTCTATTGCGTCGACCTGCCGCTGGTGCAGGAGTTCATGCCCTCCTCGAGGCGCGGCTGGGTCGGTGGTCTCGTGACTTGCGTCATCCCGCTCGGCGTCGGTCTCGGCGCCGTGCTCGGCGGGGTGATGGGCAGCGATCAGTGGCGGCTCCTGTTTGCGATCGGCGTCTTGCCGGCGCTGCTCGTCCTGCTGATCCGGTTGTGGGTACCGGAGAGCCCGCGCTGGCTCTGCCGCCAAGGCCGTTACGAGGAGGCACGGAAATCGCTCGCCTGGGCGCTGCAGATGGAACCGTCCGCGTTGCCGATGCCGACGGCCGCCGACGCGGGGCCGGTGCTCGTCAGCAACTGGCTCGACCTCTTCAAATATCCACGCAGCCTCGTGGTCTCATGGCTGGGCAATGCCGGCGCACAGACCGGGGTTTACGGGATCACGCTGTGGGCACCATCATTGTTCGTGCTCTTGTTGAAGGTCACCCCGCAAAAAGCGGCAGCGATGATGATCCTGCTCAGCGTGTGCGGCTTTGTCGGGCGGCTGTCGTTCTCGTTTTTCTCCGAGCTGATGGGGCGGCGCAACGCCGGCGGCCTGCTCGGTTTCGGCGCCGGGGTCCTGACCATCGTGGCCGGCTACAACTACGATGTGACGCTGATGGGCGTGTCCGCGTTCTGGCTGATCCTGGCGGCCACCTTCTTCTTTGCCGATGGCGGTTTTGCCATCGTCGGCCCCTACACCTCAAGCCGGACGTACCGTTGCCGGAGATTCCGCTGGCGTTCCTTTATCTCGGCTGCTGGTTCCTGATGGCGGGCTGCGTCTATTACTTCTTCGGGATTGAGACGAAGGGCAAGTCGATCGAACAGATCGACCGGGAGTTGAGTACGTCGCCCGACCTGTCGACCGCCAGGGTTCGGCAGGCATGATCGCAATCTCGACCGATCTTGCGGGCGATCGCCACCTGGTCGCCCGCGCGGAAGAAATCCGCGCGGCGGTCGCGGCCGCCTCGGATGAAATCGAAAACTGTCGGCGCCTGCCGCCGGCCCTGCTCGACCGGCTTCACGACGCGGAGCTGTTTCGCCTCTTGCTGCCCCGTTCCTGCAACGGAATCGAAACCGATCCCGTCACCTTCTTTCGCGTGATGGAGACCATCGCGCAGGCGGATGCTTCAACCGCCTGGTGCCTGAGCCAGGCCGGCGGCTGCGCGATGTCGGCCGCCTATCTCGAACTGCCCGTCGCGCATGCAATTTTTGGCGACGACCCGCGTGCGGTCCTGGCCTGGGGTCCTGGTCCCGGGGTCAGGGCGGTCGAGTGCGAAGGCGGCTACCGCGTCACGGGTGCATGGTCCTTCGCGTCGGGGGGCCGTCACGCGACCTGGCTCGGTGCGCACTGCCCGATTTTCCAGGCCGACGGCTCGCCACGGCGCGACCGTCATGGCGCACCACAGGAACGCACGATGCTGGTGCGCGCCGAGGATGTCACCTGGACGGACATCTGGAATACGGTCGGCCTGCGCGGCACGGCCAGCGATCGGTTTGCGCTGGACGATTTTTTCGTCCGCGCCGATCATTCGATCACCCGCGACTTCGAACGGGAGCGCCGCGAGAGCGGACCGCTTTACCGGATGGGTTCGGCCACCTGTTATCAGGTCGGATTCGCCGGCGTGGCCTGCGGGATTGCGCGTGGGGCGCTGGATTGTTTCATTGAGCTGGCACGTAACAAGGTGCCGCGCGGCTTCAAGGGCACGCTCCGCGACAATGCGGTAATCCAGTCGGGCCTCGCCCAGGCCGAGGTGGGCTTGCGCGCGGCGCGCGGCTTCGTGCTGCAGTCCATGGCCGACATCTGGAAGGATCTCGAGGACGGCGCCACGATCACCGTTGAGCAACGCGTCATCGTTCGCCTGGCGGCGACCCATACCATCCACCGGGCGCGCGAAGCCGTGGATTTTGCCTACAATGCGGCCGGCGCCACCGCGATCTTCGAAAACCATCCGCTCGAACGCCGTTTCCGCGACATCCACACCGTGACCCAGCAATTGCAGGGGCGCGCCAGCCATTTCGAAACCGTCGGCGCCTGGATGATGGGCGCCGAAGCCGACCTCACCTTTGTCTGAAGGAGAACCTGCGATGCCATTGGGCACACTGCAGCATTTTACCATCGAACCTTCCGATCTCGAGCGCACCAAGGAGTTCTACTGCGACGCTCTGGGGCTCGAGGTCGGCGACCGCCCGCCGCTCGATTTTCCGGGCTACTGGCTCTATTCCGCCGGCGTCGCCACCGTGCACCTGATGGGTACCCGGAAACTGCGCGACGGCATCGTGGTGCGCGGCACCGAAAAGAAATACGAGGACACCGGCCGGCTCGATCATATTGCCTTTGCGGCCACCGACGCCGAAGGCGTGCGCGCGCGGCTAAAGTCCAGGAACGTGGCGTTTCGTGAGCAAATTGTCCCGCGGACCGGCGACACCCAGTTCTTCCTCTACGATCCCGATGGCGTCGGCGTCGAATTGAACTTTCCGAAGCTGTGAGCGTTGGGGCGCCAAGAGTCAGGTGATTCTCATCCGGTGATTCTCGGGGGGCAGGCTCGACCGCATTCGACTTTTAGGCTTGTGTGTCTTTTCAGGCAGACGGTTTGCGCTTTTTGCGGCTCACACCCGAAAAGCCGTATCAACCGCGCCGTTGGGTGTGATCCGGCGCCTCGCATTGCCATGCGAGTGTGCCCGTTCTGATTTACGCCTTCACTCAGCCATGAGTTGGGCGTGAATCGGTCAGTGTTTTTTCAACATTGTGTGATGTGGTCAAGAGCCGCGCCGCCGCGGCAGGATAGCCGGGCGCCGCGCCTTCCCACCTACCCCAGGGCACGCGTGCCCGGCTATTCGCCGGACGGTCGCAACCACCTGACGGTTGCCGAGTATTGTTGCAAGGTCGGTACAACCGTCACGACCAGTGTCGCGCAACCGGCGCCGCCAAATCATACCTCCGCCGCCGCCCACATGACCGCGCGCCGCGCGGTCGACGGTTGGATGGCGTCACGGTTGCGGAGCGGCAACCATGACGAGAGCCGATCGTTCAATCGAGCCCTCGTTCATGGCTCAGACGAACCATTTCCTCGATGAAGGTTTGCCTCTGCTTGTCGTCGAGGCTCGCGAACAGTGGCTCGGCGGCGTCGGCCACGCTGCGCTGATCCGCGGCGCGGTCGACCAGGAACTGCGCTTCGTTGCGCATCTGTTCGACAATGTCGTCAGGCGGGTCGCGTTTGGCGCGCGCAATGCGCAGGTTCAGGCGCTCGGCGCCGTTATGGCCAAGATAATGCATGGCGCTCGAGAACTGGGGCCAACTCTTCTCCTGATCGGAGGAGAGGTTCAGCTCCGTCTTGATCCGCTCGATATTGGCATCGCTATTGGTGACAATCTGTTCGGCCGTCAGTTGAGGCTCACCGGTCTGGGTCAGGACCGAGACCTGCTTGGTACCCTTGGCGCCCTTGCCCGTCGCTGTCTTGGCCGCCTTCGCGCCGCCTTTGGCCTCATTCGCGGCCGGCGCCGGCTGTCCGTTTTTACCGGCGATGACCCCGGTCACCCCGGTGACGACACCGACGACCCCGCCGATCGCGCCCCCGAGGACGCCGCCGACCGGGCCGGCGGCCTTGTTGCCCTCGCGGGCTCCCTGCTCCACGCCCTTGACCAATCCCTGCGCGTCAACCATGCGCGGTGCGTTGCAGAGCAAGAGGGCGAATACACCAAGTGCTGCGCACAGCTTCCACCGGGCGCGCAGCTTTGATGTCGGGCTGATCATTTTTTACTCTCCCTGATAGGTCTGGATGTGAGGCTGCGCTTTTGCTGGCGCCCAGGCGACGTCGCCGAATCCCAATTTATCGTTTTCGCCTCGACCTCGTCCACCATTCTGCGCCGCCGGACTTTCCCGATAGGGAAGGATCGGGCGCTTGATGCCGGTTGGGTGGGCGCCGGCCGCCGCCAAATACAAATTGCGTGCACGATCTACCCGTCGCGCGGGCCCACCGTGTGCGACGCAGCATGAGCAGCGCGTTTGCGGGACCTGCCGTCGCGGCGTCGATCACCATCGTGTGCGGATGACGTTAGTACTAGACGCCAACGCATGCGCTTTCTCGACAGCAGCCGTCAATTCTGATCTGATTATCGACAATGAAATCTCCGCCAGGTCGCCCGCGGCCTGTGAAGCAAACAACAAAAGCGAGATTTCTCTGAGTCTCTAACTGGTTCACCGGGAGGGAACGCAATGTCACGGAGAAAGCTGTCTCGACGACAATTCGTAGCCGCCACCGCCGCCACGTCAACCGCGCTGATCACCGCACCCTATGTGCGCGGAGCCTATGCCGCCGGCAAGCTCTCGATGGGTTTCTGGGACCACTGGGTGCCCGACGCCAACAAGGCCAGTACTGACCTCGTCAACGAGTGGGCCGCCAAGGAAAAGGTCGAAGTTTCGATCGACTACATCACCAGCAACGGCCGGAAGAACGAGATCACGATCGCAGCGGAAGCCCAGGCGAAATCCGGGCACGATATCCTGGCGATGGCGACATGGTGGCCGCACGCCCAGGCTGAACTGCTCGAGCCGCTGAACGACGTGGTCGAGCCGCTGATCGCGCAGAACGGCGCAGTCAATGGCACCGTGCAATATCTCGGCAAGGCTGGCGACAAATGGCTCGGCGTTCCGGCCTGCATCGGCAGCCAGATCAAGGGGCCCTGCTCCCGCATCGACTTGATGAAGAAGTACGCCAATATCGACGTTCAGGAAATGTATCCGGCGGGTTCGCCGCCCAAGGCGGACAACTGGACGACGGACACATTCCTCAAGGCCGCCGAGGCCTGCTACAAGGGCGGCTTCCCGTTCGGCATTGGGCTCGGTGAAACCAGCGATTCCGTTGATACCGTCGGCGCGTTCTTCCTCGCCTTCGGGGCCGAGGTCGTGGATGCCAAAGGCAACGTCACCGTCAAGAACGACAATGTGAGGCAGGTTCTCGAATATTACAAAAAGCTGATGGCATTCCTGCCGCCGGATGCGCCGGCATGGGACGATGCCTCCAACAACAGGTGGCTGATCTCCGGCAAGGGCGCGATGATCATGAACCCGCCGAGCGCCTGGGCAGTCGCCAAGCGCGACGCGAGGCAGGTCGCAGAGCAATGCTGGACGCACGGCTTCCCGACGGGGCCGAAGGGCCGCTTTGCACCGTACCTGCCCTATTTCTGGAGCGTGTGGAATTTCTCCAAGAACAAGGAGGCGGCGAAGAGCCTCCTGACCCATCTGTCGCAACCGGCGTCAATCGAGAAACTGGTCGCGGCAAGCGGCGGCTATGATCTTCCGGCCTACGAGAAGCTGACGACGCTCAAGACCTGGGCCGAGGCAGAGCCGCCGAAGGGGACACTGTTCCATTATCCCAACCCGTATAATCACCAGGTGTTGTCGATCGCGGCGTCGCCGGCACCGCCGAAGGTCGCGCAGCAGATCTACGTCCAGGCAACCCTGACCAAGATGTGCGTGCGCTTCTACCAGGGCGAAGCCATGGAGAAGACACTGGCCTGGGCGGAAGGCGAACTCGAAGGTTTCATGCGCAGCTGAGAATTTGCCGCCGACGGCCCGTTTGATCGCGGGTTGCGGCGGCGCTTACCGGCTATCGCATCTGCGTCATCAGCGGCCGGCGCTGTGCCGGCTGCTCGAGCACAGACAATCTCGCGAGGAAGATACACCATGGTTGATGTCGCATTTCAGCCGAACAGTGTTGCCCGCACTGGGAGCGCACGCAAACGCTCCTCGCTGCGGACCGCATTGAAGCGAAAATCGACCGCGGCGTTTCTGATGACGCTACCGCTGATCCTGCTCATCGCGATCCTGGTGGTCTATCCGGCGTTCTACTCGCTGCATCTTGCGACCTTGAACAAGTCGATGCAGCGGTTCATTGGTTTCGGCAACTTCGAATTCCTGTTCAAGCGCGACACCTTTTGGCTGGTGGTGAAGCAATCCTGCATCTTCGCCATCACTGCCGTCGCGTTCAAGGCGCTGATCGGATTCATCGTCGCGCACTTCGTTCATAACGTTCCGGCCAAGGGCCAGCGCAAATGGCGCGGCATGCTGCTGGTTCCCTGGGTGATTCCGCCGGCGATGAGCACGCTGGCCTGGCTTTGGCTGTTCGACCCCTCCTACAGCGCGTTCAACTATACCCTTTCGTTCTTTGGCATCGGGCCGATCCCCTGGACCGGCGACGCCTACTGGGCGCGGTTCTCGGTCATCCTGGTCAATGTCTGGTTCGGCGCGCCGTTCTTCATGATCATGTATCTGGCTTCGCTGAAATCGGTACCCGAACAGCTCTACGAGGCTGCCGCCATCGACGGCGCCAACTGGTGGCAGCGCATCTGGTACGTGACGCTGCCGATGATGCGCAACATCATCGCGATCACGACGCTGTTCTCGCTGATCGTGACCTTCGCCAATTTCGATATTGTTCGTATCCTGACCGCAGGCGGACCGCTCGACCACACCCATCTGTTCGCGACCTGGGCATTCCGCCTCGGCATCGAGGGCGGCGACATTCCGCTCGGCGCCAGCGTGTCGCTGTTCATGTTCCCGATCCTCGCGATCGCGGCGATCTTCATCCTGCGCGATATCAATAAACGCGGGAACGAAGCCTGATGACCAGCACGGTTTTGATCGACAAGGCCGCGCCGACCCGCAAGGTCAAATATGGCAGCATGAGCCGCGACCGCACCTGGGCGCTCCGGTGGTCGTATTTCTTCCTGACGCTGTTTGCGATCTTTTCGCTGGTGCCGCCGATCTACATGCTGATCACCTCGCTCAAGAGCAGCGCGGAGATTTCGGCGGCGACCAATCCCTGGTGGGTGTTCCATCCGACGCTGTCGAACTACGTCGAGCTCCTGACGTCGAACCAGTTCCTGACGTTCTTCCGGAACTCCGCATTCGTCTCGATCATCGTGGTCACCATCACCATGCTGATCAGCGTGCCCGCCGCCTTCGCGCTGTCGCGCATGCGGTTCTGGGGATCGGCGACGCTGGCGACCGGCGTGTTTCTGACCTACCTCATCCCGGATACGCTGCTGTTCTTGCCGCTGTTCAAGATGTTCGCGGTGTTCGGCGACCTGACCGGGATCCAGCTGATCAACAGGTGGTATGTGCTGTTGATCGTCTACCCCACGCTCACGGTGCCGTTCTGCACCTGGATCATGATTGGCTACTTCGCCTCGATCCCGAAGGAGCTCGACGAGGCCGCCATCATCGACGGCGCATCCTGGTTCCAGACCCTGACGCGTATCTTCATACCGGTGGCGCTGCCCGGCCTGATCGCCGCGACCATTTTTGCCTTCACCGTCTCATGGGCGCAGTTCCTCTATCCGCTGGTGTTCACGACCTCGACCGATCAGCTGGTGCTGCCGGTCGGCATCATCACCTCCCTGATCAAGGGTGACGTGTTCAACTGGGGACAGATTATGACTGGTGCGCTGCTGGGGGCCGCGCCGCCGCTGATCATCTACGCCTTCCTGATGGACTACTACATTGCCGGCCTGACCGCCGGCGCGACAAAGGGTTGAGATTCATGGCTGACGTGACTTTGCGTAAGGTGGTGAAGCGCTACGACGAGGTCGAGGCGGTGCGCGGCATCGACCTCGACATCGCCGATCATGAATTCGTCGTGCTGGTCGGCCCGTCCGGTTGTGGCAAATCGACGACGCTGCGGATGATCGCCGGGCTCGAGGATATCACCGATGGCGACATCATGATCGGGGGCGACGTCGTCAACGACGTACCACCGAAGGACCGCGACATTGCCATGGTGTTCCAGAACTACGCGCTCTACCCGCACATGACAGTGGCCGAGAACATGTCGTTCGGCCTGCGGCTGAAGCACTATCCGAAGGCCGAGATCAAGAGCCGCGTTACCGAAGCCGCCCGCATGCTCGACATCACCGACCTGATCGACCGCAAGCCGAAACAGCTCTCCGGCGGCCAGCGCCAGCGGGTGGCGATGGGGCGCGCGATCGTACGCAATCCAAAAGTCTTCCTGTTCGACGAACCGCTGTCGAATCTGGATGCCAAGCTCAGGGTCCAGATGCGGATCGAGATCAAGAAAGTGCACCAGAAGGTCCGCACCACGACCGTGTACGTGACGCATGACCAGGTCGAGGCGATGACGCTGGCCGACCGCGTGGTCGTGATGAACAAGGGCTGTATCGAGCAGATCGGCACGCCCAACGATCTCTATCACAAACCGGCGACGCGCTTCGTCGCGGGCTTCATCGGCTCGCCCGCGATGAATTTCCTGCCCTGCCGGCTCGAAGAGGTCGCCGGTCAGCTCAACGTCCGCCTGGCCGATCATCTCTCCCTGCCGCTGCCGCCCGCGCGCGCGGCACGCTATCGGGCCATACCGCGCAGCGAGAAGCTGCTTCTCGGCATCCGCCCGGAGCACATCGCGGAGGCCAAGCCGCATCCGGAGCCCGGCGTTGAAGGCTTCGGCACCGTTCTGGACGTGACCGAGCCGATGGGGATGGAAACGCTGATTTATTTCACGCTCGAAGGCGCCCAGGTCTGCGGGCGCGTCAATCCCAACGCCGGCGCGCGCGATGGCGCGCCGCTCCGATTGGCGATGGACCTCAATAACATGCACCTGCTAAACGAGGCCACGGGCATCGTCCTCTGACGATCGCTCGAGAAAAATAGGTCTGGTGCAAGGGACGGGGAATGGCGACGACCAACAAGAAGAAAATCCTCATTACGGAATCGTTTTCGCAAAAGGGTCGGGCGCTGCTGGGCGAGCGTGACGACATCGAAATGATCGAGTTTCCCAACATGATTTCGGCCGGAGAGTTCGAGGCCATGCTGAAGCAGCATGCCCCGGTCCACGGCGTGGCGCTGGGAGCGACGAGGTTCGGCGAGCCGGAGCTCAACGCATCCGGAGACATGAAGGTGGTGACCCGGATCGGCGTCGGTTACGACGCGGTCGACGTGCCGGCGCTCAGCCGCCGGAAAGTCCCGTTGATGGTCGCAGGCACCGCCAATTCTCCCTCGGTCGCCGAGCAGGCGTTGTTCATGATGCTGACGCTTGCCAAGCGCTCCAGCGAAATGCACGCCATCGTCAAGGATGGCACCTGGGGTTACCGGCTCGGCAAGCTCCCGTTCGATCTCTACGGCAAGACCGTGCTGATCGTAGGCTTCGGCCGCATCGGGACGCGCACCGCCAAACGCTGCCAGGCCATGGAAATGCAGGTGCAGGTTTACGATCCCTACAAGCCGATGGCCGATATCAAGGCGGCCGGTTGCGAGCCCGTCAGCGAGCTCGACATAGCCCTGCCGCGCGCGGACTTCGTCAGCATCCATTGCCCGAAGACGCCTGAAACGGTCGGCATGTTCAACGCCGCGCGGCTGAAACTGATGAAGCCCGCGGCGTATCTCATCAATACCGCCCGGGGCGGCCTGATCGACGAGAAGGCGCTGCACGAAGCGCTGGTATCCGGCAAGCTCGCCGGCGCTGGTCTCGACGTGTTCGAACACGAGCCACCGCCGGTCGGCCATTCGCTGCTTGGCCTTCCGAACGTGATCCTGGCGCCGCATGTCGCAGGCGTCACCCGCGAAGCCGTCGACCGGATGAGCGAGCAGACCGCGCGCAACATCTTGAGCGCGCTCGATGGCGAACCGATCCGGCAGAACGTCATCAATCACGACGTGCTCTGATGGTCCCACAATGAATGCCCTCGGATCGGTCGCATCCCCGATCATCTTGGCGTGATTTCAGCGAGTTATCCGATGGCTTTCAAGGACTATGACAGCTTCGACGCGGTCGGCCTCGCGGATCTCGTCCGCCAAGGCCAGGTGACCGCCAAAGAGCTGCTCGATGAAGCAGTCGCCCGCACCGCCAAGGTCGACCCGCAGATCAACGCCGTCGTCGTCAAGCACGACGACTACGCGAACCGGCAGATCGAGCAAGGACTTCCCAACGGTCCGTTCACGGGGGTGCCGTTCCTGCTCAAGGATCTCGATCTGCTCGCGGGAACGCGCACCACCTTCGGCGCCTCGATCTACGAGAACGACGTCGCGGATCACACGGGGACGCTTGCGCAGCGCTTCCTGGCTGCCGGCATGACCATCTTCGGCAAGAGCGCGAGTCCGGAATTTGGACTGTTACCGACCACCGAGTCACGGCTGTTCGGGCCGACGCGCAATCCCTGGAATCTCGCGCACTCCTCCGGCGGCTCATCGGGCGGCGCCGCGGCAGCAGTGGCCGCGCGTATTCTTCCCGTCGCGCATGCCAGCGACGGCGGCGGCTCGATCCGGATTCCGGCGTCGGCCTGCGGCGTTTTTGGGCTGAAGCCAACCCGCGCACGCAACCCGGTCGGACCCGATCGCGGCGAAGGCTGGAGCGGCTTTTCCTGCGGCCACGTGGTCAGCATCAGCGTGCGCGATAGCGCGGCGATGATGGATGCCATCTGCGGGCCGGAGCCGAGCAGTCCCTATTACGCCCCGCCGGCCGAGCGGCCATTTGCCGAGGAAGTCCGACGCGATCCGGGCCGGCTCCGCATCGCCTTCACCGACAAATCGCCCTATGGCGACGCCATCGATCCCGAAATTGCGGCCGCCGCCCGGGACGTGGCACGCCTCCTCGCAGGGCTCGGCCATGATGTCGAGGAGCGCGCGCCCGAACTCGTGGCGGATCCGGCGGCTGTGATGTCGACGATCGTCGCCGCGAATACGGCGCTGAACGTGCGGGTTGCCGAAGAGCGCTTCGGACGTGCCATGACCGACAAGGATTTCGAAACCCTGACGTTGGCGAGCGCCCACAATGCCGGCAAGGCCACCGGCACGGACTACGTCGCTGCCCAGCTGGCCGCCTTTCGGATCTCGCGGTCGCTGGCCGAATTCTCGACAAGCTGCGACGTGTTTCTGTGCCCGACCTTGTGCGCGCCGCCCCTGCGCCTCGGTGAACTCGACTCCATGTCGCACGACCTGTCGCATATCGCGCCGACACTTCGTCGCTACATGCCGGCGACCTCGATGTTCAACATGTCCGGCCAGCCGGCAATGTCGGTTCCCCTGGCCTGGAATACCGCCGGATTACCGCTTGGAATGATGTTCGCAGCGCGATTTGGCGACGAGGCGACCCTGTTTCGCCTCGCCGCCCAGCTCGAGGCGGAACGGCCCTGGCGGACCAAGCGGCCGCCCATTTGCGCGTAAATTAGGCGCACGGCTGAGGCGAAGAAGGGGGAGACGGCGGGCCCAAGGGGCGCTATTCTTGGTTGCAAGGAGGCAGAGCCGTGAGCCAGGGCGATCCGACCGACAACGCGCTTGCGACGATCGCGAGCATCCTCGATCAACCCGAGGCGCCGCGCCGCGGGCAAGGCAAGCCGGTTGCCGGCGAGAAGTCCGCAGCCGAGGACAAGCCAGCCGCCACCGTTCCTGTCGAAGCTGATGGCTATACCAAAACCGGTCCCGGTCCGCTCGCAGCGATCCGCTTCAAATGGACGGTCCGGCGTACCGATGATGGACAGTATTATGTCCACGAAACCGTCGGGGACAACTCCGCCCCTGTCGTCACCGGTCCGTTGAGCCAGGAGGCGGCGGTCTGGCTGGTGGATACCCGCGAAACCGAGGCGCGCACGCGATTTGAACGGCTCAAGAGTGAAATGGCCGCAGGAAGCGATACCGCCGAACTGATCCGGCTCGGAGGCGGCGAGGTCTAGAGCAGCCCCTGGGCGCGCCTCGATCAAACCGGTCTCTTCAGACTGGTGTTTCCAGACCGGTGATTTCAGACCGGTCTTGCCGGCCCGAGAAAATCCTTCTTGGCGAGATCGACGCCGGCATGGCGCAGAATGTCGTAGGCCGTGGTGACGTGAAAGAAGAATTGCGGAACGCTGAAGGTCAAGAGCAGTTCGCGTCCGCTGAATTTTCGCGTCACGCCGTTCTTAAAGGTGAAAACCACGTCTCTCTCGCCGGCATCATCGATCGCCGTCCGCGACAGGCCGCGCATGAAGTCGCCGACTGCGGCAATCCTTCGTTTCAGTTCGGCGAGGTCCAGCGCGGCATCCGGAAATGTGAGGGGATCGCAATCCGCCAGCAGCGCGGAGGCGATGATGGCGTGGCGATTGGCCTCCCCCACCTGCTGGGCGAGATTATACATGTTGGGATAGAGCCGCATGCCGAGCAGGACCGCCGGATCGATCTTGCGCGCCTCGGCATGGGCACTCGCCTGATCGAGGAGGCCGGAAAGACTGTCGAGGAAGGGCGCGAAAACGCCGACCGACGCGTCATACATCGAGATACTCACAACGTCTGCCTCATCCCCTCGCCTCGGCTCTTCGCTTGGTCTAATACAGCCCAATCGCAAAAGGTGCCAACGAAATAGCCGACGGAGAAACGGGATGCTGCGCGTCGTGATCGGTCTTGTGGTGGGGTTGTCGGTTGCGACGTCCGCACTGGCCCAGCAGGCGTCCCGGCTCGACGAGATCATCAAGCGCGGGACGTTGCGCGTCGGCATGACCGGCGACTACCGGCCCTTCACCTCGCTCGACAAGACGACCTCGACATTCAGCGGCTTCGACGTCGACATGGCGGAAGCTCTCGGCAAGGCGCTCGGCGTCAAGGTGGAATATGTGCAGACTGCCTGGCCGCAACTGATGAAGGATTTTGAGGCCGACAATTTCGACATCGCGATGGGCGGCGTCTCCATTACGTTCGACCGCCAGAAGAAAGGCCTGTTCTCGGCGCCGATCATGCGCGAGGGCAAGACGCCGATCGCACGCTGCGCCGACCAGGGCAAATACCAGACGCTCGCCGATATCGACAAGTCGGGCACGCGCGTGATCGTCAATCCCGGCGGGACCAACGAGCGCTTCGCCCGCGCCCATGTCAGGAACGCCGAGATCAAGGTCTACAACGACAATGTCACGATCTTCGACGAGATCGCCAAAGGCGATGCCGACCTGATGATCACGGACTCATCGGAGACGCGCTACCAGCAGAAACTTCACGCCGGCGTGCTCTGCGCCGTGCATCCGGACCAGCCGTTCGACTTTGCCGAGAAGGCCTACTGGCCACATTATCCACAGCCCGCTATCAAGCGAGACGCCCCCGATGAGGAAACCAACGACTGGAGAGCCGTGTGCGGGAGAACTGCCAGCACGGTTCGGAGGGAGGGGAGGCGATGAGCCTTCCCTACCCCTATCGCCTTTGCTGCATAGGCAAGACGTGGATGCCCGCGTCAAGCGCGGGCATGACGAATCGCGAGCTATTGACCCAAACGATCAACCGTTCCGGTAGGTGTAGCTGTATCCGTTGAGCGCGGGCGCTCCGCCGAGATGCGCGTAGAGCACCTTGGAGCCCTCGGGGAAGAAGCCCTTCTTCACGAGGTCGATCATTCCCTGCATCGACTTGCCTTCATAGACCGGGTCGGTGATCATCGCTTCCGTGCGCGCGGCGAGGCGAATGGCCTCGTTGGTTTCATGGCTCGGCACGCCGTAGGCCGGGTAGGCGTAGTCCTCGAAGATCACGATCTCGTCCTCGCGCACATTGCGCCCGAGTTCGACGAGCTCGGCGGTCTGGTCGACGATCTGAGAAACCTGGGCCCGGGTCTGGACCGGCGTGCGCGACGCATCGATACCGATGACGCGATGCGCCCGGTTGTCGGCCGCGAAGCCGACGATCATGCCGGCCTGGGTCGAGCCGGTGACGACGCATACGACGATGTAGTCGAAGGTGATGCCCATCTGGGCTTCCTGAACCCGCACCTCCTCGGCGAAGCCGACGTAACCGAGGCCACCATATTTGTGCACGGAGGCGCCGGCCGGGATGCCGTAGGGCTTTCCGCCGGCGTCCTTGACCGACTGGATGGCGTCCTCCCAGCTCTTGCGGATGCCGATGTCGAACCCTTCCGGCACGATGCGGCTTTCCGCGCCCATCAGGCGGGTCAAGAGGATGTTGCCGACGCGATCGTAGACGGCGTCCTCGTGCGGCACCCAGCTCTCCTGGACCACGACGCATTTCATGCCGATTTTGGCGGCGGTCGCAGCGACCATGCGGGTGTGGTTGGACTGGATGCCGCCGATCGACACCAGCGTGTCCGCGTTCGACTCGATCGCATCGGGCACGATATACTCGAGCTTGCGCAGCTTGTTGCCGCCCAATGCAAGTCCCGAATTGCAATCGTCGCGCTTGGCGTAGATCTGGACCTTGCCGCCGAGCGCATTGGTCAACCGTGGCAGATGCTCGATCGGTGTCGGGCCGAATGTGAGCGGGTACCGTTTGAATTTGTCGAGCCGAAGCACGTTGCTCTCCGCTGCAGGTTGTTTTCGAGCGGAAGACATAGCAAATTTGTGCTGAAAGGTGTTTTCTAAAGAATGGTGCTTTTGCACCGTTTTGCCCGCAATCGGCCATTTTTGTGAGACAGTTGAGTTATGAAAGTTCCAAAAACGAAAGAAGTTTCCGAACCGGAAATTGACCGTGTCGACCGCAGGATCCTGCAGTTCTTGCAGCGCGATGGCCGCATGACGAATGCCGACCTCGCCGCGGCCGTTCACGTCAGTCCGGCGACCTGCCACCGGCGCACGCAACGGCTGTTCGACGAAGGCTATATCCGCAGCATCAGGGCGGAGGTCGCGCCCGAAAGGGTGGAGCGCAGCGCTCTCGTCATTGTCGGCGTGGTGCTCGACCGCTCGACGCCGGAAAGCTTCAAGGCCTTCGAGTTCGCCATCAGGAAATTGCGGTTCGTGCTCGACTGTCACTTGGTCGCCGGCGACTTCGATTTCTTCCTGAAGATACGCGTCCGCGACATCCGCGACTTCAACAAGCTGCACGGCGACCAGCTCATTTCCTTGCCCGGCGTACGCCAGACTCGCACGTTCTTCGTCATGAAGGAGGTCGTCGACAACGCGCCGCTGGATTTCTGACGCGGCGTTGTCGTCGCGCCGGGCCGCCATGAAGCCGAATTGAGCTGTAGCGCCGTTGAACCGTAGCCGCCGGGCCCGCGACTTACACAGTGAACGTGATGTAGGTCACGTTACCGGGAACTGACCCGGCCATATTGTGTTGGTGGGGAATTCATTTCAGGAGATCGCGATGAGAGCGCTGCTGTTGGCGATTGCCACATTGCTGCTGGCGGGCGGCGCCGCACAGGCGCAGTACACCATCGAATATGAGGGCCGTACCATTCGCATCGACCCCGAACGGGGCACCGTTTCGATTCCGGGTGTCTTCGACAATACGGGAAAGCGTGCCAAGCGCGGGCACACTGATCAGGACACCGATCGGACCCAGAAACAGATTCCGCAGCAGCAGCAGACAACCGTCGATCCGCAGCCGAGCCCCAGCCAGGCTGTTAATCCGCCCGCCCAGCCGACGCAGACGACAGCACCGGCCGTGCAGACGCCTGCACCGGTCAATCCGGCTCCTCCACCACCCGCTGCGACCGCTAATAATGCGCCCGCAGAGACCGCGACCCTGCCTCCGCCACCACCGCCGGCGGTTCAGCAGAATGTCGCGCCGGTCGCCACCACACCGGCGCCGCTGCCTCCGCCCCCCGCTCCGACGGTAGCGGCGGTGCCTCCACCGGCTGCAGCCCCCGCTCCGGCCGCAGCGCCGGCCCGCAATCCCAATTCGCCTGTTGGCATCTGGCTGACCGAAGAAAAGGAAGGCAAGGTCCGCATCGAGCCATGCGGTGCCAATCTCTGTGGCTATTCCGTCGATGCAAGATCGAACCAGAACGGCGAGCAGGTTCTGATCAACATGAAGCCCGGCCAGGACCAGAAATGGAGCGGGCGGATTCACGATCCCAATACCGGCAGCAACTATGATTCAACGATCGCGCTGAAGGGCACGGACACCTTGCAGGTGCAGGGCTGCGCGTTCGGCGGCATGTTCTGCGGCGGCCAGACCTGGACGCGCGTGAATTAAGGCGCGTACGAAGCTCGTCGCTTGCACCGACCGGAGCTACTGAGCGGCCTTCAAGGCCGCGTTCGAAGACTCGACTTGAAAGCTTGGCGCCCCATATATTTTGGCGCCCCATACCTTGACGATGGTGCCATTGCTGACAGACGGATTCGTCATGCGCCCGCGGGCGGAAACGGTGGCATCTTGGGATAGGTCGGCAAGCCCTCGTGCATGAGGTGCCATGGCGCCGCGGAAGCAGCATATAGGTGCAGAGCTGGCGTCAGGTCCGAACTGTCATCCAGGGCGCCCAGCTTGACCGTCGTGAACGGCGCCTGGGCTGGCACACCCCACAACGGAGACCCACACTCGGGACAGAAGGCCCGCCCGGTGTCCTCACCGCTGTCGCCCTTGCTGGTGTAGATCTTGACCGCGCCCCTGGTGACCTCGAAGGCGGCTTTGGGCGCAAGGGCCACGTAGTTCGGTGGACCACCCGATGCTTTCTGGCAGTCGGTGCAATGACAGACGCCGACGCCCATCAGCGGCGCGGTGATTTTGAACCGGATCGCGCCGCAAGCGCATCCTCCCGTGCGTTCCATCATTGTTGTCCTCCGATCCGCCCGACGTGCAATCGGATAACGTTGAGATCGACCATTCGACACTCCTGAGCACGATTGTTGATGATTGAGCTCACGCAAGTAGCGATCAAGCTCGGCACCCTCCATGCTAGCCGGCACCGCTGTCAGATTCTGTCAGCAGCAATTTCGTGACGAAATCCGCCTCGCGCGCGGCAGCGTGACCGCGATCACATCCCCCGGACGACCTTTGTGCGAGCCTTGCCGTGCTCGAAACACAGGGGATCGCGATGGGACAGTTTCGCAAAACAATTCTCGCCGCCGCCATCCTGGTCTTGGCAGCAATGCCAATCGCCAGGCCAGCCGCCGCTTCAACCTTCGACGGCCAGTGGAATGTTCAGATTGCCTCCGGCAATTCGGCTTGCGGCAATGGCGCCACGGTCTCGATCGACATCAGCCAGGGCCAGATCGCGTCCACCAACGCCGCCGTGTCCGCCTCGGGCCGTGTTGCGGATGCCGGCAGCATCAGCGTGTCGCTCGCCAGCGGCATCAAACACGCCACAGGCTTCGGCCATCTCTCGGGCGCGTCGGGATCGGGGACCTGGCGCGGCCCGATGTGCTCGGGCACCTGGACCGCGCAACGGATCTGATCGGTCGAACCGCAACCGCTGTGCAATCAGCCGACGGGCGCGGAATACTCCTCGTCCGTCACGTGCTCCATCCAGGTCACGTGGCTCCCATCCAGCGCCTCCTGCATCGCGACATGGACCATGCCGGTGGTGGGCGCGGCGCCGTGCCAATGCTTTTCGTTCGGCGGAATCCAGACCACGTCGCCGGCCTTGATTTCGCGGATCGGGCCGCCCTTGGTCTGGACCCGCCCGACCCCGAAAAC
>WNGQ01003680.1_pt1 | contig 20721 bp, 28 predicted proteins | sample 5407661 | NCBI WGS metagenome assembly WNGQ01 (sample SAMN13153382, study PRJNA577476) | soil metagenome | isolation source: 60 cm soil or saprolite under Garry oak tree replicate 2 | place: USA:California | collected 2016-06-15 | reverse complement strand
TGGCACGCTCATTGAAAAAAGGGCCGTTCGTTGACGGCCATTTGCGCGAGAAGGTCGAGGCACTGAATACGCGCAACGAAAAGAAAGTGGTGAAAACCTGGTCGCGGCGTTCGACGATCGTGCCGGAAATGATCGGGCACACCATCGCCGTGCACAACGGCAAGAAATTTATTCCGGTGTATGTGACCGAGCAGATGATCGGGCACAAACTGGGCGAGTTTTCGCCGACGCGCTCGTTTAAGGGCCACGGCGTGAAAATAGCGCTCGAAAAGGCCGCGGGCGTGGCGCCTGCAGGAGGCGGCGCACCAGGAGCGGCGGCACCCGCGGCTCCGGCGCCGAAGGCATAAACCATGGCACAAGCGCAGCAAGTTGTACCGGGTTCGATTGAAGCGCACGCGCTCGCGCGGCATGTGCGTATGTCGCCGCAGAAGGTGCGGCTGGTGATGGACCTGATTCGCGGGCAAAAGGCGCAAAGCGCGCTGCAGACGCTAAAGTACACGCAGAAGCGCGCGGCGAAGCACATCGAGAAAGTACTGCGCAGCGCCATCGCCAACGCGGAGCGCAAAGCTGACGAAGCCGGAGCCCCGCTCGATGTGGATGAATTGTACGTCTCGAACTGTTTTGTGAACGAAGGCCCCCGGTGGAAGAGGCTGCGCCCGGCTCCCATGGGCCGCGCGTTCCGCTACCAGAAGCGCACCGCGCACCTGTGGGTGGGCGTGGCCGAGCATCACGTTGCCGCCGCTGAGCGCGTTGCCGCCATCGAAGCGGAAGCGCAAGCGCAAAAGGGCGTTCGTGGCACCGCGCGGCGCGTTCGCAAAGCATTGACCGGCAAGCAGGCGCCGCCAAAGAAGGGGAAGAAGTAAGCGGCCCGGCGAGGGCCTGAAGGAAAACTATGGGACAGAAAACGCATCCGTACGGGTTCCGCCTCGGCTACAACAAGCCGTTCAAGTCGCGCTGGTACGCCGACAAGGAATACGCGGACCTGCTGCACGAAGACGTGAAGCTGCGCCGCGAGTTGAAGGACAAGCTAAAGAGCGCGGGCATCAGCTCGATCGACATCGAGCGCGCCGCCAACAAGCTTGTCGTCCGCATTTACACGGCGCGGCCTGGGATCATCATTGGACGCAAGGGTGCCGAAATCGACAAGCTCAAGCAGGACGTGCAAAAGCGCACGAAACGCGAAGTGCACATTGACATCCAGGAAGTGCACCGCCCCGAATTGGACGCACAGCTGGTCGCGGAATCGATTGCGTTGCAGCTCGAAAAGCGCGTGGCGTTTCGCCGCGCGATGCGCAAAGCGGTGGATTCGGCGCTGCGTTTCGGCTGTAAGGGAATCAAAGTCCGCGTGGCGGGCCGGCTGAATGGCGCGGAAATTGCGCGCAAGGAATGGTACCTGCAAGGGCGGCTCCCGCTGCAAACGCTGCGCGCAGATATTGATTTCGGCTTCGCGCAAGCCTACACGACCTACGGCGTCATCGGTGTGAAGTGCTGGATCTATCAGGGTGAAAACATTCCGCGGCGCGTGTCGAAGGTGCAGGAACCGCGCGAAACGGCGGCCGTTGCTTAGGCGCATGAGCCGGAACTAGGGAAGCGAGAACAGAACGATGTTGATGCCGAAAAAAGTGAAGTACCGGAAGCAGATGCGCGGGCGGCGCAAAGGCAAGGCCTGGCGCGGCGGAGATTTGTCGTTTGGTGAATACGGTTTGAAAGCTCTCGAGAACGCCTGGATCACCGACCGCCAGATCGAAGCTTCGCGCGTGGCCATCACGCGCTTCATCAAGCGCGGCGGCAAATTGTGGATCCGCATTTTTCCGGACAAGCCGTTCACCAAAAAGCCCGCGGAAACCCGCATGGGCAAGGGCAAAGGCGCTCCGGAGCGCTGGGTGTCGGTGGTGAAGCCGGGACGGATCTTGTTTGAAATGGCGGGCATTGACGAAGCGACGGCGCGCGAAGCGCTTGGGCTGGCGGCGCACAAGCTGCCGATCCCGACGCGGTTCGTCAGCCGCGCGGGAGGATTCTAATCATGCCGCGGCGCATTGAGAAAATCCGCGAAGCGGGCCGGGAAGAGCTCGAAGCGCAGCACAAGGAACTGACCGAGCAGATTTTCCGCCTTCGTTTTCAGCTGACCACCGGACAGGCGGAAGCGCTGAAGCGGTTGCGCGAGTCAAAAAAGGATTTGGCTCGGGTGAAGACGCTGTTGCGCGCCCAGGAATTGAGGAAAGCATAAATGGCAACCGAAACACAGTCCGCCACGGCGGACACGCGCGGCGAACGCACGGTGCTGACCGGCAAGGTCACCAGCGCGAAGATGGAAAAAACCATCGTCGTGGAAGTGCTCCGCCTGGTGCAGCATCCCAAGTATCGCCGCGTGGTGCGCATTGCGAAGAAGTTTTATGCCCATGATGAGAAGCGCCAGGCCAAGGCCGGCGACACGGTGCGCATTGTGGCGTCGCGGCCAATGTCGAAGCTGAAGCGGTGGCGTTTGAAGGAAGTGCTGGCGTCAAGTGCGTCGGCCAAGCAATAGGGACAGGGGAGCGGACCGATGATTCAGATGCGAACCTGGCTGACGGTGGCGGACAATTCCGGCGCGCGCAAGCTGACCTGCATCATGCCGGTGGGCGGCGACGCGGGATTGCAAGCCGGCCTCGGCGATGTCGTTACTGCCGCAGTAAAAGAAGCTACGCCGGAAAGTCAGATCAAAAAGGGAAGCGTGGTGAAAGCAGTGGTGGTGCGCATGCGCAAAGAGCGCCGGCGCAAGGACGGCACTTACATTCGCTTCGACGATAACGCCGCGGTGCTCATCAACGACGCCGGCGAGCCCATTGGCACGCGCGTGTTCGGCCCGGTGGCGCGCGAGCTGCGCGAAAAGAAATTTACGAAGATCGTTTCGCTGGCTCCGGAGGTTTGGTAAGCAATGGCACTGACACACGAAAGAGCCGAGCGGCACAGGATCCAGATTCGCAAGGGCGATAACGTTAAGGTGCTGGCCGGCAAGGACGCCGGGAAAAGCGGCCGCGTGCTTTCCGTCCACGCCACGAAGAACACCGTGGTCGTCGAGCACGTCAGCATCATCAAGCGCCACACGCGTCCCAACCCTTCAAAGAATGTCAAGGGCGGGATCGTGGAAAAGGAAGCGGCTATCAACGTTTCCAACGTCATGGTCATCTGCCCGAGCTGCGGCAAGCACACGCGGGTCGGCCACACGGTTTTGCCGGACGGCTCGAAGATGCGCAGTTGCCGGCATTGCAAATCGACATTGGACAAGTAATTCGTAGAGGACGAGGCGAAGGAAGGCGATGAAAAGCCGATTGCAGGAAAAATACCGGAGCGAGACCATAACTGCGCTGATGAAGCGCTTTGGCTGGAAGAATCGCATGGCCGTTCCCAAGTTGCAGAAGATCACCGTGAACATCGGCCTTGGCGAAGCCAGCCAGAACGTGAAGCTGCTGGACACCGCGGCACAGGAGCTCGGCCAGATCACCGGGCAGAGGGCCATTATCACGCGGGCCAAAAAATCCATTGCGAACTTCAAGATTCGCAAGGGCATGCCTATCGGCTGCGCGGTCACTTTGCGCGGCGACCGCATGTACGAATTTCTCGACCGGCTGTGCAACGTGGTGCTGCCGCGCGTGCGCGACTTCCGCGGCTTGCCCTCGAACGCTTTCGATGGCCGCGGAAATTACACCCTGGGGCTGAAAGACCAGTTGGTCTTTCCGGAGATTGATTACACCCGCGTGGACAAGATCAAGGGCATGAACATCACGCTGACCACGTCGGCGAAAAACGATGAGCAGGGCCGCGAGCTGCTGAAAGGCCTCGGGGTTCCGCTTCGCGAAAGAGGGGCGGCTTAATCCATGGCACGAACCGCAAAAATCGCCAAGACCCGCAAGAAGCCGAAGTTCAAGGTGCGGGTGCGCAACCGCTGCCGTTGCTGCGGCCGCGCGCGCGGCTATATCCGGAAGTTTCAGATGTGCCGCATCTGTTTTCGCGGCATGGCGCTGCGTGGAGAAATTCCCGGCGTCGTAAAGGCTAGCTGGTAGGAGTCGCCGCGGTAAGCGGCACAAGGATAGGAGATATGCAGACGGATCCCATTGCCGATTTTCTGACGCGCCTCCGCAACGCGGCGGCCGCCAAGCATCAGCGCGTCGATGTTCCCGTGTCGAAGCTCAAGACGGAAATCGCGCGAATCCTGAAGGAAGAGGGCTACATCTCGACCTACAAGCTGGTGGACGAGAACAAAACGCGCAAAGTGCTGCGCGTCTTCCTGAAGTACACGCCGGACCGCCGCAGCGTCATCAGCGGCCTGAAGCGCATTTCCCGGCCTGGCGCGCGCGCCTATTGTGGCTCGACGGAGATTCGCGCGGTCGTAGGCGGCCTGGGCATCAGCATCCTCACCACGCCGCGGGGCGTTATGAGCGGCCGAGCTGCGCGCAAAAACAAAATCGGCGGCGAGATTCTTTGCGAAGTCTGGTAAGCGGAATCCTTAGGTAAGGAAGACACAGAAGATGTCACGTATCGGACACAAACCAATTCCGGTTCCTTCGGGCGTGAAAATCGCGCTGCAGGACGGCAAAGTTGAAGTGCAGGGCCCGAAAGGTAAACTTTCGGTCGCTGTGCCGCAGGGGATTACCTTCGAGCAGAAAGACGGCGTCCTGACCGCCAAGCGCGCTACCGAAGAGCATCGCGCGCTGCACGGCCTGGCGCGCGCGCTCGTGGCCAACGCGGTTCACGGCGTCACGTCGGGCTTCAAGAAGGAGCTCGACATCGTCGGCGTCGGTTACCGCGCGGAGCTGAAGGTCAAGATGGTTTCCTTCGCGCTCGGCAAGTCGCATCCTATCGAGTTTCAGATTCCGGAAGGCATTCAAGTGGCCGTGGACAAGCAGACGCACCTCGTCGTCAGCGGTGCGGACAAGGGCCAGGTCGGGCAAGTCGCCGCGGACATGCGCGCGTTGCGTCCGCCCGATCCCTACAAGCAGAAAGGCGTGCGCATCACCGGCGAGCGCCTGAAGAAGAAAGCCGGCAAGGCGGGTGCGAAGGCCGGCGGCGCGGCAGCGTAAGGAGAAGAGACAGTGGCAACGGCAAGAGTCAGGAAGCTATCCAGGGATTTGCACCGTCAGCGCGTGCATCAGCGCGTGCGCACGCGCGTCGAGGGTACTCCCGAGCGTCCGCGCCTTTGCGTGTACCGTTCGCTGGGCCACATCTACGCGCAGGTCATTGATGACCGCTCGGGCAAGACGCTGGTCTCCGCGAGCTCCATCGATGCGGAAACGAAAAAGGGTTTGAAGGGCGGCGGCAACGTGGCGCGACCGCGGCGGGTACAAGTATCACGGCCGCGTCAAGGCGCTCGCGGATGCGGCGCGGGAAGCGGGGTTACAGTTCTAAGCCTATGTCGAAACAAATTTTAAGGGATAGCCTGGCGGTTCGACGTCTCCTCGAAGTGAACCCTTCGGACTTGAAGGACGATGTGATCGCCATCAACCGCGTTACCAAAGTCGTCAAGGGTGGCAAGAATCTGAGTTTCTCCGCGCTGGTGGTTGTCGGCGACAGTCACGGCCATGCCGGGTTCGGCATGGGCAAGGCGCGCGAAGTGCCCATGGCCATCAAGAAGGGCATCGAGCAGGCCAAGAAGAACCTGATCAAGCTGAATCTCAAGGGTTCCACGATTCCACACCGGGTTCTGGGCCGTTACGGTTCGGCGCAGGTCCTGCTGAAGCCCGCAGGGGAAGGCACGGGCGTGATTGCCGGCGGCCCGGTGCGCAAGGTGATGCAGGTTGCGGGAATCACCAACGTGCTGACAAAATCCATCGGCACCTCCAACCCGCACAACGTCGTCAAAGCGACGTTTGCGGCACTACTGGGCCTGAAAGACGCTGCCCAAGTGGCCGAGACACGCTCGAAAACCGTCGATGAAATCAGCGGCCGGCCAGCGAAGGAAAAGGCTGCCTTCAGTGAGAGCAACGTATGAGCGCGCAAAAGAAAACTGCCGAAAAAAGCTCCGGCAACGTGAAAATCAAGTGGGTGGTCAGCTTTATCGGCTGCACGGATGACATGCGCCAGACCATCCGCGGCCTGGGTTTGCGGCGGTTGCATCAAGTCGTCGAGCGGCAGGACACGCCGGCCGTTCGCGGCATGATTCACAAGGTCCGGCATCTCGTGGAAGTGGTGGAGTAAGGGAATGGCGAAAAAGACTGCAAGCCGTCCGCGCAAACGCGGCCAGCACAAGCCGGCAACCCCGGCATCGAAAGAGCGCCGCGCTTTTACGCTAGCGAATTTGCATCCGCCCGCAGGCTCGCGCATTCGCAAGGTCCGCGTGGGCCGCGGCATGGGCTCCAAGCTTGGAAAAACCGCAGGCGCAGGCAACAAGGGGCAGAAATCCCGCCGCGGTTATTCGCGCCGCCGCGGATTTGAGGGCGGCCAGATGCCGTTGCACCGCCGCGTCCCGAAGCGCGGCTTCCACAATCTGTTTGGAGTCAAGTATTCGGTGGTGAACCTGGAAGAATTGAATGTTTTTCCCGCGGGCGAAACGGTCACACCCGATCTGCTTCGCGCGCACGGTTTTGTCCGCCGCGCCACGGACCCCATCAAGGTTCTTGGCGATGGCGAATTGAAGAACAAGCTGGCCATCCACGCGCACGCGTTCAGCGCGTCGGCCAAGGAAAAGATTGCCAAGGCGGGCGGCTCTTTTGAGGTCGTAGCCTCGTAGTGAGTTTTGGGGAATTGCCATGAACCGGTTTATCGAAGCCATCCGAAACATGTTCCGCATCGAGGACTTGCGGAAGCGCGTCCTGTTCACGCTGGCGCTGCTGGCGGTTTACCGGATTGGTGCGCACATTCCCACGCCTGGCATCAACGTCGCCGAGCTGACGCGCATCTTTGAGTCAGCGGCGGGCTCGGCGCTGGGCCTCTTCGACTTGTTCAGCGGCGGCAACTTCCGCCAGTTGACGATTTTCGCCTTGGGCATCATGCCCTACATCACTGCCTCCATCATTCTCCAGTTGATGCAGGTGGTGTTCCCTTACCTTGAGCGCCTCCAAAAAGAAGGGGAACTCGGCCGGCAGAAGATTACCCAATATACGCGCTACCTGACCATCGCGCTCAGTATCATCCAGTCTTTAACCATCGCCGGGACGCTCGAGTCACAGCCGAATTTGGTTTACCACCCCGGACCTGCCTTTGTTTTGATGACCATTCTTACCTTGACGACGGGCTCCGCGTTCATCATGTGGCTGGGCGAACAAATTAGTGAACGCGGCATTGGCAACGGCATGTCGCTCATCATTTTCGTGGGCATTGTGGTCGGCCTGCCCCGCGCCATCAGGGACCTCTGGGACAAAGCTTTCGTAACTCACGAATGGGGCGGCAGCTTCGCGCCCATGTTCGTCATTATTCTGATCGCCTTGATGATCGCGGTGGTTGCGTTCATCGTCTTTGTCGAAGGCGGGCAGCGCCGCATTCCGGTGCAGTACGCCAAACGCGTGGTCGGCCGCCGGGTCATGGGCGGGCAATCGTCGTATCTGCCACTGCGCGTCAATTCCGGCGGCGTGATTCCGCCGATTTTTGCCAGTTCCTTGCTCGCGTTTCCTGCGACGATTGCGCTGGCCCTTAAAGGCAAATACGCCTTCGTCGATACCATCTATTCCTACATCCGCTGGGGCGAGCCGCTTTACACGATCTTATACGTAGCGATGATTCTGATCTTCGCCTTCTTTTACATCGGCATCGTTTTCAACCCCACAGAGCTTGCCGACAACATGCGCAAGAACGGTGGGTTCATCCCGGGCATTCGTCCCGGCCGCACGACCTCGGATCACGTCAGCAAGATTCTGAAGCGGCTTACGCTGATTGGCGGAGTCTATTTGGCACTGGTTTGCGTTCTCCCGGAGTGGATGATCGCCGGGATTCACCTCGACCATATTGGCTGGGGTATGGGCGCCTGGTTTGACCGTCACTTCCCGAGCTGGTTCCTGAAGGGCCTGGGCGTGAACTTTTATTTTGGCGGCACGTCGCTCTTGATTGTCGTCGGCGTCGCCATGGACACGGTGCAGCAGCTCGAAGCACAGTTGGTGATGAGGAATTACGAAGGATTTGCAAGGAAGGGCCGGTTGCGCGGCCGGCGTTAGGAGAAACAATCGGAGTGGCTCCGGAGACTCGGGCCCTAGAAAGATTGGACCGCGCTGTCATTTTCCTGGGGCCTCCGGGCGCGGGAAAAGGCACGCAGGCGAAAGAGTTGGCCAAGCTGTACCGCGCGCCGCATCTTTCCACGGGCGACATGTTTCGCGAGCATGTCAGCCTGGGCTCGCCGCTGGGCATGGAAGTGAAGCCCATTATGGCGCGCGGCGACTTGGTTCCGGACTCCCTGGTCCTGAAAATGGTCCGGGAGCGCATCGAGCGGCCGGATTGCTCGCACGGTTTTGTGTTTGACGGTTTTCCGCGAACCGTCGCTCAGGCGCAGTATTTGAGCGTCCTGCTGCGGCAGAACGGTTACCGGCCTCCGCTGGTCGTGCACTTTGCGCTCGACCCGGAACTGGTGCTGAAGCGCATCACCGGCCGGCGCATGTGTAAGGTTGGCGGCGAGATTTACAATATTTACGAGCGCCAGCCGAAAGTGGAAGGCCGCTGCGACAACGACGGCGGCGAGCTGATTCAGCGGCCGGACGACCGGGAAGAAATTGTCGCGCCGAGGCTGGAGGCGTACGAGAAATTGACCGAGCCTCTGGTGTCCTATTACCGGAGGCTGGGCCGCCTGCACGACGTGGATGCCTCGAAGAGCATTGATGAAGTGAGGCAGCGCGTGCTCGAAATTGTGCGCAACTCGCGCTAGCGGCACGGCAATGGTTTCGTGGCGGCCGCCTTCTGAGGCGGGCGCAACAAGCGCGACCGAGATTCGGTGCGACAAGCGCCGCTGAAAAGGAAAGATGGCGATTCACCTGCGAAGTGCCGATGAGTTGCAGAAGATGCACCGCGCAGGACTTGTCGTTTACGAGGTCTTGACTGCGCTGCGAAGCGCCGTCAAGCCCGGCATGACCACGATGGACCTCGAGAAGCTGGCCGAGGAAAAAATCGCGGGCAAGCCGGGGCATGCTGCGTTCAAGGGCTACCGCGGGTATCCCTGCATGCTGTGCACTTCGGTGAACAGCGAGATCGTTCACGGGATCCCGTCGTCCAAGCGCAAGTTGCGCGACGGCGACATCGTCTCGATCGATTTCGGGATGGAAGTGGACGGCTACTACGCGGATTCGGCGGTGACGGTTCCTCTCGGGAGTGTTCGCCCGGAGGTGCAGAAGCTGCTGGATGTGACCCGCGAATCGCTCGACCGCGCGATTGAAAAAATGCGCGCGGGCAACCGCCTCGGCGACGTTGGCCATGCGGTGCAGACCTGGGTCGAGCAAAACGGTTTCTCGGTAGTGCGGGAATTCGTCGGGCACGGCATCGGCACAAGAATGCATGACGAGCCCAACCTGCCGAACTACGGGGAAGAAGGGCGCGGCGCGCGTTTGCAGGAAGGCATGGTCATCGCCGTCGAGCCGATGGTCAATGCCGGACACCCGGAAGTGCGGATGCGCGATGAATGGACCGCGGAAACTGCCGATGGCAGTCCCTCGGCGCACTTCGAGCACACGGTGGCGGTCACTGCCAATGGGCCATGGATTCTGACGCGCCCGAAAGAAGTGACCGGCTCATCGTGGTAGCAGGAAAGGTTTTGTAGAGGTCGGGCTTTAGCCCGGTTCTGACAAACGACAGGAGAATATGGCGAAGGGGTTTGAAGAAAAGAAGAAGGGCGACAAGGGCGACTCGGGAAATCCCAAAGAGGACGCCATTGAAGTCATGGCCACGGTCATCGAGCCGTTGCCCAACGCCATGTTCCGGGTTGAGCTGGAGAACAAGCACCAGGTTCTGGCGCACGTTTCCGGCAAAATGCGCAAGAATTTTATTCGTATTCTCGCGGGAGACAAAGTGGCGGTCGAGCTTTCGCCGTACGACTTGACGCGCGGCCGCATCGTCTACCGCTATAAGTAGTGGCGGATCTTTAGACCCGTTCTTTGCGGTTCGGTTTGCAGGGGCCGCCTTCTTACCCTGAGCGAAGCGAAGGGCCGAGGCGGGCCGCTTGAGCAGAGGAGCAGGAATGAAAGTTCGGGCATCTGTAAAAAAGATTTGTGACAAATGCAAGGTGATCCACCGGCGCGGCGTGGTGCGGGTGATTTGCGTCAACCCCAAGCACAAGCAGCGCCAGGGATAGGGAGAATCGCATGGCACGCATCGCAGGTGTAGATCTTCCCGTCCAGAAGCGCCTCTGGATTGGATTGACATCGATCTACGGAATCGGGCAGGAGCGCGCAAAAAAGCTCGCGGTCAAAGCCGGCGTGGATCACACGAAAAAGATTCGCGACCTGACGGAAGATGAAATCAATCATCTCCGCCAGGCCATCGAGCAGGAAGGCCGCGTCGAAGGCGATCTCCGCAAGGAGATTCAGATGAACATCCGCCGCTTGATTGAAATCCAGGCGTATCGGGGAATTCGTCATCGCCGCAATTTGCCGGTTCGCGGGCAGCGCACGCACACCAACGCGCGCACGCGCAAAGGTCCGCGGCGCGGCGCCGTTGCGGCGAAGAAGAAGACTGTCGGCAAGAAGGGCTAGTTTTTGAGGGCGGCAGCCCTGCTGCCGCTTTTCCGGCTGGCAAGGTGTCCAGCAGTCGAAAGAACGGAGTGAATCGTGGCAAAAGAACCAAAGAGCGCAGCGACAACGCCGGAAGGCGCAACACCGGGAAAACCGGCCGCCGCGAAGCGCAAGAAAGAATTCAAGAAGAAGCGCGAGCGCCGCGTGGTACCGCACGGGCTCGTGTACGTGGCTGCGTCGTTCAACAACACGCAAATCACCATCACCGATCCCGACGGCCGCACTATGTGCTGGTCCTCGGCCGGCGCCATTGGCTTCAAGGGCTCGCGCAAGGGCACGCCGTATGCCGCGCAGCAGGCTTCGCTGGCTGCCGCGGGCGTTGCGCGCGACCAGTACGGCATGAAGAGCGTCGAAGTCCGCGTGAAGGGTCCCGGCTCCGGACGTGAGTCCGCGGTTCGCGCGCTGGCCGCTGCCGGATTGCATATCGTGCTGATCCGCGACATTACGCCGATTCCGCACAACGGCTGCCGTCCGCCGAAGCGCCGCCGCGTCTGACGCCTTTTGGATTTGACTGAAAACTGATGACTGACGACTTAAAACGTTTTTTTGTGAAGGGAGAATAGAAGTTGGCAAGACATCGTGATGCCGTCTGCCGCCTGTGCCGCAGGGAAGGGCAGAAGCTGTTTCTAAAGGGTCTGCGTTGCTTTACGGAGAAGTGCGCTATCGAAAAGCGCAATTTCGTTCCGGGGCAGCACGGCCAATCGCGGCGCCCCAAGGTCGTGGGTTACGGCCTGCAGTTGCGCGAAAAGCAGAAGGTGAAGCGCACCTACGGCCTGCTCGAACGCCAGTTCCGCAATTACTTTGATAAGGCCGCTCGGTCCAAGGGCCACACGGGCGAAAATCTGATCATCACGCTCGAGCGCCGTCTCGATAACGTCGTGTGGCGTGCGGGTCTGGCGTCTTCGCGTTCCCAGGCGCGGCAGCTCGTGCTGCACGGCCACGTGCGCGTGAACGGCAAGAAGGTCAACATCCCTTCCTACCTCGTCACTGTAGGAGAGGAGATCGCCATCAAGGAAAAGATGCACCAGAACGCCATGGTGCTCGAAGCGCGCAACGTCGCGCAGAGCCAGAATGCTGTGCCCTGGCTCGAGCAGCAGCGCGAGCAGTTCAAGGCCAAGGTCGTCGCTCTGCCCAAGCGTGAAGACGTGCAGACGCCGCCAATCAACGAGCAGCTCATCGTCGAGCTGTACTCGAAATAAGGTTTGGGGTTTTCGTCCGGAGAGATTTCTGGGAACAAGAAGGTCCCAGCGTTCCGGCGAACGAAACCTAAGTTTTAAGTTCTCGCGTTCTTTACTTGGAACTTAAAACTTACAACTAATAACTTTTCAAAGCTTTTGTGGCCAACCGCGTTGGCCACGGAAAGAAGGAGCAAAGATGTGGAAAGGTTTTCAAAAGCCGAAGCACCTCGCGTCGGATCTCGAGTCCCTGACCGAAAAGTACGGGCGTTTCTCCGCGCAGCCGTTTGAGCGCGGATGGGGCACCACTGTCGGTAACGCTCTGCGCCGTGCGCTGCTCAGCTCCATCGAGGGTGCGGCCGTCACAGCCGTGAAGATCGAAGGCGTTCTGCACGAATTCTCTTCGATTCCCGGCGTCGTCGAGGATGCCACGGACATCATCCTCAATCTCAAGCAAGTGCCCATCAAGCTGAACACCGATCTGCCCAAGACGATTTATCTCAACGTCGAGCAGCCCGGCACGGTCACCTCTGCCAACATTGAGGAAGACGCCGACTTTGCTGTGCTCGACAAGAGCGTGTACATCGCGACGGTCAGCGAAGGCGGCAAGCTCCAGATCGAAATGCGCGCGAAGAACGGCCGCGGCTACGTCGCCGCCGACCGCAACTACGATGAGGATCTGCCCATCGGCTACATTCCCGTGGACAGCGTCCACTCGCCGGTGCGCAAGGTCAACTACTCTGTCGAAGCCGCTCGTCTCGGCCAGATGACCGACTACGAAAAGCTGATGATGGAAGTCTGGACCAACGGCGCCATCACGCCGAAGGACGCCATCGGCTACGCGGCCAAGCTGGTCAAGGATCACATGAGCATCTTCATCAACTTTGAGGAGCCCGTGGAAACCATCGAAGCTCCAACGGACACTTCGCACGATCCGCGCCTCGAGCATCTCGACCGCTCAGTCGAGGAACTCGAGCTTTCCGTGCGCTCGTACAATTGCCTGAAGAACGCGAACATCCAGACCATCCGCGAGCTCGTGCAGAAGAGCGAAAACGAAATGCTCAAGACCAAGAACTTCGGCCGCAAGTCCCTCAACGAGATCAAGGAAATTCTCGTCAAGATGGGCCTTTCGCTTGGCATGAAGTTTGATGAGCACGGCCGCATCATCTGGCCGCCGCTCCCAAGCCAAACCGCCGCGCCGTCCGCCGAAGACACCATCGGCGGCGGCCTGTAGTGGCGGGTCTTTAGACCCGTTCCTTGTTCAGTTTTTGAAGGGGCGCAGCAACGCTGCGCCCTCTTCGCAGCTAGAATTGTCGGGGCGCGGAGCGCTCCTGAAGAAACGTAAAAGGATCGACCAATGCGACATCTCAACTCCGGATCGAAACTCGGCAAGCAGCCAGACCATCGCCGCGCCGTCCTGCGCAGTCTGGTCACCAACCTGCTCCAGCACGGGCGCATTACGACCACGCTCACGCGCGCCAAGGCCGCTCGCCCCGTGGCCGAAAAAATCATCACCCTCGGCAAGCGCGACACCCTGCAGTCGCGCCGCCAGGCCGCTTCGTACCTGCTGCTGCCTGCCGTCACGCAAAAGCTTTTTAGCGAGATCGCGCCCAAGTTCGGCGACCGCGCCGGCGGCTACACCCGCATCATCCGCGCTGGCAATCGCGTCGGCGACAACGCCAAGGTGGCCATCCTCGAAATCATCGGCTATCAGTACAAGGAAAAAGAAAAGAAAGAAAAAACCAAGAAGGAAGAACCCGCCGAAGCCGCCAGCTAGCGCTTCAGGAATTCGTCAAACTTTTCCGCCCGCTTTGGAGTTTCCAAAGCGGGCCTTTTGTTTTGTTCTCCTTTTTGAATCCCTCGCGAATTTCCAGCGAGTCTGTCTAACAACGTCAGTCCGCTGCGATTTTGGTTTTGCACAGCACAACCTCAGGCGAGATGTTGCGCGAAAGCGAGTCCGAAGGCGCCCGCGGCGGCCGCTGCGCCGGCGGGATGACTTTCCGAGGGAAAGTCGCGTGATAATTCGCCAACGTGATTTCGCCAAGGTCAATTTCGTCCCGCACGGCGTATTGGAGTTCTGGCTTGCTCACTAGCAGCCGCGTTCCGGAGCATATCGGCAAGCGAATCTCATGATCTTCGTAGAAGTAAAATCTCGAAAGGCCGATCGAGAAATCCTGAACCGGGCTGAGATCGAACTCGGGCCCCGTGTCCGCTTGGAGATCAGAATACGTGGCTGGCGATGCGGCCCAAGGCTCTTCCGCTGTGGCTTCCCTCGCAACCCGGCACTCCGGATTCGGAAGCTGCGCCGCAATGAAGACCGGCTTTAGCTGCTTCAGTGCCGAAAAACATCGCAGCCAGTTCAGTGACATGTCGTCAACACATTGCGCGTTGCCCGGCAGGCTGATTCGATCGCCCTCAACGGTCACGGAAGTTGCCACGCCGAGCCGGAACAAACGCATTCCCAGAGAAACATGGGCTTTCACCGGCGTGTCTTTGATTTCGTCATACAGCTTTTTCCCCACGCTGATTCCCGGCCAGGTCCGCGTCCGGCCGGACGATAGGACATTCGAGAGGGCATGCCAGTGAGACGTCCAACGGCGGCCGCCGGACAATTCCAGGTCGAGCCGGATCGCCTGCAGTTGCACGATGGACTTGTCGTCCAAATCCGCCACCTGAAAGGGCAGCTCCAGCGGAACCTCTTCTTCGACCCATCGTCCGGGGAGCCGCTCTCCGTGCGCAAATGTCAAGGTGCGATCGAAAGTGAATTTTGCCGGCAGCGGATGGTCTTTTGTAGCCAGAGGATAGTTGTGCCGGAGGAGGGCTTCGTAAGGCGTGAGCCCGAGAACGAGCACCATAACTGTAATGGTTCCGAGAATGACCATGCGCGAAAGCAGCGTCCTGCGGCGTGTGTATTGCATCAAGATAACCGCGATGCAACACGCGATGTAAAGGAGTGCTTGGACACCGTCCACGTCATCCACCATCCCGGCGTTCGGAATTTGAGACTCGATGCCGGCAATTCCCAGGGTCAGCAGGAACACAATCAAGAGAGCGAGCGAGGCCTGACCGATCCCCGACGTAACGACGGAGAGGGCGAGGGCGGCCGCGACAAGAATTGACGCAAACATCAACTGAATTAGGACCAAGCCCCACAACGAGGACACCACGGGGAACTTTCCCAGCCTCAACAGCACGATTTGACTGACGAATAGCGGAATGTGGAAGAACGCCAGGATGGATAGTAATTTTGCCGCGAGGAGTTTGTACCAGACGTAGGGGCGAGTGATCCAGAATTGCCTGTCGCCGACCAGGGTCTCGCCCTGGACCAGCCGGGCGATCAGGAATGCCCAGGCGAGAAACAGCAGGGCGGGAAGCATATTCAGCAGAGTGCTCACCAGCCTTATATCTACAGTTTGGTTGGCCCACTTTCTGGGCTGGTTCCACACGTAAACCCCGAGCAGAGCCCATGACACCAAAACTTCCGGCCAGTGGTGCCGGGCGTCCTTCTGGAAAATGTTCAGGATTTGGCTCACCAGAGGCTCCGCTCAGAGTATTTTCTGATTGCTCTTGGCCGTGGCGATAAACATCGCGCGCAGCGACATGGGCTTGTATTCCGCCTTCCGGACCGGCCCGAATCGCTGAGCGATTTCCGCTTCCAGCTTGTCCTGGTTGAAAGCTGCGTCCACAAATCGCACAACGCAATCCTTCGCGCTCGCCTGCAGCCAGTTGGCAGGCAAGTCCTTCGGAATTGCCAAGGGAGCGTCTAGGGACAGCTCCACTTCACGAAACCGCGCATTCAGTGAAGCCATTTCTTCCGAGAATCGCAGGCTGCCGGAATCCAGGTAGGCGATGTGCGTGGCAAAGCCTTCGATTTCGACGAGGTCATGCGAAGAGACGAAGATCGTGGAGTCGCCGGCGCGTTCCATGAGCGCCTTGCCCAGTTCGTCCCGAACCAGGGGATCCAGTCCGCTGAACGGTTCGTCCAGCACGATGAGTTTCGGGCGGAAGGCCAGAGCGCTGGCGAGCGCGGCCTTCATCTGCATTCCGCGCGAGAGCTGCTTGAGTTTGCGGTCCATCGGCAGGTCAAAATGCCTCACCAACCGCTCTTCGAGCCCGCGGTCCCACGTGGGATAAAAAGGGCGAAGGTAGGCAAGAAAAGCGCCGACGCGCATCCATCCCGGCAGTTGCTGGTTTTCGGAAACGTATCCGATGGACTCGAACGCTTTGCCGGAGATTTTCTTCGAGTCCACGCCAAGGACCGAGGCGCTGCCAGCGGACCCACGGAAAATGTTCATCAAAATTTTGATGAGCGTCGTTTTCCCCGCGCCATTGGGACCGACCAGGGCATGGACTGCTCCCTGCGGAACGGAAAAACGCAGTCCCTCCAGCGCGCGCACGCGGCCAAACCGCTTGCTGAGCCCGTCGGTTTGTATGGGATCCACGCCGATACTATAGCAGGTACCAGCCACATGCCCGGCACAAACCCGAACGCGCGACACGTTGTACAATTTTCGCCGCTGCTACGGTTATCCTGTCGCGGCTTCGCGAATAATTCTTTGTTCTTCTTCGCTTTGAACTTACAACTTAGGACTTAGAACTTAGGACTTAGAACTTAGAACTTAGAACTTTACTCACGCTCGCGCCGGGCTTTGTTCGCCACCATTAATCCATACACAAAATTCCCCGACGCGAATCCCGCCCGCATGTCCTTGAACGCCCGCAAAAACCGCACAAGGTCCGCTCCATATTGCGCGGCGAGTCCCCACAACGCTTTGTCCTTGATAATGTCCAGGCAAAAATCCCACGTCTTCGCGCAATGCTTGTTCAACACTTCGCTACGGGTCACTTCCAATCCCGCTGCCGCCATGTGGCCCGCGTAATCTTCCATCGTTTGCAATTCCACCATCATGCCGTGTTCCAGGTCGTGCAGAGATCTTTTGTGTTCCCGCGGTGTCAGCCCTTCTTTCCTGAACCAGTCCGTAATTGCCACCGTCCCTCCCGGCCGCAACAGCGCTGCCGCGGAAGCAAAGAATCTCGGGATGTCCTGATAATGAGAAATCGATTCCACCGACCACGCCACGTCGAAGGAATCTTCAAACGTCATTGCCTCCGCGTCCATCAACACGAACTTCGCGCTGACGCCCGCTTTTGCCGCCGCTTGGTTGGCCATTTCCACTTGTACCCGCGAAATGGTGATCCCCGTTGCTTCCGCCCCGTACTTCCGCGCGAGGTGAATGCTGCTGGCCCCAAAGCCGCAGCCCACATCGAGAATCTTCGCGCCGCGTGGAATTCTCGCCGCTTGCGCTAGGTGCTCGATGAGTTGCACCTGCGCCGTCTCTTTGGATTCATCGCCGCGAATCCAGTAACCATGATGAATGTGCTCGCCCCACAATGCGTGGTAATAGGGGCTCATGCGGTCGTAATGCTCCCGCACCTTTTCCTTGTTATTGGCCCTCGTCTCCGGCCTCATCCCAGCCAGACCTCCTCTTCTTTGCAACTGCGCATTCTAGACTACTTACGTAGGTCGGCCCCAACGGTTGTAGCAAGGGAGCGAGGACTGTCCAGGAAGTCATCGAGTGAAAACGCTACGGTCTTGCAGAAGTCAGTGCGAGGTCAATTCTGTCAGGTATTTTGCCAGCCTCAGATTCCACCCGATGCCTGCAAAGATAACGTGCGTCGGATGGGTTCCCTTTAGCGTCGTCAACAAAAGAGTAGCGGTTGGTTCCGGTCATCCACGGTTCTGCTCCCAAAAAGCAAGTCGGCGCACGGAACTGCTCTTTACCTGAATCGCCCCTCCCTGCGCACTCTACCCCTGTGTTTTCTTTCTCTTACGCCATTCCTGTTCGAATCCGTGTGTCTATCTTAATACTAGTACTCTAAAAGGACTTGACAGAATAGGAATTATGCGATAGCATGGGTCGTGATTTCTCGATTGCATCCTCGCCAGCTCCATACGTGCCCGACTCCTCTAAACTTTTTGCCCCTTCAGGCCGCCTGCCAGTGCCCTTTGCTCGCCCTTTGTTTTCAATCACTTCCAACAATCAAATTCTGTAACCTCTTTGTTTTTTTAACCATACAAAATGCCCCCGTCCGTTCACCCCCCTCAGCAAAAACACTCTAAAAGGGCTCGCGCTGCCAAACGCGGGAATCGCCCTCCCAGGCCGCTACAGGGCCTTGGCGATGATCAGGGTCACGTCGTCGTGCTGCTCGCGTGGGCTGAACTTATGAACTTCGTCCACGACGGCGGCGAGCAAGTCGTTGGAAGAGAGAGCGCGATGGCGGCACAACGCGGCGGCAAGGCGCTCTTCGCCAAACTCTTCGTCTGCATCGTTGAAGGATTCGGTGATGCCGTCGGTGTAGAGCGCGAAAATGTCGCCGGGCGCGATTTGGATTTCGCTGATGTCGCATTCCCAGTTCTTGAACACCCCAAGAACCGTGGCGGTGGATTCGAGCCGCTCGAGCGAATCATCGCACCGCAGCAGCAGCGCGGGAAGATGGCCGCAGTTGGCGTAGCGCAAGCCGCGCGTGGCGTCGTTGTATTCGGCGAAAAAGAGCGTGGCAAACGCGCCGTCCGTGGTGTTCTCGCAAAACAGCTGGTTCACGGAGCGCAACAGGCGCTCGGGCTGGTCCACGGCGATGGCGCATTGGCTGCGAAGATTGGCCTGGAGATTGGCCATCAAGAGCGCCGCGGCGATTCCTTTGCCGGAAATGTCGCCGATGACAAACCCAAGCCGCACGCTGCCCAAATCAAGAAAGTCGTAGTAATCGCCGCCAACCTGCCTCGCTTGGCGGCAGATTCCCGCGTACTCCAGAGTCTTGAGCGACGGAAGCGTTTGCGGAAAGAGGCGCGCCTGCACTTGCTTCGCGATGTCGAGTTCTTGCGCGGCGCGCCGTTCGCCTTCGAGCCTTTCGGCGATGGCTCGGCGCTGCGCTTCCACGGCGTGCGTGACCTCGTCGAAGCTGACGAGCGAAAACGAATTGCCGTCGGGATCCCGGAAACGCGCGAAGACGCCGCCCCAAATCGGCGGATGCTCTCCGGCGGATGACGATGGGTCCGGGGAACTCGACGCCCGCACGTGCACGGGATGCTTAAGGCGCCGGAGGCGCGGATTGACAAGAAAACGGACCCCGCGCGTGCTCCATTCGCGGAACTTGGCGAGCACATCTTCCGTGACAAAGGTGACCTGCGTGGGCCGGCCGATGAGCTTGAATTGCTCCGAATCGCGCTCGGTGGCAACGAGCGTAAGGTTCGCCGTGCCGTCGGGAGGCGCAACGGTGACGAAATGGCGTCCTGCAAATTTCTCATCGCGGGCGTCAAAGACGAGTTGGAATCCGAGCAGATCCACGTAGAACTCGAGGCTGCGGTCCAGGTTGCGAACGTAAATGATGATGGACTGCAAGCGCAGATAAGGATCCCCGCGGTCCAGCCGAACCGCCGGCCCGTCCAGCCATTCGTGAGGCGCTCCAGCCATTGGCCAGCATTATATGCCGGGAAGGAATGGAAGCAGGAGGTTACCAAGGAACCGCCTGAGCCTGAGCTGGAGACGCGACTTGGGGATAAGGGAAGTTTGGCCCATGTCACAAAGGACAGTGATTTAGATCACTCAGGAGTGTGCCAAAAGGCGCAGCGTGAACCAAGGTGGGAAATAAGTCGAGTTAGATATCCAGCGAGGAGGCTTCTTGTAAGTTCTTTATTGTGTTGCAGTTATGCCGATTGGGCGAGTGCCTCGAATTCAGCAAGATTGCGGCCCCCGGCTTGCCCTTGTTGCGGGCTGAAAAGACAACCAGCAACCAAGGGAGAACGACTATGGCAAGTCCCGTTATCGCAACCCGAACCGCAGCTCCTGTTTTGCCCGTGTGGCCGAGTCGGCCGAACAAAGCTCGCCTGGCTTCCGGCATAGCCGTGGTTTCCAGGCCCGCGAGCATCGAACAGGGAGCTGACTCTTGCAGTGGCCTTTCGACCGAAAGATTGGCTGCACTCGAAAAGATCGAGCACACCACGAATTTTCCCGCGGGCGCAATTATTTTCATGGAAGGGCAGCCCGCGCGCGGCGTTTATGTGGTACGCCAAGGACGGGTGAAACTGCTGACGACCAATAGTGAAGGACGCACGCTGATTCTGAAAATTGCAAAACCCGGCGAAGCGCTGGGGCTGAATTCCGTGATTACCGGCAAGCCTTACGATGTGACGGCGGAAATTCTGCAGCCGACGGAATTGGCGTTCATCCCGCGTGCTGATTTTTTGAATTTCATTACGAAGCACGGCGACGCGTGCCTGCACTTTGCGGGTCTACTGAGCCGCGATTGCCGACAGGCGTACGAAGTGGCACGGTCGATCGGATTGTCGCAATCGGTTTCGGAGCGGCTGGCGAAGTTCCTGCTGGATTGGTCCTTGAATGGAACCGCAATGAACGGGCCGGTACGCGTGACGCTGGCGCTGACGCATGAAGAAATCGCACAACTGATTGGCGCGTCGCGGGAGACGGTGACGCGGACACTGAGCGAGTTCAAGAAGCAGCGAACCATCGAGCTGCACGGCTCCACGCTTATTTTGAAGAACAAGCCAGCGCTGGAAAGTCTGGTGGCCGCCTGAGGCCAAGGCCGCAAGAAAATACTACAAAGAGAGATTGCGTCAGGACGAGGCGCCGGAATTCAGGGTGTGGCGTACTTTGCGGGAAAGCGCCTCGTGAGAGAAAGGCTTTTCGATAAAAGCCGCTTCTTCCGCCCGGAAGGCGTGCTCGGAAAGAATCCCGTTCGTATAGCCCGACATATAAAGAACACGCATCTCCGGCCGCCTTGCCAGAAGATGCTCGGCAAGCTCGCGGCCGTTCATGTCCGGCATGACCACGTCGGTTAGCAGCAGATGGATG
>WNGQ01002672.1_pt1 | contig 20722 bp, 24 predicted proteins | sample 5407661 | NCBI WGS metagenome assembly WNGQ01 (sample SAMN13153382, study PRJNA577476) | soil metagenome | isolation source: 60 cm soil or saprolite under Garry oak tree replicate 2 | place: USA:California | collected 2016-06-15 | reverse complement strand
CGGACGGCTCCGTGCCGAGCGTTCCCGTGAGACGCAAGCGAACGAAATCTTTGGCGAGGAGAACCGTGGCCAACCGGGCAAACGCCGCCGGCTCGTGGTTCCTGAGCCACAGCACCTTGGGCAGCGTGAAGCCTTCCAGCGCCGGGTTGCATACCCACTCGCGCAGCCGCCCCTCGCCGCCCGCGCGCAGCGTGATCTCGGCGCATTCGGCGGTGGTTCGCCCGTCGCACCACAGCAGGGCTGGTCGTATCACCTCCGCGGCCCGGTCGAGAAAGACCGAGGAGTGCATCTGTCCCGAGATGCCCACAGCCCGTACGCGCCGCGCGGACTGGGGGGGGGCGAGCAGTTGTCGGATGGACGCGAGGGACGCGTCCCACCACGCGTTCGGATGCTGCTCCGCCCAGCCGGGGCGGGGGGTGCTCAGGGTGAGCGGCGTCGTCGCCGTGGCCTCGACCTCGCCCGCCTCGGTCACGAGGAGCGCCTTGACCCCGCTGGTGCCGACGTCCAGGCCCAGGAAGAGTGCGTCGGCCACGTTATCTCACGCCCAGCAACAGCTCCATGGTGAGCTGGTCAAGCCGCTCATAGGCGTATCCCTGCCGCCGGATCGCCGGGAGGTCGAACGTCTCGGCCTGGAGCGCGCGGGCCCGCTCGGCACTGAAGATGATGCGTTCCCCGCCCCGGGTCCGCAGCTCGGCCAGGAGCTGCTGAATCTCCGGATCGGCGTTGAAGCGCTCGGCCCGCTCCTTCAGGATCAGGTAGGTGCGCATGCTCCCGGAGGCGAAGTCCCAGACGCCGTCCTCGTCCTCCGTGCGATAGGCGTGGCTGTCGAAGTGCCGCATCCCCGGCCAGCGCGCGTCTTCGAGCAGCTTCACGAGGAAGAAAGCTCCCTTGGGGTCGTCGCTCCCGAACCGCAGGTCCTGATCGAAGCGTCCCTGTTTCTGCCCGTTCAGGTCGATGTGAAACAGTTTGCCCGCGTCCAGCGCCTGCGCCACGGCATGCGAGCAGTCGAGCCCGGCCATCTGCTCGTGTGCCACCTCGGGGTTGAGCCCGACCATTTCGGGGTGATCGAGCGTGTAGATGAACGCCAGCATGTGGCCAGTCGTGGGGAGGAAGATGTCGCCGCGCGGCTCGTTGGGCTTCGCCTCCAGGGCGAATCTCAAGTCGTAGCGCTGCGCGCGGACGTAATCGCACAGGAAGTTGATGGCATCGCGGTACCATCCCAGCGCGCTACGCGCGTCCTTGGCGGCATTCGTCTCGACCCCCTCGCGGCCGCCCCAGAAGACGTACATGGAGGCGCCGAGCTCGACCCCCAGGTCGATGGCCGCCAAGGTCTTCTGCAGGGCGTACGCGCGCACCCGCGCGTCGTGGCTGGTGAACGCACCGTCTCGGAAGGCGGGGTCGGAGAACAGGTTCGTCGTCGCCATCGGAACCCGGAGGCCGGTGGCCTGGAGCGCCGACTTGAACTCCCGCACGATCCGGTCGCGCTCGCGGGCGGCGGCGTCCACCGGCACGAGGTCGTTGTCGTGCAGGTTCACGCCGTAGGCACCCAGCTCGGCGAGCTTGTGAACGATTCGGGCGGGCGGGATCGGCGCGCGGACCGGCTCGCCGAACGGATCGCGGCCCGGGTTCCCCACCGTCCAGAGACCGAACGTGAAATGATGCTCCGGCTGCGGCGTGTACGCGTCCTGCATGGCTCTCCGGTCAGGGATGATGGTCCAGCGATACTTCGTTTCCATTCGTACATTGTCAAGCCGTCGAATCGTCCTTTACCCTGCTGGCGCCCATGCATCCGTTGCTGATCCTGTTGGTGGGAATGGCCACGATCCTCGCGGGGATCGTCCTGCTCCGCTTGAACGCGTTCCTGGCGCTGATCAGCGCCGCGATCGTGGTCAGCTTGCTGGCTCCCGGTGAGCCCGCGGTGAAGATCGCTCGCGTGGCGGAGGGCTTCGGCCGCACGGCAGGCACCGTCGGGGTCGTCATCGCTCTGGCGGCGATCATCGGTAAAGCGATGATGGACAGCGGGGCGGCGGACCGGATCGTCCAGGCATTCCTGTCGTTGCTGGGCGAGAAGCGAGGCGCGACGGCCCTGTGCACCACTGGCTACGTATTGTCGATCCCGGTGTTCTTCGACACGGTCTTCTATCTGCTGGTCCCCCTGGCCCGCTCGATGTACGGGCGCACCAACCGCAACTATCTCAAGTACCTCCTGGCCATTGCGGCGGGCGCGGGGGCGACGCACACCCTGGTCCCGCCCACTCCCGGGCCGCTGGCGATCGCCGGCACGTTGGGAGTCGACCTCGGTACCATGGTCCTGGTCGGTATCGTCGTGGCGCTGCCGGCGGCCGGGGTCGGGCTGCTGTTCGCGGGTTGGGTGGACCGTCGCATGCCCGTGGTGCCGCGAGCCCCCGCCGCCCCCGCCCTTGGCACGAGTGCCGTAGAGGCGGCGGCTACGCAGCCGCTTCCCGGTCTCGTTCCCTCACTCCTGCCCATCATCCTGCCCGTGCTCCTCATTTCGGCGCACACGGTGGTGGTGTCCATGACGGCACGACCGGGAGTGCACCTCGCGCTGTGGTCGGCTCTGGCGCCCTACACCGCGATCATAGGGAACCCCAACCTGGCACTGCTCGTGGCCGCGGCGGTCGCGATGTGGGTGTACGCGCGGCAGCGCGGGGTGAGCCGGGCCAACCTCGCGGAGATGGTGGACATGTCCCTGATGAGCGCCGGGGTGATGATCCTGATCATTGCGGCGAGCGGCGCGTTCGGGGTCGCGCTGCAGGCCACAGGGATCGGGCCCGTGATCGAGCGGGCCTTCGTGGGGCAGTCGGGGGGGGCCGCGTCGGGGACGGGCTCCGGCATGATCTTTCTGTTCCTCGGGTTCGGGGTCGCGAGCCTGATCAAAATCGCCCAAGGCTCGAGCACCGTAGCGATGATCACGACCGCTGCGATGCTGGCGGCCATGCTGCCAGCGAACGGTCGCGCTCTTCCCTTTCACTCCGTGTATGTCGCGACCGCGATTGCCAGCGGGTCGCTGGTCGGGACGTGGATGAACGACAGCGGGTTCTGGCTGTTTTCGAAGATGGGAGGAGTGACGGAGATGGAGACCCTCAAGTCGTGGACTCCCGTGCTCGCCCTCGTCGGCGTCACAGCCATGGTGACGACCGTCGTGCTCGCGCTCCTGCTGCCGCTGCGGTAGCGTTGTGAACATGTACCGCAAGCTCGATGCGCCGCCGCTCGACGCGGTGCTCGGCTCGGCCAGCGCCGTCGCCGCGGGGCGGCTCGCCGGTGCAGGACCGGCGGGCCGACTGCCCCTCACGCCCGACATGCTGCGCGAAGAGCCGAGTGGCAACCTGTTCGGTCTGACGCAGAACGTGGGCATGGGCTGGAGCCCCGCCGCCCTCGAAGGCCCGCAATACGTCATCGTCAGCACCCACGGCGGTCTGCGGAGCGAGGACGGGAGCCCGGTGGCGCTTGGCTACCATACCGGGCATTGGGAGATCGGGCTCCTCGTCCGGGCGGCGGCCGAGACGTTGCGCGCCGCGGGGGCGATCCCCTTTGCCGCGTACTGCAGCGACCCGTGCGACGGCCGCACCCAGGGGACCACGGGAATGTTCGACAGCCTGCCCTATCGCAACGACGCGGCCGTCGTGATGCGCCGGCTGATCCGCTCCCTCCCCACGGCATCGGGGGTGATGGGCGTCGCCACGTGCGACAAGGGTCTGCCCGCGACGATGCTCGCGCTCGCTGGATGTGGCGCGCTGCCCGGCGTGGTCGTTCCGGGCGGGGTGACGCTGCCGGCGCTCGGGAGCGAGGACGCGGGCCAGGTGCAGAGCCTGGGCGCGCGCTTCGCCCAAGACCTTGTGAGCCTCGACTACGCGGCCACCATGGGGTGCCGCGCCTGCGGCTCGGCCGGCGGCGGCTGCCAATTCCTGGGGACCGCGGCGACCTCGCAGGTCGTGGCGGAAGCGCTCGGCTTAGCGCTACCGCACAGCGCGCTGGCGCCGTCCGGTGAGCCGGTGTGGCTCGAGCTGGGCCGCCGCTCGGCCCTCGCCCTACTGCGCCTTCATTCGCTGGCGATTCCGATCAAGCGAATCCTCACCCCGCACGCGATCGAGAACGCGATGCTGGTGCACGCGGCGTTCGGCGGGTCGACGAACCTGGTGCTGCACATTCCGGCGATTGCGCATGCAGCGGGGCTCCGGCCGCCCACGGTGGACGACTGGAGCCGCGTGAATCGGGCCACGCCGCGCCTGGTCGATGCCCTGCCGAACGGCCCGCGCGGCCATCCGACCGTGCAGGTCTTCATGGCCGGGGGTGTGCCCGAGGTGATGCTGCACCTGCGCCGCATGGGCCTGCTGCACGGCGACGTGGTTACGGCGACGGGCGACACGCTCGATGCGACGCTCGACTGGTGGGAGACGAGCGACCGGCGCCGCGAGGCGCGGGCGCGGCTTGCCGCGGCGGCGGCGGTCGCTCCCGACGACGTCATCATGGGTCCAGACGCCGCGCGCCGCGCCGGCCTGACCAGCACCGTCGTGTTCCCGGTCGGGAACCTGGCGCCCGAGGGGGCGGTGATCAAAGCCACCGCGCTCGACCCCTCCGTTGTGGGAGACGATCAGGTCTACCGCCACCGCGGGCCCGCGCGCGTGTTCGTCGACGAGCGCGACGCGATTCGGGCCGTGAAAGGAGCGAGCGAGCGGCCGATCCGACCGGGAGACGTGATCGTGCTGATCGGGACGGGGCCGTCGGGCACTGGGATGCAGGAGACTGCGCAGATCACCACCGCGCTCAGATATCTCCCCTGGGGGAAGCAGGTCGCGCTCCTCACCGACGGCCGTTTCTCCGGGTTCTCGAGCGGTGCGTGCGTGGGCCACATCGGGCCGGAGGCGCTGTACGGCGGCCCGATCGGCCGGGTGCGCGACGACGACCTGATCGAGATCGTGATCGACCGCGGCGCGCTCACCGGCTCGGTCGACCTCGTGGGAGCGGCGGGGCAGCCGCTCGACGCGGCCGCGTGCGCCGCGCTGCTCGGGCAGCGGAGCCCGCACCCCGACCTCGCGCCCCACGCCGCCCTGCCGGCGGACACGCGTCTTTGGGCAGCCCTGCAGCGGGCGAGCGGCGGCACCTGGGCCGGCTGCGTGTATGACGTCGATCGGATCGTGGCGGCGCTCGAGGCTGGTCTCACCCTCACGCAGGAGGTGAAGTGATCTCGCTGCTACTGGTGCTCGCACAGGCAGCCGGCGCGGTCCAAGGCGCGGGCAAAAGTCTGTACCGGATTCGGGTGGAGCGCGTCGGGTACCACCCGGGCTTCTAACGCCTCAGGCGGCGCCAAATCCACAGCCCGAGGGTCACCACCGCGGCGAGCGCGACGACGGCCAGCACGGTGTTCACCCGCGCGACCGCCCGCAGGACCACATCGAGGTTCGTGCCCAGCACGGCAACGAGGTACGTGAGGAGCCCGTACCACAGCGCCGATGCGAGCGCCAGCGGGACGAGTGCCCGCACCGGCGGGACGCCGGCGATTCCGGCGAACGGCATCACCACGCCACGCCACACAGGCAGCAGCCGGCTCAGGAAGATCCCGTAGGTGCCGTGCCGGTGGTATTGCTGCTCGATCTGAGCGATCGTGTGCTCGGAGAGGAGGCGTTGCCCGAGTGGGCCGCGGAAGAACGGCCGCCCGAACCAACGTCCCAGCAGGTAGACAGCCGCCCCGGCGCTCACGTTAGCGCTCCAGGTGAGCCCGAACACGCCCCAGGCGTCGAGCATCCCCCGCCCCGCCAGGAACGCGCCGAGGGCGACGACGGTGTCGGCCGGAACCGGGGGAAACACATTCTCGAGAGCGGCGCAGACGGCGATCAGCGCGTAGAGGAGAGCGGGGGGGAGGGATTCGAAGTAGTGGAGGAGGTCGGTCACTCCAGCACCGCCACCGCGATCACCGCCACCCCTTCCCCACGCCCGATCCACCCCATTCCTTCGTTCGTCTTCCCCTTCACGGAAATGGCATTCGCAGCAACGGACAAGGCGGCAGCGAGCCGCTCGCGCATCTGCGCTACGTGCGGCGCGATCTTCGGCTGCTCGACGATGACCGTGATGTCGGCCTGGACCAACCGGTGGCCCGCGGCCGCGACCATGTGATACGCCTGTTGCAACAGCTCGAGCGAGTTGGCGCCCAGCCAGCGCGGCTCGGAGTCAGGAAACGTGGTGCCGATATCCCCAAGTCCGGCGGCGCCCAGCACGGCGTCGGTGAGGGCGTGCGCGACGGCGTCGGCGTCGGAGTGGCCGGCGAGGCCGCGCGGGTGCGGAATCTCGACCCCCCCGAGGATGAGCTTGCGGCCGGCGGCGAAACGGTGCGAGTCGTACCCGATGCCGACACGCATGAGGTGACGACGTCAGACCTTGAGGATGCGGATCGCGAGCAGGGCTGCGTTCTTCACGTTGTCGATCCCGACGGTGGCGACGGGCACGCCGCTCGGCAGCTGCGCGGTGGCGAGCAGGGCGTCGAGCCCGTTCAAGGGCCCGGCGGCGAACGGCACGCCGATTACCGGCAGGTCGGTGAGCGAGGCGGCGAAACCCGGGAGCGCCGCGGACAATCCGGCGCCTGCGATCAGTACCTTGAATCCCTTCTTGCGAGCGGACTTGACCAGGTCGGCCGTCTGATCGGGCTGACGATGAGCGGAGGACACGTGAAACTCGTACGAAACGCCCGCCTTGGCCAGCACGTCGAAGGCGGGCTCGATCCTCGGCTTGTCGCTCTCGGAGCCGACGAGAATGAGCACGTCGGGCATCAGGCGGCTTCGTCGATGACGCTGTAGTCCTGGCGACGCTGCCGCGGTACGTAGCCCGCGTCGGCGATCAGGCGCTGCATCTCCGGCAGCGTCATGCGCCACGTCGTCCCCGCCGCCGAGACGACGTTCTCTTCCATCATGAGCGAGCCGAAGTCGTTCGCGCCGAAGCGCAGGGCGACCTGCCCGATCTTCGGACCCATGGTCACCCAGGAGGCCTGGATGTTGGGGACGTTGTCGAGCACGATGCGCGCAATCGCCTGAGTGCGTAAGTAGGTGACCGCATCGGTCTTCGGCAGGTGCTGGAGCTCGGTGTGCTCCGGTTGCAGTGGCCAGCAGATGAACGCCGTGAAGCCGCCGGTGCGCGCCTGGACCTGCTGCACGCGGAACAAGTGCTCGATGCGGTCGGCCGTCGTCTCGCCCAGACCAAACATCATCGTGACCGACGTCTTCAGGCCCAGCCGGTGCGCCGTCTCCATCACCTCGAGCCAGCGGTCGGCCCCAGCCTTTTTCTTGGCAACGCGGTCACGGACCTCCTGCACCAGGATCTCGCCCCCGCCGCCCGGGACCGAGTCGAGGCCCGCCGCGACGAGCTCGCGGATCACCTCCTCGAGCGTCATCCCGAAGCGCCCCGCGAAGAAATCGATCTCCGACGGCGAAAAGCCGTGGATGTGAATCGGGTGATACTGCTTGATGTAGCGCATCAGGTCCAGGTACCACTGGAACGGGATGTAGGGGTTGTGGCCCCCCTGGATCAGGATCTGGACCCCGCCCAGCGCCCGGAGCTCGTCGATCTTCCTGCCGATTTGCTCGAACGAGAGCACATAGCCTTCGTCGTGCTTGGGGCGCCGGTAGAACGCGCAGAACTTGCAGTCCGCGACGCACACGTTCGTGTAGTTGATGTTCCGGTCGATGATGTAGGTGACGACGTTCTCCGGGTGCAGCTTCCACCGAGCCGCGTCCGCAAGCGCGCCGAGCTCGAGCAACGAGGCGCGGTCGTACAGCTCCAGCGCCGCGCGGAATTGGGTGGAGGTGCGGTCGATCACGCTCAGGCCACCTGCAGGAACCGGAGCGACCCGTCGGGGACGATCCCCCGGGCGGCGAGCCGGCGAAAGAAGTCTGTCAGGCCCGCTAGATGCTTGTAGCTGAGGGCATAGTCGAGGCCGGTGAAATACTCGACGGCCGTCGCGCGCGGCACGTGGCACACGCGCGCGGCGGCCTCGGCGAGGAGGCCAAGATGCGCGAGCCCCCAGTCGCGCGATGCGAGCAAGGCGCGATGGATCTCGTGCACGGCGTCGCGCGCGGCCGCCCGGCGCGCGGCCCACACCGCGAACACGAACGGCAGGCCGGTCCAGCGCTTCCACTCCTCGCCCAGGTCGTAGCGGTGCGGGTAGGCGTGCCGCGCGGCCAGGAGCAGTGCGGGATCCCCGATCACCAGCACGGCATCGTGCGGCAGCCCGGCGAGCCCGTCTAAGTCCGTGGCCTCGGCCCGCACTTGCGCAAACCGCGGCTGCACGTGCCAGACGTCCGTGCACAACAGTTCGAGGAGATGCACCGACGTCCGCGACGACGCGCTCAGCAGCACGGTCGCTCCGTCGAGCTGCTCCGCCGGGCGGCGCGAGAACAGGGCGACGCTGCGCACCGGCCCGTCGCACGAGATCGCCAGGTCCGGCAGCAGGACGTAGTCGCGCGCATTGCGGGCGTATTCGACCGCGCTCACCACGCTCACGTCCAGCTCCCCCGCCGCGAGCAGGTCGTTGAGCTCGGACGGCGTGCCGGTCACGAGCTCGGCCGCGAGGGGCACGAGCCCCCGGTCGATCGCCCCGTAGACCGGATAGCAGTTGATGTAGCCGATGCGGCCGACTCTCATTCCACCCTTCCCGCGCTCATTCACAGGCTGAAGCTTGGGTGTGCTCTCATTCGACCCCATCCACCGCAGAGAGCACGGGCAGCTTGCGCTTACCCCGGGCGCGAGCCCGAGAGCGATGGGAGATCCGGAACGTCGGCCCCTCGGGGCCCTGCGGTCTGACCCCGGGCTCAGCGGGCACCCAATCCTCGAAGGTGCGGACCGTGCGGTACAGCGAGTCGCGCTCGGCCGGTTCCTTGCCCGCGCCGCGAATCAACGAGACGACCTGATCGTAGCCGAGCCACATCGGCGTACCGGCGCCGGCCTCGTGGTAGACCCGCTCGAAGACGACGGTGCCCTCGAGGTCGTCGCACCCAAAGGTGAGGGCCACCTGAGAGATGAACGGTGTCACCATGGGCCAGTGGGTCTTGACGTGCGGGATGTTGTCGAGCACGAGCCGTCCGACGGCGATGTTCTTCAAGTCGTCGAAGCCGGTGGTGGCCGTGCCGGTGCGCCCCAGGGCCTCCCCCAGCTCGTTGTGGTCCGGGTGGTACGCCAGGGGGATGTAGGTGAGGAAGCCGCCGGTCTCGTCCTGCAGCGCCCGCAGCGCGAGCAGGTGGTCCACGCGGTCCGCCATCGTCTCCACGTGGCCGTACAGCATGGTGCAGTTCGAGGGAATGCCGAGCCGGTGCGCCTCGCGGTGCACGGCGAGCCACTCCTCGCCGGACAGCTTCTTGTCCGCAATGGTGGCGCGCGCCGCCGGACTGAACACTTCCGCGCCGCCCCCCGGGAGACTGGTGACGCCGGCGTCCCGCAGCGCGATCAGGACGTCGCGCACGCTCATCCGCTCGAGGCGTGCGAGGTGCGCGACCTCGACGGCGGTGAGCGCTTTGATGTGGACGCCCGGATGCCGCGCCTTCAAGCCGCGGAACATGTCGAGATAGTATGCCAGGCGCAGCTTCGGGTGCAGCCCGCCCACGATGTGGAATTCCCGGGTCGGATTGTCGCGCGCGGCGTCCGCTTCGGCGAACACCTCCTCGAGGCTCCGCGTGTACGCCCCCGCTTCCTGCGGCATGCGTGCGAACGAGCAGAACACGCACGTGTTGCGCAGCACGCACACATTCGTGGGGTTGATGTGCTGGTTCGCGGCGAAGCAGACGCGGTCACCATTGGCCCGGCGGTTGGCGACGTCGGCGAGCCGGCCGATCGTCAGGAGGTCCGACGAGTTAAAGAGGACGAGCGCGTCGTCGCGCGTGAGCCTTTCGTTGCGCGCGACCTTCTCGGCGATGGGCTGGAGCGCTGGATCAGAATGTCGCGTCACGTGTTCCCACCCTGAAGGGTGGGCTCGGCCGACACTACCCTTAAGGGTAGTGCAGTGCCGAGCCCAGGCTTCAGCCTGGGAACACCGCGCGCGATTCTCCGATGGTCCTTCACGCGGCCCTTCTGATCGCCAGCGTCACGTTGTGCCCGCCGAACCCGAAGGAGTTCGAGAGCGCAACCTCCACTGGCCGCTTGACGGCCTTGTTCGGTGCCGAGTCGAGGTCGCAGGCGGGGTCGGGGGTGAACTGGTTGATCGTGGGCGGAATGATCCCGGTCTGGACGACGAGCGCGCACACCGCCGCCTCGAGCGCGCCGGCGGCGCCGAGCAGGTGGCCGGTCATCGACTTGGTCGAGCCGAACACCAAGGTGCGAGCCTGGGCGCCGAATACCGCCTTCACCGCCGCCGTCTCGGCGGCGTCGCCGTGGGGCGTCGAGGTACCATGTGCGTTGATGTAGCCGATCCGGTCCGGCGTCACGCCGGCATTCTGCATCGCGAGCCGCATCGCCTCCTGCGCGCCGGAGCCGTCCGGCGCGGGGGCGGTGATGTGGTAGGCGTCGGCGGTCATACCGTAGCCCGCGACCTCCGCGTAGATCTTCGCGCCGCGGCGGCGCGCGTGCTCCCACTCCTCCAAGATGAGCACGGCGGCGCCGTCGCCCATCACGAAGCCGTCGCGGTCCTTGTCGAAGGGGCGGCTCGCCGTCCGCGGGTCGTCGTTGCGCTCGGACAGCGCCTTCATGTTGGCGAAGCTCGCCACCGCGAGGGGGGTGATCGCCGCCTCCGCTCCACCCGCGATCATCAGGTCGGCGGCGTCGTTGCGGATCAGCTGGAGCGCGTCGCCCACGCTGTGGGCGGACGACGCGCACGCGGACACGGTGCAGTAGTTCGGGCCCTTGGCACCGTACCGCATGGAGATGAGCGCCGCCGCCACGTTCGGCATATACATGGGCACGAAGAACGGCGACACCCGGCTCGGCCCCTTCTCAAACAACGCACGGCAGTTCTCCTCGAAGGTCTGGAGCCCGCCGGTCCCCGTGCCGATCAGGACGCCCACGCGCTTCAGGTCCACCGCGCTCCAGTCGCTCGCGAGGCAGGCGTCGGTCACGGCTTGCTCCGCCGCGCCGATCGCGTACTGGGCGAACAGATCGTAGCGGCGGATCTCCTTTTTTTCGAGGTATTGGGCGGGGTCAAACCCCTTCACCTCGCACGCGAACTTCACGGGGCTCTGCACCGGGTCGAACCGCGTGATGGGTCCCGCCCCAGAGCGGCCCGCCAGCAGGCCTTCCCACGTGCTCGGGACGGTCGTCCCCAGCGGCGTCACCAACCCGAGACCCGTGATCGCGACGCGGCGGGCCATCCGCTACTTCCCCATCTTCTCGTGCAGGTACTGCAACGCCTGCCCCACGGTGCGCAGCTTCTCAGCTTCCTCGTCCGGGATGTCGATGTCGAACTCCTTCTCGAAGGCCATGACCAGCTCGACGGTGTCGAGACTGTCCGCCCCCAAGTCCTCCATGAAGCTCGCGTCGGACGTGAGCTTGTCGCGCTCGACCCCCAGCTCTTCGACGATGATGTCTTTGACCTTCTCTTCGAGCTGCTTCATGTCCATTGCCATGGGTGTCCTCAATGGAGGTGTGGGAAATGGGTCACAGCACCATCCCGCCGTCGACGACCAGCAGCTGCCCCGTAATGTAGCTGGCGAAGTCGGAGGCGAGAAAGAGCACGGCGGCGGCCACATCCTGGCCCTGTCCCAGCCGGCCCAGCGGGATCGCCTTGATCAGGGTATCTCGCGCCTCGCGGCTGATCCCACGGGTGAGCTCGGTGTCGATGAACCCCGGCGCCACGGCGTTCACCAGCACGTTGCGCGAGGCGAGCTCCTTGGACACGGACTTCGTGAACCCGATGAGGCCGGCCTTCGACGCCGTATAGTTCGTCTGGCCCTTGTTACCGGAGATCCCGACGACGCTGGTAATGTTGATGATCCGGCCCCAGCGCCGCTTGATCATGCCGCGGGCGGCGTGCTTGGTCACCAGGAACGCGCCCTTCAGGTTCGTGTCGAGCACCGTGTTCCAGTCGGCTTCGCTGATCCGGAACAACAAGTTGTCGCGCGTCGTGCCCGCGTTGTTGACGAGCACGTCGATCCGGTGGAAATCCTGCTCGACCGTCGCGACCGCCCGCTCGACTTGTCCGGCCTCGGCGACGTCGCAGGAGTAGCCGCGCCCCCGCCCGTCGCCGAGCGACTGCGCCGCCTCCTGCGCCTTCGCCCCGTCGCGGGCCAGGACGGCCACGGTCGCACCCGCGCCGGCGAGCGCCTGGGCGATGGAGAAGCCGATCCCCCTGCTCCCCCCCGTGACGAGGGCGACCTTGTCGGACAGATCGATCTTCACGCCGCCTCGAGGAAGCGCGTCACCTCATCGGCGCTGCCCAGCGAGACGACGTTCGCTCCCGGCACGGTCCGCTTCAGGAGCCCCGCCAGCACGTTGCCCGGTCCGATCTCCAGGAAGCCCGCGTCGCTGCCGGCCAGTTCGGCCGCACGCTGCATGCACGCGACCCAGTGCACTGGTGTGGTCAACTGGTCGGCCAGCAGGCGGCGCGCCCGGGTGGCGTCACGCACGGGCTCGGCCGTGGCGTTGGCGATCACCGGAAAGCGCGGGTCGCGGAAGGGCGCTCGCTCGAGCGCGACGCGCAGCTGATTCGCCGCCGGGCCCATGAGGGAGGAATGAAACGCGCCGCTCACCTTCAGAGGGATCACCCGCTTCGCACCGCGCGCCTTGCAGGCCGCGCTCGCTCGCGCCACGGCCTCCGGGTCGCCCGAGATGACCGTTTGGTCCGGTGCGTTCAGGTTCGCCGCGACGGCGACCGCACCACCCACGGACGCTTCGCGGCAGGCAGCCTCGACTGCCGCGGTCGCGAGCCCCAGCACCGCCGCCATGGTTCCGGGCCGCTCGCTGCCTGCCTGATGCATGAGCTCCCCGCGGCGGCGGACCAACGTGGCCGCGTCGGTCGCCGTCAGCGCCCCGGCCGTCACATACGCGGAGTATTCGCCCAGGGAGTGGCCCGCGGCGGCGGCGCCGTCCGCCCGGGGCGCGATGACCGCGAACACCGCTGCGCTGTGGGCGAGGATGGCGGGCTGGGCGTTGTGGGTCGCCGTGAGCTCCTCTTCCGGTCCCTCGAACATCAACCGGCTGAGGCCGAATCCGAGCGCCTGGTCGATCGCCTGAAACGTGTCCCGGGCCACCGGGAACCGCTCGGCCAGGTCCTTGCCCATCCCGACTTTTTGAGCGCCCTGCCCCGGGCAGAGCCATACAGTGGCAGCTACCACTGCACCACCATGCTCGCCCACGTGAACCCGGCGCCGAAGGCGCAGAACATCACCTTCATGCCCGGTTGGATCCGACCGCACCGCACGGCCTCATCGAGCGCGATCGCGACCGAGGCGGCCGACGTGTTGCCGAAGCGGTCCACATTCACGTACACCTTGTCCATCGGCAGGCCCGCGTGCTTCGCGGTGGCTTCGATGATCCGGATGTTCGCCTGGTGGGGGATGAGCAGGTCGATGTCGGCGGCCGTGAGGCCGGCGCGCGCGAGCGCCTTGTCGCAGGCGTCGGCCATCGAGAGCACGGCGGCCTTGAACACCTCGCGACCTGCCATCTTGATGTAGTAGGAGTGGTCCTTGAGCAGCGCCTCGTCCGGCGGGTGCGCGGCGCCGCCGCCCGGCCGGTATAACAGCTCGGCGAGCGTACCGTCGGACTTCATGTAGCTCGACAAGATGCCGCGGCCCGTGGTGCTGCGGCGAACGATGGTGGCCCCCGCCCCGTCGCCGAACAGCACCGCGGTCGTCCGGTCGGTCCAGTCCATGATGCTCGTGAGCTTCTCGGATGCTACCACCAGCACCCGCTGCGCCTGCTCCGTGGCGACGAGGCCTTCGGCCACGTTCAGCGCGTACAGGAAGCCGGTGCACGCCGCGCCCACGTCGAAGGCGGCGGCGTCCTTCGCCCCCAGGATCGCCTGCAGGTCGCACGCCTGGGAGGGGAGCAGCCGGTCGGGGGAGCAGGTGGCGACGACGACCGCGTCCACGTCCAGCGGCGTCAGCCCCGTCTCCCGCAGCACCTGCTCGGCCGCGGCCTTCGCCATGCAGGCATTCGACTCGTCGGGCCCGGCCACGCGGCGCTCGCGGATCCCCGTGCGCTCCCGGATCCACTGGTCCGAGGTGTCGAGGATCTTCGAGAACTCGTCGTTGGTCAGCACGCGCTTCGGCGTGTAGCTCCCCGTGCCCCAGAGCTCCGCGATCGGTCGCTTCACCGGATGGCGCCTCCTTCCGCGAACTCCGCGCCGATGTCCTGATCGAGATGGCTCGCGACCATCTGGGCGGCGACTCGCACCGCGTTCATGATGGCTCGCGCGGGGGAGGCCCCGTGGCAGATGATGGCCACACCCTTCACGCCCAGCAGCGGTGCGCCGCCATACTCGGAGTAGTCGAGGAACTTGAACAGCTGCTTGACCTCGGGACGGCCCAGCACGTCGGGGAGCGCTTGCTTCAGCATTCCGGCGAACATGCGGCCGGCGGACTCATAGAACTTGAGGATCGCATTGCCGACGAAGCCGTCGCACACCACGACATCGATCTCGCCGCCCTTGCCCCGGCCCGCCAGGATGTCGCGCCCTTCCACGTTCCCGACGTAGCGGATCCCGGGAGTCTGCTTCAGGAGCTGGTGCGCTTCCTTGACGACGGCATTCCCCTTCTCGTCCTCTTCCCCGACGTTCAGGAGCCCGACACCAGGGCTCGACCGCCCCATCACGTCCCGGGCGTACACCGAGCCCAGGTGCGCGAAGCCCACGAGCTCGCGCGCGTCGCAGTCCACGTTCGCCCCGCCGTCGATGACGAGCACCGGCCGGCCCGCGGTCGGAAATGGCGTGCCGATCGCCGCGCGCGCCACGCCCTCGTGCACGCGCAGCATCAGGGTCGCGGCGGCCATGACGGCCCCGGTGTTGCCGGCGGAGATGAACGCGTCGGACTGACCCTTCTGCTGCAGGCCGAGCCCGACCGCGATGGAGGAGCGGCGCTTGCTCTTGATCGCGGCCAGCGGCTTTTCGCCCATCCCCACCACCTCCGGCGCCTCGACGACCTCGAGCCGCCCGCGGTCGACATCGCCGTGGGGCTTGAGGGCCGCCTCGATTTCCGCCGTGCGCCCCACGAGCTGGATGCGGAACGAGGGCGGCAGCTCGCGCAGCGCCTGCACCACCCCATCGACCTCCATCCGCGGGGCCTCGTCGCCCCCCATCGCATCCAACGCGATGCGGATCACGTCAATCCTCGACCGCCACCCGCTGTTCCCCGCGGTAGTAGCCGCAGGTCGGGCAGACCCGGTGCGGCCGCTTCAGGTCGCCACACCGCGGGCACGGCTGGAGTGTGATGTGCGCCGCCTTGTAGTGCGTGCGGCGAGCGCGCTTCTTGCGCTTGGACGTTCGGCGTTTCGGTACGGCCATGGAGTTGTCCTTGTCAGTTGCCGGGCTTGCCTTTGAGAGCGGCCAGCGCCTGCCAGCGCGCATCGGCGGCCGGCGGGCAGCCGCAGGGGCCCGCGTTCAAGTCCTTGCCACAGCGCGGGCACAGCCCGCGGCAGTCCTCCCGACACACCACCCACTGCGGCACAGCGAGCAACAACTCCTCCCGCAGCGCGGGCCGGAGATCGATCTGCGTCGCGTCCCGCGCCAGTGCGTAGGAGTTCGGGTCCTCCAGCGCGTCCGGGTCCTGCGTGAACAAGGCGTCGATGTCGGCCGCCACGGCCACCGCGACGGGCGCCAGACAGCGCCGGCATTCCCCGGCGACCCGCGTGCGCAGGGAGCCCCGCCAGTAGAAGCGCCCCTCGCCGGCGGCGTGCAACCGGCCGATGAGGCGCACCGGCCCGGCGAGAGCGACCTCCAGCTGCTCGAAGAGCGGATCGTCTCCCGCCAGCTCGGCGTGGGTATCGACGGGGCCGCTGGACAGCTCGCGCAGGTCGACCTGTAACATAGACGAGCGAACCTAAACCCTTGTGGGACTTGCGTCAAGCAAGCTCGCGCAGTTCCCGCTCCGGAAAGAAAAACCCGACCTCCCGTGCGGCCGAGTCCACCGAGTCCGAGGCGTGGATCGCGTTCCGTTCCTTGGACTCGGCGTACAGCTGGCGCACCGTCCCGGGCTTCGCTTCGGCGGGATCGGTGGCGCCGATCACCTCGCGCAGCCGCGCGACGGCGTCGTCGCGCTCGAGCGCCAGCGCCAGTGCGGGCCCGGACGTCATGAACGCGACGAGGGGGCGGTAAAACGGCCGCTCGCGGTGCACCTCGTAGAACGCCTCGGCCTGGCCGGTGGTGAGCTTCACGAGGCGCGCCGCGCGGATTTGGAACCCGGCGCCCTCGAGATGGGCGAGGATCTTTCCGGTCTTGCCGGCGCGCACGGCGTCCGGTTTGATGATAGCGAGTGTGAGCATCGGGTGTCGGGGGGGGATCGGGTGTCAGGGCGCAATCAGGCGGCGAACGACATCCGCGCGCGTCAGGAAGCCGACCACGACGCCTTCGCGGACCACGGGGAAGCGGTCGACGTCTTTCGAGCTCATCAGGTTGGCGACGTCGCTCAGCGTCTGGTCCTCCGACAGGCACAGCACCGAGCGGGCCATCGCGTCCTTCACCGGGATGGCCCGGGGGTCCGCCGCGCCGCGCTGTAGCTGGCTCCGCGTCGGCGCACGGACCTCGCCGGTCTTGGTGCGCTGCAGAAAGTCGGGCATCAGGTGCCGCAGCAGCTCGCGGTGGGTCACCATGCCGATGAGCGCGCCCGAGTCGTCCACCACGGGCATCGCCCGGATGTCGTGCTCGATCATCGTGTGCGCCACCTCGCCGAGGGTTTGCGCCGGCCGCACCGTGAAGACGTGGGACGTCATGATGTCGCGGACCGTGAGCTGGCTCGGCAGCTGCACGGCGTCGAGGGCCGTGAGGTGGACCACCTGCTCCGCCGTCTTCGCGGCAAGCAGGGCGAGCACGGTCTCTGGATCGGACAGGGTGCGGGCGAACGCCCCGACGACCTGGAGGTAGAGCGCCGCGTCGCGCAGCGGGGCCACGATGAAGATCACGATGCGGGCGGCGCGGTGGGGGTCCTTCTCCCAACGGATCGGCGTCGGAGAGATTCCCACCGCCGTGACGAGACGGCGCACCGCCTCGGTGCGGAAGTGCGGGAGGAAGGCGTGCTCCCCGACCGACACCATGTCCTCGGGCCACGTGTGGCGGATCACGGCGTTGAGACGCTGGGGCTCGGCCACGGCGCCCGCTTGAACGAGTTGGTCGGCGAGCCGCTCGGTGGCCTCCTTGACGGTGCCGGCGCGCAGCGGGACGATGATGTGCTCGGGGCTCAAGACGTCGGTGAGCTTCACAGTCGCTCCTTGAGGAGCGGCGCGACGTCGGCCGGCCGCTTCATCACCGAGATTCCGGCGCGCGCGAACGCCGCCATTTTCTCCGCCGCGGTGCCGCTCGAGCCCGAGATGATGGCGCCGGCGTGGCCCATGCGGCGCCCGGGAGGGGCGGTCTGCCCGGCGATGAAGCCGATCACGGGCTTGGTCATCCCCTTCGCGACGAACTCGGCGGCCTGTTGCTCGTCGGTGCCGCCGATCTCGCCGATCATCACCACGGCGTCCGTCTCCGGGTCCGCCTGGAACGCCGAGAGGCAGTGGGTGAAGTGCGTACCGATCAACGGATCGCCGCCGATGCCGACGCACGTGGACTGGCCGAACCCGTGGGTCGAGAGCTGGTGCACGATCTCATAGGTGAGCGTGCCGCTCCGCGACACGACGCCGACGCGCCCCGGCTTGCAGATGTTGCCCGGGATGATCCCGACCTTGCTCTGCGCCGGCGAGATCAGGCCGGGGCAGTTGGGGCCGATGAGCCGCGCGCCGCGCTCGTGCAGGTAAGGCAGCACCTTCGTCATGTCGAGCACCGGGATGCCTTCGGTGATGCAGACGATCAGCCCGAGCCCGGCGTCGGCCGCCTCGTAAATGGCCGAGGCGGCGACGGCGGCCGGCACGTAGATCACGGTGGTGTTGGCCCGGGTGTCGCGCACCGCGTCCGCCACGGTGTCGAATACCGGCACCACGCCGTCGAACAGCTGCCCGCCCTTCCCCGGCGTCACGCCCGCCACGACCTTGGTGCCGTAGCCGATCATCTGGCGCGTGTGGAACGAGCCGTCGCGGCCGGTGATTCCCTGGACCAGCAAGCGCGTGCCCTGGTCGATGAAGACGCTCCGCCCCCGCCGCCCGTGCCCGCGCCACCGCCTGCTGCACAGCCTCGTCCATGTCGGTGAGCGCCGAGAAGCCGGCGGCCGTGAGGATGCGCACCGCCTCCGCCTCGTTCGTGCCGGTGAGCCGGATGACGAGCGGGACGTGGAGGGGAAACTGTTGCGTGGCCTGCACGATGCCGTTCGCCACGTCGTCGCACCGGGTGATGCCGCCGAAAATGTTGAAGAGAATCGCCTTCACGTGCGGGTCTGCGGTGATGATGCGCAGCGCAGCGACGACCTTCTGCGGGTTGGAGCTGCCTCCGATGTCGAGGAAATTGGCGGGCGCGCCGCCGTAGTACTGCACCAGGTCCATCGTCGCCATCGCGAGCCCGGCGCCGTTCACGCAGCAGCCGACCGACCCGTCCAGCTTGATGAAGGTGAGCCCCGCCTCCCGCGCCTGTACCTCGGACGGCGCCTCCGCCGAGGCGTCCCGCAGCGCGGCGATCTCGGGGCGGCGGTCGAGCTCGTTGTCGTCGATCACCATCTTGGCGTCGAGCGCGAGGATTTTCCCAGCCGGCGTGGCGACGAGCGGGTTGATCTCCACGAGCGACGCACCTACCGCGTAGCACGCGGCGTACAGATTTCCCATGATCCCCGCCGCGCTGCGCGCCTGGCCGACGTCCCGGTAGAGCCGGAGGGCGAGGCCGAGCGCCTGGTGTGGCAGCAGCCCGTAACGCGGGTCGATCGCAACGCGGTGGATCCGCTCGGGCGTCGTGGCCGCCACTGCTTCGATATCGATGCCGCCCGCGGCGCTCACCATGAGCACGGGGCGCTGCGAGGCGCGGTCGACGATGATCCCGACGTAGCTCTCGGACGCGATGTCGGCCGCCGGCGTCACCAGAACCTTGTGAACGGTGAGCCCCTTGATCGTCATCCCCAGGATTTGGGACGCATGCGCGGCCGCCTCGGCGGCGTTCGCCGCGAGCTTGACACCCCCTGCCTTGCCCCGCCCCCCCGCGTGCACCTGGGCTTTCACCACGACCTTGCCGCCCAGGCGCTGCGCGATGGCGCGGGCCTCGGCCGGGCTCTCGGCGACCGCGCCGTCCGGGACGGGGATGCCATGACGCTTGAGGATATCCCGCGCCTGATACTCGTGCAGGTTCACGCGCGCTCCAAGGTGATCGTGGTGCCGGCCTCGCCCCGCAATGCGGGCAGACCTTGAGCCAGCTCGGCGATGATGGCGCGTCGGCTGGCGTCCCCCCCGCCCGCGCGTACGAAGTCCGCCGCCGCCTCGACCTTGGGACGCATGCTTCCCGTGCCGAGCTCTTTCCCGGCGAGCAGGTGATCCGCGCTCGGGAGGTCCAGGTGCCGAATCGCCCGTTGGTGCTTCGTGCCGAACCCGTGGTACACGGCGTCCACGTTAGTGAGGATCAACAGTACATCGGCGCTGATCTCGCGACCCAGGATCGCCGCGACGCGGTCCTTGTCGGCCACGGCGTCGATTCCCTCGAAGCCCAGGACCGGGTCGTTGTAGACCGGCGGCCCGCCGCCCCCGCATGCGACGACGATGTGCCCGGCGGCGACCAGGTGGTGGATCATGTCCCGCTCCACCACGGCGATCGGCTTCGGGCTCGGCGCGAGCCGCCGCCAGCGGCCCGGCTGCTCCTCCCGGACTGGAACGCCGCGCGCCAGGAGCCGCGCCACCCGGGTCGCGTCGAGTGCGTGCCCGATCGGCTTGGTCGGGATGCGCAGGTTCGGATCGTTCGCGTCGCACAGCGTCTGCGTGACGAGCGTGACGACCTGCCGCTCGACACCTACGCGTGCGAGGGCGTTCTGGAGCGACTGCTGGATCATGTAGCCCATCCACCCCGCCGTCGCCGCGACCAGCACGCCCAGCGGCAGGGGCTCCACCTGGTCCGCAGCGAGCTCGTTGCGCGCCAGCTCGTCGCCCACCTGCGGGCCGTTGCCGTGCACCAGGGCGATCGCCCACCCCTCGCGCGCCAGGTCCACGATCGGCGCCAGGCTCTCGCGCGTGTGCCGGAACTGGTTCGCGATGGTGGGCCGCTCTCCCGGTGGTGCGACTGCGTTCCCGCCCACCGCCACGACGATCGTCCCGGGTCTCACGGCGGCGCAACCTAGCGCGGCCCCGAGGCGGGAGCAAGCGTGCGCCGGCCCAGATCGAGCAGCTGCTTCAGCTGCCGGTAGTAGCGTCCGAAAGCCTCGAGATCGCCCGCGGCAAGCGCGGCGTCGGCCTGGGCAGCGAGCCGGCGCGCCTCCTCCCAACGGGCCGCGAGCGAGGTGTCCGCGGCCAAGTGCTCGCCGCGCCCCGCGGCCAAGAGGTCGCGCAAAGCGGCCCACGGTGTCGCTCCCTGGCCGCGCCGGTCGCTCCAGGTGAGAAACACGGCGTCGATGCCGGCGGGCGGGCCTCCGGCCACCGGCTCGTTGAACAGCGCCTGCTCCGAAAACAGCAGGCCGCCGACGTTCCACAGTCGGAGCACGCCGGGGGCGGTGGGCGGCTGCGGCGAACCCACCAGCACGCCGGGCAG
>WNGQ01009481.1_pt1 | contig 20750 bp, 19 predicted proteins | sample 5407661 | NCBI WGS metagenome assembly WNGQ01 (sample SAMN13153382, study PRJNA577476) | soil metagenome | isolation source: 60 cm soil or saprolite under Garry oak tree replicate 2 | place: USA:California | collected 2016-06-15 | reverse complement strand
CTTCCGGGATCCCGGAAACCCGGGAACTCCGGTGGAGTCCGCCGGCCTCCCGAAATGCCGCGACTGCTTCCGGCATCCCGGGAATGCGGGACCGGAGCCAGCATCGAGGTGACCCTCGAAGCCGATCCCGAAACCATTACCGCGGAAAAAGCGGCCGCGTGGCTTGCCGCCGGCATCAATCGCGTCAGCCTGGGCGCGCAGTCCTTCCATGATGCCGAACTAAAGCCCGCTGGACGCATGCACCGCCGCGAAGATATCTTTTCCGCGATCGAGTGCCTTCGTTCCACCGGTTTCGCTAATATCAGCCTCGATCTCATCGCCGGCCTGCCGCACCAGACCGCGTCGAGCTGGCAGGAGTCTGTCGAGGAAGCGCTGCGCCTGCGTCCCGAACACATTTCGATTTATCTCTTCGAGATCGACGAAGGCAGCCGTCTCGGCCGCGAACTGCTCTCCGGCGGAGCGCGCTATTCCGCCACGGCCGTTCCCAGTGACGATGCCATGGCTGAATCCTACGAATTCGCGTGCGAACGCCTGAACCGCGCCGGCTACGACCACTACGAAATCTCCAATTGGGCGCTGCCGGGCTTTCGTTCTCGGCACAATCTCAAATATTGGCGCCGCGAACCCTATCTCGGCTTCGGCGCCGGCGCGCATTCCTTCGACGGCCGCTGGCGCTGGGCCAACGCTCACGATCCCGCCGCATATGCTGCGGCGATCGAGCAAGGGCGACTCCCGATCGAGCAGCTCGAAGAAGTCACCCCGAAGCAGGCGCTCGATGAAGAGCTTTTTCTCGGCCTGCGCCAGCTCGAAGGCATCGATCTGGCGCGCATCGAGGCCCAATATGGATCCCAATTCAATGCCCACTTCAAAGCAACGATCGGCGCACGCATCGAGGAACTGCGCGCCCAAGGCTTCGTCGAGCGCGCCGGCACTCGCGTGCGGCTTGCGCCCACGCGCCTGGCCGTCTCCAACGAAGTCTTCGTCGCCCTGTTGCAGTAGCGCCGGTGTCCCGGTAAGGGGAGCCCGGCGCGTTAAAAAAGTCATCTGCATCTTCCCTGCCGACGAAGAGCGCATCGCTCGCCGGTTGTCATTCCGAGCCTGCCGTCGGGCGCGCGGTTGGCGCCCGAGTGCTTCCTGCGGCGGGCGAGGAATCTCTCATAAGATGTTTGCAGCGCCGCCCTTCAGGCGGCATCTGCTTTTGCCTTTGCGGGTGCCCCACCCTTTGAGCTGTTTGCAAAGGGTGGGAAAGCGCACAGAGTGCAGTATTCGCTGCACGGGAGAAAGCGGCCGCGGCAATTCAACTGCCGAAGCCCTAAAATTAAATGGAACGCCGAGCGAACGTAAACGTAAACCCTAACGCCACTGAGCGACGCGCTGTCCATGCCACTCCCACTCACATATCCTCGGCGCCGAAGCCGCACCGCGATCACGATCGCCGGGAAGGTTCCGCTGTGGCGATTCGCTCTTGCCGTACTCCTGTGCCTCACGAGTCTTTGGCTTTCCTGTTCCCGCCAGCAATCGCGAACGCCGCCCCCAACCAATGCGTCGCCGCAAGCGCAAACCGCGCAGCCGAGTTCGCCTGCGCCGCAGGGGACGCCGCCACCGCCGCCGCAAGACCCCGGCGCGCAGGCGCGCGCCGTGATCGTTGCGGCGCCCGAGCAGCCGCAGCAAGCGCAGCAGGCCGGCGGCCTGCCGCCCTACCAGCCGCCCGACCGGCTGTTCGCCAGCGGCCATACCTCGGCCGTCACGGCGATCGCGTTCAATCCCGACCGTCAACGCGTCGCGACCGCCGCAGATGACAAGACCATACGCATCTGGGATCTCGCGAACTCCAGCGAGCAGCGCGTGCTCACCGGTTACACCGACCGCATTGCCGCGCTCGCCTTCAGCCCCGACGGAACGCGCCTCGCTTCCGCGAGCGCCGATGGCGTTCGCGTTTGGGATTCCGCCAGCGGCAATTCGATCTATGCCTTTACCTTGCCCAGCAAATGGGCCGAGCAAGTCGCTTTCAACTCCGACGGGCAACTCCTGGCCGCGAGCGCAGGCGCGGATGACGAGGGCGGGAATTCCTACATCGAAGTTCATGACGCCGCCAGCGGCGCCAAAATTCACTCCATCAAGCTCGACTGGAATAATGCCGCCCCTCTCGCCATCACTCCCGACGGCCGCCTGCTCAGTTCCGGCGGCGCGGGCGAAGATGGCGAATACGTCTCCAGCAAAGCGTGGGAGTTGCGCACCGGCAGGGAGCTCAAGACTTTGCAGGTCTTATTCAACGCATTCTCCGCGGATGGCCGCTGGGGAGCCTCGCTAGAATTTCGGCAGGGCACACAAATCAATCTATGGGATATCGCCGCCGGCCGTCGCGTGCGCACAATCGCGTTGCCGGGGTTCCAGGCATCGCGCGTGGTTTTCACTCCCGACGGCTCGCGCATCCTGGCCGCCAGCCGGAATGGCCCCGAGGTCAAGCTCTTTGAAATCGCCACAGGCAAGGAAGCGCAAACTCTTCCGATTCCCGCCGGCGCTGGCGTCATTGCCTTTTCCGGCGACGGAAAATGGCTGGCCGCCGCCTCCGGTTCTTCGGTCGCGATCTGGGATCTCCCGGCCGGGCGCGAACTGCAAATGCTTGCCGGCCAATTGTCCGCGCAAGACCTGACGTTCAGCCCCGACGACAGGCTGCTGATCACTGGTGGCCCGGCACTGGGAATCTGGGATGTCGCCTCCGGAAAACTCATCCGCACCGTGCCGGGCGCGACCCAGAGCTTGGTCCTCAGCCCAGACGGTCGTTGGCTGGCCGCCAACCCCAAGGGCAATCTGGAGATTTGGGACACCAAGACGTGGACGCGCGCCACCCCGTCGCCGCCTGCGGGCCAATTCGTCTGGTGGATGGGTTTCGCCTCCGCGCAACTCCCGCTGGCGGACCTTTCCGCCGCCGGAGTGAGATGGTGGCAAATCGGCGCCGGCCTCGAAGCCCGCTCGCTCTGGGGAGCCACTTTTGCCGCGGCGCTCAGCCCCGATGGAAAAATTCTGGCGACGGCTGCGCTAAGGGTACCCAGCGCCAGCAACTACGATAGACCAAACGTCAGCATCTGGGACGTCCAGACCGGGCGTTTGCTGCGGACATTTGCCGCGCACGAAGTCGGCGTATCCGGCGTCGCGTTCAGCCCCGATGGCAAATGGCTGGCGACCACGGGCCAGGAAAGCCGGCTCGATCCCGCCAACCTTGGCGCCAGCCTCGCCGGCATGAAGCACAGCATCAAGCTTTGGGACACCGGCACCTGGCAGCTGCGCACGTCGCTTCTGTTCGTGGGCATGGGTGGAGGCCTGGGCAACTTCAGTCCCGATGGTCGCATGCTCGTCGTAACCGCGCGGAATAGCGTTACCCTGTATGACGTGCCGGACGGCCGCGCCGTCAAAAGCCTTTCGGGCGGCGGAGGTGGAGCGCTGCGCTTCAGTCCGGGCGGCCAGTGGCTCGCGCAGGGCAGCGCCAACGGAATCGCCCTCTGGAACCTCTCCGCCCTGTCTCAATAAATCCATCGCGCTAGCCATCTTGTCCGCGCTCCCGTTTGCGAGGGCATGTAACGCCGCCCTTTAACGCAGAATCTAAAACGTCGGCGCTATTTCGGATCTTCGGCTACAATGCGCCTGCAGTCGTTGGAGAAACCATGCGAATCCCTTTAGGAATGGCCCTGATTTTGAGCTTGGCGCCTGCGCTTTCCTGCGGCGCCCTGGCTCAGGACCGCACCGCCGCCGCGAGCGGCAGCGCAAATCCCCAGAAAGCACAGGTCGCACAATCACCCGCCGCTAAAGCGCCCGCCGCTTTTGACGCGCACGATCTCTCCGGCATTTGGAACATGAGCTTTCCCCCCAACGCCACCGAGCCGGAACTCGAAATCTACGTTTCGCAATTCGGCAAGGGCGAACCGCCGATGACGCCTTGGTCCAAAGAAAGATTCGATAAGACGAAACCGGCCTTTGGGCCGCGCGGCGTGCTGGTCGCGCAAACCAACGACCCCGCCTTCCAGTGCTTCCCGCCGGGCGTGCCGCGCATCTATCTGCATCCTTTTCCGATGCAGATCGTCGAGATGCCGAAAGAACTCATCATGCTCTTTGAATACGATCACATCGTGCGCCATATCTACACCGATGGCCGGCAGCATCCGCGCGACCTCGCGCCCACTTACATGGGCGATTCCATCGGCCATTGGGAAGGCGACATCTTCGTGATCGGCACCGTGGGATTCAATGACAAGACCTGGCTCGACCGCGCCGGGCATCCGCACTCGGATCAGCTCCAGGTCGTCGAGCGGTTGCGCCGCATCGCCGGCGATAGATTGCAGGTCGATTTCACCATCGAGGATCCGGTCGCATATACCAAGCCTTTTACGTCGAGCTTATTCTTTCGCCTGCATCCGGATTGGAGCCTGATGGAGCAGGTTTGCGAGGATAACGCCGCGTTTCTGTCCTTCGAGCATTGATGTTCTGTCGCACTACCTTGGACTTATATGAGGCAGCGAAATACAGTCGCAGCGCGAGAGCCTTCCAGAACTGTAGTGTGGTTCGTGAGAGTCGCAGGCACCGTGGGGTTCCTCGTCTGGTTTAGCTTTCGTTCTCTCTGGATGGAGTATGCCTATACGCGCCCGACATCCATGCAGCCTACCCTCGGCCGGCAGTATGAATTGGACACTCATGGTCACGTCGTTTATCTCACTCACAATGAGGTCCTCATCCTACACACGCTCGGAGAAAGCGGGATGGGGTTCATGATCGTTGCGGCTCTTGTCGGACTGGCGGCCAAGCACCGATTGCGAAGGAGAGATTAAGCGGGCCTTATCGTCTTTGGTAGCGCCGCCTTCCAGGCGGCATGTGTAATGCCTTGCGGGGCTGAGATCGGTCGCTACATAATACGAATTCGCATAAAGGGAGCCTGCGATGAATCCAGTTTCAGCTACGCAAACCACCTCTGAGCCCGAGAAGCAGCCCGGCAGCACGCTGGCCATTGATCTCCGCAGCGATACCGTAACGCGCCCGACGCCGGAGATGCGCCGCGCCATGGCCGAAGCCCCCGTCGGCGATGACGTCTACGGCGAAGATCCCACGATAAACAAGTTGCAGGCGCGCGCCGCGGAAATCTTCGGGCGCGAAGCGGCCATTTTTGTACCCACGGGCTCCATGGGCAATATCGTTGCCGTCAAGACCTGGACCCATCACGGCGACGAAGTGATCATCGAAGAGCGCGGCCACATTCATCAATATGAGATGGACTCCATCACCGCCATCGCCGGCTGCATGCCGCGCACCACCTGCGTCGAGGACGGCATCCTCACCTGGGACCGCATCGAGCCGCTGATCCGCCCCAAGGTTTATTACCGCGCGCAGACCGCGCTCGTCAGCCTGGAAAGCTCGCACAACATGGCCGGCGGCACAGTCTATCCGCCCGAAGTGAGCGACGAAATCTGCGACCGCGCCCACGAGGCCGGCCTGCGCGTGCATCTCGATGGCGCGCGCATCTTCAATGCTTCCGTCTATCTCGGGCGCAGCGTGGCCGACATAACGCGCAAATTCGATTCCGTGATGTTTTGCCTGTCGAAGGGACTGGGCGCGCCGGTTGGCTCGATGCTCGTCGGCTCGCGCGAGTTCATTGAGAAGGCGCGCGTCTATCGCAAACTTTTTGGCGGCGGCATGCGGCAAGTGGGTGTTCTCGGCGCCGCCGGCCTCATTGCGCTCGAAAAATCGCCGGCGCGTTTGCATGAGGATCACGCCAACGCGCGCTACCTCGCCGAAGCGCTGGCGCAGCTTCCTGGCATCAAAGTCGATCTGCGCAAAGTGCAGACCAACATCGTCATCTTCGACGTGAGCGGCACGGGCCGCACCGCCGCGGAAATTTGCGCCGCGCTGACCAATCGCAACGTTTTGGCGGGTCCGACCGGCAAATACGCCATCCGCATGGTCACGCATTGCGACGTGGATCGCGCCGCCATCGACCGCGCCTTGCTGGAATTCCGCGCCCTCCTCGCCGCCGTCTAGCGCCCGCGAAGCTGTCATTCCGAGGTCACCGTCGGGCGCGGCCAGGCGCGAAGCGCCACGCCAGTAAAAAAGTCGCGCCCGATTCCTCTTGCGGCGACCGAGGAATCTCTCTTCATCTTTTGGGAACTGCACGCAGAGATTCTTCGTCCGCCCGAGGCGGACTCAGAATGACAATTGTTTCGTTCAGGTCGTTTACTGTCTCGTCCTGGCGTCTCGCTTAGCGCATCCAACCGTGTGAATATAGAAGTACGTGCATAAAGGCTTTCCTGAGGCCCAACCCGCGTGGACTTCTCCCTCACCGACGAACAGCAGCAGCTTCAGCGCACCGTGCGCGATTTCGCGCAATCGGAAATCGCCCCGCACGTCATGGAATGGGACGAAGCCTCGCGCTTTCCCGCCGAACTCATCCCCAAGCTCGCCGAACTCGGCCTGCTGGGCGTCCTCTTCCCGGAAAACTACGGCGGCGCCGGCCTCGGCTATATCGAATACGTGATCGCCATCGAAGAACTGGCGCGCGTGGATGGATCGGTCGCGCTCATCGTGGCGGCGCACAATTCGCTTTGCACCAACCACATCTACAAATTTGGCACGGAGTCGCAGCGTCAAAAATACGTGGTCCCGCTGGCGCAAGGGAAAAAGCTTGGCTGCTGGTCGCTCACCGAACCCGAAGCCGGCTCCGACGCGGGCGGCACGCGCACCGTCGCCGTGCGGGGGCGCGGCGGTGCTGGCCGCACCCTTCGAGGCTCTGGGCAAGCGGGCGAAGGTTGGGTGCTCAACGGCGCGAAAACTTTCACCACCAACGGTCACCACGCCGACGTCTGCGTGGCCATGGCCGTCACCGACCGCGAAAAAGGCTCGCACGGCATCTCCGCGTTCATCATCGAGAAAGGCACGCCCGGCTTTCGCCCCGGGAAAAAAGAAAATAAGCTGGGCATGCGCGCGAGCGACACCTCCGAAGTCGTCTTCAGCGATTGCCTGGTGCCCGAAGAAAATCTGCTGGGCAAGCAGGGCGACGGCTTCGTAAACAGCCTCCAGGTGCTCGATGGCGGACGCATCTCCATCGCCGCGCTGGCGCTGGGAATGGCGCAGGGCGCCTGCAACGCGGCCACGAAATACGCGCAGGAGCGCAAGCAATTCGGCAAGCCCATCAGCGAATTCGAGGGCATTCAGTTCAAGCTCGCGGACATGGTCACGGAAATTTCCGCCGCGCAGATGCTTGTTTATCACGCCGCGTGGCTGGCCGATAAATCAAACGCCAATGGCGGCGGGATGCGCTTCACGCGCGAATCCAGCATGGCCAAGCTCTACGCCAGCGAAGCGGCCGTGCGCGTGGCCAACGAAGCCGTGCAGGTCTTTGGCGGCTACGGGTTCATCAAGGATTATCCGGCGGAGAAGTTTTACCGCGACGTCAAGCTCTGCACCATCGGCGAAGGCACTAGCGAGATTCAGCGCCTGGTCATCGCCCGCCACATCCTCGGCAAACAATAGTCCTTTTTGCAACGCGTAGCAGCGCCGGGCTTAGTAGTTACTTTTCAAGTGGGGCTAGAATATGGCCATGTTCGGTTTAGGCCGAGAATGTTCGATGGTGCTGGGCAAAATTGTGCGAGCCATCGGCTTCGTCAGTTCTGCGACTATATTTCTTTGGCTGACGGGTCTTGAAATCTTTTACTCCGCTAAGCGCCCGCCCGTCCCGCGGCCAGAACAGGGTTGGACCGTGCCCTTGCAATGGACCCATACCAGCTATGGAACCCCTCGAGAAAACGAACAGCTATTGCGATTGTTTGATTGGGGTTGGTATCTCGGAATGGTCGGCTTCGCTGGTGAAGGAATTCGAAAACTTCAGGAAAAATACGAGCCGTGGAAGAGGAAATGAGAGTAATCGGAAACTGACTGCACCCGGGTTCAGCCACGCATTAAAACTGCGCGCTGGCTTGTTACAATCAACCCGCTGACATGGCAGAGAGCATCTCCAACTGGGCCGCCCAGGTGCGCGCGGGGGATACGCGCGCGATTTCGCGCGCCATCACCGCCATCGAAAATTCCGATCCGCGCGCCGAGGATTTGCTGCGCGAACTTTTTCCCTTCACCGGCCGCGCCTATCTCATCGGCGTGACGGGCGCGCCGGGCACGGGCAAGAGCACGCTGGTGGATAAACTCGCCGCCCATTATCGCGCACACGGAAAAACGGTTGGCATCATCGCCGTCGATCCCACCAGCCCTTACACTGGCGGCGCCGTGCTGGGCGACCGCATCCGCATGCAGGGGCACGCCACCGACTCCGGCATTTTCATTCGCTCCATGGCTACGCGCGGATTCTTTGGCGGACTCGCCCGCGCCACCGCCGACGCGGCCCTTGTGCTCGATTCCGCGGGCAAGCAGATCGTGCTGATCGAAACCGTTGGCGTGGGCCAGGACGAAATCGACGTCGTGCGCCTAGCCGAATGCACGCTCGTGCTCGTTGTGCCGGGTCTGGGCGACGATGTACAGAATATGAAGGCCGGTCTGATGGAAGTCGCCGACATTTTCGTGCTGAACAAGGCCGAACGCGAAGGCGCCGACCGTCTCGAGCAGCAGCTCCACGCCATGCTGGAACTTGCGCCTACCCGCAACGATGGACGCGGCTGGAAGCCGCCCGTGATCCCCACCACGGCCACCGAAGGCAAAGGCATCGGCGCGCTGGCCGATGCCATCGAGAAGTTTCGTGAGCAGCGCGAGCGCACCGGGGAGCAGCGCGCCAAAATCCTGGAATATTGGAAGCAGCGGTTGCTGCTGCTGCTCGAAACGCAGCTGCTGGCCCGCGCGCTGGGCGGCGATGGCCAGCGCGCGCTCGAGTCTTTGGCTTCCGAGGTCGCGGAGCGCAAGAAAAATCCGTACACTGCCGTGCGCGAGCTGATCGCCCGCGCCGGGCTCTAGCGCATCACGTAAGCTGTATGCATAGCACCTCCGGCATGTGCCAAAGCGCCGCAATTATCATTCTGAGCCCGCGAAGCGGGAGAGGAATCTCTCTTGTTCTTTTTTGGAGAAATGAATGAGAGATTCTTCATCCGCCCATGGCGGACTCAGAATGACACCTAACGCGCGGCGCAACGCCACATGAAACTCGGCTCCATCGAATTTCACATCCTCAACGACGGCACCTTTCGCCTGGACGGTGGCGCCATGTTCGGCGTCATCCCCAAGCCCATGTGGGAACGCGTCGTGACGCCTGACGAGCGCAATCGCGTCACGTTGACGATGAATTCGTTGCTCATTCGCGCGGCGGCGCAATGGATTTTGGTGGAAACGGGCGCCGGCGATAAATGGGATGACAAACGCCGCGACATTTACACCTTTGAAGACAAACGCCGCGACATTTACACCTTTGAGGGCGCGCCGCGTCTGCCGGTGCAGCTTGCCGCGCGCGGACTCGAGCCCGAGCAGATCGATATCGTCGTGAACACGCATCTGCATTTCGATCATTGCGGCTGGAACACGCGCATCGTAAATGGCCAAGCCGTGCCCACGTTTCCCAACGCGCGCTATTTCGTCCACCAGGGCGAGCTCGAACACGCCCGCCATCCCAGCGAACGCGATCGCGTCAGCTATCTCCCCGATAACTTCGAGCCCATGGCGAAATCCGGCCAATGGCAGCTCGTGGAAGGTGAACACTGCGAGCTTGTGCCCGGCGTGGAGCTGATCGTGCTCGCGGGGCACACGCGGGACATGATGGGCGTGCGGCTCTCCTCCGGTGGCCAGACGGCCATTTTTCTTTCCGATCTCGTGCCCATGACGTCGCATTTGCCTTTGCCGTGGATCATGGGCTTCGACTCCTATCCGCTGACCACGCTCGAGAACAAGAAAAAATGGCTGCCACAAATCGCCCGCGAAGGCTGGCTGGCGCTTTTCTGCCATGACGGCAAAACTCCCGCAGCGCGGCTGCGCGAGCAGGACGGCAAGATCGTTGCCGACCCAGTTGTAGTAGACTGACGCGCCCGAATCCGATATGACCCCCAAACCGAAGACAAAGAAGTCCAAGCCAACCACCGGCGCCGCCGCCGAAATCGGCATCATCGGGGGCAGCGGACTCTACTCCATGCCCGGCCTGGAGCGCTCGCGTGAATGGCGTGTGAAAACGCCATTCGGCGAGCCTTCCGACGCGCTCGTCCTCGGCACGCTCGAAGGCAAGCGCGTCGCTTTCCTCGCGCGCCACGCGCGCGGCCACCGGCTGTTGCCATCGGAGATCAACTATCGCGCCAATCTTTACGCCATGAAGCTCGCCGGGGTGACCCGCGTGATCTCGGTGAGCGCCGTGGGCTCCTTGCGCGAAGATTTGCGTCCGCTGGAATTTCTCATCCCCGACCAGTTTTACGACCGCACGCGCCTGCGCGTCTCCACTTTTTTTGGCGGCGGGATCGTCGCGCACGTGGGCTTCGACAAGCCCACCTGCCCGCAACTCGGCGCGGTGCTGGGCGCCGCGTGCGACGCCGCGGGCGTGAAGGCGCATCGCGGCGGCACCTACGTCTGCATCGAAGGTCCGCAATTTTCCACGCTGGCCGAAGCGCACGTGCACCGGCAGTTGCGCTTCGAGGTCATCGGCATGACCAACGTCACCGAAGCCAAACTAGCCCGCGAAGCCGAACTCTGCTACGCCGCCATCGCCATGATCACCGATTACGATTGCTGGCACCCCGAGCATGCCTCCGTCACCCTGGCCGAAATCATCGCCAATCTGAATCGAAACGCCGAAAGCGCTTGCAACGTGATCCGGCACGCCGTGCGCGAAATGCCCGCCGAACGCGAGTGCAAATGCGGCCGCGCCCTGGCCCACGCCATCGTCACCGAGCCCGCGCTTGTACCTGCCGCGACGCGCCGCCGCCTCGCCGCCATCATCGGCAAATACATTTCCTAGGGGCCTTGCATGTCACTTCTCGTTGTAGGTTCGGTCGCGTTCGATGCTCTGGAAACGCCCTTTGGCAAAGTGGAACGCACGCTGGGCGGCGCGGCCACATATTTTTCCGTGGCGGCCAGCTATTTCACTCATGTCAATCTGGTCGGCGTGGTGGGCGACGACTTCACCGAGCATGACGCCGCCATCTTCCGCGGCCGCCGCATCGATATCAGCGGCCTCGAACGCGCCGCCGGCAAAACTTTTTTCTGGGCCGGGCGTTACGGCAGCGATCCCAACGAACGCGTGACCCTGGCCACCGAGCTGAACGTCTTCGCCACGTTTCGGCCGAAGCTGCCCGAATCGTTCCGTTCGGCGCAACACATCTTTCTCGCCAATATCGATCCCACGCTGCAGCGACTGGTCCTCGAACAGATCAAAGCGAAGCCGCGCACGGTGGCGCTCGATACGATGAATTACTGGATTGAGAAGACGCCAGCCGAACTGCGCGAAATTTTGGCGCGCACGCAAATCCTGATGATCAACGACGCCGAGACGCGCATGCTCTCGAACGAACACAATCTTTTGCGCGCCGCGCGGCATATTTTCAAACTCGGCCCCCAGGCGCTGGTCATCAAGCGCGGCGAGTATGGCGCCATGATGGTCCCACCGGCGCCGGCGATAGCTTCGCCGGCGGCTTCATGGGCTATCTGGCCAACGCTTCGCGCATGAATGACGCCGTGATGCGCCGCGCCATGGTCTATGGCTCGGTGATGGGCAGCTTCGCCGTCGAGCGCTTTGGTCTCGAACGCATTCGCCACGTCACCCGCCGCGAAATCGACGCCCGCGCCAGGCACTTCTACAAGCTCACCCATTTCCAGCTGTAGATTTTACGCCGATTCGCGTTAACGCAATCGCGGCACGCGGCACGGCGCGCCCGCGTGCCGCGGCGAGCGCCAGTGTATACTCGCGGCTTGCCTACGCCGCGCACGCCGAATCTTGCCAAGCGTCCCGTGACCGGTGCCAAGAAGCCTCCCGCACTTGTTCCCGGCGGCCTCGTTCGCGTGATCTCACCCGCGAGTCCCGCCGACCGCGACGCCCTCGGCCGCGGCATCGCCGAGCTCGAACGGCTCGGCTATCACGTGCGCACGGGTGCGACGATGAGCCCGGACGGCTACTTCGCCGGCTCGCTCCTGCGTCGCAAGGCCGAGCTGGAATCGGCGTTCCGGGATCCCGATGTCACCGCGGTGATCTGCGCGCGGGGCGGTTACGGCACGGCCGCGCTGCTGGATCAAATTCAACTGCCGCGCGGGCTGCGGCCGAAGCTGCTGGTCGGCTATAGCGACGTCACCATGCTGCAGGCGTACCTTTGGACTCACCTGCGCTGGACTTCGCTCCACGGACCGATGGTCACCGCCGGCTGGAACAACGGCGCGGGCAATCGTTCGGGATATGATCTTGCATCGTTCCTCGATGCCTCGGGCGGAAAACGAAACGCCTGGTCGCTCGCTCTCGATGCCGAGGCGCTCTCGCACGGCGAAGCAGCGGGTTTTTTGCTCGGCGGCTGCATCTCGCTACTCGAAACGACACTCGGCACGCCGTGGGAATTCGACACGCGCGGCGCGATCCTGTTTCTCGAAGATCGCGGGCTCAAGCCATACCAACTCGATCGCCTGCTGTTGCACTTGCAGCAAGCCGGGAAATTTCGCGGCGTGCGCGGTATTGTTTTAGGCGACTTCCCGGATTGCGAGCCGCCCCAGGAAGGCAGCTTCTCGGTACGCGACGTCTGCCGGCGAATCCTATCGCCGCTGCGCGTGCCCATCGTCTTCGGCGCGCCCATCGGCCACACGTTGCGGCCGCTGCTGACGCTGCCGTTCGGCGTGCGCGCCCGACTGCGCGCCGCGGGCGAAGGGAAGCTCGAGATTCTGGAGCCCGCCGTACAATCGGACTGACGCGCGGCTGTTGTTAAGGCCTGCGGAAGTGGGCGCATATGAAGATACGACTGCCAATAGCATGTCTGGTTCTCACGATGTGGCTCTCGCCATCCCGAGTCTTGGCACAACCTCAGACTCTGGCAAGCGGCACGCTAAAGGGCGTGGTGACCGACCCAGCCGGTGCGGTCGTTGAAGGCGTTCTCATACGGATCGTGCATTGGGGCCTCGACGATAAGCGGAAGACTGTCGAAAGCGAGATTGCGCTGCACACAGACACCAACGGTCAGTTCAAAGTTGAATTGGCGCCAGGCATATACGATCTCTTTCTCTCCGGTCCGTGGTCCTCGCCAGTTGCCAAACAAGTTAAGGTGGAGGCCGGTAAGGAAACTGAGTTCAATCCCAAATTGGAAATCGGTCGTTTCATCAAACTTATACCTTAGCCGCTGACTATTGTGAACGATCACGACATCGATTCGATCTATCTGATTGGCATCGGCGGCGCGGCCATGGCGCCGCTCGCCGGCATGCTCGCCGAACGCGGCTATGCCGTCAGCGGCTCTGACACTGGCGTGTATCCGCCGGCTTCCACGCTACTCGAAAAATTGAGAATCACCTGGAAAAACGGCTTCCACGAAACGAATCTAGCGCCGCGTCCCGATCTGGTGGTCATTGGCAACGCGATCTCTCGCGGAAATCCCGAACTCGAATTCGTTCTCGATAACAAGATCGCCTACCGTTCGTTGCCGGAGATGATCAAGGAATTTTTCCTCCCGGGCCACGATTCGCTGGTGGTCACCGGCACGCACGGCAAAACCACCACGACTTCGCTGCTGGCCTGGGTTCTCCACGTCGCAGGACACCGACCTGATTTTCTGATCGGCGGCGTGGCCGAAAATTTTGGAAAGAGCTACGGCCTGGGCGGGGGCAGGGAATTTATCATCGAGGGCGACGAATACGACTCCGCCTTCTTCGATAAAGGCCCCAAATTCCTGCACTACCGCCCCGACGATCTGATCATCACTTCGCTCGAATTCGACCACGCCGATATTTACGCCGATCTCGCCGCCATCGAGCTGCAATTCCGCCGCCTGGTCAATCTGGTTCCGCGCCGCGGGCGCATCGTCTGCTGGGGCGAAAGCGCCACGGTGCGCGGAGTGGTGTCGCAGGCGTTCTGCCCGGTAGAAACTTACGGCTTCGGCGGCGAAAATCTGTGGATCGCCGGCGATCTGGAATTTCGCGACGACGCCACGCATTTTCGCGTGGCGCGCAAAGCCGAAGAACGCGCCCGCGTCGAGCTTCCGCTGGTCGGCCGCCACAACGTGCTGAACGCCATCGCCGCGCTAGCGCTCGCCGATGGCCGCGGCGTTCCGCGCGAGGCCATCGAGGAAGCGCTGCGCACCTTCCGCGGCGTGGCCCGCCGCATGCAAATTCGCGCCGAAGCCGCCGGCGTCATCGTGGTCGACGATTTCGCGCATCATCCCACGGCCATCCGCGCGACGATCGAGGCCGCGCGCACGCGCTGGCCGCGGCGCCGCCTGTGGGTGGCCTTCGAGCCGCGCTCCAACACGATGCGCCGCCGCATTTTCGAGGACGACCTCGCCGCCGCGCTCGCGACGGCCGATGGCGCCGTTTTGGGACCCGTCAATCGCGCGCAATTGCTATCGGAGGCGGAACGCCTTTCGCCGGAACGCGTCGTGAAAATCGTGCGCGCGGCCGGCCGCCGCGCGGAAGCTTTGAATTCGGCCGGCGAGATCGCCGATTTTCTCGCCGGTGAATTGCGCGAGGGCGATGTTATGCTGGTGCTCTCCAACGGCAGTTTTGACGGACTATGCGACAAGCTGCTCGCGCGTCTGAATTCGCGCTCGCCCGCCCCGCGCGCCGCCCGATGACGATATTTCCTCGAAGCTCGGTGCGCCGGTTTTGCGGGTGCCCCACCCTTCGCGCAGGTAACCGCGGACTTTGCCTTAAACGAATCCGCGAAGGGTGGGATCCTCTGCTGTTCTCGTTCTGCTTCATTCTTTCCGCGCTTGTGTTCTTATGGCCCGCGCCGGCAGGGGCGACGATTCGCTACGAAATATCGCTCGCGCATCCCGCGCAGCACCAGTTTCACGTGACTATGATCGTCCCCGGCGTGCAGGGCAGTGTCATGGTGCGGATGCCGGCATGGAACGCGCTTTACCAGATTCGTGACTTCGCTTATCGCGTCAGCGATTTCCGCGCCGCCGACGCATCCCGCAACGCGCTGCTGGTGCGCCGCCTCGATAAAGAAACCTGGCGCGTCGAAGGTCTCGCCGGGGGCCAGGGCGAGATTCGCATCGAGTACGCGAGTTTCTGGGACGATCCCGGCCCTTTCGATACGCAACTCAACGCCGAGCACGCTTTCGTCAATCTCGCCATGGTCCTCTGCTATATTCCCGAACGCCGCGGCGAAGACACGGCAGTGCAATTCCGCGATCTGCCCCTGGGCTGGCGCGTTGCCGAGGAACTGCGCCACGAGGGACCCCAAGCGCCTGCGGAACCAAGCTATCAAGCCGCCAACTACGACGCGCTTGTGGACGCGCCCGTGGAGATTGGCCGCTTCGACGAGTGGAGCTTCTCGGCCGCCGAGCGGCAGATCCGCGTCGTGCTTCACGGCGAAGCCGTGGATCACGCCGCGCTCACCCGCATGCTTTCGGAAATCGTGAACTATGAGACGCGCCTGATGGGCGATGCGCCGTTTCCCGAGTACATGTTTCTCCTGCACGTGGGCCAAAATTACGGCGGCGGAGGAATGGAGCATGCCAACTGCACGGCCATCTCCGTGGGTTCTTTCGGCATGCTGGCCAGCGTCAGCGCACACGAATTTTTCCATCTCTGGAACGTCAAGCGCATCCGCCCGCGATCGCTCGAGCCGGTGGACTACACGCGCGAGATGTGGACGCCCGCGCTTTGGTTCGCCGAAGGGGTCACCAGCACCTATGCCGCCTTCACGCTGGTGCGCACGGGAATTTGGAACCACGCGCAATTTCTGGCCGATCTCGGCGCGCAAATCACGGAGCTCGAATCGCGTCCCGCTCGAAACTGGCAGAGCGTCGAGGAGTCCAGCCTCGATACCTGGTTTGACAAATATCCGCTCTACGGCCGGCCCGACTTCAGCATCTCCTATTACAACAAGGGCCAGCTGCTGGGCCTCGCGCTCGACATCTTGATTCGCGACGCGACCGATAATCGCGCCAGCCTCGATGACGTGCTGCGGCGCCTCAATCAGCAATACGCGCAGCGCGGGCGCTTCTACGCCGATAGCGCCGGTATCGAAGACGCCGTGGAAGAGGTCGTTCGCGGCGCTGGAGCTGGCGCGGCGGGCGATTTTTCCGGCTTTTTCACGCGCTACGTCAGCGGCACCGACGAAATGCCCTTTGCCGATCTGCTCTCCCGCGCGGGACTCGGCCTCAAAACGCAAGGCGAAAAGCGCGCCGCCCTGGGCTTCGCTGTCGAGCGCGATTCCGCAGGAATCGCGCTCGTCGCCGATCTCGACCTGTCGAGCTCGGCGGCGCAAATGGGCCTTCGCGAAGGCGATGCCATTTTGAGCATTGACGGCGCGGAAGTGCCGCGCAATCTCGAGCGCTGGCTTCGCGGACGCTCGCCCGGCGAAACCGCGCGCGTGCTCTTCCGCCGCGCCGGGATCGAAGCCGCGGTGGCTTTCGCGCTGGGCCAGCAAGCGGCGCAGATCTACGCCGTGGAGGAAATGCCCCGGCCCAGCGAGCGCCAGCTTCGCATCCGCAACGGCTTGTACCAGGGCACGACCGATCAGTCCCCCCGGGCCGCCGCGCCCCGATGATTCGCACCGCATTCGTGGCTCTTTCCCTGGCGATCATCACCATCGTGGTGGGCCTGCCCCTTTTGCTTTATGTGGCCATCACCGGCAAGATTGATCCGCTCTATCGCACGGGCGCTAGCGCCGTTCTCTTGATCTGCCGCGCCGCCGGCATGCGGATGCGCGTGGAAGGGCTGGAGAATATTCCCGCGCGAACCTGTCTTTTCGCCGCGAACCACACGAGCAACGCTGATCCGCCCGCGATTGTTGGCGCCATTCCGCGCCGCATCGCCATTCTGGCCAAGAAATCGCTTTTCGCTATTCCCATCGTCGGCACTGCGTTTCGGCTGGCGCAATTCGTCCCGGTAGATCGCGCCCATCCCGAGCAAGCCGCGGCCAGCATCGAGCTTGCCGCCGAGGTGATGAAAAAAGGCGTCTCATTTCTGATCTATCCCGAGGGAACGCGCAGCCCCGACGGGCGCTTGCTGCCGTTCCGGCGCGGCGCCTTCGTGCTGGCCATCAAGGCAGGCGTGGCGGTGGTGCCCGTGGCGTGCAGTGGGGCGCATCGCGTGGTGGCCAAAAATTCCTATCGCATCAGCCCGGGCGAAGTCGTGGTGCGCTTTTGTCCTGCCATCGACGCCGCGGAATATTCGCTGAACCGCCGCAACGAACTGGCCCAGCGCGTCCACGCCGCCATCGCCGCGGCGCTGCCCCCCGATCAGCAACCCGCCACGGTCGGCACAACGGCGCGATCGTCGCTTTAGTCTCTCGGGCGGTGCCTGGTTTCCTCAAGTAAAATCTCATAAGCCGTGGCCAAAATTCTCTTCTTAGACGAATCCGGCGACCATAGCCTATCCATTATTGATCCGCAGTTTTCGGTTTTTGTGCTGTGTGGTGTGATCATGGATGAGGAATATCATCGAAATATTGCTACTGAGAGGCTGGATGCATTCAAGATGAGATTATTGGGAAATCGCGAGATCATTCTCCACACGGCCGATTTCACCCGAAACAAATCTGGTTTTGAAGCCATGTCCAACCATGAGTTCAGAACTGATTTCTTCAATGCTCTCCAGGACGTGATCCGTGGCCTCGAATTCAGAATAGTAGCTTGTGTGATCAAGAAGGAGCACCATTTGCAGAAGTATGGTCTGAATGCTTTGGATCCTTATTTGCTATCGCTGTCAGTCGTCGTTGAGCGATTTATCTTTGAGTGTGGTTCGGCTGGAGGCACAATCGTTGCCGAAGCACGAAATCCAACTCTGAACAATGCCCTTGACCTTGCGTTCCTCGATTTGAAAATTCGGGGAACGACGTTCATTTCCGCAACAAAAGTTCAAAGGCGAATACATAATTTTGCTATCCGCCAGAAAAAGGACAATATCGCGGGATTGCAGATTGCAGATGTAGTCGCGACTCCGATTGGCCGTCACGCCATGGGAAAAACTACCTATCCACACTACTGCGATCAGGGCGATTTTTTCCACGTTGTGAAACCCAAGTTCCGGCAGGCCTGGGACGGGAAGATAGAGGAAAGGGGACTCGTAATACTTCCTAAATAAAACAAGGGCAGGACCCGCTACGCAGTTCCCACCCTAGGAGAGCAATCGTAAAGCATCACCGCCCGAGCTGTCAAAGCTTAATATAGCCATCTTTTCAAACTCTGACCTTACACCCCGACATGGGCTTTGAGCTTGGCGATCTCGGCCTCGAGTTGGCGCACGGTTTTCGCCAGCTCCGGAAGGCGGCTGATCGCCGCGGCATTCTTGAGCCACTGCCGGCGCTCGACCGCGGGATAGCCCGAATAGAACGCGCCGGGCGGCACGTCGCTGGGCACGCCGCTCTGCGCCGCGATCACCGCGCCGTCTCCCACGGTAAGGTGTCCCGAGCAGCCGACTTGGCCGGCCAGGACGCATTTGTTGCCGATTTTCGTGCTGCCGGCGAGGCCAACCTGCCCGCAGAGCAGCGTATTTTCGCCGACGCTGCCGCCATGGCCCACCAGCACCAGATCATCGAGCTTGGCGCCCTTCGCGATGCGCGTCTCGCCGACGGTGGCGCGATCGACGCAGGAGTTGGCCTGAATCTCCACGTCATCGCCGATCACCGTGATTCCCGCTTGCAGCATCTTGTACCAGCGGCCGTCGCGCTGTTTGGCGAAGCCGAAACCGTCACCGCCGATGACCACGCCGTTCTGCAGGATCACGCCATCGCCGATGCGGCAATTTTCGCGCACGACCGCATGCGCGTGAGCGAAGAAGTCGTCCCCGATGCGCGCGCCGCGATAGATGGCCACGAAGCTGTGCAGCACGGCGTTGCGGCCGAGCACGGCGCCTTCGTCCACGTAGCAATAGGGGCCGATGTGCGCGCCTTCGCCAATCTGCGCCGACGCGGTGATCACAGCCGTGGGATGAATCGACGGCGCGTAACGCGGCGGCGCGTAGAAAAAGCCGATAGCTCGGGCGAAATCGAGGTACGGATCCTCTGAGCGCAGCAGCGCCAGCGGGGGCAGGCCGGGCTCGCGCTCGACCGCGATATCACGCGCAATCAGCACGGCGGAAGCGCGCGTGGTTCGGGCGGCCTGGCGATAGCGCGGGTTCGAGACAAAGGTCAACTCCCCGGCTTTGGCCGATTCGATCCCCGCGACGCCATGAATTTCTGTCTGCGCGTCGCCCTCCAGCTTGCAATTTAGCTTCCGTGCAATTTCTCCCAGTTTCATCCCTCGCTCCCCCTCATGTGGCAACGACGGCTCAATGAGCGCGCTATGCCGCCCGCAAAAGTAGGCGATATTGAGCCATCACTCTACATCAGCGCGACATCTGTGGCGCGTTCGGAAGGCAACTAGGCTTCGGGACTCAGAATGACACTCGCGGCGAGGTGCGGAAAATGTAAAGTTGGGGGCCCAGCGGGAGCCGGGCGGAGTTAATTGAAATAGCTGCGGCGGCCGGTCTGGATCAATTCGTAGAGATTCTGGATCTCGCTCTTCAGCCGTGAGTAATTGCGCCAGTCCTTATACTGCGGGAAGGTGAGGGTCTGCTGGGCCTGCTCGAGGGTGATGCCCTTGGCGACGGCGTCTTTCACCGTGGCGTATTCGTCGGCGAGCATCGACTGGAGTTCCTTGATGTCCTGGCGATGCGCCACGTCGCCGTGGGCCGGCAGGATGACGTTGTAATCGTCCCGCGCGGCAACCTGACTGAGCAGCTTGATCCAATTATCGACCGACGTCGTGAAAGCCATGTTCGGCATGCTGTGGCTGGTAAACGCGCCCGGCGTGAAGAGCGCGCGATCGTGCGGAAATAATACGAAGGTGTCGCCCGGCTGCTGGCCCGGCCCGAAATACATGAGGCGAATTTCGCGCCCGCCGAGATAGATGCTCATCTGGTCATCGAAGGTGACGTCGGGCAGAATCAGCTTCACTTCGTTCGGGTCGTAGTTGTGCTCCTTGAAGTAATCCTGCCGCCGCGCCATCTCTTTCGGCTGGACGAGTTTCATGAGGCGCGCGGTTTCCTGCTGGGCCACAAACGTTGCGCCCGCTGCCTGGAAGGCCGAGTTTCCGTAGGTATGGTCACCGTGAAAATGGCTGTTGATCACCCATTTGATGGGCTTGCCGGTGACTTTGCGTATGCGCCCGATCAAATCTTGCGCGGCACGGGGATGTTCGCGGGTGTCAATCACCAGCACGCCCGCGTCGGTGACCAGAAAGACCGAGTTCGAGCCGTCGTAGTCGTAGAAGAAGTAGAGATCGCTGGCGACCTGCTTGACCACGGCGGGCTGCCCAGTATGCGGTTCGTAGGACTGCGCGGCAGCAGCCAGCGCGCCAGTGGCAAAAGCCGTGAGTGCAGCGCCAACCATCAGCATCAAGACCGCCGCGAGGCGCTCGCCAAGCCCCACGTGTGCCTGTGTTCGCAGGCTAGGCTGCGTATCTTTCGGTAATACAGGCGGTAATACAGGCGGTAATACAGGCTTGGGTATGGGCATCGGCGTTGGCTCCCGCAGGGAAGCTGGATCATACTACCGCAGGCGTAATCAACCCAGGAAAAAGGCGTCGCCTAAAATCGGCGATGGATTTGTATTGAATCAGTTATTGCGTTCTGGTAGCTCCCGAGGAAAACTTGCCGCTTTTCTCGCATGACAATGC
>WNGQ01002021.1_pt1 | contig 20751 bp, 26 predicted proteins | sample 5407661 | NCBI WGS metagenome assembly WNGQ01 (sample SAMN13153382, study PRJNA577476) | soil metagenome | isolation source: 60 cm soil or saprolite under Garry oak tree replicate 2 | place: USA:California | collected 2016-06-15 | reverse complement strand
TGGAGAAGGGCCCAGCGCATCCCGGCCAGCCGGCGCTCACGGTGCGGGGCCTGACCGTCGAGGACGACCGCCACCAGCTCGCCGTGGACGGCGTCGACCTGGAGGTGAGGGCGGGCGAGATCGTCGGCCTGGCCGGCGTGGAGGGCAACGGGCAGGAGGAGCTGGTCGAGGCGATCGCCGGCCTCCGCTCACTGCGCGCCGGCCACGTCACGGTCGGCGGCCGCGACGTCACGCGGATCGGCGCCCGCCGGGTGCTGCGCACGGGTCTCGGCTTCATCCCGGCCGACCGGCACCGGATGGGGGCCATCCTGGAGCTGTCGGTCGCCAACAACCTGGTGCTGCCCGTGTACGACCGTCAGCCCTTCGCGCGCGGCCTGCTGCGGCGCTTCCAGGCGGTCTGGCAGCACGCGGTCAGGGTCATCGAGGAGTTCGACATCCGGGCCGAGAGCCCCGCCCAGCCCCTGGGCTCGCTCTCCGGCGGCAACCAGCAGAAGGTGGTGGTCGCCAGGGAGATCGACGGCAACCCGGCCGTCCTCATCGCCAGCCAGCCGACCAGGGGCGTCGACGTCGGCTCGATCGAGTTCATCCACCGCCAGCTCGTGGTCCGGCGCGACGCCGGTCTGGCGGTCCTGCTCGTCTCGTCCGAGCTCGACGAGGTGCTCTCGCTCTCCGACCGGGTGGCGGTGATGTACCGGGGGCGCATCGTGGGCGTGCTCGAGGGCGACGCGATGGAGCGGGAGCGCATCGGGCTGCTGATGGCCGGGGCCGCCTGACGTGCGGGCGCTCGCCAGCCGGCGGGTGCGCGATGCGGTGCTCCTGCCCGCCATCTCGCTGGTCTGCGGCTTCGCCGTCGCGGCGGTCGCCGTCGTGCTCTCCGGAGCCAACCCGATCGACGCCTTCGGGGCGCTCTTCCAGGGCGCGTTCACCAACCGCAACGCCCTGCCCGAGACGCTGGTCGCCACCATCCCCTACGTCTTCCTGGGCCTGGCGGTGGCGGTCGGCTTCCGGGCCGGCCTGTTCAACATCGGCGCCGAGGGCCAGTTCTACCTGGGCGCGGTGTTCGGGGTGTTCGTCGGGTTCCACCTGCACGGCCTGCCGGGCGTCGCGCACATCCCGCTGGCGATCCTCGCCGGCATGCTGGGCGGGTTCCTCTGGGGGGCCATCCCGGGCATCCTCAAGGCGCGCTTCGGCGCGCACGAGGTGATCACCACCATCATGCTCAACTACGTCGCCTACCTGCTGACGGACTGGCTCATCAACAACAAGGGCCCCCTGGCGGACGTGCACGCGAGCGCTCCCAAGACGCCGTACATCGACATCACCGCCCAGATCCCGATCCTGCTGACGGGCACCCGGCTGCACGTGGGCCTGCTCCTGGCCATCGTGGCCGTGCCCGCCGTGTGGTTCCTGCTGGAGCGCACCACGGTCGGCTTCCGCATCCGGGTCGTCGGGCTCAACGCGACCGCCGCGCGGGCGTCCGGCATCTCCGTGGCCGGCACGCTGGTCCTGGTCATGGGCATCTCGGGCGCGCTCTCCGGCCTGGCCGGCGCCGACGAGATCCTGGGCGTGTCGCACTTCATGCCTGCCAGCTTCTCGATCGGCTACGGCTTCGACGCCATCGCGGTGGCCCTGCTGGCCCGCAGCAACCCGTGGGCGATCGCGCCGGCCGCCTTCCTGTTCGGCGCCATGCGCTCGGGCGCCGGCTTCATGCAGCTGGAGACGCAGGTCTCGTCGGACCTGATCTCGATCGTCCAGGCGACGGTGATCATCTTCGTGGCGGCGCCCCTGCTGGTCCGCTGGATCTTCCGGCTGCGGGAGACGCCCTCGGCCCCGGTCAGCATCGCCGGGGCGGGCGGCCTCGCCGGCGGCTCGCCGGCCTCGGCGGCCTCGGCGGCCTCGGCGGCCCCGACCACCTCACTGGAGGACACCGGAACGTGATGCTGGCCTTCGACCTGCAGGGGTTCTTCCACCAGGCCGACCTGGTCGGGCTGGCCACGGCCACGATCGTGGCCGCCACCCCGCTGACGCTGGCCGCCCTGGGCGGCGTGATGAGCGAGCGCTCCGGCGTGGTCAACATCGCGCTCGAGGGCATCATGCTGACGACCGCGTTCGCCGGCTACGCGGCCGCCCTGGTGACGCACAACCTGGCCCTAGGACTGCTGGCGGCGATCATCGCGGGGATGCTGATCGCCAGCCTCCACGCGGTGCTCTCGATCGAGTTCATGGTCGACCAGATCGTGAGCGGCACGGTGATCAACATCCTGGCCCTGGGCCTCACGGGCGTCTTCTACCGGACGTTCCTGCAGCAGGCCGACGTGCGCGGGCCGGGCACGCTGCCCGTGTGGAAGATCCCCCTGCTGAGCCAGGTCCCGGTCGTCGGCCCGATCCTGTTCGAGCACCAGGCGGTCACGTACGCGATGCTGGTCCTGGTCGTCGTCGTGCACCTGGTGCTGTTCAACACCGTCTGGGGCCTGCGCACGCGGGCCGTCGGCGAGCACCCGCTGGCCGCGGACACCGCCGGCATCAACGTCAAGGTGGTCCGCTACGTCAACGTGATCGCCAGCGGGGCGCTGGGCGGGCTGGGTGGCGCATACTTCTCGATCCAGCAGATCGGCAGCTTCCTGCCGAACATCACCGGGGGCCGCGGCTTCATCGCCCTGGCCGCCATGATCTTCGGCAAGTGGACGCCGGTCGGCGCCTTCCTGGCCTCCCTGCTGTTCGCCTGCGCCGACGCCCTGGGCGCCCGCCTGCAGTACCTGGGGATTCGCATCCCGTACCAGTTCCTGGGCATGCTGCCCTACGTCCTGACTATCGTCGTGGTGGCCGGTGCCATGGGCCGGGCCATCGCGCCGGCGGCGGTCGGCCGGCCGTACCGAAAGTCCTGAGGTATGCTGCCCTAGTCCTGACCACCGTGGTGGTCGCCGGGCGATGTGGCGTGCGGCCCCGCCCGCTGGAGAGGTCCTGGCGGAAGAGCTGATGGCCGAGACGGAGACGAAGCCGGCCGGGCTGCCGGCGAGGCGGCGTGAGGAATTACCCCTGACCGTGATCTCGGAGGGGGACATCCTGGTGGGTCGCCTGGAGATGACGGGCAACGGGCAGGTCATGGGCGTGGTGGAAGGCCACGTCAGCTGCCCTGGCGAGCTGCTGATCGGGTCCGAGGCCCGCGTGCGGGCCGAGGTGGACGCCCACGACCTCGTCATCGCCGGCCGGGTGGAGGGCGACGTCGTCGTTCGCGGGCGCCTCAAGATCACCTCGACCGGCCGGCTGGAGGGCGACGCCCAGGTGGGCTCGCTGGTCGTGCAGGAGGGGGGCGTGCACTTCGGGCTGCTGCACGTCTATCCGAACGGCGTGCCGGAGACGCCGCCGCCGGAGGTGGTGGCGACGTCGGCGCCGATCGCCGCGATCGGCTCGCGGTCACGCCCGCTGGCGGCGTCGGTCGAACGGGTCAAACGCGTCTGGAGCGAGATCTTCTAGGGCTCAGCCATGCCGAGACCGCTCAGCGACGTGCGGCTGGCTGAGGACGAGATCCTCCTCGAGGGCTTCGAGGCGACCATCGGCGGCCTTGTCGTCACCGTGACGGCCGTCCTGGAGCGGACCTGCGTGTACGTCACCCCCGACGGCGACCGCCGCCTGGCCAACAAGCACGACCTCATGGTGGACCCGGAGAAACTCCCGATCCGCCGCCGGCGCCTGGGTTAGCCTCTTCGAGGAGATGTCAGAGGCAACCATGGATCGCAACCTCGCGCTCGAGCTCCTGCGGGTGACCGAGGCCGCGGCGCTGGCGGCGGCGCCGCTCCAGGGCCGGGGCAACGAGAAGGAGGCGGACCAGCGCGCCGTGGACGCGATGCGCTCGGCGCTGTCGGCAGTGGACATGAAGGGCACCGTGGTCATCGGTGAGGGCGAGAAGGACGAGGCGCCCATGCTGTACTTCGGCGAGGAGGTCGGCAACGGCCTGGAGCCCGTCGTCGACGTCGCGGTCGACCCCATCGACGGCACGCGGCTGACGGCGAACGGCCAGCCCGGCGCCGTCGCTGTGGTGGCCCTGGCCGAGCGGGGCTCGATGTTCACGACCCACGTCCACTACATGGAGAAGCTGGTCGTCGGCCGGCGCGCCCGGGCCGTGATCGACATCGAGATGCCTGTGGAGTGGAACCTGCGCCGCATCGCCAAGGCCGAGGGCCTGCACCCGCGTGACCTCGTGGTGGTCATCCTCGATCGCGAGCGCAACCAGGACATCATCAGGCAGGTGCGCGACGTCGGCGCCCGGATCCGCCTGATCTCGGCCGGCGACGTGGCCGGCGCCATCATGGCGGCGCTGGAGACGAAGACGGGCATGCACGTCCTCATGGGCTCAGGCGGGGCGACCGAGGGCGTGGTGGCGGCCTGCGCGGTCAAGGCGCTGGGCGGGGACATGCAGGGGCGGCTCCTGCTGAAGGACCCCCAGGAGATGGAGAAGGCGCGCCGCGAGGGGCACAGGGAGGGGACGGTCCTGAGCATCGACGACCTCTGCTCCGGCCGCAACATCTTCTTCGCCGCCACCGGCATCACCCACGGCGAGCTGCTGGAGGGCGTGCGCTACGACGAGTACTACGCCTTCACCCACTCGATGGTGCTGCGCTCGGCCTCTGGCACGATGCGCTTCGTGGAGGCGTACCACGAGATGACCAAGCTGCGAGCCAAGGGCCTGCTGCCCGAACAGGTCGTCCTCGGCGTGATGGCATGACCGGCTGCCGCTCCCTCGGCCCTCGGTGGCAACGGCGCTGCAGGAGGTGGGATCAGGCCGTGCACCGCAGGTGGAGGGAGGCTGGGCGTGGGGGCCCCGGAGGTGCGAGCTCACCCGCCGGATGAAAGCGCCCGCCCCGACACCGGCGAAGCAGGTTCCGGCTGCCTGCGCTATCTTGCTGAAAGCGTTTACAGAATGGACACGATCAGCAGACGGACGGCGGCGCGGGCGCCCACGATCACCGACGTGGCGCGGCTGGCCGGCGTCTCCATCGCGACGGCCTCCCGCACGCTGAACGGCACCGGCCGGGTCACGCCGCGCCTGACCGCCCAGGTGATGCTCGCCGCCCGCGAGCTCGGCTACGAGCCGAACCCCCACGCCCGGGCGCTGGCGCAGGCGACGGACGCCTCCGTCGGCGTGGTCGTCCACGACGTCACCGACCCCTACTTCTCGGAGATCGTGCGGGGGATGCTCCAGGCGATGGCCGCCGACGAGCGGATGGTGCTGATCTGCAACACGTACCGGGACCCGGCTCGAGAGCTGGCCTACGTGGCGCACTTCCGGGCGCGGCGTGCGCAGGCGCTGGTCCTGGCGGGCAGCGGGCTGGAGGACAGGGGCTTCGGCGGCCGGATGGCCGAGCAGATCCTGGGCTTCGAGGCGGCCGGTGGCCGCGCCACGCTGATCGGCCGCCACTACGCGCCCGGAGACGCGGTGCTTCCCGACAACGTCGGCGGAGCCCGGGAGCTGGCCGCGGCGCTGGTCGGGCTGGGCCACCGGCGAATCGGCGTCGTCTCGGGGCCGCCCCTCCTGACCACCACGCACGACCGCCTGACGGGCTTCCGGCTCGGCCTGGAGGCCGCCGGCCTCTCCCTGCCGGCCGAGCGGGTGGTCGAGGGCGACTTCACGCGCGACGGTGGCGAGCGGGCGCTGCACGACCTGCTGGCCCGCGCGCCCGGCATCACCGCCGTGTTCGCCCTCAACGACGTGATGGCGATCGGGGTGCTGAGCGGCCTCCGCCAGCGCGGCCTGCGGGTGCCCGAGGACATCTCGGTCGCCGGCTTCGACGACATCCCGGTGGTGCGCGACCTGGTCCCGGCGCTGAGCACCGTGCGCGTGCCGATGGCCGAGATGGGAGCGCGAGCGCTGACGCTCGCCATGGAGCCGCGGGGCTCCGGCCTTCGCATCGAGCACCTGCCCACGTCGCTTGTCCTGCGGGGGTCGACGGCGGCCGCGCCCAGTCCAGGAGGGGAGAGGACGTGAGCACGGAGCGGATGAGCGACCTGGCCTTCAGCACGCTGGCGTGTCCGGGCTGGTCCCTCGAGCGGTGCCTCCAGGCGGCCCGCGAGTACGGCTACGACGGCCTGGAGCTGCGGCTCGTCGACGGTGAGCTGATCGACCCGGCGATGCCGCGCCAGGAGCGAGAGCGCATCGGCGGGCTCCTGGCCCGCTCCGGGCTGGGCCTGGTCGCGCTCGACAGCTCGGTGCGGCTGACCGACCCCGCGCCACCGGCCGAGACCGCGGCGGCGATCCGCGCCTTCCTGGAGCTGGCCGTCGAGTGGCGCGCGCCGCTGGTCCGCGTCTTCGGCGGCGATGGCGATGTGGCCCGTGTGTCGGAGGTGCTGGACATGGCCGTCCCGGACGCGGAGCGCCTGGGCGTGTCCGTGGGCCTGGAGACGCACGACTCGCTGTCCAGCGCCGCCGCCGTGGCCGAGGCCCTGCGGGCCGTCCCGAGCCGAGCGGTCGGCGTGGTCTGGGACGTCCTGCACACCCACCGCATGGGTGAGTCGCCGGAGGCGGTGGTGCGGCTGGTCGGCGACCGGGTTGTCGACGTGCACGCGAAGGACGCGCGCCGCAGGGCCGATGGCGACGGCTGGGACCTGGTCCTGCTGGGGGAGGGCGAGGTGCCGGTGCGGGGCTGCCTGGCCGCTCTGCGCGAGGTCGGCTACCGCGGCTGGGTCGTGGCCGAGTGGGAGAAGAAGTGGCACCCGGAGATCGAGGACCCGGAGGTGGCGCTGCCGCAGCACGCCCGGGTGCTCCGGCCCTGGATCGCGGAGACGCTGGCCTGACCCGACCGGTGGCGGCGTACCTGGGCCGCCCGGACGCCCTGGAGCAGGTCTACGGGCCGAGGGAGCGGGCCGCCGTGGCCAGGCTGGTCCGGCTGGCCCCGCCCGACGCGCCCGAGGTCGCGGAGGTCGCGCTCGCCACCTGGGGCACGCCCCGCGTGGACGCCGACTTCCTGGGCCGTTGGCCCCGCCTCGGGACCGTGCTCTACGCGGCCGGCTCGGTGCGGGCCTTCGTCACCGATGCGCTTTGGGACCGGGGCGTCCGGGTCAGCAGCGCCGCCCAGGTCAACGCCGCCTGCGTCGCCGAGTACACGGTGGGCGTGATCCTGTTCTCCCTGAAGCACGGCTGGCGGCTGGCCGCCGCCATGCGGCAGGACGGCGGCGTGCCCGACAAGCACGCCGTGCCGGGCGCCTACGGCAGCGTGGTGGGCCTGGTGTCGCTCGGTGCGGTGGGCCGGCTGGTGCGGCTGCGACTGCGGCCGTTCGACGTGCGCGTGCTGGCTTTCGACCCCTTCCTCGAGCCGGCCGAGGCCAGGCGCCTGCGCGTCGATCTGACCGGCCTCGACGAGCTGTTCGCACGGTCCGACGTGGTCTCTCTGCACACGCCGCTGCTGGACGAGACGCGCGGGCTGATCGCCGGCCGGCACCTGGCCGCCATGAGGCCGGGCGCCACCTTCGTGAACACCGCGCGTGGGGCGATCGTCCGCGAGGCGGAGCTGGTCGCGGTGCTGCGGTCGCGACCGGACCTGCAGGCGGTGCTGGACGTGACTGACCCCGAGCCGCCCCCGCCGGCCTCGCCGCTGCGCAGCCTGCCCAACGTGGTGCTGACGCCGCACGTCGCCGGCTGCGTGGGGCCCGAGCGCCGGCGGCTGGGCGGGGCGATGGTGGGCGAGCTGCGCCGGCTCCTGGCCGGCCAGCCCCTCCGCTGGGAGGTGACACGCGAGCGGGCGTCGCTGCTGGGGGTGCCCTGACGGGCGCCTGGCGCACAATCGTGGGGTGAGCGCGGCCGGAGCCAGGCTGGAGGCGGTGGAGCTGCGGCGGGTGCGCCTGCCGCTGGTCACGCCGTTCCGCACGGCGTCGGGCACCTGGTCGGAGCGCGACGTCCTGCTCCTGCGCGCCGTGACGAGCGAGGCCGAGGGCTGGGGCGAGTGCGCCGCGCTGAGCGAGCCGACCTACTCGCCGGAGTACGTGGACGGCTGCCAGCACGTCCTCCGCGAGCACCTCCTGCCCCGGCTGCTGGCCCGCGAGCGGCTTTCGGCCGGCGCGGTGGGCGAGGTGCTGCGGCCGGTGGTCGGCCACCGCATGGCCAGGGCCACTATCGAGATGGCCGTCCTGGACGCCGAGCTGCGCGCTCGTGGCGAGTCGTTCGGCCGCTGCCTCGGCGCCGTGCGCCCGGCAGTCGACTGCGGCGTGGCGGTCGGCATCCAGGGCTCGATCGAGCAGCTGCTCGTCACCGTCGAGCGCTTCCTGGCGGCCGGCTACCGCCGGATCAAGCTCAAGATCGAGCCTGGCTGGGACGTCGAGCCCGTCCGCGCGGTGCGCGAGCGCTTCGGCCCTGACGTCCCTCTCCAGGTGGACGCCAACGCCGCCTACACGCTGGCCGACGCGGGCCATCTGGCCCAGCTCGACCCGTTCGACCTGCTGCTGATCGAGCAGCCGCTGCCGGAGGAGCAGGTCCTCGCCCACGCCGAGCTGGCGCGCGCGGTGCGCACGCCGATCTGCCTGGACGAGTCGATCACCAGCGCCCAGACGGCGGCCGACGCGATCGCGCTCGGCGCCTGCTCGGTCGTGAACGTGAAGCCCGGCCGCGTCGGCGGCTACCTCGAGGCCCGCCGGGTGCACGACGTCTGCGCCGCGCGCGGGGTGCCCGTGTGGTGCGGCGGGATGCTGGAGACCGGCCTGGGCAGGGCCGGCAACGTGGCGCTGGCGGCACTGCCCGGGTTCACGCTGCCGGGCGACCTCTCCGCCTCGGACCGCTGGTACAGCGAGGACCTGACGGAGCCGCTCGTCATGGACGGCGGCCGGCTGCGTGTGCCCACGGGCCCGGGTCTCGGCGTGACCCCCGACGCCGGCCGGCTGGCCGAGGTCACGACCAGCCGCGAGACCATACGTGCCCGGCGGGTGGTGGTGACCGCGCCGCAGATCTGATCGGGCCTCGTCGCCGGGTTCGGCGGCGAGCGCGTGAGGAGACGCCCTGTCCCAGGTGTGCCGGCGCGGGCCGTCCGCGGCGCCGGCCGTCAGGGCGGGCCTCGCCGTCCGGGGCGGCCTGGCGGTCAGGGGCGGGCCTCGCCGTCCGGGGCGGCCTCGCGGTCCGGGGCGGCCTCGCCGTCCGGGGCGGCCTCGCGGTCCGGGCCGGCCTCGCCGTCCGGGGCGGCCTCGCCGTCCGGGGCGGCCTCGCCGTCCGGGCCCGCCGGCTGCGCCGGCCCGTATCGCCGCTGGGGTGGACCGGCGCACCGACACCCGGATCCGGCCTCCGCCACCATGACCGGGCCGGCACCCTGGTGACGTCGATCGACATAGACTGACCTGACCTCAGGTGGACGGCTCCCGCCGACGAGCCGTCCACCTGGCATCGACGCTGTTGACGCGGGCGAGGAGATAGAGCGGATGCCGACGGCTGACGAGATCAGGGCCCTCGAGGGGGCCGAGGTCCAGATTCACCTGGTGCCCCAGGCCGGCGGCGAGGCCGTCGAGGGGCGCCTCGTGGGCACACTGGAGGCGGACGACGGCCTGGTCGTCGTCGTGGAGCCACGCTCTGCGCCCGGCGGTCGCCTCAGCTACAACTACCAGCACATCGCGGCTATCGAACGAAGGTAGGGACGGAGGCCGTCCCTACCGCGGCCGCGCGCGGCTCTGGTCGTAGCTCGCCGCATACATCGTCTTCACCCGGGCGGCGGAGAGCGGGCCGCCCCGTGCCGCGCCCGTGAGGTCCGACAGCTTCGCCTCCCAGCGGGCCATGTACGGGCTGGCCGCCACCGCCGACCCGTACTGGTTTCGCATGGCGTTCAGGGCCGTGCGGCTGGCCCTCACCGCGTCGCCGGCCAGGCGTGTGTCGCCTGCCTCGTAGGCCAGGGCGGCCGTCATCTCGGCGTGCGCGGGCAGCTGGATCAGCAGCTTCTCGATGACCTCCTGGTCCGCGGGCTCGCGCAGGGCCTCCTCCGCGTCGCACAGCCGGATGGCCACCTGTGTCTCGCTCGACCGTGGACCGTCCTGGGCATCGCGATACGTCGCCCGGGCGACGATCGACAGCCGGTCGCCCTCCAGTGGCACGGGGGTGGTGAGCTCGAACAGGAACTCCTTGGGCCGGACCAGGTCGCCCAGGCGGACCTTGAACCCGGTCTCATCGCTCTCCTGCCGGTAGCTGTTGAGGTTGCTGCCGAACGCCAGCCGCTCGGGCAGCACCAGGCTCACCTCGACCGCGCGAGCGGTGACCTCCGCGGCCGTCGTGAACTCCTCCCGCAGGATGTCGTCCAGCGCCTCCAGGGCGTGGATGTGGCTGAAGTCGCCGTTGCCCGCCTCGGCCATGGCCGTCAGCAGCGCTATGTGGTAGTCGAAGCCCACCCCCAGCGTGGACGTGGTGACGCCGGCGTGGGCGGCGCCGGCGGCGACCTCGGCCAGCACCGCCGGCCGCTGCTCTCCGACGTTGGCCTCGCCGTCCGACAGGAGCACCAGCTTGCAGCCGTAGCGCTCGCGGGCGTGGCTGGAGAGCTGGTCCAGCCCGGCTCGCAGGCCGCCTTCGAGGAACGTGGAGCCGCCGGGCTGCAGCCTCCTCACCGCTCCCGCCAGAGCGCGCCTCGAGCGGTCGTCGAGCACGGTCAGCGGCTTGACGACGTCGACCGCATCGTCGAACGTGACCAGCGCGACCGCGTCGCCGTCGCGCATCAGGTCCAGCAGGCGCAGCGTGGCCGCCTTGACGTAGCTCAGCTTGTCGGGGATGCCGGTGTCCTGGGAGGTACGGGCGAGGCCGCGGACGGTGTCCCGGCCGGAGGCCGAGACCGGGCCGCCCATCGATCCCGAGCGGTCGATCACGAGCGCCAGCGCGACGGAGCGGCGCTCGGCTCGCCTGGGCTGCGCCGGCGGCTCGGCGCGCACGAGCAGGTGGACGCCGCCGCCCACGCGGCCGATTGCCGCCCTGGACGGGCGCAGGCTGAGCCGGACCTGGTCCTTCGCGTGCCGTGCGGTCATCGGGCCTCCTCCTCGTCGTTCAGCACGGCCTCGATGGCCGTGTACAGCCGTGCGATCCGCTCGTCGCCGGTGCCGGCCGGGACCTGGAGCGAGAACCCGCCACGGAAGCGCAGCGTCCGGGGGGTGCCGTCCGGCCGGGCCCTCAGGGCCTCGGCGGCGATCGAGTAGCGAGTGCTCGCCTCGTCGGGCGCGCCGGGATCCCGCAGCCCCGGCTCGCGCAGGATGTGCGTCGCCGGGCGCAGGTCGACGTGGAGAGCCGCGCCGGCGGCTGCCGGCCCCGCGAGCTGGGCGGCGATCTCGCCCGGCGTCATTCGGCCCAGCCGCCGGCGGATCTCGGCCAGCCCGGCGCCCTCCCGCTTGAGGCGGCGGGCCAGACGGAAGCGGCTCAGGTGCTCCGGGGTGTAGCCGCTGCGGCCGCGCCCGATGGCCGGCGGCAGGATGCCCACCTGCACGTAGTAGTGCAGCGTGCTGGGGCTGACCTCGGAGTCCTGGTCCTGCGTTCGCACGATTTCGGCGATCTGCCTGGCGTCGAGCATGACTGGCATTGTAGGCGACCAATGCCAGCACTGCAAGGCCTCAATGCCAGCGCCATCCTCGTATAAGCGCCTGGTATACTGCCCGGCGATGTCCCCGACGCCGGTCCAGTCGATCGACGGCACGGACGAGCGCCCGGGGGCGCTGCGTCGCGCTGGCGGTCCCGCACCGCCGTGGCGCCGATGACAGCAGAGAGGCCCCCGCCCCAGGAGACCGGGCGGGGGCCTTTTCCTTTTTCAGGGACGTGGAGGGGGACGGTTCGATGGGATTCCGGAGAGCGCGGCAGGGTGGCGGCGAGGCCGATGAGTGCACCTGCGCGCAGTGCCGCGGCGTGGACCTGGGGGAATGGCTGCTGCCGGTGGGCGATCACGACGACCAGCGGCAGGACACGCTGGCCGGCTGATCGCGGGCGGCGTTCGCGCCCGAAGCGAGGCGGCGCTCCCAGGCCGTCCGCCGCCACTACACTCGACGTCGTGCTCCGCGTCGTCCACTACGGCCTCGGGCCGATCGGGTTGGCGGTGGCCGGCCTGGTCGCCGAGCGGAGCTGGCTGCGTTCGGTCGCGGCCGTGGACGTGCGGCAGGAGCTGCGGGGCCGCCGCCTGGACGAGCTGGTCGGCCGGCCATCGGCGGACTCGCCGGTCGTGACCGGGGAGTATCCGGGCGGGGCCGGCGGCGAGGTCGCCCTGCACTGCACCGGCTCGTCGCTGGAGCGCGTCGCCCCGCAGCTCCTCGACCTCGTCCGGGCCGGGCTCCACGTGGTCTCGACGACCGAGGAGCTCTCCTATCCCTGGGACGCGCATCCCCAGATCGCGGCCGAGATCGACGCCGCGGCCCGGCAGGCGGCCGTCACCGTGCTGGGGACGGGCGTCAACCCGGGCTACGCCATGGACTACCTGGCCATCGTCCTGTCGGCCGTCGCGCAGCGGGTCGACGGGGTGGTCGTCCACCGCGTCCAGGACGCCGGCACGCGCCGCCTGCCGCTGCAGCGGAAGGTGGGGGCCGGCATGGAGGCCGCCGCCTTCCGGGGGGCGGTCGCCGAGGGACGGCTGGGGCACGTCGGGCTGGCCGAGTCCGCCCACCTTCTGGCCGGAGTGTTCGGCTGGCGGCTGACCGCGCTCCGCGAGCGCGTCGAGCCGATCTGCGCCAGCGAGCCCACGCCGATGCCGGACGGCGTCGTCCGTCCCGGCCAGGTGCTCGGCATCCACCACGTGATCGAGGCCGACGCCGAGTCCAGGACGGTGATCTCGCTCACGCTGGACATGGCGATCGGCATCGGGCCGGCCCGCGACCACGTGCGCCTGACGGGTGTGCCGGACCTGGAGCTCCAGATCCCCGGCGGCGTGCACGGAGACGTCGCGACGGCGGCGATCGTCGTCAACGCCATCCCCCGGGTGCTCGCGGCGCGCCCCGGACTGGCCACCATGGCGGACCTGGCGCCGCCGACGCCTGGCCCGCCCGGGGCCGGCCGGGACCGGACCTCGGCCGATCCCGGTTGAGACCTCGTCGCGCGAGTCGGAGGGCAGAGGGGTTGGCTGCCCGGGTCTGCCGGCCGGCCCGCGCAGCCGGCGCGGCCGGCCACGAAGAGCTCCGCCGGGGCGGGACCGGCAGCCTCCACCTTCCACGGGTTGGCCGGCGCGCACCTCGCGGCCGCGGACACCGGTCCCGAGGCGGTCGCGCCCCGCGTGCCCGGCGGTGACGGCCGGGGTGCGCTCTCGGCCATCAGATGAAGAGCGTGATCGCGCCCTGGGCCTCGGCGAGCGCCGTGGTGGCTCCGGCCGGCTCGTCGAGTCCCTCGACCAGGTCCTCGCGCCTGAGGCCGAGGAGGTCCATGGTCATCTGGCAGGGGACCAGGCGCACGCCCATCTCCCTGGCCAGCTCGAGGAGCTCGGTGGGGCTGGCGACGTGGTGCTCCCTGGCGAGGTGCATCATCATCGCCCTGCCGGCGCCGGCGAAGTTCATCTTCGAGAGCTTGAGGTGGCCGGTCCCGCCGCGGTTCATCACCGAGAGCATCTTCTGCATCCAGTTCTCGCCGGTGATGCGGACCTCGTCCCTGACCAGCGGGAAGAGACCCCAGAACGTGAAGAACACCGTCGTCTCCTTGCCCATGGCGGCGCCCGTCGTGGCCAGGATGAGCGTGGGCCAGAGCTTGTCCAGCTCGCCGCTCCACGCGAAGATGACCAGCTTCTCGGCCTGCTCCGGCCTTTCCGCCGCGGGCTGCGCGACGGGCCGCTCCAGCACGGTGGTGCTCATCTCATGCCTCCTTCTTCCGGAGGACGAAGCGGAAGACGCCGCCCTCCTCGCCGCTCTCCACGAGCGGGTTGCCGGTCGACTTCGACCAGGCCCTGAAGTCCGGCACCGAGCCCGGATCGGTGGCGAAGACCTCGATCAGCTCACCCGGAGCCAGCCCCTTCACGGCCTTCGCCGTCCTGACGATCGGGATCGGACAGGACAGGCCCTTCAGGTCCAGGCTCGTCGCGATCGTGGCTTGCATGGCGTCCTCCTTCGTCACGGCAGCCGTCCCTGGGGGACGGTATGCCAGTAGGTCTTGTTGAAGAGGGCCTTGCCCAGGTGCCAGACCCGCCCGGGGCGGGGCGACACCGGCTGGTGCTCGTAGTCGAAGCGGATGGTGGTGGCCTGTCCGCGCCCGGTCTCCAGGAAGCACATCACCTTGCCCTCGAAGAGCCTGTCCGGACGTGGCTCACCCCTGGCGGCCGCCACGATCTGCCGGGCCACGATCGGGGCCTCGAAGTGCGCCACCGAGCCGCTCTTGGAGATGGGTATGTTGGTGGCGTCGCCGAGCGCCCAGATGCGCTCCAACGTCTCGTGCTCCAGGGTGCGCTTGTCGACAGGGACCCAGCCACGCTCGTCGCCGAGTCCCGACTCCTCGATCAGCTTCTGGCCCCGGTGCGGCGGCACCAGGACCAGCAGGTCGTAGCCGAAGCTCTCGCCCTCCAGCGAGCTGACCGTCCTCGCCTCCGGATCGACGGTCTCGACGTTGAAGAAGGTGCAGAGCTCGATGTCGCGCTCGGCGAGGATCGGCTGCACGAGCTTCGAGGTGGTCTCGATGGTGAAGGCGCGGTTCAGCGGCGACAGCAGCTTGATCTCCGTCCTGTCGCGGATGCCTTTCGCGCGCAGGTAGTCGTCGAGCAGGAAGACGAACTCCACCGGCGCCGGCGGGCACTTGTAGGGGATGCCGGCAACGCCGACCAGGATCCTGCCCCCCGTGAACTCCCGCAGCGCCCGCTGGAGGCGCATGGCCCCTGCCATGGTGTAGAAGTCGTGGGCGCCCTCGGCGCCCGGCACCTCCTCCATGACGGTGCGGCTGCCGGTGGCCAGGACGAGGTAGTCGTAGGCCAGCGCCCGGCCCGAGGCCAGCTCCACCGTGCGCGTCCGGGGGTCGACCCGCGCGGCGGCCTCGGTGACCAGCTCGACGTCGCGGCGCAGCAGGCCGGCCTCCGGTCGCGTGAGCGCCTCCGGTCGCTCCTGGCCGACCGCCAGGTACAGGAAGCCGGGCTGGTAGACGTGCCGGCCGGTCGGCTCCACCACCGTGACGTGGGCCTGCGTCCCGGCCCGGCGGGCGACCAGGTTGGCGCAGAGGGTGCCCCCGACGCCGCCGCCCAGGATGACGACCTCAACCGCCATCTCCCTCACCTCGCCTTGCGGACGATGAAGCGGGCGGATCCGTCCTCGGGGAGGACCTCCACCAGCTCGTGCCTGGCCTTGGCGACCCAGGCCGGGATGTCGGTCCGGGATCCCTCGTCGCTGGACAGCACCTCGATGACCTGGCCCACCTGCCCCTGGCGGATGGCTCCGATCAGGTTCATGAGGGGTCCGGGGCAGGGCATGCCCCTGGCGTCGATCGACCTGTCGACCTGCATGGTGCTCACGGCTACCTCCTCAGATGAAGACGACCTGGCCCTCCGACGCCGAGGCCATGAAGGCGGCCACGCCCTGGATGCCGTCGACCAGCGGGTCGAGGTCCTCGCGGCCGATCCCGTACATGTCCATGGAGAGCGCGCAGGCCTGGATGCTGACCTCTCCCACGTCCCGGGCCTGCTTCAGCAGCTCGCTCCAGTGCTGGCCGCGGTGCGCCCGCGCCGCGCGCGCCTGCTCGCTGGTGGCCTCGGGGGCCAGCCCGTGGTCCACGCAGACCCTGCCGGCACGGAAGGCGTCCAGCGCGTAGTACTGGAGGAACAGGTTGACCGGGCGTCCCATCGCCGCCGCGCCGACCGCCAGCACGGCCGCCGCGGTCAGCTTGTCGTCGGTGCCCGAGAACAGCACCAGCGAGAGTGACTTGTCTTGCAGTTCGTCCACGCTTGCCTCCTGTGCTCCGAGTGTCGCCCTCGGCCGGGGGTGCTCAACAGAGGCGGTGGGCCCGCTCGAGGCGGGACTATGTGCCTATGTGCTTGATCAGTTGATCAGCTATGCTGAGGGCACGATGACGCCGGAGCTGATCGAGGAGGCAGCGCGCCGGTTCGCCCTGCTGGGAGATCCCACCAGGCTCCGGATCGTGCACACGCTGATGGAGAGCGGGGAGCTGTCGGTCGGCCAGGCGGCCGAGGCTTCGGGGACTTCGCGCTTCAACGCCTCGGCCCACCTCAACCGCCTGGCCGTCGGCGGCTTCGTCTCCCGGCGCCGGGTTGGCTCGACCGTCTACTACCGCGTCTCCGACGCCAGCCTGGGCAACGTCTGCGACTGGATCTGCACCGCGCTGAGGGAGCGGGCTCGGGCGATCGCCAGGTAGCCGCGGTGGCCGATGGGCCTCCGCACGCCGGCGGCAATGGCCATCGGACCTGCCGGCTGCGACGACGTTGTGAACCCTGTTCCCTACCGCCCAGAACATCCGTACGATGGGCGGCATGAGCAGGCAGTCTCGGCGAACAGTCCTCGGCGCGGCCGGGCGGTCGCCGGCCGGCGACCGTAGCTGGCTGGACGCCGCCGGGCGCTGGCTGGTCGCCGCCCGAGGCTGGCTGGACGCCGCCCGAGGCTGGCTGGACGCCGCCGGGCGCTGGCTGGTCGCCGCCCGGGGCCGGCTGGCCGCCGCCCGGCGGGGGCGCTCAGGCCGTCTGCATGCCGGCCGCGCGCTGCAGCCCCAGCTCCTCGATCGCCGTCTCCCTCATGCGGAACTTCTGGATCTTGCCGGTCACCGTCATGGGGAAGCCGTCCACGAACTTCCAGTAGCGCGGGATCTTGTAGGTCGCGATCCGGCCGCGGCAGTAGGCGTCCAGGTCGTCCCCCGTCAGCGCGGTCCCCTCGCGGCGGCGCACCCAGGCCATGACCTCCTCGCCGTAGCGCTCGCTGGGCACGCCGATCACCTGCACGTCCGCGACGTCGGGATGCGTGTGGAGGTACTCCTCGATCTCGCGGGGGTAGATGTTCTCGCCGCCCCTGATGACCATGTCCTTGATCCGGCCGACGATGTTGAGGTAGCCCTCCTCGTCCATCGTGGCCAGGTCGCCGGTGTGCATCCAGCGCCCGGCGTCGATCGCCTCGCGGGTGGCGGCCTCGTTGTTCCAGTAGCCGAGCATCACGATGTAGCCACGGCTGCACAGCTCGCCCGGCTCGCCCCTGGGCACCACGTGGCCGGTCTTCGGGTCGACGACCTTGATCTCGACGTGGGGGTGGACAGGTCCGACAGTGCCGACCCGCTTCTCCAGCGGGTCGTCGGTCCTGCTCTGCGTCGACACCGGCGAGGTCTCGGTCATGCCGTAGCAGATGGTGACCTCGGGCATGCTCATCGCCGTCTGCACCTTCTTCATGACCTCGACGGGGCACGGCGAGCCCGCCATGATGCCGGTGCGCAGGCTCGAGAAGTCGAACCGGTCGAACTCGGGGTGCTCCAGCTCCGCGATGAACATCGTGGGGACGCCATAGAGCGAGGTGCAGCGCTCCTCCTGCACGGTCTCCATGGTCGCGAGCGGCTCGAACGACTCGGCCGGCACCACCATGCAGGCCCCGTGCGCGGTGCACGCCAGGTTGCCGAGCACCATGCCGAAGCAGTGGTAGAAGGGCACGGGGATGCAGACCCGGTCGCGCTCCGTGTAACCCAGGCGCTCGCCGATGAAGAAGCCGTTGTTGAGGATGCTGTGGTGGGACAGGGTCGCGCCCTTGGGGAAGCCGGTCGTCCCGGACGTGTACTGGATGTTGATCGGGTCGTCGAACTGCAGCTCCGCCTCGCGCTCCGCCAGGTCCTCCTCGCCGACCAGACCGGCGTCCCGCAGCAGGGCCTGCCAGCCATCCTCCAGCACGAGGGCCTCGCGCAGCGCCGGGCAGCGGGCCCGGACGCCGCCGAGCATCGCGACGTAGTCCGCGGTGCGAAAGCCCCGGGAGAGGACGAGGAAGCTGGTCCCCGACTGGTTCAGCGCGTACTCCAGCTCGGCCGTCTTGTAGGCCGGGTTGATGTTGACGAGGATGGCGCCCATGCGCGCGGTGGCGTACTGGACGATCACCCACTCGGACCGGTTGGGCGACCAGATGCCGACCCGGTCACCCTTCTGCACGCCGCGCGCGATGAGGCCACGCGCGACCAGGCCGGTCTGCTCCCACAGCTCCCGGTAGGTGGCCCGGTAGCCCTGGTGCCGCGCCACCACCGCCTCGCGGTCCCCGTGGCGGTCCACCGTCCGCCGAAGGTTCTCCCCGATCGTCTCGCCGAGGAGCGGAACGCTGCTCGCACCGTGGACGTAGGACGGCACCATCGTCGACCTCCCAGCGGGGCTGCGCCACCTGCCTGGCGCAGATTCTTGGCCTCTGTCAGGGAGTACAGCATCGCACCGCCGCGGCGGGCGCGCCAGGGGTCAGCTCCAGAGGTCGAGGAGGGGCTCCCAGTCCTCGAGCACCGCATGGGCCTCGTAGGCGGCGTCCGCGGCAGCCACCGTAGGATCGGCGTCCAGCGCCGACCAGAGGGCGTTGGCCGACCGGGCCAGTCGGAACGCTCGCTGGTGGTCCGCCGCCGTCGCGGCGCCGGCCCCGACCCGCAGGTGCGTCGTCCAGGCCGCGTTGTCCAGGTCCTCGAGCAGGCGGAGCAGGGCGTCCCTCGCCGGCCCGTCCCCCGTGCGGCCGCTCTCCAGGGCTGCCAGCGCCGCGTCGACCCGGGGATCGCGCAGCCCGGCCGCCACCATGGCCAGCAGGGCGGCCCGGGTGGCGCCCCGGCGCAGCCGCACCACGTTGCACCGGTCCATCGCGCTGGCGAGGGGAGCCGGCAGCAGGCGCAGGCTGGCTGGCAGGTCCGGCAGCACTCCGCAATCCTAAGAGGCTGCATCCCCTCGCGCACCCTTCGAACCACGAACGGCGCTGCCGCCCCAATACCCTTCGGTGTCGTGATGGAGCAGCCCTGGCGACCGACCCGGGCCCAGGTGGAGGCGGCCAGGGGCCGGCCGGTGCCGGACGTCATCGCCATTGGCCTGCGCGTCGTCTTCTGCGGGATCAACCCCAGCCTCTACTCGGCGGCGGTCGGCCATCACTTCGCCCGCCCAGGTAACCGCTTCTGGCCCGCGCTGCGGGGCGCGGGCTTCACGGACCGGCTGCTGTCGCCCTTCGAGGACGCGATGCTCGTCGCGCACGGCCTGGGCTGCACCAACCTCGTGGAGGGCGCCACGGCCCGGGCCGACGAGGTGGAGCCGGCCGAGCTGCGAGCCGGGGCGGCGCGGCTGGCCGAGCGCCTCCGGCGGCACCGGCCGGCATGGCTCGCCGTGCTGGGGGTCGGTGCCTACCGCCTGGCCTTCGATCGGCCCGGCGCCGCGCTCGGGCCGCAGCCCGAGCGCCTGGGCGCGACTGCCGTCTGGGTGCTGCCGAATCCCAGCGGACTCAACGCCCACTACCAGCTGCCGGCGCTGGTCGCGCGGTTGGCCGAGCTCCGGACGGCGGCCTTCGACGGCGGCCGAGGTCGCTGAGCCTGTGGAAAAAGCGGACCGGTTGACAGGGTTCCCGCATCGCGAGAAGGTGCGTCCACAGATCGAGAGCCACCGACCCCGCCGGGCACCACGTGCGCCAGACCGGGCACTCCGTAGCGGAGCGTGCCGGCGCGGCGCCCGCCTCGTTCTCGTCCGCGGCTGGGGGCTCCACATCCTTGCCAGGCGGACCCTTGCGGGTTCCGCCGGCTGGTCGAAACGCGGTAACGTTGGCGCGCGCTCCCATGCCCTTCAGCCTCGCGCGTGCCCGCACGCTCCTCTTCGAGGTCCCGCGAACCGCCAAGCTGGCGTACTGCCTCGTGCGAGACGAACGCGTCCCCCTGGGGCCCAAGGTCGCCACGGGAGCCGCTCTCTTCCTCATCGTCAGCCCGCTGGACGTGCCGGCCTGGATCCCGGTGATCGGCGACCTGGACGTGCTGGCGCTGGGTATCTTGACCGTCAAGGTGTTCGTCGACGCCTGCCCGGAGCAGGTGGTGGAGGAGCATCGAGACGCCCTGCAGCGTGGTGACAGTCTCTTCGACCGGGATTTCCGGACCGGACTGGCTCTCGTCGGTCAGGGCATCCGCCGCCTGGCCTCGCGCAGGAGGGCGAGTCTGCCAGGCGCAGCAACCCGTGAATCGGAGGACAAACCGGCTTGAAAGTCATGCTGATCAAGGACGTGCAGAACGTCGGCCACGCCGGCGACATAAAGGAAGTGGCCGACGGCTATGGCCGCAACTTCCTGATCCCTCGCCACCTGGCGGTGGTTGCCAGGAAGGGGACCGAGTCGGAGGCGCGGCGGCTCCGTGACGCCGTGACCAAGCGCGAGGCCAAGGAGCGCGACGACGCGCAGGAGCTCGCGGACCTCATCGACGACAAGACCGTGGTGGTCCGGCTCAAGGTGGGCGCCGAGGACAAGGTGTTCGGTGCCATCACCAACGACGACATCGCCACCGCCCTGCGCCTGCAGCACCAGGTCGACATCGATCGCCGCAAGATCGACATCAAGGACCCGCTCAAGCAGCTCGGTGAGCATCGCGTCCCGCTCAAGCTGCACCGCGATGTCACGGCCAACATCAACCTGATCATCACCCAGGACCGGTAAGCGCTCCGTTGTCGGTCGCGCCCGTACCGCTCCGGCCGGAGGGGCGCATCCCGCCCCACGATCTGGAGGCCGAGACGTCGGTCCTGGGCGCGATCCTCCTCGACCAGGCCGCCATCACGCGCGTGCTCGACTTCCTCAGTGGCGACGACTTCTACCGGGAGAACAACGGCCAGATCTACCGCGCCGCGCTGACGCTGTTCCGCGAAGGCGAGCCGATCGACAACGTGACGCTCGCGTCGGAGCTGGAGAAGATGG
>WNGQ01002020.1_pt1 | contig 20752 bp, 18 predicted proteins | sample 5407661 | NCBI WGS metagenome assembly WNGQ01 (sample SAMN13153382, study PRJNA577476) | soil metagenome | isolation source: 60 cm soil or saprolite under Garry oak tree replicate 2 | place: USA:California | collected 2016-06-15 | reverse complement strand
ACGCTTACCACGCGATCACGATCGTCGCTCCGGGCATCGCGGCGCGGTTCAAGCCCGGCCAGTTCGTGGCCGTCGCGGTCGGCGGCCCCGACACCTCGATGCTGCTCCGCCGCGCCTTCTCGATCCACGACGTCCGGCCGGATCACGGCGGGACCGTGGAGTTCGTGTTCGCGGTGACGGGCCGCGGCACCCGGTGGCTGGCCGAGCGCCGGGCCAGGGACGTGCTCGACCTGGCCGGCCCGCTCGGCCGGCCGTTCCCGGTGCCCAGGGACCCGGTGAGCTGCCTGCTGGTCGGCGGCGGCTACGGCAGCGCGCCGTTGTTCGCCCTGGCCGGGCGGCTGCGCGAGCGCCGCTGCTCGGTCGACTTCCTGCTCGGCGCCGCCAGCGGCGACCGGGTGTTCGGCGCCCTGACGGCGCGCCGGACCGGCCGGTCGGCGACGATCACGACCGTGGACGGCTCGCTGGGCGTCCGCGGCATCGTGACCGACATGCTGGGCCAGGTGATCCACGAGGCGCGGACCGATGTGATCTACGCCTGCGGTCCGATGCCGATGCTGCGCCAGGTCACCGCGCTGGCTGGCCGGTACGACATCCCCGTGCAGGTCGCGGTCGAGGAGTCGATGGCGTGCGGGATCGGGGTCTGCATGACCTGCGTGCTGCCGGTGGTCGGCTCTGACGGGATCACCAAGATGGTCAGGTCGTGCGTCGACGGTCCGGTATTCCGCGGTGAGCAGGTGCGCTGGGACGACGCGGGGACGATACCGTTCGACGCCTTCGGTGCGCCTGGCTGGGAGTCGAGGGTCAGGCGCGGCCAGTGGCCGGGCCAGCCGGGGCAACTGGGGGAGCCTGGGCCGCCGCCGGGGCAGCCGGGGAAGCCGGGGCAGCCGGGGCAGTCTGGTCCGCCGGGCCAGTCAGGCCAGTCAGGCCAGTCCGGCCAGTCCGGCCAGCATCGGCAGGCAAGCCCGGCGCGGAGGCAGAACCATGGCGCCTGACCTGCGCACCAGGCTCGGTAACGTCGAGCTGCCCAACCCGATCCTCACCGCATCGGGCTGTGCCAGCTCGGGCCGTGAGCTGGCCCAGTTCGTCGACGTCTCCAAGATCGGCGCGATCGTCACCAAGTCGGTGATGCTCGCGCCGCGAGCTGGCCGCCCGACGCCGCGGATGGCCGAGACCAGCAGCGGGATGCTGAACTCGATCGGCCTGCAGGGACCGGGCATCGACGCGTTCCTGCAGCGTGACCTGCCATGGCTGCTGTCCAGGGGAGCCAGGGCTGTGGTGTCCATCGCCGGCAGCACGGTCGACGAGTACGCCGAGCTCGCCGCGCGGCTGTCGGATGCCGCCGGAGTGGCCGCGCTCGAGGTGAACATCTCGTGCCCCAATGTCGAGCACCGCGGCCAGGTGTTCGCCTGCGACCCGGTCGACGCGGGCGCCGTGATCGAGGCGGTCAGGGCCAGGACGCGGTACGACGTGCCGGTGTTCGCGAAGCTGTCGCCCGACGTCACCGATATCGTGGCGATCGCCCGGGCGTGCGTGGCGGCAGGTGCCGACGGGCTGTCGATGATCAATACGCTGCTCGGGATGGTGATCGACACCGACGCGGTGCGGCCCGCGCTGGCCGGGATGACGGGCGGGCTGTCCGGCCCCGCGATCAGGCCGGTCGCGGTCCGCTGCGTCTGGCAGGTCAAACAGGCCCTGCCCGATGTCCCGATCATCGGGATGGGCGGCGTGATGACCGGCAGGGACGCCCTCGAGCTGATGCTGGCCGGTGCGTCGATGGTCAGCGTCGGGACGGCGGTCTTCCACGACCCGTCGGCGTGCGCGCGCATCCTGCGCGAGCTCGACGATGAGCTCGCCAGGCGAGGGGTCGAACGGCTGTCTGAGGTGATCGGCCTGGCGCATGAGATGCGGGCGGCGGGCCGGAGCATGGGAACGGTCAAGTAACGGGCCAGCGCCGCGCGCCTGACGGCACTCGCCGGCCAACCGATCTGAGGAGGGAGTGAAGATGACGAGCCGCGCCCCGATCGCAGTAGCGCTCGATGCACCCGACCTGGACACGGCGGCGCAATGGGCGGACCTGGTAACGCCGCACGTCAGCACGCTGAAGGTCGGGCTCGAGCTGTACCTGAGGTTCGGGCCGGAGGCCGTGGCGTCGGTGCGCGGGCCGAGGGGCGTGGACGTCTTCCTTGACCTGAAGCTGCACGATATCCCGGCAACGGTCGGCGGCGCGGCCCGGGCCGTCGCCAAGGTCCGGCCCGACCTGCTGACCGTGCACGCTGCGGCCGGCGCCGCTGCGATCAAGGAGGCCGTGCAGGCCCTGCCCAGCACGAACATCGTGGCCGTCACCGTCCTGACCTCGCTGAGCAACCGCGATCTCGATGAAATCGGGATGGCCGGCCCGGTCAGCGATGCGGTGCTCAGGCTGGCCGCGCTCGCGGTCGGGGCCGGGGCGCGGGGCCTGGTCTGCTCGCCCCAGGAGGTCGCCGCCGTGCGCGCCGAGGTAGGCCCCGACATCACATTGGTCACCCCGGGCGTCCGCCCGTCCGGCGAGGCCAGCCACGACCAGGCCAGGGTCGCCACGCCGCAGGAGGCGCTGCGCGACGGTGCCGACCTGCTGGTGATCGGCAGGCCGATCACCAGCGCTCCCGACCCGGGAGCGGCCGCCGCGGCGCTCGCCACGGCCCTGCGCCGCCGCCAGCCCGCGCCGGGATGACGGTCTCCCGCGGCCGAGTTTGGGCGTGTCCCGGTGCCGTCGCCCGCCTATCCGGTGTCGTCGCCCGCCTATCCGGTGCCGTCGCCCGCCTATCCCGTGCCGGTGCCCGCCTATCCGGTCACCCGTGTCCGGATGGATGGCACTGACATCCGGGTTTTCGATGATGGATGGCACTTCCAGCGCTGCGGATCGCCAGCACCCGCAGCGATCAGCCCTGCGTGCGGGGGGTAGCCTGGGAACGAAGCCGGCCGCATCGCCCAAACTGGCCAGGGGCGGCGCCGGCGCGGAAGGCCATTCTTTCCTGGTCAGCGGCACGCCAAGCGATTACACTAGGCACCTGAACGTGCTCACTAAGTAATTATGGATGAATTGTGACGCGATAAACGGGGGTTCACGTTGCCCTAGCGGGCTGAACTCGCTAGTTTCCCCTCGCGAACAGAGTTTTTCGATACGAAACCCGAGGTGACCACGCGTGGCTCTTCCTCCACTGACCCCCGACCAGCGGGCTGCCGCTCTCGAGAAGGCCGCCAAGGCCCGCAAGGAGCGTGCTGAGATCAAGAACAAGCTCAAGCACGCCTCGACGACGCTGCCCGAGGTTCTCAAGGACGGTCAGTCCGATGACGTTGTTGGCAAGATGAAGGTCTCTGCGCTGCTTGAGTCCATGCCGGGCGTGGGTAAGGTTCGCGCCAAGCAGATCATGGAGCGGCTGGGCATTGCCGAGTCGCGCCGCGTTCGCGGGCTAGGCGCCAACCAGCGGATCGCGCTAGAGCAGGAATTCCGCGACGTCTGATCGGTCCGTCAGGCGCCACGCGGGGACGGGGGAACTGCGTCATGGCTGATCCGGCCGCCAGGACGGGATCGGACGACGTAATCCCTCTCCCCGCACGCCTGACGGTCCTCTCCGGCCCATCCGGGGTCGGGAAGAGCACGGTGGTGCAGGAGATCAGGCGCTACTGCCCGCAGGTCTGGCTGTCGGTCTCGGTGACGACCAGGAAGCCCAGGCCCGGCGAGAAGCACGGCCGCGAGTATTTCTTTGTGTGCGAGCGCGAGTTCGAGGAAATGGCCGAATCGGGCCAGCTGCTGGAGTGGGCGCGATTCGCCGGGAATTACTACGGTACGCCCCGGGAGCCGGTCGCGGAGCGGCTGAAAGCGGGCATACCGGGACTACTCGAGGTGGATGTCGTGGGCGCCAGGCAGGTTCGCATGGCTGTGCCCGACTCGCTGCTGGTGTTCCTCGCCCCGCCGTCCTGGGACGAGCTCGTCCGCAGGCTAACCGGCAGGGAGACCGAACCCGCGGAGATGATCGAGCAGCGGCTGGAGGCCGCGCGGGCCGAGCTGAGAGCGGAGAGTGAGTTCGACGTCACGCTTGTCAACACGTCGGTCGGAGACGTCTGCTCTCAGCTGGTAGCCTTGATGACGGCCCAGCCGGCGGATCGGTCGGCCGAGTAAGGGTTTCGATCGGGAAGGCAGACTGTGGCAGGGACTCCGGCGCTCGAGGGAATCATCAATCCGCCCATCGACGAGCTGCTCGATGTGGTGGACAGCAAGTACGGCCTGGTGATCATGGCATCGAAGCGTGCCAGGCAGATCAACGCGTACTACGCGCAGCTCGGCGAGGGCCTGCTCGAGTACGTCGGCCCGCTGGTTGAGACGCGAGTGCAGGAGAAGCCGTTGTCCATCGCGCTGCGCGAGATCAGCGAGGGCCTGCTCCAGGCAGAGCCGGCGGAAATCCCGGCTTCCTGACCGACGCTCCGGATGGCGGCCGCCGATGCGCATCGTCCTCGGCGTGGGCGCCGGGATCGCCGCTTACAAGGTTTGCGAGCTGCTCAGGCTGCTGACCGAGTCTGGCCATCGCGTCCGCGTGGTGCCGACGCCCGACTCCCTGCGGTTCGTGGGAGCGGCGACCTGGGAGGCGCTGTCAGGCGAGTCCGTCAGCACCAGCCAGTGGGACAACGTGCCTGGCGTGCCGCACGTCCGGATCGGGCAGCAGGCTGACCTGGTGCTCGTTGCCCCGGCGACGGCCGACCTGATTGCGCGCGCGGCCTGCGGCCTGGCCCCCGACCTGCTCTGCAATGTGCTGCTGACCGCGCGGTGCCCGGTCGTCTACGCACCCGCCATGCACACGGAGATGTGGCAGCATCCGGCTACCGCGGCGAACGTCGCCACCCTGCGCGGCATGGGGGCACTCGTGCTCGAGCCGGCGTCCGGGCGGCTGACGGGCAGTGATACCGGCCCCGGCCGGCTGCCCGAGCCCGCGGAGCTCTACCAGGTCGCCCTCCGCGTGCTCGGCAGGGGGTCCGCTGGCCTCACGGCCGACCTGGCTGGCCGGCGCGTGGTCGTGTCCGCCGGAGGAACCAGGGAGGAGATCGACCCAGTCCGATTCATCGGGAACTGGTCATCGGGCCTGCAAGGCTATGCGCTGGCGAGAACGGCGGTGGCTCGCGGCGCGGAGGTCACGCTGATCGCGGCCAACACGGGGCTCGCCGATCCGGCGGGCGCGCAGGTAGTCAGGGTGACATCGGCGGCCGAGCTGCGCGACGCCGCGATCAAGGCGGCCGCGGGTGCCGACGCGGTCGTGATGGCGGCTGCGGTGGCCGACTACCGCCCGGCGACCAGGAGCGAGGTGAAGCTCAAGAAGTCCGGTGCAACGCCCGAGCCGATCGTGCTGACCGAGAACCCCGACATCCTGCGTGAGCTGTCCGCCGACCGGCAGCGGCCTGGGCAGGTGATCGTGGGCTTCGCCGCCGAGACCGACAACGTGGTCGCCAACGGGCAGGCGAAGCTCGCCGCCAAGGGCTGCGACCTGCTCGTGGTGAACAGGGTGGGGAACGGCCTGGCGTTCGGCACGGCCGACAACGAGGCGCAGATTCTGGCGGCGGACGGGCAGCGAACCTCCGTGCCGCGCGGGCCGAAGGACACGCTGGCCGACGTGATCTGGGATCAGGTCGCGGCGCGGCTGCCCTGAGTCCGCGTTGACCCTGAGCGCTGGCCAGCGCGCCGTTCACGTGCGCCGAGCCGACCAACGACAGCCCAGGCGGCCTGCTCCCGGCTACACTTCGGCGAGACCCAGCCGAACGAGAAAGGGTGCCAAGTGGCTCGTCGCCTGTTCACATCTGAGTCGGTCACCGAAGGTCATCCGGACAAGATGGCCGATCAGATCAGTGACACCATCCTCGACGCGATGCTCAAGGGCGATCCGAACAGCCGGGTGGCTGTCGAAACGCTGATCACGACGGGCCAAGTGCACGTCGCCGGCGAGGTGACGACCGCCACCTACGTCGACATCCCGGGCCTGATCAGGGACAAGATACTGGAAATCGGATACGACTCCTCGGCCAAGGGATACGACGGCGCGTCTTGCGGAGTCTCGGTATCGATCGGCTCGCAGTCACCCGACATCGCCCAGGGCGTCATGGACGCGTTCGAGCACCGGGAGGGTGAGGGAGACGGCGAGCTTGACCGACAGGGCGCGGGCGACCAGGGACTGATGTTCGGCTTTGCCTGCCGGGAGACGCCAGAGCTGATGCCGCTCCCGATCATGCTGGCCCACCGGCTGTCGCGCCGGCTGGCCGAGGTGCGGCACAGCGGCGAGATTCCCTACATCAGGCCGGACGGCAAGACCCAGGTCACGATCGAGTACGCGGGCAACGAGCCCGTGCGGCTCGACACGATCGTGGTCTCGGCGCAGCACGCTCCCGCGATCGACCTGAAGGCGCTGCTGATGCCGGACATCAGGGAGCGGGTTGTCGAGCCCGTGCTGGCCTCGCTGGCGCTGGACAAGACCAACTACCGGCTGCTCGTCAATCCGACTGGGCGGTTCGAGGTCGGCGGTCCGATGGGGGACGCCGGCCTCACCGGGCGCAAGATCATCATCGACACCTACGGCGGCATGGCGCGGCACGGCGGCGGGGCGTTTTCCGGCAAGGATCCGTCGAAGGTGGACAGGAGCGCGGCGTACGCGATGCGCTGGGTGGCCAAGAACGTCGTGGCGGCGGGCCTGGCGGAGCGGTGCGAGACGCAGGTTGCCTACGCGATCGGCAAGGCGAAGCCGGTCGGGCTGTTCGTCGAGTGCCTCGGCACCGAGCAGGTTCCGCTCGAGCGGATCCAGGATGCCGTGCTCGCGGTGTTCGACCTGCGGCCGGCCGCGATCATCAGGGACCTGGAACTGCTGCGGCCGATCTACGCGCAGACCGCGAGCTACGGGCACTTCGGCCGCGAGGAGCCCGACTTCTCGTGGGAGCGCACGAACAAGATGGATGCCCTGCGGGCGGCCGCCGGGCTGTGATGCTGGTGCCCGGCCAGCGCGACGCCGGGCTCGCCGAGCCGGCGAGAGCTCGTCCCCGGCCGGCGGCGAGGCGGCCGGACAGGCAAGCTGCGCGTCGTACCGCCGCATCGGAGCGGCCGGTGGCCCGCGTGGCCGTCGACATGCCGCTCCCGCACCTGGACCGGCTGTTCGACTACCTGATACCGCAGTCCCTCGCAGACGCCGCAGTGCCAGGATGCCGGGTCAGGGTCCGATTCGCTGGCCGGCTCACCGGCGGCTACCTGGTGGAGCGGACCGGCGCGACAGAGCACGCTGGCCGCCTCGCCTTCCTCGAGCGGGTGCTCTCGCCCGAGCCGGTGCTGGCGCCGGAGATCGCGGGACTGGCCAGGGCCGTCGCCGACCGGTACGGCGGGACCCTGGCCGATGTGCTGCGGCTGGCGATACCGCCCAGGCATGCGGCCGTCGAGTCCGCCTCGCCGGGACCCGCGGAGGAACCGGCGATTGCGGCCGGGAGGCAGCCGGGGCGGTCAGGTCCGTGGGCTCGCTATCGCGCCGGGCCGGCGTTCCTCGCGGCTCTCGCTGGCGGCCGCAGCCCGCGTGCGGTGTGGTCGGCCCTGCCGGGGCCCGACTGGCCGTCTGAGATCGCGGCCGCGGCCGCGGCGGCGGCCGGGGCCGGGCGCGGCGCATTGGTCGTCGTCCCAGACGCCAGGGACCTCGACCTCGTCGACGCGGCGCTGACCGCCGAGCTCGGCGACGGCGCGCACGTCAGCCTGTCCGCTCAGCTCGGGCCCGCCGAGCGATACCGGCGGTGGCTCGCGGTACTGCGCGGGCGGGTCAGCATCGTGGTCGGCACGCGCTCGTCGGCGTTCGCGCCGGTAGCCAGGCTCGGCCTGGTCGTCATCTGGGACGACGGTGACGACCTGCACGCCGAGCCCCGGGCGCCGTACCCGCATGCCAGGGACGTGCTGCTGCTGCGCGCGCACCGGTGCGGCGCCGCAGCGCTGATCGGCGGCTTCGCCAGGACCGTCGAGGCGGCGCAGCTGCTTGCGACGGGCTGGGCCAGGCCGCTGGTCGCCGACCGCGACGTCGTGCGCGCCCACGCTCCGCTGGTCAGGACCGCCGGCGACGATGCCGAGCTGGCCCGCGACGAGGCCGCTCGCAGCGCGCGCATGCCCGGGCTGGCGCTGCGCACGGCCAGGGCGGCCCTCGCCTCCGGCCCGGTGCTGTTCCAGGTGCCGCGCCGGGGATACCTGGCCGCCGTTGCCTGCCAGCACTGCGGCACGCGGGCTCGCTGCGGCGCGTGCGCGGGCCCGGTCGAACTCGCCGGGCCCGGTCTGCCCCTGCGGTGCGGCTGGTGCGGCTCGCCGCACGAGCGGACCTGCGCGCACTGCGGCAGCGCGGGAGTCAGGGCCGTGGTCACCGGTGAGCGGCGCACCGCCGAGGAGCTGGGCCGGGCCTTCCCCGGCGTGCCGGTGCGGACGTCTAGCGGATCGCACGTCCTGGCCACGGTGCCAGGGTCGGCGGCGGTCGTCATCGCTACCCCGGGCGCGGAGCCGCGCGCAGCGGGCGGCTACGCGGCGGCGGTCCTGCTGGACAGCTGGTCCCTGCTCGGCAGGCCAAGCCTGCGCGCGGCCGAGGAGGCGCTGCGACGCTGGATGAATGCGGCAGCGCTGGTCCGTCCCTGGCCCGCGGGCGGCAAGGTCGTCCTGATGGCCGACCCCGGCCTCGCTCCGGTTCAGGCGCTGATCCGGTGGGACGCGGCCACGCACGCCGAGCGAGAGCTGGCGGAGCGGGAAGAGCTGCGCTTCCCGCCGGCGGTGCGGATGGCCGCCCTGACCGGGCCGCCAGAGGCGGTGCGCGAGCTCGTCGGCTCCGTCGTGCTGCCGCCGCACGCCGACTTGCTCGGGCCGGTCCCGGCCGGGCACGTCGATCCGGCCGGCCGGGCCGACGGCGAAACGCTGCGTTACGTTCGTTACCTGGTCAGAGCGCCCTCAGCAGACGGTACCGCCCTTGCGGTAGCCCTCCGGGCCGGACTGGCCGAACGCAGCGCCAGGAAAAGCGAAGGAGTCATCCGACTTCACCTCGACCCGGCCGAGCTGATCTGACGCTATGGCGCGGAGGTCGTAAGGTGCATGGGTGGCACGTTCACGGCACAGGCCCGGCGCACCGCCCGAAGCCCCGCGGCGCCCAGACAGGACCGCGGCCGCTCAGGTGGCCGACCTGATGCGCGGTGACCAGGAGGGCGGGACCGAGCGCCGCAGGCTGCCGTCGGTGCGGCTGGCACCCCGCGACGAGCTTGCCGGAATGGCTCTGGTAGCGCCGTTGCTCCGAGCGGCCAAGGAACTCGCCCAGTGGGCGGAGCAGCACCCGGAGATGCCGGTGGCAGCCGGCAGCGAGCTTGCGGCGGCCACGGTTGATGCGGCGTCATCCGCGCTTGACCTCGCGCCACGGGAGGTCCGGGTGGCCTGGCGTGTCGTCACCGCGACCGCGCAGCTTGCCACGGCCAGCACGCAAGAGCCTGGCCTGGCGGCCGTCCAGGCGCACGGGGAGACCGAGGTCGTGCTTCGGGTCTGGGACGCAGCCCTCGCCGCGGTGCTGGAGTCGGAGGAGCTCGATGGCATTGCGACCGCGCTGTACACCGTGGGCGGCCCGGTGGGGATGGACGGGCTCTTCGACGCCTACGCCGGGGCGGCCGGCCCGCGGCTCCGGGCCGGCCAGGCCGCGCAGGCACCGCCCGAGTCCGCTGATCCGGCCGGTGCGGCGAGCCCGGGTGCCCGGGGTGCCGCCCACGGTCGGCCGGATCAGGGGGCGGCTCTGTCGCTCGCGCTCGAGACGCTGGCCGATCTGGGCGTGGTCGAACTCGGGACCGATGACGGCGACGGGAGCCTGACCGTCGCGCTGTCGCCGCTCGGAACCTGGGGCGTGCACCGCAGGCTCCGCGCCCAGGGCTGGCACGTGCCGGTGCTGGGAGCGGCACGGCGGGACGGCGCGCTCGGCCTGCTCGCTGCCCTGGCGAACTGCGACGCCGAAGACGGCGAGGCCGAGATCACCGCGTGGCTCGAGGCACGCGAGCCGGCCGCCGCCGCGGCCGAGCTGATCGAGGCCGCGGCGAGCGGCTCGCCTGGCCAGCGCGGGGCGGCGTTCGCTGTGCTCGACCGGATCGGGCTGGCCGCGCTCGAGCAGGTCAGGAACGCGCTGGGCCGGCCGCTGCTGCGCGCCCACGCGGCGGTGTGGCTGATCGAGCACGGCGAGGAAATGCAGCTCGACCCCGCCGACCGGACATGGCTGCTCGTCGACCTCGGGGCAGGCCTGCTCGAGGAGGCGAACGCCCAGGATGTCGTCGCCGAGCTGCTGCCCGACCTGCCGGCCGAGGACCAGGCCGAGATCGTGGCGAGGCTCTGGGAAGTGAGCCATCCGGGAGTGACGAGCTTCCTGACCGCGCTCAGCGATCACCATCCCGATCCTGCCGTGGCGCGCGCGGCTCGGAAAGCAGCATTCAAGGCACGGTCGCCGGCTGCCGCCACGGACTAGACCTTCGCGCGCGGCGGCGGAGGATCCGCAATCCGTAGACTGGATCAGCCGCAAACCGCATGCCGACGCGGCGAGCACGTACTGGAGGGCAACGCCGGTGAGTATCAAGCCGATCCGCCTGTTCGGAGATCCCGTGCTCCGCACGCCGGCTGAGCCGGTCACCGACTTCGACGCCGAGCTGCGCAGGCTGGTCGCCGACCTGACCGACACGATGCAGGCCGCTCCCGGCCTCGGCCTGGCCGCCCCGCAGATCGGCGTCGGCCTTCGGGTCTTCACCTACTACGTCGACGACGAGCTTGGTCACCTCATCAACCCTGACCTCGATCTGTCGAAGGACGAGGAGACCGACGACGAAGGCTGCCTGTCATTCCCCGGCCTCGCCTACCCGACCAAGCGCTCCTACGGCGTGGTGGCCAAGGGGTTCAATATGCACGGCGAGCCGGTCACGATCGAGGGAAGCGGCATGCTGGCCCGGTGCGTCCAGCACGAGACCGATCATCTCGACGGGATCCTCTTCATCGACAGGCTCGACGCGGAGCAGCGCAAGCTCGCGATGAAGGAGATCCGCGCGGCCGAGTGGTGGGGCGAGCAGGTCCCGGCGGTGAAGATCTCCCCCCACCTGACGCGCGGCCAGGCGCTGTAGCCGATGCGGCTGGTCTTCGCGGGCACTCCGCAGACGGCGGTGCCATCGCTCGAGGCGCTGCTCGCCTCGCGGCACGCCGTCGTCGCCGTCGTGACCAGGCCAGATGCGCGGGCTGGCCGCGGGCTGCGAGTGGCGGCCAGCCCCGTCGCCGAGCGGGCCAGGCAGGCCGGCCTGGAGGTGCTGCAACCCGAGCGGCCCTCAGACCCCGGCTTCCTGGCCAGGCTGGGCGAGATCGCGCCCGACTGCTGCCCGGTCACCGCGTACGGTGCGCTGATCCCGGGTGCCGCGCTGCGCGTCCCCCCGCACGGCTGGGTCAACCTGCATTTCTCCGTGCTGCCAGCCTGGCGCGGTGCCGCGCCGGTGCAGCATGCGATCCTGCACGGCGACGAGATAACCGGCGCGACGACGTTCCGCCTGGTTGCCGAGCTCGACGCCGGTCCCGTGTTCGGCGTGGTCACCGAGGTCGTGAGGCCGTCGGACACGGCCGGCGACCTGCTCGCCCGGCTGGCCGTCTCCGGTGCGGGACTGCTGGTCGCCACGATGGACGGGATCGAGTCTGGCGAGCTCGAGGCGCGGCCTCAGCCGCAGGACGGGGTTAGTCATGCCCCCAAGCTCGGCCGGGCCGACGCGAGGGTGAACTGGACGCTGCCCGCGCTGGCCATCGACCGGCTGATCAGGGCCTGCACGCCAGCGCCCGGAGCCTGGACGACGCTCGACGGGGCCAGCGTCAAGCTCGGGCCCGTCACCGGGTCGGGCCGCGTCGGCCGCGGCCCTGCCGGCCTCGCTCCCGGGGAACTCGCTCCCGGGGAAGTGGTCGTCGGTGGTCACGAGGTGCTGGTGGGAACCGGAACCACGCCAGTCGCGCTCGGTGACGTGCAGCCAGAGGGGAAGCGCAGGATGCCCGCCGCCGACTGGCTTCGCGGCATCAGGGGCAGCCGGGTGGTGCTTGACTGAGATGGGCAGGCCAGCCGGGCGACGGGCCGCACACGGCCCGCGGCACGCCGCCGGCCCGCGGGCCGGCGGGGCCAGCCGCGGACCGGGAACCGACCAGGCCAGGCGGGCGGCGTACGACGTCCTCGCGGCTGTCACCAGCCGCGATGCCTACGCCAACCTGCTGCTGGCGGCCTGGATCCGCGAGCGTGGCCTGCGCGGGTCCGATGCGGCTCTCACCACTGAGCTGGTCTACGGGACGCTGCGCCACCGCTCCTGTTACGACGCGGTGATCGGGGTATGCGCCGATCGCGATCTCGGGCAGATCGACCCGCCGCTGCTCGATGTGCTCAGGCTGGGCGTCCATCAGCTGCTCAGCACCCGGATCGCGGCGCATGCCGCGGTGGCGACCACGGTCGACCTCGCTGTCGACGTGGCGGGCCGGCGGCCGTCCGGGTTCGTGAATGCGGTGCTGCGCCGCGTGGCGCTGCGGGACATGGAGTCGTGGCTCGCGGTGGTCGCCCCTGACCGGTCGGTCGACCCGGCCGGGCACCTGGCGATCAGGTACAGCCATCCGCCCTGGATCGTGACCGCGCTGGCGGAGGCACTTGGCGAGGATCCGGCCGGCGTGGCAGCGGCCGACGAGGTAACGGCCGGCGCGGCAGCGGGCGGCGAGCACGCTCGGCCCGAGAGCCGGCTGCCCGGCGGCCTGGTCCAGACGGAGGCGGCGCTTGCTGCCGACCAGCACCGTCCGGGCGTCACCCTGGCGGCCGTCCCTGGCCTGGCCGACGCCGACGACCTCGTCGCTGCGGGCGCCGAGGCCGCCCGGTGGTCTCCGTTCGGCGCTTACCTGGCGCATGGCGACCCCGGTGCGGTCGACGCGGTAGCCCAGCGCCGCGCGGCCGTTCAAGACGAAGCCAGCCAGCTCGCCGTGCTGGCGCTGACCAGGGCGGAGACGGGCGGGCCTGACCGGGCCTGGCTGGACATCTGCGCGGGCCCCGGCGGGAAGGCCAGGCTGCTCGCCGGGATCGCCGCCGAGCGCGGCGCCGTGCTCGCCGCGGCCGATGCGCACGAGCACCGGGCCGGTCTTACCGCCGAGGCCCTCAGCGGGCTCGGCCGGGCCCGCGCGCTGACCGCCGACGGCACCGTGCCGGCCTGGCGACCCGCCGCCTTCGACCGGGTACTCGCCGACGTGCCGTGTTCGGGGCTCGGCAGCCTGCGGCGCAGGCCCGAGGCTCGGTGGCGGCGCAGCCCGCACGACTTGGAGGCACTCGCCGACCTCCAGCGGTCCCTGCTCACGTCGGCGATCGACGCGACCCGGCCAGGAGGCGTGGCCGGCTACGTCACTTGCTCGCCGCACCTCGCGGAAACCAGGGGAGTCCTGAACGACGTCCTGGCCAGGCGCCCGGACGTGCGGGTACTCGATGTTCCCGCGCTGCTCGCCGAGGTGCCGGCCCTCGGCTGCCCAGCGCCCTACGCGCGGTACGCACAGTTCTGGCCGCACCGGCACGGGACCGACGCGATCTTCATCGCGCTGCTGCGGCGGGTTGGGTAAGTGTCGGCCTGCTGCTACGGGTTGGGTAAGGGTCGGCCCGCTGCGGCGGATGGGGTAAGGGCCGGCCTGCTGGGGCGGGCTGGGTAGGGGGCGGCCCGCTGCGGCGGGTCTGGATGGGCAGCCTGCCGCGAAGTTCCGCGAGTGGGGTCAGCGGGATCGGGCCGGCGTCCGGGTCAGCGAGCGGCCGCGGCCACCAGGCACCCGGGTCGTGCCGATGTCCGCGCGCTGACCCTGGGTGTAGCCGTCGCGGTAGCCGCTGCCGCTGTAGGTGACCCTGGTCTTGCGGGTGACCGGGTAGGCGTCCTCAACCTGCCTGCGGATGATCAGCGACCGGTCAGCCAGGACCAGGGCGGCCCGCTCGCCGCTGCTGGTCCGCTGCTCGGCGGCGGCCAGCACCGCGCCGTGCTCCGCCTCGCGGACCCGCGCGATCACGGCCGTCGCGAACCCGAGCAGCCAGCTGCGCCGCCAGGCGCGGGCGCTGCTGCTCCACTCGGGCACCCGGGCGCCGGCCAGTCCGTGTGACATCTGGATGAGGACCGAGGTGTAGAGGACGTCCGTGCGGTCGATGTCGGAGGCGAAGCCGAAGAGATGCACGCGACTACCCGGCCGGGCTCCGCCGAGCAGGACGCACTGGCAGCGCAGCGCCGAGGCGAGCCCGCTCAGCAGGTGAGCCTTCTCCCTGGCCCAGGGGTTGTCGATGTCCAGTATCCGGTTGGCCGGCCGGTCGGTCTCCGGCCTGTCAGCGGCGAGCAGAGCACGGTCGATGCCGTACTTGGCCATCAAGTCGGCGGCCTTGGCCGTGAACGCCTGGGCCTCGGCGGGGGTCACCGAGTCGTCCTCGGCCTGCGCCAGCAGCTTGCGTACCCGATCGAGAAGCCGATCCGGTGCCTCGGTCAGTTGCACGTGCCCTCCTTCGGTCGTCATTCGAATACGCGAGCGAACGTAGCGGAGGGGTACGACACTGTACGGTGCCCGGCGCCGTGACCCCCGTAGACTGCGCGTGTCATGACCACGCAGATATCGCCGAGCGTGCTGGCGGCCGACTTCGCGCGGCTGGCCGACGAGGCCGCCGCCGTCTCGGACGTCGCGGACTGGCTGCACATCGATGTCATGGATGGCCATTTCGTGCCGAATCTCACGGTCGGCCTGCCGGTCGTCGCCGCCTTGCTGAAGCACGCCGCGCTGCCGCTTGACTGCCATCTGATGATCGCAGATCCCGATCGCTGGGCGCCGGATTACGCATCGGCCGGCGCGCGGAACGTCACCATCCATGCCGAAGCCGCCGCCGCCCCGGTCAGGACGCTGCGGATGATCAGGTCGGCCGGCGCGAGGGCCGGGCTCGCGGTGAACCCGGGGACGCCGATCGAGCCCTACGCCGACCTGCTCGCTGAGATCGACATGCTCCTGGTGATGACCGTAGAGCCGGGATTCGGCGGGCAGAGCTTCCTCGACCTGGTCCTGCCGAAGGTGAGCCGGGCCCGCCATCTGATCGCGCGGCACGGCGGCGAGATCTGGCTCCAGGTTGACGGGGGAGTGACGGAGGAGACGATCGGGCGCTGCGCCGAGGCAGGCGCTGACGTGTTCGTCGCGGGCACTGCCGTGTTCGGCGCTGAGGATCCGGCGGCCGCCGTCGAGCACCTGCGGTCGGTCGCCGAGGAGGCTGGGCGCCACCCCCGCTGGTGACGGCCGGCTGACCTGACCGTCAGCTGTGCTCTGGCGGTCCGACTGTCGGCCGGCCGCGATTGAATGAGACTCGCGCGGAATCGCTGTCGAATCCCGCACCGGTCGCTCGTCGGAAACATCGGGGGATCCGGCACAACACGAAGGAGATGGCCATGGCCCAGTACGCGATCTTGATCTACGAGTCCGAGAGCGGTTACGCCGACGGCGGCCAGGAAGTCTGGCAGAAGGCGTCGGAGGCGCACACCCGGTTCGCCGGACAGGTTGGCGAGCGCGGCGGCAAGATCCTCGGCGGCGACGCACTCGAGCCGACGAGCACGGCGACCACGATCCGCGGCGACATCGTCACGGACGGGCCGTTCGCGGAGACCAAGGAGGCACTCGGCGGTTTCTACCTGATCGAGGCGCGCGACCTCGATCACGCCATCGAGATCGCCAAGCTCTGCCCCGCTCCCTTCGGCGGCGTCGAGGTTCGTCCGATCATGGACACATCGGGCGGCTGACCGGACCAGCGGCGGACCGGAACCGCGGTGTCCGCGAAGGGCGAGGCGATGCACGATGCGGCGGAGCCCGGCTCGCGCCGGGACAAGGCGCGGAACGCGATCGCGGCAGCCGTCGCCGAAGCTCACCGGCGCGAGTGGGCCTACGTGCTCGCGGCCACCGCGCGCGTCACCAGGGACCTGGACGCGGCCGAGGAGTGCGTGCAGGACGCGTATGTCGCGGCGCTTGACGCCTGGGCGCGGCAGGGCGTTCCGCGCAATCCCGGTGCCTGGCTGACCACCGCAGCCAGGCACCGGGCGCTCGACACCCTGCGCAGGAACCGCACCCTGCGCACCAAGCTGCCGCTCCTGATCGTCACCGAGCCCGCTTCGGGCGATGAGGCCGAACCCGACGAGGGCAGCGAGGTGATCGCCGACGACCGGCTGCGGCTGATATTCACCTGCTGCCATCCGGCTCTGGCCAGGGAGGCGCAGGTGGCGCTGACCCTGCGTCTGGTCTGCGGCCTGTCCACCGCCGAGATCGCGAAGGCGTTCGTCGTCTCCGAGCCGACCATGGCGGCCCGCGTCACCAGGGCGAAGAAGAAGATCTCGGCGGCCAGGATCGCCTACCGGGTGCCGGAGGCCGCCGAGCTGCCCGACCGGCTCGACGCCGTGCTGACCGTCATCCACCTGCTCTACACGACCGGCCACACCGACCCGCACGGGGCCGGCCTCGTCCGGCCCGACCTGGTCGAGCGCGCGATCGCCCTGGCGCGGCTGCTGCGCGAACTGATGCCGGACGAGCCTGAGGCCGACGGCCTGCTCGCCCTGCTCCTGATCACTGACGCGCGGCGGGCCACCAGGACCGACGCGAACGGCGGCCTTCAGCTTCTCGAGCACCAGGACAGGTCGCTCTGGGACGGCGCGGCGATAGCCGAGGGATGCCGCCTCGTCACCGAGGCCCTCCGCCGCGGCCGGCCGGGTAGGTTCGCGCTGCAGGCGGCGATCGCCGCCGTGCACGCCGAGGCGCGGAGCTACGCGGCCACCGACTGGCCAGAGTTGCTTGTGCTATACGACCGGCTGCTCTGCGCCTGGCCGTCACCGATCGTCGCGCTGAACCGCGCCGTGGTGATCTCCATGGTCAATGGTCCTGCCGCCGCGCTGGATGAGATCGCCCGGCTTGAGCAGGATGGCAGGCTCGGCAGTTACCGGTACCTCCCAGCGACCAAGGCGGACTTGCTGCGCCGACTCGACCGCCGCGCCGAGGCGCGGCAGTCGTACCGGGACGCGCTGGCGCTGACCGAGAATTCCGCCGAGCGGGCGTTTCTGGCTGGCCGGATCGCGGAGATGGCGTAGCGGCCGCATGCTGGCGGTTCGGGGGCTGGCGGCCAGGGAGGTTGGTGGTTCGGAACGCCGGCGGCGTGGCGAGCACCTCGTCGGAGTTTTCGCGAATCTGGCGTGGGGTGAAATGCAGCACCAGGATGCCAAGTGCGGTCATCCGGGCGTGCCGGCGCAGCGTCTGCTCCCAGCTACGCGGGACAGTGGGCGGCGGGATCGGCGGGATCGAGCGGATCGGGATGCCTGACCTGACCCGGGGCGTTACAGTCTGATCCCGTGACGCGCAGGCCGCTTGAGGAAATCATCGACCCCGGCTGGGCCGAGGCGCTGGCCCCGGTCGCCGGGCGGATCGGCGAGGCGGGCGACTTCCTGCGGGCGGAGATCGCGGCGGGCCGCTCCTACCTGCCGGCCGGCGACCTGGTACTGCGCGCGTTCAAGCAGCCGTTCGGCGATGTCCGGGTGCTGATCGTCGGCCAGGATCCGTACCCGACACCCGGTCATCCGGTCGGCCTGAGCTTCTCGGTGGCGCCAACCGTCCGGCCGGTCCCGCGCAGCCTGGTGAACATCTTCCGCGAGTACAGCGCCGATCTCGGCCACCCTCCGCCGTCCACCGGTGACCTGGCGCCGTGGACCGAGCGCGGCGTGCTGCTGCTCAACAGGGTGCTCACCGTGCAGCCGGGCAAGCCGGGGTCGCACCGCGGCAAGGGCTGGGAGGCGGTGACCGAGCAGGCGATCAGGGCGCTGGCCGGGCGCTCCGTGCCGATGGTCGCCATCTTGTGGGGCAGGGACGCGCGCAACCTCGCTCCGCTGCTCGATGGCGTGCCGCTCGTCGAGTCCGCGCATCCGAGCCCGCTGTCAGCCGACCAGGGGTTCTTCGGCTCTCGGCCGTTCAGCCGGGCCAGCGCGCACCTTGTCCGGCAGGGCGGAGAGGAGATCGACTGGAAGCTGCCCTAGCTTCCAGTCGCCCCGTATTGCCTGGTCACTCACGCGTTCAGAGCACAATGTGGGTATGACAGGACTGCCCGGCGCCGGTGCGGTCGCTCTGCCCAGCGCCTCAGGGACCAGCCAGGCCGGCGAACCGGCCGTGGTCGCCGTCTCGCGGCTAGCCGTCAGCTTCGGCCCGGTGCGCGCGCTCGACGGCATCGACCTGGAGATCCAGCCAGGCGAGGTCGTCGCGCTGGCGGGCGAGAACGGCGCCGGCAAGACCACGCTCGTGCGCTGCCTGGCCGGCGACATCGCGCCGACCGGCGGTGCGATCATGCTGGCTGGCCGGCCGCTGCCCGCCGACCCGATCAAGGCCGCCCGGCTGGGTGTCGGAGTGGTCTGGCAGGATCTGTCGCTCTGCGACAACCTGGACATCGCGTCGAACCTGCTGCTCGGCAGGGAGCGGCGGCGTCACCTGATGTCGGATGTCAGGATGCACGCAGACGCCTCGGCGGTGCTGGCCGGGCTCGGCATACCGCTCACCGACACCGCGCGGAGCATCCGCTCGCTGTCCGGGGGTCAGCGGCAGCTGATCGCCATCGCCAGGGCGATGGCCGGCCGGCCGGCACTGCTGCTGCTCGACGAGCCGACCGCGTCGCTCAGCATCAGGTACGCGGCCCAGGTAGAGGAGCTCATCGCGGCGCTGCGGGACAAGGCCACCACGATCGTCATCGCGTGCCATGACATCGACCTCATGTTCCGCCTCGCCGACCGGATCGTGGTGCTGCGGCACGGCCAGGTCGCCGCCGATGTGGACCCGGCGGCGGTGCACCCAGACGACGTGATCGCCCTGCTGTCCGGCCAGGAGATCGACTCGTCCCCGCGGCGCCAGCTGACCAGGCTGCACGGCCTGACCGGTCGCCTGGTCTCAGCCGATCCGTCGTCCAGCCTGTCGCTGATCCTGTCCGCGCTCGGGGCCGCGCTCGGGTCGGAGCGGCTCTGCATCCACCTGCCGGTCGGCGACGAGCTGGCCTGCACCGCGTCGATCGGCCTGCCCGGCGGCCTGCTCGCGCGGTGGGCCGTGCTGCCGGTGGGCGCCGCAGGCGGCCCGCCCGGGGCGGCGGCGTCATCGGGCAGGTCCGTCATCGTTCCGGATGCGCGGGACGGCTGGGCGCCCTTCGCCGGGCTCGCCGCCGCGACCGGGGTCGCCAGCTCCTGGTCGGTGCCCGTGCTGGCCAGGGACGGGCTGACCGGAGTGATCACGGTCTTCCGCGACGCTCCGGGGGAACCGGAGCGCGACCAGCTCGAGCTCGTCACGGTCTACGCCGGGTACGCGGCGAGCGCGATCGAGCGGGACAGGCTGCTGGACGAGGTCACCACGCGGAACCGGGTCCTGGAGACCATCAGGGAGATACTCGAGACGCTGGCCGGCCCGATCCCGGTCAGCGAGGGTATCGGCCTGGCGCTCCAGGCGCTCTGCCGGGGACTGGAAGCGGACGAGGTGACCCTGCTGACGTCGGCCGACGGCGCCGGGCCGGCGTGCCGGGGCAGCGCGACCCGCGGCGGGTCGCCGTCGGCCGGGCAGGCACCCCTTGGCGGCGCCTCCGCTCAGGCCACCGCGCTGGCCGCGGAGATGCTCTCCGGAAATTGGCATAACGGAACCGCACGGCAACTGCCCGGCAGCGAGGGGCAGTGGTATCTCGCGGTGACCCTCTCCGCTCCCGGCGGCCCGAGCGTCCTGCTCGCGAGCTGGTGGTCGGGGCCGCCCACGCCGGAGGCCACGGTGCTCGTCGAGGACGCGGCGCACTCGTTCAGGCTGGCGCTCGAACGCGAGCAGGCCGGGCTGGCCCTGCAGGAAGCCACCGCGCTGCGCCGGTCACAGGAGCTTCAGCGTGACTTCCTGTCCAGGCTCAGTCATGAGCTGCGGACACCGCTGACCGCGATCCGCGGCTACGCGACCAGCCTGCGCCAGCCCGATGTGACCTGGGACGCCGAGTCGCAGCAGCGGTTCCTGACCAGGATCGCCGCCGAGTCGACCAGGCTCGGCAGGCTCGTCGACGACCTGCTCGACTTCTCCGTGATCGAGCTCGGCATCCTGCGGCTGCAGCCCGACTGGTGCGACATCAAGCTCGTGCTCGAGGCCGCGGCGGCCTGCCTGCCGCCGGACGGCGCCGCGATGGTCGAGATCTCCTGCGCGCCGGACCTGCCCGTGATCTGGGCCGACCATGACCGGCTCGAGCAGGTGTTCGTGAACCTGCTCGGCAACGCGGTCGGTCACAATCCGCCGGGAACGCCGGTGCGGGTGCGGGCGCAGGCCGGCGGCCAAGCTTCGGTGACGATCACCGTCACCGACGAGGGCGTCGGCCTGCCCGCCGAGGTGGCCGCGGCGCCGTTCGAGCCGCGTCGGGTCAGGAATAAGGCCAGGACAGCGGGAGCGGGGCTCGGGCTGTCGATCGCCAGGGGCATCGTCACCGCCCACGGAGGCCGGCTCGAGGTCATGCCATCGCCGGCGGGCACCAGCTTCGCTGTCCGGCTGCCGGTCGAGGACGGCGCGGCCGCGCCGGCGCACTACGGCGGATACGCGATGACCGGGCGGCCGGGCTCGGGCTCGGGGCATCGATCGCGGAAGGGGGCGGTCGCCCGTGGCTGACCAGGTCGCTAAGACCCGGGCGCTGGTCGTCGAGGACGACCCGAACAT
>WNGQ01003624.1_pt1 | contig 20773 bp, 24 predicted proteins | sample 5407661 | NCBI WGS metagenome assembly WNGQ01 (sample SAMN13153382, study PRJNA577476) | soil metagenome | isolation source: 60 cm soil or saprolite under Garry oak tree replicate 2 | place: USA:California | collected 2016-06-15 | reverse complement strand
ACTCGGAGAAGCCAACACAATCGCCGAGACAAGGATGCGCGAACGGTTCCCGGAGTTACCAGCAGGAAGCCCAGCAGCCACCGCAGAACTGACAATACCGAGGTAACTCCGACAACCATTTTTTGGTGAAATCAAAATGATCATAACACTCGAAGAAATCCGAAGATTCCTCGGAAGACCCCTCCAAGACCCCTACGGAAGAGCCTACGGAAGAATCGTTGGCATATCCGCCAACCTCAAAGACGAAGTAACCGCCGTCGGCGTAGAAGTCGGCAACGGCGAATTCGTACAATGCCCGGGCGACCGCCTAAGCGTCTCCGGCGAAAACCTGGTCCTGCTGCCCGCGTGGAAGCAGGAGTCGGACGTGTTCCGCAAAGAGTTCGAGGTCGTAACCAAACGCCTCCGAGCACTAGACGAGCTCTTCAGCGTCGGCGACATACAGAAAGACGTCTACGAAGACCTCAGAAAACAACACGAAGACGCGATCAACCAGCTAAAGTCCAAGAGAATCGAGATACTCGAGACCCTCAACCAGAGAACCGGTACCCTCAGCACCCAACTCCGTCAGCTACAAACACACATGGCCGGAAACAAGATGCTGCACGCCTCAGGAGAGTTCGACGACACCAGTTACAAAGCCGCCAGCGAGGCAATCGATACTGGTCTCATCCGCGCAATGGCTGAGAAGAAAGAGGTAGACTCAATCTCCTCATACCTCGGCAAGCTAGAAACAAACCCCATCTCATACCAGCCCCAGACAACAATTACCCTTACCCCCACAGCCCCGACGAGCTCCCAACCGAACAACCAGGCAGTAATCCTTCACGTACGGGAAGCCTAGGAGGCACATTTCCCTGTTCAAGAAGCTAGAGGACCGCGTCCGCCCCATCCCACTCAAAGAGCGAATCGCCCAAGCACTCTGGAGGCTTGGCTCTCAGAAGGACAAGCTAGAGCACATGTCCACCCGCCTGCAGATGCGGGACAAGGAGATGTTCCAGCGCTGCATCGGCGCACAGCTGTCCAAAGACACAGCGCACGCTGCACTATACGCCAACGAGTGCGCGGAGATACGGAAAATGGCTCATATCACAATGAGCAGCGAGCTCGCACTAGAACGCGTAATCCTCCGGCTTCAAACAGTTGAGGAATTCGGCGACGTAATGGCGCAACTCGCCCCGGTCATCGGTGTCGTCCGAGAGACTAGGGGAAGAATCGCAGGTGTCATTCCAGAGGTCGCCGGGGAACTCGGCGAAGTCAACAGCATGCTGAGCGACATGAGCCTGGAAACCGGCGAGGTACAAGACCAGGACATCGAAATGGCAGCTTCTAACATCGAAGCAAGAAAGGTCCTAGAGGAGTCCAGCGTAATCGCTTCCCAGCAGATCAAAGAGCGATTCCCAGACCTACCAACACCAACAACCCACCCAGCAACAGAGACAAGGATTCCAGTGGCAGTGACCGCGGGCGGAGAAGAGGAAGAACTGCCCAGCGGACCGCCCCTGGAAGAACGGCTCATGGACTACATCAAGACCCACAACGGAGAACTAGCAATCAACTCTGCATCAACAGAGCTCTCGGTCCCAACGGACAACATTCGACGATCCCTCCAGAAACTGAAGGAAGATGGAAAAATAGTACTCGACTAAGGACGAGACAAACCTCGTCCACCCTACTTTTCATATTCGCAAGGAGGAACCGGTAACGTCAGCATCAGAAGAACTAGAATCTCTAGGCGTCAAGTATGCCCAGGAAGCCATCGAGCTAGAGCGAAAGGGCTCGAAGAGAATAGCAGTAACCAAGTATCAGAGAGCAGTAGAGGTCCTTCTCAAACTCTGCTCACTCTACCCACAAGCCGCCCAGAACAAGGTCTACACGGAGCACGCGGAGGCCTACAAGAAACGAATCCAGGAACTACAATCCGAAGCCCCGTTAGAACACGCCCCTGAGACTCAAGATCCGAGAGATGCTAAGAACATAAAATTCGACCAGTGGGTACTCACCGAGAAACCAGACATCAGCTGGAACGATATTGCAGGGCTCGAAAGGCCCAAGCGGGCAATCGAGGAATCCATAATCTTTCCAGTTAGACGACCCGACCTGTTTCCACTCGGATGGCCCCGAGGAATCCTATTCTTTGGACCTCCAGGCTGCGGCAAAACCTTACTCGCAGCGGCCATAGCTAGCGAGATCAAAGGCGTCTTCTTCTGTGCGGACGCAGCCACACTGATGTCCAAGTGGCTGGGAGAGTCAGAACGAAACGTCCTCCAGCTATTCAACAAAGCGCGAGAAGTCTCAGAGAACGGCCAGCCAGCCATCGTCTTCCTGGACGAAGTAGACTCGTTAATGGGAGTGAGAGGAGAAGAGGTGGGTGGAGAAGTACGCGTCCGAAACCAGTTCTTGAAGGAGATGGATGGGATCCTTGACAAGACGAAGAAATACCATGTTTACGTCATCGGTGCCACCAACAAGCCTTGGGTCCTTGATGAGCCATTCATCCGACGATTCCAGAAACGCATCTACGTTCCCCTTCCAGACATCAAAGCTCGAATGGACATGGTGCAATTATACGCCCACAATCTCAAGTTCAACAACAACGTCGACTTTGCAGAACTTGGCCGGATGACAGAAGGATACTCCGGCGGAGACATCAGAGACCTATTCCAGTCCACACAGCTCAAAGTCGTTAGAGACTTCTTCCAGCAAGGCCGAGCAGGAGACCCCACAGCAATACCTGACCCCATCACAATGGAAGACTTCCAGACAATGCTCACCACCAGACGACCAAGCGTGTCACAATCGAATCTCAAACACTACTACGACTGGGACGAGACATTCAAGGCAACATGAGGCAATGGAAACAATGAACCTTGACGGAACGGACCTGCGAATCCTCGCCGAACTGGCCGAGAACTCAAAATCCTCATACGTCGAGATTGGCCGAAAGCTAGGCCTCCATCCAAACGTAATCGGATATAGGGTCAACCGGCTGGAGGACTCTGGAATAATCAAAGAATATACCACTCTGATTGATTATTCGAAACTCGGGCTCTCAGAACAGGTTCTCGTCGCAGCCAACTTCCCCTCCTCATCCTCTAGAGAGGATATCCTCAAGCGCATATCGGAAATTCCAGGCACCGTCAGCATGATCAGCAGCCTCGGGTCTCCCGAGGGACTGTTCTTCATAGTCGCCAAGAACAAGGAAGACGTCAACGGTGTAATCTCCAAACTCAGGTCGATGAATCTCGAGATTGAGTTCGCCTCCTCTGTCATAAAGACCTACAGCGAAGGAAGACTAGGATCACTTCTCAGGACCATAGCCGCTCCACAACCGGAGTTCTAGCATTCTTGGAGAGACCTGGCTGGATCCCAGTCGTACTATCAGGCGCCATTCCAAGTGGGGTAGCCGACGGTTTGGCTATGGTAGTGATCGCAGTCGCCAGCCTAAATTATGTATGGACTCCCCATGGACCTTTCCTTCTCGGCTCCACAATTTGGCTTCAAGTCCTGACGATCGCCTTCGTCACCGGCTTGGCGTCGAGGTCGGACACGACCCGGAAGCTGCGGGAAGAACTTGCTCTGATAGCATACGGAGGGTCAAGCTGGCAAGTCTGGTTACGCTACTTCGTTCGCGGTCTGATCCTCACCACATTCGCGATTACCCCAATACTCTATGCAGAATATGCTAGGCAGTCCTTCCAGGTCTTGCCCACCCTCATCCTAGCCCTCTCAGTCTCAACAATCGGAGGATTCTGCTATGCAGCCCCGAGCCTCGCTAGAATCCGATCCAGAGAATTCGTGGAGAATTACAAGGGCTGATGACGATGATACCACTAGTGGAAGCAAGGTCGGTCCAAGTTGACTACCCGCACGAGACGGGAGTACTTCGACTCTACGACGAAGGAGTCTCAGTTACGGTAAAGGACGGAGACTTCACCGCGATACTTGGCGGTTCCGGCTGGGGAAAGTCCACACTCGTCAATATCATACTTGGACTGGAAAAAGCGACTGCAGGGGCCGTCAGTTTCCGGGGAGAAGACGTTACCAGAAAGTCATTTCTGAAACGCCGAGACCTAGTCAAGACTGCTGCCGTATTCCAGCGCCCAACTGCTCTGCCTCAGCTCACGGTAAGTCAGAACCTTAACCTTGCCCTATCACTCGCAGGAGTTCCCAAAGGAGTAAGAAGAGAACGCGTCGAAGAGAGTCTCGAGTTCTTCGGACTAGACTCTTTCTCAGAGGCATACCCCGACTCTCTCAGTGCTGGTCAGAGAAGAAGAATCGATTTGGCAAGAGCCTTGGCCGTGAGACCAGAACTGCTGGTCATTGACGAGCCAACAGGCGATCTGGACAGTTCGGCCTCAACCCTTCTTCTACCCCTACTCCGAGGACTAAGCAAGGACCACCAAATATCGATACTAATCACCACAGCACAGCCCCGATGCGCAGCCGAGGCATACCACATAGTCCGGTTGAGACCCCCTCTGTTTCTCACCTCGGAAAACCAGGTTATAGGAGACTAGAACAATGTTTAGCGACAAGCCCACACTCACCAGCCGGCTCCGCGAAGCTATCAAGCCGACGCCGATGAAGAGGAGGATCCAGATCGCTGGCCATAGAATCAGAGTCCAGACAGAGCGACTGGAGAGAACGATTAGCCAGATGGAAGCGAGGGACAAGTCCCTCTATGATCGGTGCGTAAAGTCGCTGGCCGCCAGAGACACTGAATCAGCTACAATCTTCGCGAATGAATGCGTACAGATCAGAAAGCTAGTCAAGACCTCGCTAAGTAGCGAGATCTGTCTCGAGCAAGTGTTGTTGCGGCTCGAAACCATTGAGGAGTTTGGAGACATGGTTCACAGCATGGGTGCTGTCAAGGGGATTCTAGGCGCAGTTAGAGGAGAACTTGAGGGAAAGCTTCCTCAAATCTCTACGGGAATCGGAGATGTGGAGGACTCTCTCTCCAACATTACAATGGAAATCGGAGAGGCAGTTGACTCGGAAATGCCTACAATCCCGACGAGCGATGATTCCGCAAGAATCCTCAAGGAAGCAGATCTCACCGCGGAACAGAAGATGAAGGAAAAATTCCCAGAGATACCGCATATCTACAACGACCCCGCAAGAGTGAGGTAACCGACCATGATACCAACCGAGCTTGAGAGCAAGGCTCTCCTCGGAAAGGAGGCGACCGACCTCTATGGCAGACACCTAGGTCGCGTCATCGGTATCGACCGGACCCCGTTCGGAGGCGAGAACCAGGCAGGTCGCACTCACCCCTCGGACCGTGACTGTGACCCCGGAGTGGAAGCTTAGTTCTCATGAAACGGTTCTTGAACTGGCCAACCTGCGCAAACGCATCACCGCCCTTGAATCACTCGAGGATTCACGAGAAATAGATACTGAGATCTACACTGAACTTCTAGATGCTCAAAGGGAAGGATACCTGGACAAGGTCAAAGCAGGGCAGGAGCTGATGGCCTCGATGAGACTGCGAAATAGCGAGCTTAACAGACAGATTTCCGACTTGACAAAGTACCTTGTTCATGCCAGGCTCGGGCATAAGAGCGGTGAAGTGGATGACGAATCCTTGAAGCTTGCTCAGGACTCGATACAGCCGAGCCTTCGCCCCCTAATTGCAGAAAGAAACGACATATCAGCGGAACTCCAGAATCTTCAGAAGACGCTCCCGACGAGAGTTGAAGTCAGCGAGCCTGACCGACGCACGAGTCAGTCCCATGACTTGAGTCGACAGGTTATCGTCCACTCGTAGAAGGGTTGGTCACTAAGCCCTTATAGAATGCAACTCCTCGAGGTTGGAACAGATTCCGATGAAGGCTTTCATCCTAGCCGGAGGCGCAGGTACAAGATTGTCACCGCTCACCCAATTTATCCCAAAAGGGATGATACCGGTCGCGGGCAAGCCGTTCATCGACTACGTGATAAGATACCTCGCAGGACACGGCGTTCGCAGCATAATCATGCTGCTATCGGACGAGGACTCCGAAGTCTATCGTAACCATCTAGAGGATGGATCCAAGTTCGGGGTCAACATCGGCTATAGCATAAGCCCAAGATCTGGCACTGCAACCGCGCTCAAAGATGCAGCTGGACTTGTCGACGGTCCTTTCGTGGTATACTACGGAGACGTTCTCACCAGCTTGGATTTGAGTGGCATGATGAAGTATCATCGCGAAAAAGCGTCCGTCTGCACTGTAGCCCTCTCAACAGGAGTCAGAATCGACTACGGCATTGGCAGAATCGACGGCGAAGGTCGAATAACCTACTTCGAAGAGAAGCCCATACTGAAAGAGTATCCTGTATCAATCGGAGTCTACATCTGCGAGCCAAAGGTGCTTGACTACTGCAAAGCCGGCTCAGATCTTGCCTCCGATGTCCTGCCATCAATGCTAAAGAAAGGAGAGCCCATCTACGGCTTCATTACGAAAGATCCTCATCACGACATAGGATCCTTCAAGCAGCTGAACGAGGCTAAGGATGTTCTGCGAAAGGAGAAACGAGCCTAGCCGCTACTCGGCTTTGCCTTCTTCTCACCGTGCGCAGCATCCTCAACTACGAAACCCATTCCCACCATCTTCTCCCTGATCCAGTCAGCAGTTACATACTCGCGCTTCGCTCTAAGTTCAACCCTCAAGTCTTGCAGAAGATGCAAGAGTTGTGACATCCGTTCTTGGGACCGCGAGTCTGGGTCTAGGACCCCCAGAATGCTGCCAAGCTCTGAAAGAGTGCCCAGGGTTGCCAGTACTCTCGATTGCTCTGGCTGTTCTAGTTCATCTTCAGCCAATGATATGATCTTGATGTATGCTGTAAGCGCGGCCGGAGTGTTGAAGTCATCGTCCATCGCCTTGTAGAACTCGTCTCTTGCCTGTTCAAGCGCCTTCGGCATCGCTTGTCCCTTGTGGATCTCGGGGGGCTCTCGTCCCAGTGCTGCTAACTGTTCGTATACGCGTCTAAACCTTCTCGCCAGGCTGGCCGACTGTTCAAGTGCCTGGGACGTGTACTCCAACGGGCTTCGATAATGGGTCGAAGCGTACAGGACTCGAAGTGCGTCCTTACCATTCGAACGGAGTGCTTCCTGTATCGGGATGATGTTCCCGAGTGACTTGTGCATCTCTCGCCCGCTGATGTTCAGCAGCCCTGTGTGGAGCCAGTATTTGGCAAGGGGAGACTTGCCTGTGAGTGCTTCTGCCTGAGCCACCTCGGCTTCGTGGTGCGGAAAAATCAGTTCGTTTCCACCTCCATGAATGTCATACGTCGGGCCAAAGTACGTAAGAGTAATCGCTGTGTCCTCAATATGCCATCCGGGACGGCCTCTTCCCCATGGGCTGTCCCAGGAGATTTCTCCGGGTTTCTGACTCTTCCAGAGAACAAAGTCCCCAGGGTTCCGCTTTCGCGGGTCCGGGTCAACTCGATGAAAAGTTAGCTCTTCCAGATTGAGCTTTGACAGCTTGCCGTAGGATGGGAACTTGCTGATGTCAAAGTAGACATCTCCCTCGATTCTGTATGCAATTCCTTTGTCGATCAGGCCCTGAACTTGGCCGATGATCTCCGGTATGTGGTCGGAGGCTTTAGCGTACAGGTTTACCGTTTCGACGCTCAGGTCTTTCATGTCGCGATAGAAGTCGTGAGCGTACTTGTCAGCCAACTTGAGCGGGTCTATCCCTTCGCTTTTCGCCCTGTTGATGATCTTGTCGTCAATGTCAGTGATGTTTAGTATGAAGAATGTGCTGAAGCCTTTTTGTCGGAGATAGCGGGCCATAATGTCATAGGAGACGTATGTCTTGGCGTGTCCCACGTGGGAGGAGTCCCACACCGTGGGACCGCAAACGAACATGTTGATGCGACCCGGCCGAACCGGGGCGAATTCCTCGAGGCTTCGTGAAAGTGTATTGTAGACCTTAAGCTTAGAAACGGTAGGGTCGATCATCTTCCAATCCAAAACTAAAGCTTGTACCCTATCTTTCGCAGAAACTGTTTACGATCATGAACATCTTTCTCTACTTCGACGCCCTTACTTGCAAATCCATCTACGACCCCGATGACTGCTCGACCCTGGTCAGTCTCAGCGACGATAACTTGGAGAGGATTGGCGGAAGCTGCGTAAATGCTGCACACCTCAGGCACATCCTTGATCCGGGGAAGAATATTGATGGGATAAGCGTCCTTCAAGAGTATCAGAAAGATGTGGCCGGCCCCTAATCTAAGAGCTTGTTCTTCAGCGCTCCTTCTAAGCTCATCATCGTTTCCGCTACTTCGGACGAGGCAGGGACCGCTCGCCTCGCAAAAGGCGAGGCCGAACTTGGCTCCGGGAACTGAGCTAACGATCGTCTCGTGAAGGTCCTCTACTGTCTTGATGAAGTGGCTTTGACCCAGAATTGCGTTGGTATCAGTTGGTGGGTTAAGCTGGATTATTTTGAGCTCCAGTTGGTGGTCCACCTTTTGACTGTATCATTTCTTTCGCTTTTGACAAGACTTCCTTCTCGTTAGGATACGAGAGCGTGTCCAGAGCCTTTTCAAATGGCATCCATTCCATGAAGTCGTGTTCTGACCCTACCTTGGAGTCAGCCTGGTCAGTCTCGAAGAGGAAGAAGTGAACCGTCTTGTCGAACGTTTTTGCGCGGTACCCGAACTGGTATCTAATCAGACCAATCTTGCCTTTTATCTTAACCCTACTGACGCCTGTTTCCTCGCGCACCTCTCTTATCGCGGTTGTCACCTCATCCTCATCGGGCTCGATCAAACCCTTCGGGAGGCACCACGTTCCACGTTTCTCACTGCCTAGGAGGAGAAAGAGGGCCTTGTCCTTGTCCCAGCGATATACGACGCCCCCAGACGAAACAACCTTTATCCTAGGTCTGGGTTGCATATCCGACCTTCTAGATAGCGAGGCTCTCCCTCCTCTATAATTCCATTACACTTCAGTTTTGCCACCTCTCCGAGACGCTCTCTGGCTTCTGTATGATGTCGCTCGCTTGAGCATCAGTATTTTGTCCCCTGAAGCCGGCTCTCACCCTCTGATGGGACCGGCGGTAGCCGACCTAGGGAAACGGCGGAGAGTTAACATTTCCTGTCCGAAATACTTTCGAAAGGTTTCACCTGAAATGCGAACATACTCCAGAGGAACCACTATTGGGGTTACCAGCTCTGTTTCGCGTACGAGCCCGCGGCGAAAATCCTTAACATAAGCCCCGCCGGGTTGCGTCCGGGGAGATCACCCTGCCCGGGCTTGCGGAACGGTTGTTTTGGCCGATCGCGAAGAAGTGGATTGCAGGCCGGGAGATTAGCGATGCCATTCAGGTCGCAGAGCAGGCCAATGCCCGAAAGATTGATTCAATAATTAATCGTCTTGGCGAACATACTCCCGACCCGCAGCTTATCCAAGAATACACTGAGGAGTACATCAAACTACTCGAGGCCATGAGACAGGCAGGCGTTTCCGGCTGCATATCAATCAAGCCAACTCAACTTGGGCTCTCCGCAGACACAGCGCTCTACAAGAAAAATGTCTCGGCCATCCTTGAGAAAGCAGACAGTGAGAAACGCTTCACTTGGGTCGACATGGAAGGCTCAGCATACACAGAACCGACCCTCCAAGTGTACAAGGAACTAGTAGACAGCTATGGTCGAATGGGCGTATGCATACAAGCCAACCTCAAGCGTACGGAATCAGACCTCAAGAGTCTCCTAGCACGGGAAGGAAAAATACGCCTCACAAAGGGAGCGTATTCTGAGAATGATCAGATAGCATTCAAGAAGAAAATGGTTGATGAGAACTATGTCTCGCTCATGAAGATGCTCTTCGAGCAGGGCACACAGTTTGGGATAGCCACCCACGACGAGAAGATGGTACTCCAAGCAGAGGAGCTCAGCAAAGACCACAAGCCAGAATTCGAATTTCAGATGCTCAAGGGAATCCGGGATGATCTAAAAGAGAAACTTGCAGGCCAGGGCTACAGAGTTAGCGACTACATACCCTACGGTCCGGAATGGTACAACTATAGCAAGCGAAGGCTTCGCGAGAGAAAGAGAACGGTCTTCTTGCTAATCCGATCAGTCACCGGTTAAGTCTAAACAAATTCAGATTGGACGGCTCCTTCAATCGCCTTCGTGACGGTCTGGCGGAGCCGCTCCTAAGAAACGAATCTAGACCGATCAGAAGGACGGAGGTATACATGATGAGGCCGAGAACACACGGCGGTGCACCAAGAGTGTTCAGATTGACACAGCTCTGGCCCAGGCTGAAAATGTCCCCGGTGAGGCTCGCAGAGAATGCAATTACTATCAAAGAGAGAGAGAGAACAGAGCCTCTGTTCTTATGTTCCTAGTCGAAAACAGAAGGGACAGACTGGGAATGGCGACTAGCAAGTACGCCACAAGACCGTAGAAGCAGCTAGGGAGACCCAGAATCCTTAGCTCACACGCGCTTTGTCCAGAAGAGAAAGTGTAGTATGTCAGGTATGTAGAGAACGCAACTCCTAGGATTGCGAGAACTACTATAGCTCCAAAACGCCTGTCCCGTACCAACTCCTATCGATTATTGTCTACACCGTCGTCCGGAGGTGGTTTTACCCGAACACATGCGTATCCGCATTAGAGACAGGATTTCCCACTGTTCGTTTGGAAGACAGCTAGATTTCGAGCTCTCTGGGCAACGAGGTCAAGTTCTCGGAGGGCGAACCGACTACCATGATGTCCTCGAGCCTCACACCGCCAAGTCGCGGGTCATAGAGTCCAGGCTCGACCGTGACAACGGCTCCCTTTCGAAGAAGCTCCTTTCCATAGAGGCCTAGATAGGGACGCTCTCCGATTGTCAAGCCGACTCCATGTCCGAGACCGTGAATAAATCCTCTTGTGCGAGCCTCTCGATGCCCCGAAGCAAGTTGTCTGACCGTGGGGTAGCCGCGGCGTTCGAAGAGCTTGCAGACGTTGATCATCACATCACGACAAGGTGTCTTCTCCTTGACCTGGTCCAAAGCAACCGTCTGAGCCTCCATCACAGCATCATACATCTCCTTCACTCTTCTATCGGGTGGACCGAAAGCCAAGGTTCGGGTAGTGTCATGCCAGTAGCCGTCAGGCTCCGAAGGAAACAGGTCAAACACAATCGGCTCGCGTGGTCTCAACGGATCTTGCTCATCTCCATTGTAGTGTGGGTCGCTCGACCGCTTTCCCGGGGCGAATATGATGTCCTCGGTCGCAACTAGGTTCTTCTGAACGAGTAGCTTGCGGACGACATTCTTCACATCTCCAACCTTCAGCATCTTTGACTTGTAGCTGATCTTAGAACCCGTTGTCCTTGCATTCCGCAGAAACTTGACAGTCTGTTCCATCACCCAGCATGTTTTCTTCCCAACATCTCGAAGTCTCTCGACCTCGCGGGCATCCTTGGTTTCGCGGACGCTCTCCAGCACCGTGGGCGACTTTTCTCCGACGACCTTTACGCCTCGCTTTCGAAGCGAGTCGACCAATTGAAGAGTATTGGACGAGTCGTTTCGGCCTCCCAAGATCGTGGGTGCTTGAAGACCTTCCTCCTTGAACAGGTTCCGATAAAAGACCGCTCTCGCCTCATCCCGCTCGTACTTGCTGTTGACTTTCTCCAAGCCGTAGTCCGAGTAAGACTTTATCCTGTTCACTCGCCCCTTCTTGGCGCTACCCATGTCGATATTGCTGACGATGAGGGTCGGCGTTCTTCCTCTACCCTTGAGGTAGATTCCCCCGCGAGGCAACGAGGCTCCGACAACATACGCAAGATCGGGGTTTCCGAGAGTCTGGTCGCCGAATACTACGAGGGATTGAATCCCTCTCTTCTCCATCTCCTTATCGAGATCAGCAATCAACTGAGGCCAGAAATCTGAGGAGACTCTCTGTTCTTATTGGTTTCTTATCGCGATTATTCTTAGAGGGGAACCTCTATCATGAGCTTCTCCAAGAGCTCCTTGTAGCGATTCCTAATTGTTACCTCTGTAACATTGGCGATTTCAGCAATTTCCCTCTGAGTCTTCCTCTCGTTGGTGAGAACTGTTGCGATGTATGTTGCGGCGGCGGCAATTCCGGCTGGTCCCCTGCCGCTGGTCAGCTTCATCTGGCGCGCGATCTCGAGAATCTTGATGGCAATACCTTCGGCCTTGCCTGAAATCGTCAGTTTGTTGGAGAACCTAGCCGCATAATTCCTGTTGGCCGACGGAGGCACGAATAGGCCGAGTTCCCTCAGCATGAACCTGTAACTTCTGCCAATGTCCTTCTTGTTAAGAGTTGAAACCGATGCGATTTCATCTAGCGTACGGGGAACGCCACACTGTCTGCATGACATGTAGATGGCCGCGGCGGTAACGTTGTGGATTGATCTTCCACGAATGAGTTTTCTCTTGATTGCTCGCCTGTAAACTACAGAGGCTGTTTCGAGAATGTTCTTTGGAAGAGATAGAGCGGCTGAAAGCTTGCTCAGCTCCGAGAGAGCAACTGCCAAGTTTCTCTCGGTCGCGTCCGAGACTCTGACCCTACGCTGCCATTTGCGCAGCTTGTACAGCTCAATCCTCTGGTCCGCTGTAACCGAGCGAGTCCCAGAGGGCCGATCACGCCAGTCAATAATCGTCGAGAGACCCTTGTCATGAATCGTATACGTCATAGGAGCCCCTACCCTTGCCCGCTTGGCTCTCTGTTCGTCGTCGAACGCACGCCACTCGGGGCGAGTGTCAGCTATCTTCTCAGCAACCACGTAGCCGCAAGTCATGCACACCACTTCAGCCGCGTCGTAATCCCTCATCAAGCGTGACCCCCCACATTCGGGGCAGGACCTTACTCGTCGTGGTGCTTCTGGCCTTGGCTGGACCTGTGCCGGTTCCAGTTTTTCGACCACTTAGCGATGCTCCTGTTCTTTCTCAACCAAGTAGAGGATTCTGCCCGTGAGCTTTGACGGAGACTCAACTGAGGGCTGAACCGACAGGTATGGACCCCTCACAGGACCGAAAACACTCCCGACAGTTCCAACTCGAACCAGTTTGTAATCACAGACTGGCAATCCTGTTGCCGGAAGAATTGACGATTCTAGTCGAAGGATTAGATTACCACTCTTAGACAGGTGCAGCACTTTGCCAAGCCGCATTAACCCCGCACCTGGCACACTCCAACTGAAACTGCAAAAAGCCGGAATCGTCTATATAAACATTGATAGACAAGAAACATTTTCAACACTTGCCCGAAGAAATCAGTTGAAGGCCGGCCAGGCAAGAAATGATCCGCGAGGTACAACTTTCAAACTTCATGTCGTACAGAAATGCCAGTGTACCCCTTGAACCAGGCCTCAACCTCATCATTGGTCCCAACGGCGCAGGCAAGTCATCAATACTCCTGGCTATCTCCGTAGTTCTCGGACAAGCCTACACGGAGAGAGCTAAGAAGCTCAGCGAGCTAATCCGCTGGGGAGAGCCCGAAGCAAGGATATCAGTTCGACTCGACAACAAGAACGCAAAAGGAGCACGCCCTTTTCCTCAAGCTAGGACAGACGAGGTTCTCTTGACACGAGTGCTCAAGAGAAGTGGAGACTACCTCTACCTGCTGAACAACAAGCCAATCACAAAGACTGACATGGTGGAGGGCCTGGCGGGGATGGGTCTGAACCCGGACAATATGCTTGTGATAATGCATCAGTTGATGGTGGGCCGCTTCGGTTCTGTGACACCAGTTGAGAAGTTGTTGATGCTTGAGGACGCAATTGGATTCGGCGATTACCGCAAGGAGGTAGTTGATGCCTCGTCGAGGTTGCAGAAGCTAACTACGGAGCGGGAGGCGATGTCTTCGATTCTGGAAGGGACCAAGGAGACATACCAGCATTGGCAGAGAGAGTACGAAAAGTACGAGATTAAGCGGAAGCTCGAGGGACAGCTTAGAGATCTACAGCGCGAATTGTTGTGGAGAAGAATTCTGCGCAAGGAAGCGAGTCAGGATAGACTGAAGGACAGAATCTCATCTCTGGAGAAGCGGGCTAGTGAGACGAAACTGGGTCAGGACGAGTCGGAACAGCAAAGCAAGACCGCCAAGGCGGACATCGAAGCCCTCACTAGAAAACTAGAGCAGACTAGAGAAGAGCAGTTGAAGCTTGAGCACGAGAAGGGCTATCGACTAGGCGCGACGAAATGGATCGGTAAGCTCTCTGAGCTAGTTCAAACCCAGAAATCGAATCGTGCTGACCCTCGACAAGAGGTATCGTCGGGGTCGGTGCTGATCGTGCAAAATACGACGTTGGGCGATGCACTTGCTGAACTTGAGACCGAACTTGACGCGATCAAGGTAGCAGAGTCCGAGGCTACCAAGGATTATGACAAAGCAAAGAGGATTCTCGACGAGACAGTTGGAAAGGTAGGTGCTGAAACCGATCTCCTTGTTCGCTCGAGAGTCAAGAGCGAGGTCAGCAAATTCAAACTATCCCTCATCGAGGAGGAGACCAAAGAACTCGAGACGCAGTTGAGACTCGGAAACGAGGAGCTGGGTCCATTGCGATCCCAGGCTTCTCAGCTGGGAACCGCATTTGAGAACCCAAGGGATCTGCAACCGATAAGCCTAGACTTGGTTGCAACCCAAGAAAGGCTTCGCCCTCTCGCCCATCTCTCCGAGGAGGTGGAGAGGATGTACAAGACTTACGGGGACATTTACGAGGACCTTCGGAAGAAAGCCACAGTGGTGGAGCAGAACCGGGCCGACGTGTTGGGAGAGCTCCGAGACCGGTTTGATCGATGGAGAGGTGTAATCGAGAAGATGCTCAGCGAACTGACTGAAAGGTACAACGCTCTACTGTCAGAAGTGGGCGGAAAAGGCCTGATCGTGTTGAAGGCTTCAAAGGACATTGAGAAGGCAGGACTCGAGCTCTACGCGGGATTCAAGGGAAACGAGCCTGTCTCCCTAGACGGGCTTTCGCCTAGTGGAGGGGAGAGAACCATCGCGCTCGTCGCTTTTCTGCTGTCACTTCAGCACTTCATCTCCTCGCCCTTTCGTGCCATTGACGAATTTGACGTTCACATGGACCCGCGAAACAGGGAGACAGTCTCAAGACTGATCTACCTTGCCTCAAAGGCTAATGATTCCAACCAGTACATCGCGATCACGCCCGGTCAAGTCACGCTCCCCGGCGAAGACAATGTTCACGTGATCGTGGTACAAAACGTGCAGGGCTCCTCTCTTGTGAAGGAGATGAACTAGGTCATGCCAGCAGGGGGAAGAACGGGCCTTAGACGAGACCTAGATGACATTATCCAGACATGCAATTCAATTCAGAACCGACAGTTCAATCCGTTCCTGTTGGACGTAGGGGAGGCTTTGGGGATTCTCCGCCGCCACCGGGACCATCTCGACTCGCTACAGGACCATCTTCTGGACATGAGAGCGATAACTGGAATCGCCCATGTCGTAGGTCTACAGAGCGCTCAGCTGAGGTTTCAGTCAAGCTCACTCTTCGTCGACCCCGAAGTGGTCAGAGAGAAGATTGATGGATTGTCTAGGCAGCAGCTGGCAGAATTCTTACTCCTCTCATGGCATCCCATCATCGAGCTGGAACAACTGACGCTGGCGGTCTTCAAGGAAGCTGATGACTATTGGAGCCGGATGCTTTCCTTCTTTGATCGAAGAAAGAGACTCCAGCTTGGCCCCCTTCTCACTCCGGAGACCACTAACCTCTCTGAGCTTTCGAGCGCCGGTTTGATCGAGGAGAAAGCTTTCGCCAAGAGATTGCAGGAAATATGGGATGAGCTGCATCAAAAGTCGGAGAAGTCGGGCTCTACGGAGTACTGGGGATTTGTCCAAGGGCGGAGTTTTCCTGAAACAGTGTCAAAAGCCCAGGTTGTCAGCTTTCTAGTCAGCTACGGATACGCAAATCTCGAAGAGAAGAACGGCAGACTTGTCTTGGTCCCTATGGAAGGACCCCAGATGTCTAAGGCGGGATCAACGCTCAGCTTCCCGATTCCCATCCCCAGGAGTGTGCCCAAGTGATGACCGAGCCGAAGAGCGAAGAGACATTCTACACTGAAAAACTCAAGCGAGCTGCCCACATGCTCTTCTTCAAACGGGGTAAGGTTCCGGGTGCGCGGTCATGGGAGCTTAGGACTGGTCTTGGTAAGGGATACCAGCAAGTCCTCTCGCAGCTTGACGAGTCGCTGAAAGACTTGGATTTGGAGGTGAAGAAGGTCGAAGTGGACGCGCTAAGCGACTTCGCGGCCAGGGCCGATGGAGAAGAAGACTTCCGGTACTTCGTCCGCCTAAAGGGGACGCTCACGCCGAAGGAGGCGAGGATGACGGGGTGGCGGATCGACAACCTCGCAGCCCTTGCTGCCTGTATGTCAGTAATTGTGTCGAAGCAGGGGAAATGTGAGAGGAAGGAGCTTGAAGAACTGGTGGGTCACAAGGCGGGTCGTTGGCGGTCGCTTACTCTCATGGACACATTTCTTAGGACTGGCTACTTGGAGGAGGATGATCAGGGGCTTTTGAAACTGGGTTGGCGGACGAGAGCGGAGTTGGATCTTCAGAGTCTAATGCTGCTGATAGCGGAGTCTAAGCGCCAGTCTGAGGCTCCCGAGCCCGAGCCCCTGGATGAGGATCAAGGATCGATTTGACGGACTGTTTGAAGGTATCTTTGACCTTGCGGCGCAGCTTTGGCGCAAAGTTCGCCGAATGGTAGAATCTTCTCATCCCATTCGGTCATCGCCTCGGGCTCCAACTTAAGCTTGCCTTTCTGGTCTCTCAGCCTTCCCCATAGAAGCATGTATCTCCGGTCCGTGTAGCCCCCGGTTGGGATCGCCGAAATGTGATTGAAGAGCACCCCCACGTTTCTTCCGAGAACAGGAAGATTGGCCGTAGGTTTCTTGAGAAGGATCTCCTTTTGCGGGGTCACCTCAAAATCTGTCGGAAGGCTGAATGGGAATCCGTCTTCACCAATTGCGTTGATAATCGCATACTTGAACTCGCCCAGTCGTTTGAAATCGATGTTCGGGTTAGGCATTCTTACTTGAATACCTCCGGGTTCTCCATCATGTTCCCATTCTTCCAGGCCATGATCTTCTTGGGCTCGACCCGAACGACTATTCTCTTCCAGAACCAGCCGAACTTCTCTCGCTCGGCAAGAAAGCTGTCAATGTATGGCTCCTTCTCGCGCCAGTCGTCCAGAAAACGTTCCCATCCGTGGTCGAGGTCAGAGTCTTCAATCCTCGCCACTCCCTGAACTAGAACCGCGTGTTTGTCAATTCCGCTTCCCGTCGGGTTTGAGAATAGCAGGGAGACCTTCGAATTATCCTTGATGTTCTGAATCTTTCGGGAGAAGAGAATGCTGGATGTTGCCGTAAACAGTCCAGTTGATGGCTCGTAAAAATACAGAAGGGGAAAAGTTATCGGCTTTCCGTTCGATATTGTGGTGAACTCACATATCAGATAGTTTTCGAAAACGTCATTCGCCCAAGAAGGGAACCTTATCATGATCGCAGTCTTCCTTTCGTGCAGGGCTCCAAGCGTCATTATTAAATTCCTGACTATAGACTCGCATTCCCCAGATCGGTAGCGGCGAGTGAGACCGGTCTTCCCACCGTCAGGACCCGCTTGGTTCTCGTCAGCAACGGCTGGCCCAATGTGGTTCCTAACGCAAAGCTGACCCGTTTGATGGTTTGTGACGCGATCTGCTAGGAATGGTACCCCCTTTTTGAGAGTCGTTTTCTATTCGGAACTGTTTTGGACGATTTTTCCTTCTTATCCCGCGTAATCTGCCCGGATCGCGATTTTCGAATCGGGAAATATAGGGACTTTCGTTCGGGCCGAATCGGCGTTTATAGAAATCGGCTCTCAAAACGTGATTCAGGGCTGATTATGGGCGATTTGAACGTGGACTAGGCGAAGGACTACCCTGCTTATCCTTCCGTCTCGTCTTTCGGAATGTACTTGAGAAATTCCCGCGGATACTCCTTGGACCTTAACAGTCCAAGATACTCCCCTTTCTTGATGGACTGTCGTGTTTTCTCCAGCTCTTCCCGCTGGGCGAGGTGGTCGTGGACCTTTGCCTTAGCAAGAACCTCGAGCACCTTGCCTTCATAGAATGGTTCAAGGTCCTTACCTTGACAGACCTGGCATTTGCACCCTGGGTTGTTCTCTCTGAGAGACTCGTAGTCCTTCTTCTTCAGACTACCCCAGCCCTTTCTGTCAAACACGTTGATCACATCCTTCGTAAGCGGCGTTGGAGGTGGTGGCACAATCCATCTGGAAAAACTGTCCACACCGAACATTGGCAGAATCATACCCTCGCTACAAGCCAATAACCCTCTTCCGAACCGGACTTTGGGAGGGACTTGAAACGCATGAACCCAGACCTCCGGTTTGCGCTTCTTGAACTCCTCGATCTCCCGCAGCGAATGATAGTAGAATCCGCCCCGCAAATCAAACCCTAAAGCATCATGTCCATGCTTCTCAACCAGTTTCAGAAGCTGAACAGCCATCTCCTTGTTATCAGGGGCCTGGATCACCGGCATCAAGGGCTTGTCCACTCCGCGCTCTTCAGCCCACTTTTCGGCGAATTTCAGATCGGCATCAAAATCCTCAATCGCCATGTTCATCGTATGCTGGACTGTGATAACGTCAAGGCCAGCGAGAAACTGAAGATCGAGAATCGTCTTGAGATCCTTGCTTTGCGCGAGGCTTGCGCCTCCCCGGAAAGCTAGGAACAAGAGTCGAATAGAGGCAGGACCGGCCTCCTTTGAAAGGAATCTTGCTGTTGACTTGACAGCGTCTTCCTGTGTTAGGAGTTTCTTGATCATGTCAGGTGGTGCAAGTCTAGCGAGAACAGCAACCTCGCCAGGGAGAGGGTCCTTGACGCCTGCAGGTCTGAGGGCGTTTCTCTCAGGGCTTATTGGAAACCTGTTGGGCAGCTCAACACGTAGCTGGCCGACCCTGAGTTCAGACAGAACAGCACCTGTCTTCTCATCTTGCTTGATCTGTGCCAGCTTAATGGCTGACATGTCTTGCTCTTGAACAGCGCTACTAGAAAGCCCCTTCTAGGGCCGCGCCCTTAGGCTGTCCCGAGACTCAAGGTTCGTCTATCGCTAGGGCACGTGACCGTCAGGCTGCCAAGGCATTGCCAAAGGTTACGCTCTTACACTTTTTCTGCCGATTCTCACATCAACGACAGGCGATCTTGACATTGACCTGAATATCCGCATCGATGTTCTGCTCTCAACTTTCCATTGGCTATAAGGCAAGAAGCAGAATGCCCGTCCGAATGGTCTCAAAACGAGGGATGCCAATGAGGCCTATCGTATGGTTTTTGTTAATAGATTGACTCTTAGGTCTTCCCATTTTGCCGTTTCGGTGAATATCACTCACTTAGTAATCATCCAGAATGCATAGGGGCAGAAAAAATGAACATTGGCGTCTTAAACAACAAAGGCGGAACCGGCAAAACAACAACATCGGTAAACGTCGCGGCCGCACTCGCCCAACGTGGCAAGAAAACACTCCTCGTCGACCTAGACCCACAGGGAAACGCGACAACTGGACTAGGACTAGAAAAAGCAACCCTCACCTCTACAATCTACAATGTCCTCTCCCAGAACAAGAGAGCACAGGAGGTAGCACTAGAGACTCGGGTCGAAAATCTCTCTATCCTACCGAGCAATCTCGACCTTGCAGGAGCAGAGGTTGAACTCTCATCCACCCCCGGAAGAGAATACATTCTCAGAGAAGCCCTGGCCACGCTACAGGACGACTACGAACACATCGTCATCGACTGCCCTCCAAACGTCGGACTCTTAACCCTGAACGCACTGGTCTCATCGAACCTGATTCTGATCCCAGTGCAGTGCGAGTTCTATCCGATGGAAGGACTACCAACGCTACTCAAGGTCATGGACTTGGTGAAATCACGGCTAAAGGCAAACTTCGACTTTCGCATACTCCTAACCATGTTCGACAATCGCACCGCTTTGTCCAGAAGGGTACTGGAACAAGTCAAAGCGAACTTCGGCAACCGCGTACTGAAAAACGTCATACCCAGATCAGTCAGAATGGCAGAAGCCCCAAGCAAAGGACTACCAGGAATCATCTTCCGACCGAAAAACACCGCCTCCGAACAGTACCTAATGGCCGTCAAGGAACTAATTGAAACGCCTCTACTCGTAGAGGCCTGACATACCAAACAACAGGCACCACAGTACTGTAGGGCTCATCGGGGTTTCCCGGGAACCCTAAACTTCCATTTTTCAACATCTTCATGAATCCGGTCGGCCCATTCGGTCGCAATCTCCACCGGAATCGTCAACAGCACCCTTCCCACGTGCTTGCAAAGCTGACGGGTCTCTACCGACCTCTCCCAATCACCGCAGTCATGACTAATCGTTTTGGAATCTCTATCCATCATGAGACTATATGCTCTAATTTTCGCTTCAACCCTGTCGTGGGTGGCAACTCCCACACTCACATCATTATCAGGAATGCCCATAGCTCGAGCGAGACGTGACTCACCCATTAGGCTGGTAAGCAAGTCTATCAGCTTGGTTCGAGAATCGTCATCCTGGATCCACCGTCCAAGACCGAAAGTCGAGGAAGCACCCTTTCCCAAGCGCGTCTGGGCTACTGTAAGAGCCTCTTCCTGCTCGGGGGACAATTCGCCCATCATCTGCATTATTCTGAGACAGTTCTCCACAGCGTACCCGTGAAAGTGGTTGTTGAAGTACCCGTACAGCGTTTTCACTGAGCCCTGTGCTTCCTGAACTTTCGGGACCCACTCGCGCAGTTCCTC
>WNGQ01003316.1_pt1 | contig 20781 bp, 15 predicted proteins | sample 5407661 | NCBI WGS metagenome assembly WNGQ01 (sample SAMN13153382, study PRJNA577476) | soil metagenome | isolation source: 60 cm soil or saprolite under Garry oak tree replicate 2 | place: USA:California | collected 2016-06-15 | reverse complement strand
GCCAGAGAACGTCGATGACATCCAGGCCCAGGTCATCGCCCGGGACGTGGCCAAGCAGGTGGAGGAGGAACTCACCTACCCTGGCCAGATCAGGGTCACCGTGGTCAGGGAGTCGCGCGCCATCGAATTCGCGCGCTAGTACCGGCAGCCCCGCGCTAGCCCCGGCAGCCCCGCGCCAGCCCGGCCTGCCGCGCCAGCCCGGTAGCCCCGCGTCAGCCCAGCAGCCCGCACGAGCGCCGATGCTTCCTGAGCCGCAGCCAACCCGTGCTAACGCTTTCTCGCCGCCCTTCCGCTCGCCGCCCTTCCGCTCGCTGCCTTTCCGCTCGTCAGCTTGACCGGCGGGACGCCGGGCGGCGTGAAGCCCAGGATCTGCCCGTAGAAGGACAGCTCGGCCTCGAGCGCGGCGATGATGCTCTCCGCCTTCCTGAACCCGTGCGACTCGCCCTCGAACGGGAGGTACGCGTGCCGGATGCCGTGCGCGGCGAGATCCGCGGCGATGCTCTCCGCCTGCCGCGGCGGCACCACCGGGTCGTCGAGTCCGTGCAGCAGCAGCACGGGGCAGGTGGCATCGGTCACGTGACCGACCGGGGCACGCTCGGCGTAGACAGTCTCGAAACCGGGCAGCGGCCCGATCAGGCCGTCGAGATAACGCGACTCGAAGTCGTGCGTCGTGGCGGCGAAGTCACTCAGGTCGGCGACGCCGTAATAGGAGGTGGCGGCGGCAAAGACCGGATCCCGCAGCGCGCCGGTGGTCACCGCGGCCAGCGCCGTCCAGCCGCCCGCCGAGCCGCCGCGGATGGCCAGCCGCTTGCGGTCGGCCTGGCCGGACTTGGCGAGCGACATCGCGGCTGCCTTGGCGTCCTCGACGTCGACGACGCCCCACTGCCGCCGCAGCCGCTCCCGGTACAGCCGGCCGTATCCGGTCGACCCGCCGTAGTTCACGTCGATGATCCCGATGCCCCTGCTGGTGAAGTAGGCCTTCTCGACGTCCAGCAGGCCGACCGAGTTTCCGGTGGGCCCGCCGTGCACCCAGACGACGTACGGCGGCAGTTCGCCGGCCGGCGCCCGCACGGCCGGGTTGGTCGGCGCGTACACCAGGACATGCACGATGCGGCCGAACGGGCCCTCTAGGTCCACCTGGCGTGGCACTGGCAGGTATCGCGCGTCAGGAACCTCATCGACCTCCCGGCGCAGCACCGCCACCTTGCCCGCCGTCGTATCCACGCCGACGACCGACAGCGGCTCGCTCGGCCCGCCGGCCACCCCCGCGATCACCGTGCCGTCGGCGCACAGCCCGGCCGAGAACTCGCCGAACGGGATGTCCAGGTCGGTCAGCTCAGACGTCTCCGGATCGAGGATGCCGAGCCGCAGGCCGCCGCGGCCGTGCAGGACCGCGAGGCGGCCGTCGCCGAGCATCGCGAACGGCCGTGCCCCGAGCTGCCAGAGCGGGCCAGCGAATTCCTCCTCGACGGGGAAAAGCGCCTGCGCCGGCTCGCCGGCCAGCCCGACCTGGTAGATGTTCCACCAGCCGGTCCAGTCCGTGGCCACGTACAGGCTGGTGTTGTCCCGCCATACCGGGGCCAGCACGGACTCCCGCAGGCCGCCCTTGACCAGTCTGCCCTTGCCGGGGACGCCCTTATCGATGGCGGCCACGCGCAGCTCGGTGCCGTCCCACGGCATGTGCGGATGATTCCAGCAGATCCAGGCCAGTCGGCTGCCGTCGGGCGACGGGGTGGGGAAGGCGAAGAAATCCGATCCCGTGGCCAGCGGCCGGATCGCCTCGGCGTTGTCGGCTGCAGAGCCGTCCAGCGGCACGGCGACGATCGAGCGGGTGACCTTGCCGTCGGCGTGCCGTTCCTGCACGCACCAGATTTCCTTGCGGTCGGGGGAGAGCGCGAAGTCGGCGAAGCGCAGCGCGGCCGCCGCCAGCCCGCCCCCGCCGGCCGCGGCAGGATCTGGCGTCAGCGGACGCGGCGGCGCGGCGTCCCTTGCGTCGGCCGCCTCCGTCCCGGCCAGATAGAGTCGCTGGTCGGAGTAGTTCGCGAAGACGATCGCGTGCCCGCGCGGAGCACGCCCGGCTGCGGACTGCGGTCGCGCTGAGGCACGGGGAACCGGCAGGTAGGACAATCCGCCGTATTCATGCACGCGCGTCCGCGCGTTCCACGGCGCAGGCAGCAGCGCGCGCGGCTTCCCTTCCGCGCCGCAATGCACGATGGTCATCCGGCCGCCCTCTTCCGGCCGTCCTTCCTGCCACCACATGTCCTGGCCGATGACGGTGGGGTAGGAAAGCCGGATCCGGCCTCTCGCCACGTCGGCGGCAGTGATGGGGGAAGGCCACGCTCCGAACTGGACAGCGGGAATCGCCGTGCCCCCGGCGGTCAGTGGCTGGCTCGCTCCTGTGTTTGCCGTTCCGTTAGGGGTGTTCGTCGAATCCACTGCTGTCTTCGTCGCGCCTTCTGCGGGAACCGTCGCGCTCTCTGTCATAGGGCTATCGTGCACCACCGGGACCCCTTGCCTAGCGGAGATTCCGGACACGAGCCCCGCTCTGTGACCGAAGCGATGAACATCGGCCCGATCGGGGCGATGAAGATCGGCTCAGCGCGCCTCTCACGGCCCCGGTTCGCGGCTAGCCCGCGGGCCGGCCCGCAGGCGTCCGGCTGGGTCGCCCGGGAGGCGTCCGGCCTGCCGCCAGGTGCGTCTACGCTGATGTGCATGGCGCGCTCCGAGGGTCTTCGCAGCTTCGAGATCCGTACCTACGGGTGCCAGATGAACATGCACGACTCCGAGCGGCTGGCCGGGCTGCTTGAGGAAGCCGGATACCAGCGGGCGGCCGACGGCGCGGCGCCCGACGTCGTGGTGTTCAACACCTGCGCGGTCAGGGAGAACGCCGACAACCGGCTGTACGGCAACCTAGGCCACCTGCTGCCGGTGAAGAACGCTCACCCGGGCATGCAGATCGCCGTTGGCGGCTGCCTCGCGCAGAAGGACCGGGCCGGCATCACGGCGCGGGCCCCGTGGGTGGACGTGGTGTTCGGCACCAACAACATCGGCTCGCTGCCTGCGCTGCTCGACCGCGCCCGGGCGCAGCAGCAGGCGCAGGTCGAGATACTCGAATCCCTGGAGCGCTTCCCCTCAGTCCTGCCGGCCCGCCGGGAGTCCCCGTATTCGGCCTGGGTGGCCATCTCGGTCGGCTGTAACAACACCTGCACCTTCTGCATCGTGCCGAGCCTGCGGGGCCGCGAGGAAGACCGTCGGCCCGGTGACGTGCTAGCTGAGATCAGGGCGCTGGCCGCCGATGGCATCCTTGAAGTCACCCTGCTCGGGCAGAACGTGAATTCCTACGGCGTCGGCTTCGGCGACCGGCTGGCGTTCGGCAAGCTGCTCCGCGCCTGCGGCGGGATCGATGGCCTGGAGCGGGTGCGGTTCACCTCACCGCATCCGCGAGACTTCACCGATGACGTGATCGGCGCGATGGCGCAGACCGCGAATGTGATGCCGCAGCTGCACATGCCGCTGCAGTCAGGCTCGGACGCCGTGCTCCGGGCCATGCGGCGCGCGTACCGGCGGGACAAGTACCTGGCGATACTCGACCGGGTCCGGGCTGCCATTCCGGACGCGGCCATAACGACCGACATCATCGTGGGTTTCCCCGGCGAAACCGAGCGGGATTTCTCCGACACGCTCGACCTCGTCCGCCAGGCCAGGTTCTCCGGTGCCTTCACCTTCAGGTACTCGCTGCGGCCGGGTACGCCCGCAGCGGCGATGGCCGGGCAAGTGCCAGCCGAGGTGGTACAGGAACGGTACGAGCGGCTCGCCGCGCTGGTGGCGGAGACCGCGCTGGCGGCGAACCTGGAATTCACCGGCCGGGAGGTGGAGATCCTCGTCGCCGACGGCGAGGGTCGCAAGGACGAGGCCACTCACCGGATGTCCGGCCGGGCGCGCGACAACCGGCTGGTGCACTTCGCGCCCGCGGGCACGGCGCCGCGGCCAGGGGACGTGGTGACCACGGTCGTCACCCGCGGCGCCCCGCACTACCTGATCGCGGATGACCCGCCGCTGGCGGTCCGCCGGACCCGCGGCGGGGATGCCTGGGCGGCCCGCCGGGACGGCGTGGCGGGCGGCGGTGACCCGGCTGCCTCCCGGGTGCCGCTCGGCATGCCCACTGTCCGCCGCCCGGCCTAGCGCCCCGTGCTCGTCGCGGCGGCGATCTGCCCGCATCCGCCGCTGCTCATTCCCGCCGCCATGGGCGCCGCGGGCCTGGATGGCGCCGGGCCCGCCGACGCAGGCCCTGATGGCGCCGCGCCCGCCGACGCCGAATTGCGCGGAGTGCGGGCGTCCTGTGCGGCGGCAGTGGCCGGCCTGCTCGCGGCCGGGCCCGATCTGCTTGTCGTGGTGGGCGGCGCGGCACGCGGCGCGGTCTATGTCGGCCACGCCGCCGGGAGCCTGCGGGACTTCGGCATCACCGTCGCCGTCGGGTCCGGTGAGCCGGTGCTGCCGCTGTCGCTGACGGTGGGCGCCTGGCTGCTCGACCAGGCGGGCGAGGGACGCGCGGCGGGCGGGGGACGCGCGGGCGGGGGACGCGCGGCCGGGCAGGCGGGCGGGGGACGCGCGGGCGGGGGACGCGCGGCCGGGCGGGCCGGAACGGAGCATCCCGCCGGGCAGGCCTTGCGGGCGCATCCCGCCGGGCAGCCGGGGACGGGGCCAGCCCGCTGCGCGCTGCCGTGCCGCCTGCTGCTGCGCGCGGTGCCGACCGATATGCCCCCGGCGAACTGCCTACGGCTAGGCGCTGAACTCGCCGGGCTGGCCCCCCGCGTGGCGCTGCTGGCGATGGGCGATGCCTCGGCCAGGAAAGCAGTCGGCGTGCATGGCGTCGCCGATCCCGCCGCCGACAGCTACGACGCCGAGGCCGCCGCCGCCCTCGCCGCCGCCGACACCGGCACGCTGGCCAGGCTCGATCCCGCGCTTGACGACGAGCTGATGATCGCGGGCAGGGCCGCCTGGCAGGTGCTGGCTGGCGCGGCTGACGGTGCCGCGCTGCGCGGGCGGCTGCGCTGCGCCGTCGCCCCCTACGACGTCAGCTACCTGGTCGCATCGTGGCAGAATTCCGCGGCGGCCCGGCCTGACCGAAGTCCATCCTGCGCTCCCTCGCCGGGTGACAGCTCCTCATCCGGAGTCGGCCCGCTGGCAGACTAAGGCTCATGCCGCAGCCTGTGATCACGGTGGTGGGGCCGACAGCGACCGGGAAATCCGGCCTGTCGCTGCGGCTGGCCAGCGCGCTCGGCGGCGAGATCGTGAACGCCGACTCCATGCAGCTATACCGCGGGATGGATATCGGCACCGCGAAGCTCGCTCCCGCGGAGCGGGACGGGGTGCCGCATCATCTCCTGGACGTCTGGGACGTGACGATGACGGCCAGCGTCTCGGAGTACCAGCAGCTCGCGCGGACCGCTATCGGCGAGATCCGCGAGCGTGGCAGGATCCCGATCCTCACCGGCGGGTCCGGCCTGTACATCCGTGCCGCGATCGACAATCTCGAGTTCCCCGGCACCGACCAGGTGCTCCGCGACAGCCTGGAAGCCGAGCTAGCCGAGTGCGGCGCTGCGGTGCTGCACGCCAGGCTCGCGCTGGCCGACCCGGCCGCGGCCGCGGCGATCCTGCCGGGGAATGGCCGCAGGATTATCCGGGCCCTTGAGGTAATCCAGCTGTCCGGCCGGCCATTCAGCGCGACGCTGCCCGGCTACGAGTCCGTCTACCCGACCGTGCAGCTTGGCCTGCGGCTGCCGCGCGCCGAGCTGGACCGGCGGATCGCCGCCCGGGTCAGTCAGATGTGGCAGGCGGGCTTCGTGGCCGAAGTGCGCGACCTGGCCGGACGCGGCCTGCGCGAGGGCAGGACCGCCAGCCGCGCGCTTGGCTATGCCCAGGTGCTGCGGTTCCTCGCCGGGGACCTGCCGGAGGAGCAGGCAGCTGCCGAGACGGTGCGGGCGACCTGCCGGTTCGCCAGGCGGCAGGAAGCATGGTTCCGCCGCGACCCGCGGATCCGCTGGCTGGCCGCCAGCGATCCCGGCGTGGCTGGCCTGGCCCTGGCCCTGCTGCGGGAGTCCGGGCTGCGGGTGGCCGGGCTGGCCGGCTAGCCCCCGGTGACAGCAGGTGCCTGCCACCTGCCCAGGCTGTGGCTTGATCCGCGCCGGCTGTTGGCGGAGTGTCGGCCGACTGGGGCAGGATGGTGCGGACGAGCGGTCGACTGCGCTCCGGGCACCGGATGTCACGAGCGGAACAAGGTGGTGCGACCGAGGTGACGTGCGGGACGCGGCCGGTGGCCGGCCGCGGCTACATATCGCCCGATTCCCGGGCGGCCGCGATCCACGGCAACCCGGCGACGTCAGCGAGACCGAGGCTTTCGCGGCGGGCCAGCGGGTGGCCGGCGGCGAGGACGAAAACCCGATCCTCCGTTGCCACCGGCTCCAGCTGAAGGGCCGGCCGCGCTGACCGGCGGCCGGACGAAGGCGACGTCCGGGCCGCCGGTGTCGGCCTGACAGCTAGCCAGCACGGTGGCCACGGCCGGTCGCGATGACGATGTGGCGCGCGAGCTCGCCGGGCGACAGCTACCCGGGCCAGCAAGTGACGATCATGGACAACCGGGGTATCTGCCAGCACTCCGGCTTCTGCACCGACCGGCTGCCCTCCGTATTCCGTGCTAGTCAGGAGCCGTTCGTCGCGCCAAGCGGTGGCCGGATGGACGAGATCATCCGGGCGGTGCGGGATTGCCCGTCGGGAGCGCTGAGTTACGCGATCGGCGGCCATGAGCAACGTGAGCATGTCGACTACGGCAACGGCCGGGAATCGGCCATCGAGATCACCAGGGACGGCCCGTACCGTGTCACCGGCGGGATCGCGCTCACCGATGCGGACGGCAATGCGGTACAGCGCGCTGCCGGGGCGTCCGCCGAGCACTATGCCATCTGCCGCTGCGGGCACTCGCAGAACAAGCCATTCTGCAGTGGCATGCACTGGTACGTCGGTTTCCGTGACCCGGAGCCAGAGCCCGGTGCGGAGCCGACATTGTTCGAGCACGCGGGCGGGCTGCCGGCGCTCACCCGGATGACCCGGCTGCTCTACGAGAAGCACGTGCCCGCCGATCCGCTGCTCGCGCCAGTGTTCGCGAACATGGCCCCGGAGCATCCCGACCGGGAGGCGATGTGGCTGGCTGAGGTCTTCGGCGGCCCGGCCAGCTACAGCCAGGAACACGGCGGAGCCAGCCGGCCCGCCAGCAGGCACGCGGGCCGGGCGCTGACCGAAGAGCAGCGCGCCAGATGGGTCCTGCTGGCCGGCCGGGCAGCGGCAGATGCCGGGCTGCCCGGCGACCCCGAATTCAGCGCAGCGCTGACCTCCTATCTGGAATGGGGCTCGCGGGTGGCAATGGCGCAATCGGCGGCAGGCGCCGCCGCGCCGCACGACGATGCCGTGCCGCGCTGGGGATGGGGGCCGGCCGGGCCGCCCAGCACCGCAGCCGCCGCGCAAGACGCTGCGGACAGTCAGCCTGCCCCGCGGCCGGCGCCAGGGCAGCCGGTGAGCTTCGCCACGCACATCCGGCCGCTGTTCCGGGAGCGAGACCGGCAGTCCATGAGCTTCGCCTTCGACCTGTGGTCGCACGAGGACGTGGCCGCACGGGCGGCCGACATCCTGCAACGGCTCCGCGACGGAACGATGCCGTGCGACGGTGCCTGGCCGGAGGAACGGATCACCGTCTTCCAGCGGTGGGCCGAGTCCGGCACCGGGCCCTGACCGCGCCGGAAGGGCACGGCTACGTCGCGGGGACGATGAGTATGCCGCGGGATCCGGCCGGCCGCGCCGAGGGCACCGGAAGGGTTAATACCATCGGGGGATGCGGTTCGCCAAAGGGCATGCCACGGAGAACGACTTCGTCGTGCTGCCCGATTTCGAGGACGATCTCGCCCTGACGCCAGCGCTTGTCACCCGGCTCTGCGACCGCAGGGCCGGGCTGGGCGCGGATGGCGTGCTGCGGGTCGTGCTCGCCGCGGCGGCCCGGACGGGCGGCGGGACCGGGACGGCGGACGGCTCCGGCTGGCCTGACCATGGCCTGGATGGCGGCGGCGAGCCGCCGGCCGAGTGGTTCATGGACTACCGCAACGCGGACGGCAGCGCGGCCGAGATGTGCGGCAACGGCATCCGGTTGTTCGCTCGCTACCTGCTGGATCATGGCCTAGTACGAGACCTGGCCTTTACCGTGCGGACCAGGTCGGGCCCCCGGCAGGTGCGGCTGGAGCCGGACGGCTCGATCACCGCGGAAATGGGCGTTCCTGCGATACTCGGGCCCGGCCGGGCGGTGATCGGCGGGCTGCCATACACGGGCCTGCGGATCTCGCTGGGGAATCCGCATCTCGCGGTGCTCGTGCCGTCCCCGGTGGCCGGATTTGACCTGTCCACGGCGCCGCTGCTCGATCCGGCGGAGTTTCCCGACGGCGCGAACGTCGAGGTCACACGCGTCACCGGCGAACGGCACGCGGAGATGCGGGTATATGAGCGAGGCTCGGGGCCGACGAGGTCTTGCGGTACGGGGGCGGTCGCCGCCGCGGTCGCCGCGGCCATCGCGTCCGCCACCCCCGGTACAGCCGCCACCCCCGGTACAGCCGTCGGCGCCGGGCCTGCCGTCATTCCAGATGCCGCCAACGGCACCTGGACCGTGGACGTGCCCGGTGGCAGGCTCACGGTCACCCTGCTGGGCACCGCGAGCCTGCTGACCGGGCCGGCCGTCATCGTCGCCGAGGGCGAGCTTGACGACGCCTGGCTGGCCAGCGCCGGGGCCGATGGCAGCTGAATCACGGCGCGTCACGCGCGGCCGTTGGCGAGCCACAGGCCGACGGAAACCAGCGCCCAGCCGGTGCGGCGCCGGAACGGATGGCGGCGGTCCTGGATCTTCCTGGCCCTGACCGCGGCGGCCGAGGCGGCGCGCAACTCGGCCGTGTGCTGTGCGGCGGCCTGTTCTAGCAGGTGGGGATGCATGGCTCTGGCCTTTCTCGGGATCTGCGTGGTCGCAGGGTTCTGCTGACGGGCTGGCGGCCGGGTCAGCCAGCCGCCGTGTGGGCATGGATGACGTGCACGTCCCCGCTGATGCTGCGGCAGTGCAGGCTCAGCTCGGCGTCACCGTCGCTGTCGGCCGGCGCCAGATCGCTCCGGACGTCCCCGGTCATCGCGGAGAGGTCGAGGTAGACGCCGACGCCGGCAGGCACGGCGACGCTGACATCGCCGGACACCGTCGTGACCTCGCCACGGCCGGCCGTCATGCATTCGATCCGGACATCTCCGCTGGCGCTGCGGACCTTGGCCGAGCCTTCGGCGCGGCCGATGAGCAGGTCGCCGCTGGCGGAGTTCACCGTCACGTCGCCGCGGGCCCGGCGGACGCTGGCATCGCCGGATGCGGTGTTCAGCCGGACTTCGCCGGCCGCCTCGTCCAGCCGGACGTCGCCGGACGCCGTGCTGATGCTGACCGGCCCGGCCGCTTGCTGCGCCGTTACCTCACCGCTCGCAGTGCGGATATCAAGGGAACCGAACTCGCCGCTGCAGCGGACGTCGGCAGAGGCCGCGTGCAGCACGCACGACGAGCCGGGCGGTAGCTGCACGACCAGGTCGAGCGGTGTGCTGCTCAGCAGCCGGACCCGATCGGGCACCGTGATGGTCAGCGTGCCTCCGTCGAACTCGACGGTGCTGGCCGCGATGAGCTGCTCACCGCGCTGGCCGGACCGTGCCGAGGTAAGCGTCACCGTGGCCACGGTGACCGGCTCGGCGTTTACCGTGATGCTGCCGGAAGGCAGCCTGGCCTCCAGGCTGATCGGCCCGGTGACCGGGAATTCCCAGGTAGTCATTGCGTCGTTCCTTCGCTGGTCGTGGCGGGGTGGGGAGTGGTAGCGGGCGGGACGGAGAATGCGCGGCCGGCTGGCGAGCGGGGCAGGCCAGCCGGTCAGCCACGGGCATAGCCGGTTATCCGCTGACCGACGCTGCGGCGGGACCGCGGCGGATCTGCCTGGCCAGGCCCGTCCAGGGCTCGGGCCGCGGCGCGAACCAGCCAGGCGTTGACCGACATGCCTTCGTCGTTCGCGGCAGCCTCGACCCGCACCTTCAGCGCGTCGGACAGCCGCAGGGTGACCCGGGCCGTGCCGGTCTCGTCCGGGCTCTCCGCCGGGCCGGCCGGGCCGGCCAGGCCGGCCGGCCCGGCAGGTGGCGCGGACGAGACCACGAACGATGGCTCGCCACCGGACAGCCGGACCTCGACCACGGTGTCGTCCAGGCGTGCGGTGATCTCCGCGGCGGCGGCGGACAGCACGTCAAGCAGCGTGAGGCGGACCGATGAGTCGAGCGCCTCGGCCAGCATCTGGCCCGCCCGCGCGACATCTTCGCTCGCGAAGCGGGTGATGGCGGCAAGCTCGCCGCGCAACACGCCGGTGTACTCTGACAGCTCCATGACGTCATTATGACGTCATAAGTGGCGTCTGTCAACATCAAGACGCAGTCATGATGCCGTCACTTCTGCGTCACGACGATGTCTCTCCGCGGCGTCTCAGGGCGTCAATCGTGGCATGAAGTGGCGTCATAGTGCCGCTGTCCGAGTTGATCACGACGATGGATGCCCTCCGGCCCCCGGCGCGGCCGGCCTCGGCAACGCGGTCGCCGCCGGCACCCGCACGCACCCGCGTAGTGCTCACGCACTGCCATCTCGACCGGCACGGCGACGGCTGGGAAGCCATGCGCGACGCTGTCGGCTCAGGCTGGAGCCTCGCCCGCTTCGCCGAAGTCGCCGCGCAACGCTGACAGGTGCCACCCGGCCATTGATCACCCGCCAGCCCAGCACTGGCTGCCGGCCGCCCGGCCGCCGCCGTTGCCCTTCCGTCCCGCCAAGCGCGGAGTGGGTGGCGATGACAGCGAAGAAGCCGGGCCCATAGGCCCGGCAAGTAAGGTGGCGCTGTGGACGGCAAGGTAATCACGGATCTGCTGGAGCCGGTGATCGGCAAGCCAGGGCAGGTCAGGCTCGTGTTGCAGGGGCTGAGCACGCGGTGGGCCCTGAATGACGAGAAACATCCGCTGCTCAGTGTGCGGCTCCGTCCTGACGGGCTCGTTGAGACCTCGCGCGATGACGGGTGGGGCGTGTTCGACCCGGACGGCGTGCTGGCCGTCGAGTGGATGGCCAGGGAGGGCGAGGACGGCGGGCAATACCTCTGAATCGGCGCAGAGACTGGCTTAGCCGGACAGCAGCCTGCTGACCGGGACGCTGCGGATCGAGGCGTCAAGCACCTCGGCTATGTGCGCCATCGGCAGCCGGGCACCGCGGGCGGCGAGCGCGGCGGAAATCTGCAGCGCGCAGCCCGGGTTCGCGGACACTAGCAGCTGCGCCCCGGCGGCCTCGACCGCGGCTGCCTTCCGCTCGCCAAGCTCGCGGGCAGGCGCCGGCTGGACCAGGTTGTAGATGCCGGCCGAGCCGCAGCAGGTTGCCCCGTCGGGGATCTCGGCCAGCCGCAGGCCAGGGATCGCGCGCAGCAGCGCGCGCGGCTGCGCGGTGATCCGCTGCGCATGGCCGAGATGGCAGGCGTCGTGATATGCGGCGCTGACCGGCAGCGGGTGCCATACCGCGGCCGGGCCCAGCTCGGCAAGGAACTCGGTGAGGTCACGGACCTTCGCGCTCAGCGCGGCTGCCCGCGCCGTCCAGCCGCCCTGGCCGGCCAGCAACTCGCCGTACTCCTTCATGGCAGAGCCGCAGCCCGCCGCGTTGACCACGATCGCGTCCACTCCGGCCCGCTCGAACGACGCGATGATCCGCCGGGCGAACCTGGCCGCCTCCGTCTTCCTGCCGCCGTGCAGCGACAGCGCGCCGCAGCAGCCCTGGCCCGGCGGGATGACGACATCGCAGCCCTCGGCGGCAAGCACCCGCGCGGTGGCCGCATTGACCGCGGGGAAGAACACCTGCTGCACGCAGCCGGTGAGCATCCCGATGACGGCCCGGCGAGGGCTCCTGGCCGGAATCCGCTCCGGCAGCCGGCGCCCCGGCACCAGGCCGGGCGTGAGGCCGGCCGGCGCCTGGCGGCCAGGGGCTGGCGCCACCCGCAGCGCGCTGGCCAGCTCGGGGGAGAGCCGCTCCGCCAGCCCGGTACGGGCCAGCAGCCGGTCCAGCCGCAGGCCCTGGGCAGCCCGCAGCGGCGCGAGCAGCGGCCGCAGGCGGCGCGGGTAGGGGAACGTCGCGAAGATCGCCGCCCTGGCGGCCCGCTCCCGGCGCGACCGCGCCGGCAGCGGCGGCGGCCCTGGGCCGGGTGGCGGCTCCTCCGCCCAGGATCGCGCCGCCCCGATCAGACGGTCATAGCGCACCCCGGACGGGCACGCGGGCACGCAGGCCATGCAGCCCAGGCAGCGATCCAGGTGCGCGGCCGCCGCGGTCGTGCCCACCGCGCCTTCGAGTAGCTGCCCGATCAGGTGAATCCGGCCGCGCGGGGAGTCCATCTCCTCGCCCCAGAGCTGGTAGGTAGGGCAGGCCGGCAGGCAGAACCCGCAGTGCACGCAGTCGCTCACCAACTCGCGCAGCTCGCCGGACTCATCGATCGGCCGGACCAGTCCCGGCCCGCCAGCCGCCTCAGCCGCGGTGCCCATCAGATCCCGCCTGCCATCCGGCCGGGCGCCATCCGGTGCCCGGGATCGAACTGGTCCTTGACGGCGCGCATCAGCCCGGCGGACGGCACCGGGCCCCATACGTCCACCGCGTCGCGGACCGCGGGCGGCGCGTGCAGCACGACGACGCTGCCGCGCGACGGCGGCCCGAGCCCGTCACCACCAGCGGGCCCGGCTGGCCCAAGCGGCCGGGATGCCCGCAGCGCCGTGACGAGCTCAGCCACCGAGGCGGCTGGCGCACTGCCGGGCACCGCCGCGTAGATGACGCCGGCCGCGGCCGACCCGCCGACCGGGGGATCGAGCCCGGCCGCGCTGGCTGCCGCATCGAGCGCGTCGAGCACGGCGGCGAGCTCCCCGGCCCAGAACGCGATCCGCAGCAGCGTCCCGTTCGCCGCCGCGCCGCTGCGACCCCACCAGGCAGGCGGAACCGCACCGATCGAGGCGCCCCCGCCGAGCAGCTCACGCAGCAGCGCCGAGCGTTCCGCCACGCCAGCCTTATCACCCTCAAGCAGGACCGACGCTCGCACCGGGGCGCCGCGGTCCGGCCGGCTGATCTCCACGGCGGACGGGGCGAGCGGCGAGCCAACCGCCGCGGCGACCAGTTCCTGCGCCGCTGCCGGGCCGGCGCAGTCGCGCGTCACGAAGGCCCCGGCGGCCGGCCTCGGATGCAGCCGGAACGCCGCCTCGACGATCAGCCCGAGCGTGCCGTAGCTGCCTGCGAACAGCTTGCCGATGTCATAGCCGGCCACGTTCTTGACGACCTTGCCGCCCGAGTGCGCCACCGTCCCGTCGGCCAGCACCACGGTGATCCCGATCGCCAGGTCCCGCGGCGTGCCGTAACGCAGTCGCCGTGGCCCGGCCGCGCCGGTGGCCAGCACCCCGCCGACGGTGCCGCGGCCGGCCCCGCCCGGCGCGGCCGGCAAGTCAAGCGAGAGCTGCTGGCCGGCCAGGCCGAGCACGTCTGCCAGGTCGTCGATCCGGATCCCGGCCTGCACCCTGGCCACCAGGTCGCCGGCCTCATGCTCGAGCACCCGGTCCAGCCGCAGCGTGTCGATCACCAGGTCGCAGCGGCGCGGCGGGGCGCCCCAGGCCAGCCGGGTCCCGGTGCCGCGGGGCAGCACCGCGAGGCCAAGACCGGCCGCCGCGGCCAGCACGGCACTCGCCTCGGCGACGCTGGCCGGCCGGGCGACGTACCGCGGCGGCACTCCCGCCACAGCGTCACCGTCCGAAGCTGGCCCGACCTCGCCGCACGCCGCTGCGAGCGGGCCGGGAACCGGCTCAGCAGCCATCGGCGCCAGCTGCTGAGGATCCGTAAATCATGTTAGAACTGCTCGATTTCCCCGGCGGCAACCAGCGGATGCGGCGCGCGCCGGATGCCGGGGACCTCGCCGCACAGCCGCGGGGTCGGGAATATCTTGCCGGGATTGCACAGGCCCGCCGGATCGAACGCGCAGCGCAGTAGCTGCATGGTGGCCAGGTCGTCGGCGCCGAACATCCGCGGCATGTACCTGGACTTGTCCGCGCCCACGCCGTGCTCGCCGGTAATCGAGCCGCCGTGCTCGATGCACAGGTCCAGGATCGCGCCGGACAGCACCTCGGCGGCCTCGCACGCCTCCGGCGTGGCGTCGTCGAACAGCACCAGCGGGTGCAGGTTGCCGTCGCCGGCGTGGAACACGTTAGCCACCCGGATGCCGGCCTCGGCGGACAACTCGGCGATCCGGTCGAGCACCTGCGGCAGCGCGGTGCGCGGGACGACCCCGTCCTGCACGATGTAGGCCGGGCTGATCCGGCCGACCGCGGCGAACGCGGACTTGCGGCCCTTCCAGATCGCGACCCGCTCGGCGGCGTCCCTGGCCGCCCGGATCTCGGTAGCGCCTGCCTGCTCGCAAAGTGCCCGGACGGCGGCGGTTTCCCGTTCGACGTCGGCCTCCGGCCCGTCCAGCTCGACGATCAGCACCGCGCCGGCCCCCGCGGGATACCGGCAGGCGACCGCCGCCTCGGCCGCCTCGATCGCCAGCGCGTCCATCATCTCGATCGCGCCAGGCAGGATTCCGGCGCCGATGATCGCGGACACCGCGGCGCCGCCGTGCCCGGTGGTCTCGAACGCGGCCAGCAGCGTGGTCACCGCCTCCGGCGCCTTCGTCAGCTTCACGATGATCTTGGTGACGATGCCGAGCGTGCCCTCCGAGCCGGTGAACGCGCCAAGCAGGTCATAGCCTGCCGACCCGCCGGTGCCGTCGCCGAGCCAGGTCAGCTGGCCGGCCGGGGTGACGATCTGCAGGCCGGTCACGTGGTGCACGGTGAAGCCGTGCTTGAGGCAGTGCGCGCCGCCGGAGTTCTCCGCGACGTTGCCGCCGACCGAGCAGACCACCTGGCTGGACGGGTCGGGTGCGTAGAACAGGCCGAACGGCTCGGCGGCCTTGGTCACGGCCAGATTGGTAACGCCAGGCTCCACGATCGCCCGGCGGCTGGCCGGGTCGATCGAGATGATCTTCCGCATCCTGGAGGTGACGATCAGCACGCCGTCGGTCCTGGGCAGCGCGCCGGCGGACAGGCCGGTGCCCGAGCCGCGGGCCACGAACGGGACGCCCGCCCTGGCGCACTCGGTGACGATCTCCGCGACCTGGCCGGCGGTCTGCGGCAGCACGACGAGGCCAGGGCTGCACCGGTGCGAGGTCAGCCCGTCACATTCGTAGGTGCGCAGCGCCAGCGGGTCACTGACGACGCCGTCCGCGCCGCAGATCTCGCCCAGCCGCTTGGCCAGCGTATCCATCATCGCGGCGCCTCGCTCTCCTTGCCCTCCATCCAGGGTGCGCCCTGCGCGCCGCGTTGGCCACTGCCGGGCTCAGGGCATCCGCTCGTAGGCCGGGATAGTGAGGAATTCCGCGTAGTCGTCGGCCAGCGCCACCTCGGTGAACAGGGCGGTCGCCGCGTCGAACTTGGCCGCGTCGAACGCGTCGCCGCAGCGCTCCCTGATGGCGGCAAGCTCCTCGCCGATCATCCGCTGCACCAGGCCGGCGGTGACGACCGGGCCCTCGGCCAGGCTGACGTCGTTGTGCAGCCACTGCCAGACCTGGGAGCGCGAGATCTCCGCGGTGGCTGCGTCCTCCATCAGGTTGAAGATCGCCACCGCGCCGTTGCCCGCCAGCCAGTTGGCCAGGTACTGCAGTCCGACGCTGATGTTGTTCCGCAGCCCGGCCTCGGTGATGCCGCCCGGCGTCTTGCCGACGGACAACAGGTCGGCGGCGGTGACGCTGACGTCCTCGCGCAGCTTCCCGAGCTGATTCTGCTGGTCGCCGAGCACGCCGTCGAAGACCTCCCGGCAGATGGGCACCAGGTCTGGGTGAGCGACCCAGGAGCCGTCGAAGCCGTCCCTGGACTCGCGGGTCTTGTCGTCCCGGACCTTCGCCAGCGCGGTGGCATTGACCTCGGCATCACGCCTGCTTGGGATGAACGCCGCCATGCCCCCCATGGCGTGCGCGCCCCGACCGTGGCAGGTACTCACCAGCAGCTCTGTGTAGGCACGCATAAACGGGGCCGTCATGGTTACCGCATTCCGCTCCGGCAGCACGAACTCCCGGCCCCGTGTCCGGAATTTCTTGATGATGCTGAACAGGTAATCCCACCGGCCCGCGTTCAGCCCGGAACTGTGCTCGCGCAGTTCGTAGAGGATCTCCTGCATCTCGAACGCGGCCGGGATGGTCTCGATCAGGACCGTCGCCCGCACGGTGCCGCGCGGGATGCCGAGCTCGTCCTGCGCGATGTTGAAGGCGTCGTTCCAGAGCCGGGCTTCGGCGTGGCTCTCCAGCTTGGCCAGGTAGAAATAAGGGCCGCTGCCCTTGTCGAGCTGGCGCTGCGCGCAGTGGAAGATGTACAGGGCGAAGTCGAAGAGGCTGCCGGAGACCCGCTCGCCGTCCACAAGCACGTGCTTCTCGTCCAGATGCCAGCCGCGCGGCCGGACGACGATCGTGGCAAGCTCCGCGTCCGGCCTCAGCCGGTAGGCCTTGCCCTCGTCGCTGGTGAAGTCGATCTTCCGGTCCAGCGCGTCCTTCAGGTTGAGCTGGCCGGTGACCATGTTGTCCCACAGTGGCGTGTTCGCGTCCTCGAAGTCGGCCAGCCAGACCTTGGCGCCCGAGTTGAGCGCGTTGATCGTCATCTTCCTGTCGGTGGGGCCGGTGATCTCGACCCGGCGGTCCACCAGGCCCGGCGCGGGTGCCGCCACCCGCCAGGACTTGTCCTCCCTGATGCCGCGGGTCTCCGCGAGGAAGTCGAGCGTGCCGCCCGCGATGAGTTCCTGCTGACGGCTGGCGCGGACGGCCAGCAGCCGGGTCCGCCGCTGGGCAAGCTCCCGCTGCAGTCTGGCGATCAGGGCGAGTGCGCCCGGGGTGAGGATCTCGTCGTAGCGGTGGCCGGCCGGGCCGGTGATCTCGACGCCGTCGATTCCTGGCATTCCCGCGCTCCTTTTCACCCGCCAGTCCTTTCCGCTGGTGAGCGCCCAGTGGCAGCAGCGGTCATTCCGGCGATCGTCGGTGTCGGCCAGCGCTGGGCTGACCCGATCACCCTGACGCTAACGGCAGGCATCGAGAGGGGTCAAAGGAGGCCGGCCCGCTGGCCCAGCGTGGCCCGGCCTGACTGTGCCTGCCGGGCCTCGCTGGGGCAGGCCCGCCGCGACATGCCTGCGCCTGGCCAGGCTGGGACAGGGCCCGCCTGCGCCTGGCCGGGCTGGCCGGGACCCGCCGCGACATGCCTGCGCCCGGTGGCGATGGCCAGGGCTGTCAGGACGCCAGGGCACAACCCGGCCGCCGCAGGCGTTATTGAAGTGAGTGTTATCGCGAAGCGTGGCACCATCGACGCATTGCCCGCCGCGCGGCGGGCACTGACTGACCCTCGACTCGGCAGCCTGCGGGCATGCCGACTTTGGATGGCGGATGACTGCTGTATTCGATGAGACGCCGGACGGCGCGCCGGTGACCGCCCAGCAGGCCGGCAGCCTGGCTGCGGCCAGCCAGCCGGACGGATTGCCTGGCAGGGCGGATGCTGCGCGGCCGGATGACCGGCACGATGCTGCGCTGCCGGACGCGGCGGGGCCAGGCGCCGGGCGGCTGGATGCCGGGCGACTGGATGCTGAGCCGCTGGATGCTGGGCGGCCTGGTGCTGGCCGGCTGGACGTGGCAGAGCGGCATGCGCTGCGCCGGGTGGCTGGCCTGTCCACCGAGCTCGAGGACGTCAGCGAGGTCGAGTACCGCGCGCTCCGGCTGGAACGCGTCGTGCTGATGGGCGTCTGGGCGGACGGGACGCTGACGACCGCGGAGAACTCGCTGCGCGAGCTCTCGCTGCTGGCCGAGACGGCCGGGTCGAGGGTGCTCGAAGGCTTGATCCAGCGGCGCCGCCGCCCGGACGCGGCGACCTACGTCGGCGCGGGCAAGGCCGCCGAGCTGGCCGGGATCGTTGCCTCGTCCGGCGCCGACACCGTCATCTGCGACGGTGAGCTCACCCCCGGGCAGCTCCGCAAGCTTGAGGGCATCGTGAAGGTCAAGGTCATCGACCGCACGGCGCTCATCCTGGACATCTTCGCGCAGCATGCCCGCAGCAAGGAGGGCAAGGCGCAGGTGGAACTCGCCCAGCTGCAGTATCTGCTGCCCAGGCTCCGCGGCTGGGGCGAGTCGCTGTCCAGGCAGGCCGGCGGCCGGGTGGCCGGGGGCGGCGGCATCGGGACACGCGGGCCCGGCGAGACGAAGATCGAGACCGACCGCCGCCGGATCCGGGCGCGTATCGCCAGGCTGAAGCGCGAGCTGGACGGCATGTCCGTCGGGCGGGAAGTCCAGCGCGGCCAGCGGCGGCGGCGTGCGGTGCCGGCGGTGGCCATCGCCGGGTACACCAACGCCGGGAAGTCCAGCCTGCTCAACCGGCTGACCGGCGCCGATGTGCTGGTCGACGACTCGCTGTTCGCGACGCTGGATCCGGCCGTGCGCCGGGCCCGCACCCCGGCCGGCCGGCTTTTCACGCTGACCGACACCGTGGGATTCGTCCGGCATCTTCCGCACCAGCTGGTCGAGGCTTTCCGATCGACGCTGGAAGAGGTAGCGGACGCCGACCTGATCCTGCATGTGGTCGACGGGTCGGACGCCGACCCGCAGGCGCAGATCGCCGCAGTGCGCGAAGTGCTCGGCCAGATCGGGGCCGGCCAGGTTCCCGAGCTCGTGGTAGTGAACAAATCCGATGCCGCCGACCCGATCGTCGTGGACGGGCTGCTGCGGCGCGAGCATGCGGCACTGGTGGTATCGGCGCGGACCGGCGACGGGCTCCCCGCCCTGCTCAGCGAGCTGGGCAATCGACTGCCGCGGCGGGATCCGGAGATCACCGTGCTGGTGCCGTACGGGCGCGGTGACCTGCTCTCACGCGCGCACCAGGAGGGCGAGGTCCTTACCGTGAATCACGGTCAGGACGGCACAAAGCTGACCGCGCGCGTCCCGCCGGAGCTAGCCGCCGAGCTTGACCGGGCCGCCGAGCTTGACCGGGCCGCCGACTCGTCGGAATCACTGCGGTAGCTGCCGGGCTCGGTTATCGACTGGACGGTAGCGACCGGTGGGTGACTATCAGCACGGGCAATGCAGATAAGCAGCTGGACACTTGTGCCTGCGGCGTCCGGAGGCGTGCCATTAATCGCCGGGCAGGAATTGGCGTCGGCTGGAAATGCGTGCCGGAATTCCGCGAATCGGCGAGAACTGCGGCCAGGGTGGATGCGGCGGAGCCCGTCAGCAGGGTTACTGCCTGGCCCTGGCCCTGGCCCCTCGCCAGGCGCCTGCGGCGGCGGCGCCGGTGACGTGCCGCCGCGCCTCTGGCGCCTGCGGCGGCAGTGCCGCTGACGTGCCGGCGCGCCCGCAGCGGCGCAACGAGCCGTCTTGGCGGTGCTGGGACCGGCCCGCCGCGATCCGCCGTGGTCGTTGGCACCGATTTCATGGGGATGGGAATCGGTATGTGCGGGTCGCAATTGCGTGAATCACATTTTGTACTGCTTCGGGCGGATGTGCGCTGGCCGTCCGCCTGGCAGGTGGGCATTCGCGCTGGCAAACGATTGCAGATAGCCATCTGCCTTGCGAGGACCAGGGATCCGGCTATTCTGTACCAAAGGACTTCGTAAAGACTCTGTACACGAACCCAGCAGTGCAATAGCTTGACTGCACCGATATCTTGGTTGCCACATCGCAGCGCACCCACTGCAGCCCACCAACTGCGGCGCAGCGCTGCGAACCGCTTCACTAGATCCTTGCCCGGTGTATCCCCATCAGGCACGAGTCATGGCAGGTGACCGCTCATGGCGAACCGGACGCTTGTCCGCTACGCCTGCCCGCGTCGTGCTGCCGTGCTTGCCGCCGCCGCCGTGCGGGCCGCCGCCGCCGTGCGTGTTGCCGCTGCCTGCTGGGGGGCCGCGCGGTGACAGTCTGCCTGCTGACCAACATCGGCCGCCTGTGGACGGGATCCGAGATCTGGAGTAACGCGGCCATCCTGACCCAGGATGACAAGATCGCCTGGGTCGGCCCGGCGGCGGAACTGCCCGCCAGCATCCCCGGCGTCGTCGAGGACATCGTGGACGTCGACCATGTGGAGAACCTTGGCGGCGGCTTGGTCACCCCGGGACTCATTGACGCTCACACGCACCCGGTGTACGCCGGAAACCGCTGGGCGGAGCTGGCGATGCGGTCGGGCGGCTCATCGTCGACCGAGATCGCGGCGGCCGGCGGCGGCATGGCATCGACGGTCACGGTCACCAGGGGGACGGATCCCTGGACGCTCTGCAACGGCGTACGGGAGCGGCTCCGTGCCTGGCTGATGGCCGGTGCCACGACCATCGAGGCGAAGACCGGCTATCACCTGACTCGCGACGGTGAGCTTGCTGACGTGCGCCTGCTGCGTTCGCTTGAAGGTGAGCCGAATATGCCGCGGGTGCACGTCACGTTCCTCGCCGCGCATGCCGTGCCGCCCGAGTACTTCGGCCGCCGCCACGACTACGTCGACGCGGTCGGCACCTGGTGCGCTGACGCGTCGGCTGCGGGCGCGGACAGCGTTGACGTCTACTGCGATGACGGGCGGTTCACCGAGCGCGAGGCGCGCTGG
>WNGQ01003216.1_pt1 | contig 20804 bp, 20 predicted proteins | sample 5407661 | NCBI WGS metagenome assembly WNGQ01 (sample SAMN13153382, study PRJNA577476) | soil metagenome | isolation source: 60 cm soil or saprolite under Garry oak tree replicate 2 | place: USA:California | collected 2016-06-15 | reverse complement strand
CGGCGGGATTCACCGTGTTCTGCTTTTGCACTGCGGTGATGATGTCCGGCACAGTGATGCCGAGCTTCGCGAGCTGATCCGGCTTGACCCACAGGCGCATAGCGTATTGGCCAGCGCCGAAAATCTGCACATTCCCAATCCCCGGCACGCGTGTCAGTGGATCAAAGAGATTAATATAGCCGTAATTGGCGAGAAATGTTCCGTCGTAGCTGCCTTTGGGCGAATATAGCGCGACCAGCATCAGTGGCGCGGTGGTCGATTTTTTAACGGTCAGGCCGTAGTTGTTCACGTCGGCGGGCAGTTGCGATTGGGCTTGTGACACCCGGAGCTGCGTCAGCACTTGATCGATGTTCGGGTCGGTTGCGATGTCGAAATTGACGATCAATCGAATGTCGCCGCTATTGGAGTTGATCGAGTACATGTAGTTCATGTTGTCGACGCCACTCATCTGCTGTTCGATCGGCGCGGCGACCGCTTGCTCGATCGTGAGCGCGTCCGCGCCGGTGTAGTGCGTTTGCACCTGAATCTCCGGCGGCGCGATTTGCGGATATTGCGCTATCGGCAACGCAAGAATGCAGACGCCGCCGATGAGCGTCATTAGAATCGCGATGACGATCGCGACAATGGGCCGCCTAACGAAGAACTCCGACATTTGTTAGGGCTTCTTTTGCTGGTCCGCTTTTGAAACCAACGCATCGGGGGGCGGCGTCCAGTCTTTGACTGTGACTGTCGATCCTTCGCGCGCTTTTTGGAGTCCTTGCACAACAACTTTGTCACCCGGCTTGAGACCTTCCGTGACTTCCCACATCGCGCCGATGCGCTCGCCCATTTTCACCGGACGAAGGCTTACTTTATCGTCGTTGCCTACGACTGCGACCTGATAGCTGCCCTGCAGCTCGTTGACCGCTTCCTGCGGAATAACCATCGCGCCTTTTTTCATGTCGGCGACGAACCGCACGTTTCCAAACTGTCCGGGCCGCAAAATGTTCCCCGGATTCGGAAACGTCACATAATAGCGGATCGATCCAGTCTTCGGATCCAGGCTGCGATCGAGCGCATAAAACTTACCTTTATGCGGATACACCTCGCCATTGCCGAGGATCAAGTCAAAGTCGAGGCTTTTTATGTAAGTGTTGCGCTCAGTCGCGTCAGGATGGCGCGAAACAAAATCGGTAAATGGGCCTTCGCCGGCGGTGACGACTGCTTTTATCGGATCAATCTGCGACATGGTTGTAAGTGGTCCCGTACTTGGCCCGACCAGATCCCCGACCTGATTGTTGGCAAATCCAGTGACACCATCAATCGGGGCGGTAATTTTCGTGTAGCCGAGATTGATCTCAGCCTGTTTCACCGCCGCTTCGTCTGCTTCCACATTTGCTCTGGTTGAGTCGGCGGCTGCAGTGGCTGTATCTCGCTCCTGATCACTGATTACTTTCTTGTTAAACAAATCCATCGCGCGCTTTTCGTCTGCGTCTGCTTTTACCTGGTTGGCTTTATCCTTTGCCAGAGTCCCCCTGGCTTGTGCCAATGCAGCTTCGAACGGACGCGGGTCGATCTGGAAGAGGAGATCGCCTTTTTTGACGACGCTGCCTTCCTGATAATCGCGCGAGATGATGTAGCCCTGGACCTGTGCGTTGATGTTGGCGTTGATGAAGCCATCGAGCGTGGCCACGCGTTCCAGTACACGCGGCACATCCTGCGGCGTCACCGTAGTCACGAGAACTTCCGGCGGGAGCGGAGCAGTCTGCGCTGGTTTCTTAGAACACGAAGCAAGGAATGACCCGCAAATCAGGAGCGCTGTGAAAACGGGAAGCTGTTTCATCAATTTCATTATCGCTGATTGCAAACTGGAGTGTCGAGTGCAGATACAAACAACTCGAAAAATCGACGCTCTTAATATTTTTAGCCATCATGAATTCATGATCGGTACTGTCGGCTCCGTGCTCGTGGGTCACCCAGGCGTTCAAGTGAACGTTCTTGCTCTCGTTTGGAAGCACTGGGCACAATTGGCTTCCTCGTGGATCTGCAACCGTCGAGTGCGGCATTGCTTGGTGCGGATGTAATCAGCGCGTGCTCGTAGACGAGCGTGACCTTTGAATTTTTGTCAGCGGTTATTCTTGAGCCCACGCCGAGAGTGGCGATGAGTGCACAAACAATAAGTGCGTAGGTGAAGCGAGACAGCCCGCATGGTTTTGAAGTTGGGATCCGTTTCATTGTGATGTTTTTTCTGGTATGTGGTTTGCTTGTTCTTGGATCTTCGGAAAGAGTTTATCCGAGGTGCTTTCCTAGGATGCGCGACCGTGGCTGTTAGTTGTCATTTTATGTCCTTCAACATTCAACATCGATGATGAATTTGATTTCGGTACAATTGTCCGCATCAATGCGGCCAAGCTACTCGACGCATATGCGCTTCAGTTCTTCCACGGCGAAATTGACTCCGAGGATCTCGGTAAGGCAAGCGAGCGGCTATTCAAACAGATCGTAGGTGCTGAGGACTACGCGAAGAAACACCTCGTAATGGCAGCGCACTTTGGACCGGAGCAGGAGGAGCAATTTGAGCAATATCCGACCAGGTCGGCGACAATTCTCGCTAAAAGGGGCCGAATACGAGCATGGCGTGATTGATTAACAAACGTTTTGACGGTGCATCTCGAGCGTTTGCGCCGCTTCAAGATCTCGCCGCTGTTAGCTCGCGAACTGAAGGCTCGTATTGAAGCGTTTGAAAAGATCGTTAGTAAGAAATTTACGCAGTTGGCGACGTTGTGACTGACATTGCTGAGGAACTTGCTGAGAAGTACCCCACCGTCGATTCGCTCGAGAGAGCACCGCTGGATTGGATATGGAACCGCTACGACCAGAAACGTGAGAGACTCGGGAAAGCCAAGACACGGCGGCCAAGTATCCAAGCCCGCATGGTAACAAAGCGCCGACGGCGCGCAAGCCTTCGATGCTTAACTCACGAGGCCGGTCATTTGCCTAGCGAGGTCGAGGGCGACGGGTTGAGTGGAGTGATCAGCGGCGGCGGGTTGAGCGGAGTGACCAGCGACGGGGAATCGTACGCATTCATTTCCGTGCCCACCTTATTTGCCGGCCGTACGCCTGTGACGCGAGCTAGGATTCCGTGGTCAATGCCGGAAGCATCGGTGTAACGACCACAGATAAATCCCTGCGCATTGATTCCGTTAAGCGATGTAAAGGTTGATCCGGGATAATCGAAACTGAAGAAGTTGTTTGGCGGGACAAGGAAGAGTCCATGAGTCACGCCTGAGCTGTCCGCATATCTGCCCACCACCCAGTTACTATCGTTAAGTCCAAACAGGACTGTTCCAGTGGACCCCAAAGGATCAATCGGGAATTGCAGCGCCCCATTGGTGTGCCGGAAGTAGCCGTGAAGGATTCCCGAGCTGTCTATATAGTATCCCACCAACTGGTTTGAACGATTGAGCTGGTAAGCAAAGGTCGAGCTAGCTCCCGGGACGCTAAACGACGTTACGGTTCCGCCAAGGCTGACGAACGCCTGGAATATCCCGTTGCCGTCAGAAAACGTGCCGGCAAAATCGCCGACATTGTTTATCCCAAACACAAGAGTCGTGAGCGCGTCGGGAATATTGTATTCTGTGAAGGTGCCGCGCGACAGGAAAAATCCGTGACCATTGTCATCGCTTCCGGCGTAGTCACCGCAGACTGTCCGTGAGTTATTGATGCCCCGTCCTTGGGTAAAATTCTCGGTATCATTAGGTTCGACGATTGGCGCGCTAAAGTCACCATTGCTGAACCGGACAAAGCCGCGCGTCACCCCGAGCGAGTCGACGTAAAGGCCAACGATCTCGCCTCCATCGTTGATCTTTTGCGGTTGGGTCGAAATTACGCTTCCCGGATAATCAAAAGTCGTGATCACCCTGATAGAGACTGAGTTCGGTACTTGCTGAGCGAACGTCCCCATCAATGGGGACACGAACAGAACTGCCAGAATACTGATAAATATCTGTTTTGGTTTCATGATGCTTATTGCCTCCTTAATCGAATTACCCATTGCTAAAACGCGAACGCGGCAAAAAGCACAAGACCCAGTTAGCGAACTTCGATAGTCCCAGTTTGCCTTCGACCAGACCTTTCGTGGGGCCGGTTGGTTCTTGAGAATATGTGCGCAAATGGAACAGTAGCTTTCCAGTGTACGAGGGCAGAACCCGGGCCATGGCTAATCAGAAATCGTGCCTGAAGAAGCGGCATCATCGTTCAATCATCGCGTTCGAAATGATTCGACTTGATCGCGAATCCGCCGAGCCACTCCACCAACAGCTTTATCGTCAGATTCGCGATGAGTTGAAAACCCGCCTTCCTTCTTCGCGCTCCTTGGCCGTTGATCTGGGAATATCGAGACTGACGGTTAAGCTTGCGTTCTCAAAGCTTAACGCGGAAGGCTATCTCCGCTCGCAGGACCGATCTGGAACGTTTGTAGCGAAGCCTCTCCCGGAGACTTTTTTGAACGCAGCCAGACCTACAGCGTCTCCAGCAATCGAGCGCCCACTTCACATTTCTGATCGCGTGAAGGCAATTCCGGATCACCGTGTGGGAAAACAGTTTGATCTTGGGATATCCGAAGCCACCGCGGGCGTCTCGTTAATTCCCGGCCATCCGGCAGTCGATGAATTTCCGATAGCGGTGTGGGAACGGTTCCGAGCACAGGTGCTTGCAAAAAAGGGAGCCCATCTGTTGCGTTATGGGTCGAATCGCGGCGACGCAGATCTGCGCAAGGCAATCGCAACCTACTTGTACGATTTTAGAGGAGCGCACTGTCATCCGGACCAAATCATAATCGTGGCCGGAATGCAGCAGGCGATGCTAATGAGCGCAATGACAGTGCTCAATCCAGGCGAAGCGGCATGGGTTGAAGACCCAGGCTATCAGCAGGCTCGAAGGGCTTTCATTTTCGCGGGCGCGGCAGTGGTTCCAAGGCCTATCGACCAGGAAGGAATTGTGATCGCAAAGTCATCCAAAAAACCGTTGCCGAGAATCGTTTACACGACGCCTTCGTGTCAATTTCCGCTCGGAGTTACTATGAGTTTCCGGCGAAGGACTGCGCTGATTGATTTCGCGCGCGACAGCGATGCTTTTGTTTTAGAGGACGATTACAATTCCGAGTTTCGTTTTAATGATCCGCCTCTGCCGTGTTTGCAGGGACTCGACAGCTACGGTCGAGTCATCTACGCAGGAACAATAAGTAAGATCCTCTATCCCTCCTTGCGTTTGGGCTACATCGTTGTCCCAGAACAGTTGGTAGATTCGATGGCAAAGGTGCGAAGCGTGATGGATCAACACTCTCCCACTATTGACCAAGCGATTCTCGCTCGATTCATAACCGAGGGATTTTTCCTCAGTCACATCAAGCGAATGCGAAAAATCTATTCCGAGCGAAGAGAGTTCTTCATCAACGAATTCAACAAATTGCTCAGCGATCGCTTTATTCTTCAGATTCCGGAAGCTGGACTCCACCTTGTTGCATGGCTTCGTCGCGAGGCAGATTTCGCGAAAGTCGCGCGTGTGCGCGCTGAGATCGGAATCAAACCAGTAGCGTTGTCTTTTTTTTGCATCGCGGCAAAGCTAAAACCAGCATTTGTCTTTGGGTTCGCGGCTTGGACGCCGGCGCAAATTCGAGAAAGCCTGCTCAGACTCGCATCTGCACTCAGGTAACCGGCCACGGCGGCAACAACACCGCCACGGTTCGCAAGCGCTTTATAGCACGGACAGTTTGGCCGCTGCAACCGCATGTTACCGATTGAGAGTGAGTGCAACACTACGACCACGTTGCGTCCAAGTTAGGACATAACTGTTGTTGGAGTTGCAACGCTTGCTTGTCAATGAATATGGCGCTGAGGTACACATGACAAACATGCCAGCCGGTGATCAAGCGCCGAGCGTGCCGACGATGAGTGCGCAAACAATAGATGCGTAGATGAAAGCGGGGCAGCCCACCTGGTTTTGAAGTTCCGATTGGTTTCATTGTGATGTCCTTTCTGGTATGTGGTTTGGTTGTTTTTGGCACGTTCGGCAAGCGGTTCAACGCTGCGGAGCGGTGCGGTTAAGCCAGTCTGCGAAATGGCAGGAGCCGACCAGCGCGTTCTCGCCCGGGATGAGGCTGCGCTTCTCAAGCGTCGTGCCGAAGTAGAGGGCTTGCTCGTCCCTCACGACCGTGCGGGGATCGTGATGCGCCACGAGGTATTGGCGCGCGACCTCGTCAAACGGGAGAGCGTCGGGGCCGGCCAATTCAATGGTTCCATTCAACGGCTTTGCCACGGCGATTCTGGCGAGGTTAGCGGCGAGGTCGTCCGAGAAGATGGGTTGAAACAACACGGAGGGCAGGTGGACGGTCTGCCCGCTGGTCGCCTCATCAGCGATGCGCCCAACAAACTCAAAGAACTGCGTCGCGCGGACAATCGTGTAAGGAATTGGCGAAGCCTTGATCAGTTTTTCCTGGGCCACCTTCGCGCGTAAGTATCCGCTCCCGGGAAGCCGCTCGCTCCCGACGATAGAGAGCGCGACGTGGTGACCCACGCCGGTCTTCGCCTCGGCGGCGAGCACGTTGCGGGTGGAAGTTTCGAAGAATTCCAGGACGGCCTTGTCTTCGAACGAAGGAGAATTCGTGACGTCAACCACTACCTGCGCTCCGGTTAGTGCCTCGGTTAAACCTTCTCCGGTAATCGAATTGATGCCATGCGAAGGAGATGCCGCAACGACTTCGTGGCCGCGTGCACGAAGGAGGTTCACTACTTTGCTTCCGATGAGTCCGGTGCCCCCGAGGACGACTATTTTCATATTCTTGTTTTTGGTTTCAGATGTTTTGTCTTTCATTATGATGGCATGATCCTCACGTTATAGCTGTCCGTCTAGTTGCGAGTTGTGTATAACAGTCATGCGGAATTCGCATGAGAGCCCTTAAAGATCTCACCTTGCTCCGCGCCTTCGTTGCATCGTGGAGTGCGGAACTATTTCGACCGGCGCGCGGAGTATCAGGGTTTCGCAAAAGACGCATCGTCCAACGCTGCGGGAAGCAGATGTGCTAGCATGAGTTACTCCTTTGTTTAGATACTACGAAAGTTTCTCTGTGCGCTTTCATTTAGACGCGGAGGTGGCAGATGAAGCAGTATTGTTCGCCTGATCTTCCGGACGAAGTGGACGCTTGCGTGTTTCCAGGAAGGCAACCAAGTCATCGAGATCCCCTGGCTTGAGCGAAGGACCAAAGGCCGGCATGTTGGTGCCACCATTGACGATGCGGATGATCAGATTGTCGCGGGTTAGCTTGTCCGCGATGTAGGTTAGGTCTGGTCCGCGCCGGCCGCCGAAACCCTGAATGAGGTGGCAGTTCAGGCATCCTTTGTCATGAAACAATTGCCCGCCTTTGAAGACCGGGCCGCCTGTTGCTCCTACTACTTTCTCGCTCAGCGGCAGAGCCTCGAAGTTAGGCGACCAGGGCGAATGCTGACCTTCCCACCAAAGCGCGCCAATCATGATCACGGAGAGACACACGACCGCAATTGCCCAGGGGCGTCGGGATGCAGCGCGCTCGCCTTTGTGATTCCAAATGGGAACAAACAGCAGGAGTAGCCCGATCAGGATTGGGAATCCGATCATGACATAGCCTTCGATCCTGGCTGGGATGAGCGCGAGCAGCGCGAAGTACCAAAGAAGATACCAATCCGGTTTCGGATCGGCCGCCAGTATGCTCGGATCCGGCGGTTTATCCAACGCTGGAGGTCCGACGGAGAATGCGGCGACCGCGATCGCGATGATCAGAAGGGTGGAGACAATCACATCGCGCCAGGCCAGGTCCGGCCAAAATGGCTTGCCACTCTTCTTGAGCAGTTCTTCATATTCGGCGCGATAAGTTGCAGGATCGACAGGTTTGCCTGCAACCGGTGGCTCCGAGATGCCGTGGCGAAGAACGAGCCACAGATGTAACCCGATAAATGCAAACATGATTCCAGGCAGAACGAAAACATGAATCGCGAAAAACCGACTAAGTGTCGCGCCGCCGATAGTGTTGCCACCAAGAATGAAGCGAGCCACCCAGTCCCCGATAATCGGAATACGTCCGGCCTGCTCCGCCGCGACCACGACAGACCACGCCGCGGTTGAATCCCATCGGAGAAGTTGACCGGTAAATCCCATCGCTAGGGTGAAAGCCAGCAGACAGATACCGGTGGTCCAAGTCATCTCGCGCGGAAATTTGTAGGCGCCGAACAAGAACGTCTGCGCCATATGCGCTCCGATCATCAACACCATCGCCGACGCGCCGAAGTAATGAAGTCCGCGCAGGAAGCGGCCGAATGGCGCATTGTTAGTTATGAATAAGAGCGTCTCGTAAGCTTGTGACGACGAAGAAATGTATGAAAACGCCAGCGCGACGCCGCTTGCTACCTGCACGATAAAGGCGACGAGTGTGGCGCTGCCAAAGACGTACCACCATTTCGAATCCTGCGGCGCGATATGCTTCATCGGCGAGAGCAGGACGCTGATCCCGAGCCGATCGTCGAGCCAATTCCAGACTATTTTGAATATCTTGATCACAGCGTGGTGGAAATCGGAACGATCGCCTGTTTCATTTGCAATTCACCGTTTGCAACCCGCACGTCGTAACGGAAAAGCGGACGGGGCGGCGGACCGGCGGCGACTGCGCCGTCGCTATAATAGACGCCACCATGACACGGACACATGAACAGCTCGGCGTCCTCGAGCCACCGCACTGGGCAGCCGAGATGCATGCAGTTAGCTGAAAAGGCGATGAAGCTATCCTCACTCACGCGTCGCAGCCAAACGGCACTTTTTGCCGTGACTCCGGCCCATGGCAGCGACGAAGGATCGGTCACCGTCACGGCTACTGTCTTACCAATTTGAAAATCATCTGTCTTGCCGAGCGTCACCCATTTCTCGGGCACCTTCCGAAAGAACGGGCCGACGATAAATCCGATTAACGGCACTCCGACAATCGCGGTGCAAAGACCTACCAGACCGATTGAGAGTTTTTCAAAAAAACGCCGGCGGCTGATTTCCTCTGGAGTTTCAGTTAGCGGCGCAGACGATGACTCAGTGAGCTTTGTATCCATGGCGAATCTCCGTGATCCAACCGGCAAGCGCTGCGATAAAGAGGAGAACACCGACCAACCAAACGACCCACATGGTGATCAATCCCCAGAAGAGAAAGGCGACTGCCATGGCTAGCCCGGCCGGGAAGTAAGTTGGGTGCGGCAGTGGCGTATCGGGTAGCACCTGCCAGCCAGGCGGTACGGCGTTGGAATGTTGCGTGGGTAACTGTTGGTTAGGCATTTGATTCCTCCGGTTGTGGTGATGAATGCCAGCGAGCGAGCTGGGCGAGAATTGCCGTCGCATAAATCGCACACATAGGAACCCACATCAGCAGTCCGCCGATCTGCTGGTCTCTATCACTCGTTAGGCCCCAATTGCCACGGATCGTGCTAAGTATTCCCAATCGATCGACCGGGTGTTGATAAACCGAACAAATCGAAACTGGCGCAAAGGTCAGGATAATGCCGAGGACGCTGCAAGCAGTGCATGCAGTAAAGAGGTAAACGATCCCCGCGGGCGGTGAAAGCCGTTGCTCCTCGCGCGGCGCCAGCACCTGCCACCAAAATACGCTTCCCATTATTAGAAGCGAAGTGGTCTGGATCGCCGAGACAGTCCTCGAGGTAGCTGCCGCGTTGCAAAGTGTGGGCGCGTGCCACAGCCACATCGCACCAACCCCGGCAATCCATCCGATAAGTGGATGACTAAAATAGGTGAGGGGAGGACGAAGCGAGAACGACCGAGGGAGACTTAGCAACAAGAGCGCGGGAACAATCAGCACGAGGAGGATGTGCTGAAGCATGTGCGCGCTGAAGAGGTAACCATTAGCCAGTGTGCTAAACGGTGAGATGAAGGCTAAAAGAAATAAAACGAGCGCAGCAGCGAAATAGACAGGCCTGCCGCGTCGCCTAAAGGCGAGAAGGTAGCCGACAAACGCAAGTGCGCTAAGAAGTAAAAGAATCGAATTCCACGTCCAGGCGGTAGTGAAGAATTGGTAGGTAGTCATCGGACAAGCGGAAGGATGTAAACAGTGAGTAGAACAAAGACCCAGACGACATCGACAAAGTGCCAGTAGTAGCCGACTGACTTAAAGGCCGATTCGTGGCGGTCAGAGGCGAAATCCCCCTCCCACGCCAGCCAGAGAAAAATCAACAGCGCGATCAAACCAAGGAGCACGTGCAAACCGTGGAACCCAGTCAGGGTGAAGAACGTGGTTGAAAACATATTGGTACTGAGATCGACCCCGGTCTGAAACAGTTTCCAATACTCCGTTCCCTGGCCGACCAGGAAGACACCGCCGAGCAGGATCGTCATGGCGAGCCAGCCCAGCATGGAACCGCGACGCTGTTTCGTCAGGGCGACCTCGGATCGCCAAAAAGTGAAACTACTCGCGAAAAGACAAACGCTGAACACCAGCGTTCGCGGGACATCCAGTTCTTTCGGTCCGGGACCGGCCTCGGGCCGAGCGTAGAAATACAAATAGGCAAGGATAAGCGTCCCGAAGAATCCTGTTTCGGAAAGAATAAAGCTTAGGATCCCAATCTTGTTGTGATTTGGAAGAGTTACCGCGGCGCTGTCCTCGCCTACAATCGGGTCAGGCCGGTCGGGATTAGCCAAATCCCATAGCGGGCGCCGGCTTCGGATCGGCGGGAGCGCGACAAAGTTTTCATGCGGCGGCGGCGAGGTTGTCGCCCATTCGAGGGTCCATGCGTCCCAGGGGTTATCGCCCGCTACTTTACCGCGGAAAAACGAAGTCGCTAAGTTCCAAACCAGGATAAGCGCGGCTGCGCTCATGAAGAAAACGCCGGCGGTCGAGAGCATGTTCATCCAACCCCAGTGTGGCAGATCCGGATAAGTGAACACTCGCCGCGGCATGCCCAGCAACCCAAGGAAATACTGAATGACGAACGTCATGTTGAAACCGATGACCATGAGCCAGAAGGTCCAACGGCCTAGCGACTCCGACATCATGCGGCCGGTCATCTTTGGAAACCAATATTGGATGGCGCCGATGACTGCGAAGACGATGGCGCCTACCGCCACAAAGTGAAAATGTGCGACGAGAAAATAGCTGTTCTTAGTCTGCCAATCGAGTGCCACGCTGGCATGACTGATTCCGGTGAGGCCCGCGACAAGGAATTGGATGAGAAACGCAATGCAACATAACATCGGCACATCGAAACGGATTCGCCCGCCTAGCATCGTTGCGGTCCAATTCAGCACTTTTACGCCAGTTGGAATTGCAATGAGCATCGAGGAAATGGCGAAGAACACATCAAGTGGACGACCCATCCCGACCGTGAACATGTGATGTCCCCAAACGCCCAGACTTAGGACTGCTATGGCTACACTCGAGGCAGCAACAAATTCGTAGCCGAAAATCGGTTTCCGCGAAAAAACCGGGATGATTTCGGAGACGATTGCGAATGCGGGAAGGGCTAGGATGTAAACTTCTGGGTGACCGAACGCCCAAAAGATATGTTGCCACAGAACGGGTGAACCTCCGCGAAAGGGGAGAAAGAAATGCCCCTGTAGCAGGCGATCGATCAGGATCATGGCGAGCCCGGCGTTTAAGACTGGCAAAGCGAAAATAATGATGAACGCGTTAACGAAGTTGATCCAAGTAAAGAGCGGAAGGCGACGCATCGTCATTCCTGGACCGCGCAGCGAAATAACCGTCGCGATCGTGTTGATGGCGAAGCTAAGTGAACCGATACCGAGGACGAAGATAGCTACTGCCCAGTAGTCGACCCCGGGAGATGAAGAATAGGGCGTCTCGCTCAAAGGTGCGTAGGAGAACCAGCCGACCGCCGGAGCGCCGCCGGCGAGCACGCTGAAGTGCAAAAGAATTCCACCAAACGGCACACACCAGAAACCAAAGGCGTTGAGACGCGGGAAAGCCATGTCGCGCGCGCCGATCTGCAGAGGTAGCACATAATTGACCAAACCAAATAACACCGGCATCACGACGAGAAAGATCATCGTCGTGCCGTGCATGGTGAATAATTGGTTGAACGTGTCGGGCTGGAGAAAATGGTTGTTAGGAACTGCCAGCTGCAGGCGTATGAAAAGCGCTTCGACTCCGCCGATGATGAAAAAGACCAGAGCGGTCAACATGTAGAGAACAGCGATGCGCTTGTGATCAACGGTGGAAAGCCATGCGAGCTGATAGTGTCGGCGCTTGGCCGGATCGAGGACTGCCTCTCGGAACTCTGCGATCGTAGTGGTGCCGTTCATTGTAGCGTGGAGAGATATTCGCTGAGTTGGTCAAGCTGCTCGTCGGTGAAGTTAAAGTCTGGCATGAGCGCACCCGGTTTGACGTGCTGCGGGCTTTTTAGCCAAAGCCGCATGTTCGCCGGCGTGTTCTCCAGAATACCCGCGCCAAGTTGTTTGCGACTTCCAACGTGCGTGAGGTCCGGCGCGACCCGCAAATCCGCTCCAGCTACTCCGCGGATAGCATGACAGTTGATGCAGGTCGACGTCTGAAACAGCGTCAGTCCTTTTGCGGTAGTATCACTTGTCGCTGCCTGGCCTGGTTGTAACTGAGCACGTTGCCATTCTTCGAACTTCGAAGGCTCCTCGGCAACAACCAGGATGCGCATCCAGGCATGTTGCGTTCCGCAAAATTCCGAGCACTGGCCGATGTACGTGCCCGGCTTATCTGCTTGTAACCAAATGTGGTTAGGTTGGCCCGGCACATTGCTCATCTTGCGAGTCAACTCCGGCACCCAGAACTCGTGCAAAACATCCTTTGACTCCAGGCGCACTGACAAAGATTTGCCGGTGGGAATATGGATTTCGTTTGCTGTAATTACTCCGGAGCCCGGGTAATCCACCTGCCACCAAAATTGGTGTCCGGTTACAACCAGGTCCGGTGAAGGCGCCGGCGGCGGATCAGCGCGATTCATCGCGCTAAGTGTCATGGCTAAAAGCAAAATAACGATGAGGAACGGAATGATCGTCCACGCGATTTCGACCTTCCTGTTACCTGGGATTTGCTTCGGATCGGGCTCACCCGCGCGCCCGCGAAAGCGCAGAATCGCATAGATGATTGCGCCGGTTACGATGACGAAAATGAGAGTGAAAATGATCGTCGAAGGGATCGCCAATTCGTAAATCGCGCGCGCCTGCGGCGACTGCGGATCCAGAGCATTTGACGTCTGCATCGTAGGGAGCTTACATCTTTGCTTTCCCTTCTCGGCGCCCTGCCGCGGATTGATCGCATGTTGCAGCAAGTGAGTCGTCTCGCGCGCCGATTCGCGATTTCATCTCTTAAGTTCCCCTTTTATTTGCCCTTTCATTGCTATTTTTTTGGTGCACGGCAGTCAAGAAAGAAATACCCGAGAAGTGTGGCGCTGCGGTAGCTAACATTTTGCGCCTAAATTCCGTCGCCACGACATAGACTTTGAAATACATCCGGAGAATCTCGCGCAGATCACCGTATTCCTTCAATCGCGCAAGCATCCAATGCCCGTTGGTTTGCAAACTCGCGAGCGTTAAAAGCTGCATTTCGGAAGTTCCAATCAAGAAGCCCTGCGGGACACAGGACCAGCCCGCCAGTGGAGTTGATTTACAAAATACTTACCTGCCAGTCGCGGCCTTCCCAACGCTGATCGCGTTTCCAAAAGAATGTAAATGTAAGAACCGAACCGCGGTCCCAGTTTGCCGTTGGAAAATCTGCAAACCACAGGTCCAATTTGCTCTCGTGAATTGTGTCCAGCAGGTTAGTGCGCGCTCCGCCATCGGTTGACCAGACAACCGTTGCCTGCGCAGCGACAATAATTCGCAAAATTTTTCGGCGAGACACGCGCTGCAAGGGGTACCGCAGAGTCCAAATCTCGTGATTGCTCTCCACGGGATGCACCACGTACCGCTGAAATGCCGGACCGACGCAGTCAATACAAACGCCGTCATGGCAGCTGCGCACCAGCGCAATGTATTCCGCGTGCGACCAACAAAGCGGCATCGCCGCGCCGGTTGGGCGGCCGCGTTTCATATGGGCTTCCGGTTCGCCACGGCGAATCCGTCCGGTGGCGGACAAGTCAGTTCCATCCCATAGCTGTTCGGTAATCATGCCGCCCTGGTTCGCAAAATTCTCTATGGCCGCAATGAACGGCTTCGGATCGCGTCCGGCCGCCAGTTCATAATGACCGCGTTCGCCCGTCAAAATTGGCCAGCAACGCCCAACGCCCGTTCCGTCGAAAGCGCTACCGTCATCTTTCTGTCCATAACCATCGTGATTGTAACGACGCCAGCACGGGCCCTGTGGCAGATCATGTTTGAGCACGCGATCGATGACTTCGATTGAGTCGCGAATAATTGGATCGTTCGCGTCGCGAATGCCGAATCGCACCAGATGCAGGAAATCGCCGCCGACCACATTTCGCGCTGGATGCATGCCGCCGCCGTTGGCAAGTTGAATCATCGTTGTATTGGGGTCGGGATGAGGATCAGGCGCATTAGCGTTCGTGGGGTTGATGCGGATGTAGTGGCGAGGGAATCCCTCGACCAGTTCGCCCTGTGTAGTAACCATCCATTCTTCGAGGTGCGATGCCAGCCAGTCGGCGTATGCAAAAACAAAATCTGCAGCCGTTGTTTCGCCATATTCGGTCGCCCATTCCGCCGCGCAGACGAGGGCAGCAATCACCGTGGCGAGGGTGGAAGGCGAGTAACCGGCGTTTTCTTCCCATCGATCCTGACTGGTAACCGGGCCTTGCAGAATCAAATGCGCCGCAGCGCGCACGATCATCACGCGCGGATGAAACAAACCGAGTGCGCCATGTTTGTGTAAACGCCACGCTAGAAGTATCGGCGCGGCGATCTGGTCAAGCTGCTGGCCAGACCAATAAGCGGTCCCATTGATCCAACTATTCTGAGGAAAACTGCCATCCGGTCGCTGAATTGCTGCGAGCCAGATCAATGCGCGCAGCGGCGTGCTTGTCTGGCCCGTGGCAAGAAGTGCTGTTGCGCTTTGTACGAGGTCACGGGTCCACACCAGATGATAACCTCCCAGATCGTTATCGCCCTTAGTTTCGCCCCAGGGGATACTCATCGATGCAACAATCGCGCCTTGAAAAACTTTGTCTTCATGCGCAGTCAGCACGCAGCGGCTCAACCGATACATTCCGCCGCCATCGGACGTGTCGGCACTGAAGTCGAATTTTGGATTTACAACCGCGCGCTGCCATTGACGGACATAAGCCTGACGATGTGACTCGAACGGTTCAGCCAGCGATTGGAACAACTTGGCAGTTGTGCTCTGGTAGCTGCGGCCAAATGCGACAGCCATGGTGAATTCACCGGTGCCTGGAAGATTGATTTCACCGGTCAACGCGATGTTGCCGTTCTCTGCTGCCTGAAACTGCCAGTCCATTTTGAAATTGTCCATAAGGTCCTGCCATCCGTCACTGAAACCGACGTAGCCGACCGAGCGCCGAGAGAAGCCGGTGCTGCATGCCAAGATCAGGTTAACGTTTTCGCGTTGAGCCCGGATGAGTTTGATACCGCCCACTTCAGTACACCACCCGGAGTTGCCGGCGCCGAAGCCGGCGATGTGAGGAGCCAGCAATGCGTAGAGTCGCAACTTATCACGTAGCGATTCGTCCAGTACTTCTACTTTGGTGTGCACGAGCAACACCGACTGGTGCGGATCGGCAAAGACATGTTTGACGATCCGATAGCGACCACTCGGTTCCGAATTCGTGAGACGGTAAAGAAGGCAATCGCGTTCCGGATAATCGATCGCATGATTCAGGTCGCGTTTTTCCTCGTGGCAAAACGTTTCTCCGTCGCTTATCAGAAACTGAAAGTCACGTGTGTTCGGTTGATCGACATGCGGATAGTAAATCTCGTTTAGGATGCCGTGGCTTAAGGTGAACCAAACGCGGCAACTGGTATGATAGGCAGTACCCACACCTTCCTTGGCGCTCGAAGTCCAGCGCGGTTCGATTCCAGGTGCGCCAAATGCAATTAAATTCTCAGGTGGATTCATCGGTAGAGCGTCACGCTTGCTATCAAACTCCATTTCGGCCCTTTCTTTTACTCTTCGCGCTTCTCAATCTCTTTCTCGATTCGGGGATCAGGAATCAACCAGAGCAGCGCAGCGAACACATACAGCCCACCGGCGATCCATGGACTGACAAACGCGAGTGGGATGGCGGCGAGATAGAGCAGGGGAGAGAGCTTACCTTTCCAATCCCTGCCAACGGCCTGCGCAAGTAGCGATTCGCGGCCTTCTTTTGCGATAATCGTTCGCTGCAGAACGTAGTAGGCGATTGCCGCCATCAGCAGCACAAAGCCATAAATAGCGGTCGGGATTGCGGCAAGGTGATTTTCACCCATCCAGGCTGTTGTGAACGGAAAGAGCGACAGCCAGAACAGGAGATGAAGGTTGGCCCACAGAATCCCGCCGCTGACCTCCTCCGTGGCTTGGAACAGATGATGATGGTTGTTCCAATAGATACCGAGATAGATGAAACTTAGCACGTAGCTCAACAACACCGGCAGAACCGGTTTCAATGCAGCGAGTTCAACTGCATGCGGCACTTTCAATTCCAGCACCATGATCGTGATGATGATTGCAAGAACACCGTCGCTGAACGCTTCAAGCCTCGTTGTTTTCATTTTCGCGCGGCTCATGGCTTAAGATCTTTGAGCCATTGGCTTGCTGTCTCGATCTCACTGCTCGTTAGGCCGTGGTCGGCATTGAAAAATCGAATCGTCACATCCGCGTCTACGCGACGAAGCAGTTCTGCCAGGCGTTTTGTCTCGGATGCGGGAACAATCGGATCCTGATCGCCTGCGCCGATCCAAATGCGCACAGACGAAAGGTCGGGCACTTTGTCCGGAGTCAGCGGCACCATGGCGCGAAATAGAATCGCCGCGTGCATGATTTCCGGCCGAAGTAATAGCATGCTCGCGGCGATGTTGGCGCCGTTGGAGTAACCGACACCAATGACACGGTTCGCTACGAGATGGTAATGGCGCGCTGCCGCAGTGACGAAATCGGCCAGTTCGTTCGTGCGCGTTGTCAAATCTTCCAAATCGAACACGCCTTCAGCCAGCCGGCGAAAAAATCGCGGCATTCCGTTTTCCAGAATTTTTCCGCGCGGGCTAAGCAGCGAAGCATTGGGATCCAGTTCGCGTCCGAGCGGGATGAGATCGCGCTCGTTTCCACCCGTGCCGTGCAAGAGTAAGAGCGTTCGGTCCGAATTTCCGTGAACGAATTCGTGAAGAAAATCCGGTTGCGGCCTCATTGTTTGAGCGGCACGTGGATCGCCGGGAGAATGTTCTCGATCTGAGAACGCGCAGGTTCCAGCCACGGCGGTAGGCGCAGACCGGTCCCAAGTTCTTCGATTGTCTCGTCAAACATAAAACCGGGTGGCTCGGTTGCGATTTCAAACAGTACGCCACCGGGTTCACGAAAATAGATTGAATGAAAATAAATGCGATCGATTACCGGAGTAACGTTATAACCAAGATCGACGAGCTGTTCGCGCCATTGAAGTTGCTCTTGTTCGTCACGCGCGCGAAACGCGATGTGATGCACAGATCCGGCTGCTACACGTCCAACACCAGAATCAGGCAGGCAAAGCAAGTCAACGATTCGGCCCGGCGCAGTTTCGTCGGGTGACGCGAACCGAAACCGGTTTCCCGATTCCTCGACCAAACGGTAACCGAATGTGTCAATGAGCAAACGTGCCGTCTTTTCATAACCTTCCAAGGCAGCCGACACACTGTGAAACCCGCGGAGCGCATGCTCCGGTGGAATCGGGCCATCGGGCCACGGTTCAACCGGCGGGAGCGAGTTTGAAACGATCAGCTCGAGCAAGAGTCCGTCAGGATCGACAAACCGAATCACTTCTTTTCCGAAACGCGAAGCTGTCCTTTCCGCCGCAACATGTTGCTGCTTCAACCGCTCCACCCAATATGCGACCGAGTCCGGTGAAATTGAAAACGCCGTTGCCTCGATTTGGCCGACGCCACGAATCCCGCGTCGTACACCGGGCCACGGAAAAAATGTCAGGATAGTCCCGGGCGTTCCGCGCCGATCGCCAAAATAGAAATGGTACGTTCCCGGATCATCGAAATTGACTGTGCGTTTTACGAAACGAAGACCAAGAAGTCCCACATAGAAGTCCAGATTTCGCTGCGGATCGCTCGCGATCGCTGTGACGTGATGAAGTCCCGGGATTTTGCTGTTCATCAGGGCGATGAGGCTGTTCGCTCAAATGGACCGAAAAGGTTCGGGGTGAAATCCGACCATGGTTAGATCCGACCGCGCCGTTGTACGTCCGGACTAGCTTTCGTATTTAAAGGACAGTTGTAATCGCGTTCGGTACTCTGTCACTTTGCCGTCCTCGATCTTCACATCCATCTTCATAACTTCGGCGATACGCAGATCACGCAGCGTACCCGCGGCGGTCTGAACGGCATTCTTTGCCGCGTCCTCCCATGACTGCGCACTCGTGCCGATTATTTCCGTTACTCTGTAGACCGAATCTGTGAATTTATCTTGTTTGGCCATAATATTCTTTCTCTCAGTTTGTCTGATCTTCCGATTACATCCGTTCCCAGGCAAGTCACGTCACGCTCGTCAATGAGCAACTTCGAGTAACCCACGATGTCGATGAACAACACGTGTCCGATCTCGAATTTTACATCTGAGGAATGTTCCGAAAGCATTAGATTTTGTATCTTAACCAGCTTCGGCCAAATTTAGCGCGCGGAACGTCAGCAAAAATAGAGCCCTGGAAATCGCACTTAACATCAAACTAATACCAATCAACGCTCCGATGATCTCTGGCGTAGCCGGCGGCCATTGCCTAATCATCAAAAGGCCAAGAATTAAAGTTCCAATACCATCAATCAGCACCCAAACGGAACGGCGGAATCGTCTGAGACAGAAGTAGAGAGCGAGTTCCAAAATGCCCTCCAGGAAAAGAAAAATCGCCAGGATCAGGGTCAACGAAAGAACACTCAAAAGCGGGTTCACCAAGAGGAATCCTGCCGCCATCCCATAGAGCATGCTCACCAATATTTGCCAGAGAAAACCATCAACGCTGCGCGTCTCGAATGCAAAAAACAAGTGCGCGATCGCTGCGACCAAGACGAGGCAACCAATGATTAGCGCGATTCCAAAAGAGAACGTTAGAGGAAGGATTATGGCCAGAATCCCACAAGCAAAAGTCACGATGCTCCAAATTATCACCCATCTGGATGCTTTCTTTATAACCGGTTCGATCGACTCGATGTTCATGAATTCCGACCCTCATTACGAGTTAGTCACGCGCATGGAAAAAGATGCCAATTGTGGCGAGCGCGAAAATCACCGGAAAAATTACACGGCAGTATCGATCAATTTTCTTCGCCCGTTCCTTCTTCCGGGTGTTATCGAGGATGATGGTCGCCACAACCTCGATGAGGGAAAGGAAAACGAGCAATGTGCTTGCTAGGATAAAAACATCCAGTCGGGTCATGTAAGGTAACCGCGGCAGCTGGCTGTCGATGGCGAAACGATAAGCAATCAGCGTCAGCATTGAAGTCACCGCGATGCTGACCTGAGAGTTGGCGTTAATCGGATCGATCCAGAAAACGGCCCAGGACATGATCACGATCAGGACGAGAGGAAGGATAACTTTCAACAGGTAGTGCTCGACATTGCGCGAGGCCGTGAATTCAAAGGCGTAACTCGAATACTGATGGCGCGGCGCCAGCGCGTACACGAGCGGCTTGACTTCCCATTTCTCTATGGTCCAATCTGGCAAGGTAACAGATGGCGAGATCCCGCCAGCCCCTTTAAGCCCGTCCTGAATCCAAACCTGATCCGGTACGAACATTACTTCATTGGACTGATACCGAACCGCGACCAGCTGGACGCGAAAAGTTTGCCGATCGAACGGGAATGATTGCAATCGCAGCGGTTGCGTGAAGGCTCCGGCGTAACGTTGCCGAGAAGTAACCGTGCCATCGGGATCGACTTCGACAGAGTCCGGCATTTTGCGGCTGACGGAATTTGTCTCGTTCACAATACCAACGCGCGGATGCCAAATCTGTTCGAGCGGGTAGCGCACAACTCCGTTGCCGGTGTGAGCCAAACGAGAATCTTTCCAGCGCAACACGACAGCGATCTCGGCGGTGAACGTCTGTTGGGCGCTGTCGATGTTACTGATGTCCGCCACCCAGATGCCGACCGAGATTTGAGTCGGACCGGAATCGGCGTTAGGTCGATCGATCAAAGCGGGCGCTTCCGAACCGAGCGTGAGCCGGATCGACAACGCAAAAAGCACAAGCAACGGAAAACGGATTCTCTTCATGACATCGCTACCGGGAAACGGCCAGATTCAGTTTAAGAATTCTTTCAACTTCTCGAATTGCTTGCGGATTATATTGCGCGCCGTGATCTGAATTGACGATTAACTCCGATTGCGCCCCCTCGAGGTGAGAGCTCCAGTATGGAACTATACCATCGGAGCTATTTGGTGTGTCGCCCCGGCCGCGGTCTCCGATTATTGAATGATATGGAATGCCAGACGTGATGGGGATCTTATTTACTGCCTCGACGAACCGATCGTTGGGCTCGAGCGTGTCGACGCTGTTAGGCATGCGGTCCAGAGGTCGAGCTGCGGGATCGGCGATGAGAAGCGGTTTGGTTGAAGCGTAAATCGAAGCGAACAGCTGCGGTGTCCTGACCAGGCCGGCACCGATGCGGCCAATCCAGCCTGACG
>WNGQ01002392.1_pt1 | contig 20820 bp, 25 predicted proteins | sample 5407661 | NCBI WGS metagenome assembly WNGQ01 (sample SAMN13153382, study PRJNA577476) | soil metagenome | isolation source: 60 cm soil or saprolite under Garry oak tree replicate 2 | place: USA:California | collected 2016-06-15 | reverse complement strand
TTTGCCGTGGCCGGCATCCCGGTCCACGATGCGGATGGCGCGGTGCATCGCCTCTACGAGGGCGAGGCTGCCTCCGCGATCGAGGCGGCGTTCCCGGGCACCACCCGGTCCGGCAAGGTCGACCGGACTAAGCTTGCCGCGCGCGTGCTCGAGGATCCAGCGGCGATTCGCCGGCTCGAGGCGATCATTCATCCGCTGGTGCGCGAATCGGAGGTCAAGTTCCTGACCGAAGCCGCCGGCCGCGGCGAGCCCGTGGTCGTGCTCGATATCCCGCTTTTGTTCGAGACCGGCGCGGAAAAGCGCGTCGATGCCGTCGTGGTGGTCTCGGCCGGGCCACAGGCCCAGCGCGACCGTGTGCTTGGCCGCCCGGGCATGACCGAATCGAAGCTCGAGGCCATTCTTGCGAAGCAGCTGCCCGATGTGGAAAAACGCCGGCGCGCGCATTTCGTGGTGGATAGCTCCGGAGGGCTCGATTCCGCCCGGGCCCAGGTTCATGGCATCTTGCGCGCCATCGCGGGATTGCCCGGCCGGATCGCCTGATCGGGCGGCGTTGCCCGGGAGCAAGGCCGATGCGGGAAATCGTGCTGGACACCGAGACGACGGGACTCGATCCCTATCAGGGGGACCGGCTGGTCGAGATCGGCTGCGTCGAGCTCGACAACAAGATTCCCACCGGCCAGAGCTTCCATTGTTACGTCAATCCCCAGCGCGAGATGTCGACGTCGGCGTTCGAGGTTCACGGTCTCTCCGCCGAGTTTCTGAAAGACAAGCCGCTGTTTGCCGAAGTTGCCGACGAGTTCCTCGCCTTTATCGGCGGAGCGCCGCTGGTGGCGCACAACGCCGCGTTCGATCTGGGCTTCCTCAACGCCGAGCTCGAGCGCGCCGCCAAGCCGATGATCGGCAGCGAACGGATGATCGACACCCTGCTGCTCGCACGGCGCAAGCACCCGGCGGGGCCGAATCGGCTCGACGATCTTTGCGTGCGCTACGGCATCGACAACTCCCGACGCACCAAACATGGGGCGCTGCTCGACGCCGAGATCCTTGCCGAGGTCTATATCGAGCTGATCGGCGCACGCCAAGCCGAGCTCGGGCTCGAGGAGGCGAGAGGAATCGGAACGGCGGACGTGCGGGTCGGCGCGATTCGCATCCGGCCGGTCGCGCTGCTGCCGCGCATCAGCGCCGAGGAGCGCGAAGCGCATGTTGCGTTCGTGGCCTCGCTCGGCGCCAACGCGATCTGGCGCGATTACACCGGCGCCGCAGAAGAACTCGCGGCCGCCGGCTGAACGCCGGGTACGAGACTTGATCTCAAGCCGTCGGTCGGTCCCGATTCGATGACGCGCCAGCCATCGTGCTGCGCTACGTCCGGAAGTTCGCGGGACTGATCAGGCGAAAGCTTGCGGCTGCTGCGGCTGAACTTCACCCATTTTTTGCCGGTAGAGCCCGACGAAATCCACCGGATCGATCATGAGCGGGGGATATCCGCCGTTGCGCACCGCCGCCGCAATGATCTCGCGCGCGAATGGGAACAGCAGTCGCGGGCATTCGATCATCACGATCGCATGCACGTTCTCCTGCGCAATGTTCTGGATCCGGAACACGCCCGCATAGACCAGCTCGAAGGCGAACAGCACCTGGCCCTCGGTCTCCGCTTTGCCATCGAGCTTGAGCTCGACCTCGACATCGCTCTCGGCCAGCGGCGTGGCGTTCACATTGATCTGGATATTGATCGAGGGCTGCTGCTGTCCCTGTCCCGGCGAAAGCGATCGCGGCGCATTGGGATTCTCGAAGGAGAAATCCTTGGTGTACTGCGCAAGAACATTGAGCTGCGGCTGCTCGCCTGGCCCGCCGTTGCCGATGATGGTCATTGTTCCTCCTTGCCGCGAGACGCCGAGCTCCCGCTCTCGGGCGGTGTGGCTAACACAGCCGGTGCGGGGCGACAAGAATGGGCGGCGGCCGCCCGCTTCGGGTCTTTACTGCCGTCCTCCTCGGCGACCCGCTGCCATTCGTCCGGGTCGAGCTCGACGACCGGGGCCGCGTTCCTCCGCACGTCTCCGAAACTGCGCAACAGCTTCGCGAGAATGCGTCGCTGCAGGGCCGGGATGAGCAGCAGGATGCCGGCGATATCGGTCAAAAATCCCGGAACGAGCAGCAGGATGCCGGCGATCACCGTGAAAGCCCCCGGAATGCCGGCCTCGGGCGTGTCCGCGCCCGCGGAGGCGCGAAACCGGGCCCGCGCACCGCGCCCGGCCCCGCCGATCACGGCCGCTCCGGCGAGCGAAGTCGCCAGCATGAGGATCAAAGCTGCGAGCACCCCGATCTCGGACGCAATGGCGAAAAATACCGCCAATTCCGCAATCGGCAGGATGAGAAGGCCGGCCAGAACCCAATGGACGCGGAACATCATTCAATTCTCTTTGGTCAAGGTTGGCGCCGACCGCGGGATCGTCTAAGCTCGCCGATCCCGCAATGCCGCCGGCCGAAGATGTGCCGGTGCGGGCCCTGGCGCAACGCCGCCGTGCGCTTACATAATACCGACGGAATTCGCGTCCAAATCTGCGACCAAGCCGCAGGCGGCCCGTCGATCCGGGCACTGCCGCCGAGAGCAAAGCGAACGACGTGTTCGACATCTATACCATCATCTTCCTGGCGCTCGCCGTGTTCATTTTTCTGCGGCTGCGCAGCGTGCTCGGGCAACGCACCGGCCGCGAACGGCCTCCCTATGATCCCTATTCCGCCCGCGACGCGGTGCGGACCTCGCCGAGTGAAAAAGTCGTCACCCTGCCGGGCCGGGTGGCGCAGCCTGCGTCCGCCGCGGCGCCGGGAGGCGACGGCGCGGAGCGCTGGAAGGGCATCGCGGAGCCAGGCTCGCCGGCGGCGGCCGGTCTCGATGCGATCATCGCCGCGGATTCCAGCTTCGATGCTCAGCACTTCCTGGCCGGGGCGCGCGCCGCCTACGAAATGATCGTGTCGGCCTTTGCCCAGGGCGACCGCCGCGCGCTGAAGAGCTTGCTTTCGCGCGAGGTCTACGAGGGCTTCGAAGCCGCAATTCGCGAGCGCGAGTCGCGCGGGGAGACGATCGAGACCCGGTTCATCGCCATCGACAAGGCGGATATCGCCGCCGCGGAGCTGCGCAGCCGAGTCGCGCAAGTGACGGTACGTTTCGTGTCGCAGCTCGTCTCCGTGACCCGCGATCGCTCCGGCGCGGTGATCGAGGGCTCTCCCGACAAGGTGACGGACGTGACCGATGTGTGGACGTTCGCGCGGGATCTTTCCTCGCGCGATCCGAACTGGAAGCTGGTCGCTACCGAAGCCGGTCAATGATCGGAGCGTAGCGATGACGGCCCTCGGCCGCCTGCGCCTCCCGACCGTCGCGTTCGTGATTGTTGCTGCTGGCAGCGCCGCCGTGGCGGCGAGCAGCCTGGATCCGCTGAAGCTCCCGGATTCGGCTCTGCAGCCGCTCGGTTGGAGCGAGCTGGACGGCTGGGGCGCCGACGATCACGCCGCGGCGTTCTCCGTGTTCCTGGCGAGCTGCCGTCCTCTGCTCAAAGGCGCCAAGCCTATTCCGGAGACCAAGCCGATGTCCGAAGCGCTCGCCGCGGTATGCCGGCGTGCGAGCGTCGCGGGGCGGCTGAATGCCGAGCAAGCGCGAAAATTCTTCGAGCGCAACTTCCGTCCGAACCATGTCGCGCGCTTGAGCGAGTCGCTCGGGCTTCTGACCGGCTATTACGAACCGATCGTCGACGGATCGCGCTTCCCGACCCGCGAGTTCACCGTCCCGATCTACCGGCGCCCGGACGATCTCGTATTGTTGACCGCGCGCCGTGACGGCGAGGGGTTCCCCAACAAGGGCGAGGTCGGGCGCCGGGTCGGCGACCAGGTCGTCACGCCTTATTTCGATCGGGCGGAGATCGAGAACGGCGCGCTCGACGGCCGGCACCTCGAGATCTGCTGGATCAAGGACCCGATCGATTTGCTTTTCATTCAGATCCAGGGGTCGGCCCGGATCCGGCTCGAGGACGGGCTGCTGTTGCGCGTCAATTATGATTCCCACAATGGGTTGCCGTTCACGCCCGTCGGCCGCCCGCTGATCGAACGCAACATCATCCCTCGGGAAGAGATGTCGATGGCCAGGATCCGCAAATGGATGCTGGCGAACCCGGAAGAGGCGCGGGAGGTGAGACAGAGCAACCGGTCCTTCGTGTTTTTCCGCATCACGGGGCTGGGCGATGAGGGCGAGCCGGCCGGCGGCCAGGGCGTCCGGCTCACGCCGGGCCGCTCGATCGCAGTAGATAAATCGCTGCACGCCTATGGCACGCCGTTCTTCATTCAGGCCGATCTGCCGATCACGAGCGAACGGCCGAGCACCCGGTTCCGGCGCCTGATGATTGCCCAGGACACCGGGTCCGCAATCGTCGGGCCGGCGCGGGCCGATCTTTTTTTCGGGGCGGGCGATGATGCGGGGCGCGTCGCCGGCCGCATCAAGCAGATGGGCCGGTTCGCGATGCTCGTTCCCCGCGAGATCGATCCGGGCCTCGCGGCCGCGCGCCTGTCGTTGCCGCCCCCACGGCCGCATATCCTGGACCAGCCGGTGCCGCTGCCGCGGCCGAGACCCGCGCTCGAGAGCGCTCCAAGCGTAGCAGCCGGCGCGGTTCGGCATTCCGAGCCGGAGGCCGGAAAGCCGCGTGCCGCGCCCGATCCCGGTCTGCCCCGACCGCCCAGCGTGCGATGAACCGCGAGAAATCCCGCCGGTCCGGACGCAGACTCGATCGGAACGAGCGCGAGCTGTGGGCGAGCTTCACGCGCGCGATCGCCCCCTTGCGTCCAGCGCAGCCGGGGATGCCGGCGGAAGAGATTCCGGAACCCGCTCCCGCTGCTGCCAACGCCCTGCCTGCGACCGTGCAGTCAAAACCGCGCGAACAACCCGTTCCCCCGCTTACCGGTCTCGATCGCCGCCTGCGGCAGCGGCTCGCCCGCGGGCGTGCGGGAATCGATGCTCGCATCGATCTGCACGGCCTCACCCAGGCCGAGGCTCACGATGCGCTCGTACGGTTCCTGCGGATTTCTCGCGCCGAGGGCGCGCGCATCGTGCTGGTGATCACCGGGAAAGGGTTGCGCGGTCTTTCCGATGAAGAGCGCGGTGTGCTGCGCCGCCAGGTCCCGTTCTGGCTGCGATCGCCGAAGTTGCGCGAGACCGTGCTCGGGTTCGAGCCGGCGGGTCCGGCGCACGGCGGCGCGGGCGCGTTCTACGTGCGGCTGCGGCGCGCGCGGAATCCGTGAGGATAACGTGAGGATAACGTGAGGATGATCAGAAGCCGCCGCCCATTGCGTGCAGGGGAGTTCGGTCGTCCCGATGGCGCGCCTAGGGGCTCGGCTGGCGGGATGGACTGAGGGCTTTGCGTACGGCCTCGGGATCGCGGGCGATCACGGTGAGGTAAGCGCGTGCAGCTTGATCGGGCGTAGCGCGACCCTGTTCCCAATCGCGCAACGTACCGATCGGAATTTGGTAGCGCGCCGCAAACTCATCCTGGCTGAGGCCCAGGGCACGCCGGATGATCTTTACTTGCGGCGTACGCTTCATGCGGCGGAGATCTTGGGTCGTTAGTGGCCGATTATCGGGGTCCTTGTTGGCAGCAGCCTCGACCTTCCGCCGTTCCATGGCACGCAGGGGGCGTTTATACATTTTGGGCGAAGTAGTCATCTTGCTCATGCTTCGTGGCACGTCGTGCCGAGATGAGCCGGAAGCACCCGGCTCGCTGGGTGTGAACTATTGTCAGAACGGCGCCCTCAGCCATGCCAATGAGGATGAACCGTTCCTCGCCGTAGTTCCCGCGATCGTCGAGCCGCTCAATCGCAAAGGGGTCCTTGAAAACCTCGCGGGCCGTCTCGAAACTCACGCCGTGATGGGCGTAGTTCGCGACGGCTTTGGTCTCGTCCATTCGAATGCATCGTCGCTCATTACTACGGATTACCCGTAGCTTGTCAATAAGTTCAGAAGCTCGAAGCATCCGCAAAAAGCGTCGGCCTTCATCCATGCAAGCTCACAAGATGAACCGGGAGAGATCGGCGTTCTTGGCGAGATCCCCGACGTGGTCGCGCACGTAATCGCCGTCGATCCTCACCGACTCGCCGGAGCGGTCGGGCGCCGTGAACGAGATTTCATCGAGCACGCGCTCCATCACGGTCTGCAGCCGGCGGGCGCCGATATTCTCCACGTTCGAGTTGACCTCGACCGCGATGTCGGCGATGGCGTCGACGGCATCCTCGGTGAACTGCAGATTGACGCCCTCGGTCGCCAAGAGCGCGACGGTCTGCTTGATCAGCGAGGCTTCGGGCTCGGTCAGAATTTTCCGGAAATCATCCCGGCTCAGCGGTTGGAGCTCGACCCGGATCGGCAGCCGGCCCTGCAGTTCGGGCAACAGATCCGAAGGCTTGGAGACGTGGAAGGCGCCCGAAGCGATGAACAGAATGTGGTCGGTCTTGACCGATCCGTGCTTGGTCGCGACCGTCGTGCCTTCGATCAACGGCAACAGATCGCGCTGCACGCCCTCGCGCGAGACATCGGCCCCGATCCGTCCCTCGCGCGCGCAGATCTTGTCGAGCTCATCGAGAAACACGATGCCGTTGTTCTCGACCGCCTTGATGGCTTCGCCGACCAGCTGCTCCTGATCGAGCAGCTTGTCGGATTCCTCGTTCACGAGGATCTCGTAGGAATCCTGCACGTTGACGCGGCGGCTCTTCGTGCGGCCGCCGAACGTCTTGCCGAACAGGTCGCCGATGGAGATCGCGCCCATTTGCGCGCCCGGCATTCCCGGAATTTCTAACAACGGCATGGCGCCGCTGGACGATTGCACTTCGATCTCGATTTCCTTGTCGTCGAGCTCGCCGGCGCGCAATTTCTTGCGGAACGCGTCCTTGGTGGCGGGGCTGGCGTTGGCACCCACGAGCGCGGCGAGCACCCGGTCCTCCGCGGCGAGCTGCGCCCGCGCCTGCACGTCCTTGCGCTTCCTCTCGCGCGTCTGCAGGATCGCGATCTCGACGAGATCGCGCACGATCTGCTCGACGTCGCGGCCGACGTAGCCGACTTCGGTGAATTTCGTCGCCTCGACCTTCAGGAACGGCGCGCCGGCGAGCTTGGCGAGCCGCCGCGAGATCTCGGTCTTGCCCACTCCGGTCGGACCGATCATCAGGATGTTCTTCGGCAGCACCTCCTCGCGCAGCTTCTCGTCGAGGTGCAGCCGCCGCCAGCGATTGCGCAGCGCGATGGCGACCGCGCGTTTGGCGTCGTTCTGGCCGACGATGAAGCGGTCGAGCTCGGAAACGATCTCGCGCGGGGAAAAGGCGGTCAACAGCGAATCCGATTGATCCGCCGGCTTGGCCGCGCTGAAGGAAACACTCATGTGCTCAATGTCTCGATACTGACGTTGCGGTTGGTGTAGACGCAGATTTCCGCGGCGATCGCCAGCGCCTTCTTGACGATGGTCTCCGCGTCCTGCTCGGTCTCGATCAGCGCCCGCGCCGCCGCAAGCGCGAAATTGCCGCCGGATCCGATGCCCATAAGTCCGGCTTCCGGCTCGAGCACGTCGCCGGTGCCGGTGAGCACCAAGGATACCTGCCGGTCGGCGACGATCATCATCGCTTCGAGCCGGCGCAAGTAGCGATCGGTCCGCCAGTCCTTGGCGAGCTCGACCGCCGCGCGGGTCAATTGCCCGGGATATTGCTCGAGCTTGGCCTCGAGCCGTTCGAACAAGGTGAAGGCGTCGGCGGTGGCCCCCGCAAACCCGCCGATGACGTCGCCTTTGCCGAGCCGGCGCACCTTCTTGGCATTGGATTTGACGATGGTCTGCCCGACGCTGACCTGGCCGTCGCCGCCGATGGCGACGACGCCGCCCTTGCGGACGGTCAGGATCGTGGTCGCATGCCAGGGATCGGGCTGAGGGTTCTGCATGGGATGGCGGCGGCCGGGCGAACGAGATGTATGCATGCCGCCCGGCGGATGCAAAGCCTTGGCACCCGCCGAGCGGGCACCGCTCGGCCCGAGCCCCATGCCGGCAATCCTCAGCGATAGTGCCGTGCGGCGGTGGCGCGGCTCGGGCACGCCTGATAGAAGAGCGCCGCTCGGACGAAAGGGCGCTCCATGCGCAAGGCCTCGCTGCGTCGAACCACCAAGGAGACCGACGTCGAAGTTGCCGTCGACCTCGACGGCACCGGCAGTGCCGCGATCTCGACCGGCATCGGCTTTCTCGACCACATGCTGGATCTCTTGGCGCGGCATTCGCGCATCGACGTCAATGTCACGGCGCGAGGCGACCTCCGCATCGATCACCATCACACCACCGAGGACGTCGGCATCGCGCTCGGACAGGCGCTCAAGCAGGCGCTCGGCGACATGCGGGGCATCACTCGTTATGCCGACGTCCACGTGCCGATGGACGAGGCCCTCACCCGAGTGGCGATCGACGTTTCCGGCCGGCCGTTCCTGGTGTTCAAGGCCGAGTTCGTCCGCGATAAGGTCGGCGCGTTCGACACCGAGCTCGTCGAGGAATGGTTCCGGGCGTTTGCGACCAATGCCGGGATTACGCTCCATGTGGAAACCCTGCACGGCAGCAACGACCATCACATCGCCGAATCCTGCTTCAAGGGTCTCGCCCGGGCGCTGCGCTCGGCCCTTGCGATCGACCCGCGGGCGGCCGGCGAGGTGCCCTCGACCAAAGGTCGCCTGGGCGGCTGAGCCGTTCACGGCGGCGCGACGGACGTGAGCTTTCGCTCGGGATCGCGATTTGCGCTTGCGGCCGTCTCGCCGCGGGTGCACGCAAGTGAAAATTTCGGAGAGAGCCGATGGCAATCTATACGGTCTATGAGCCGCCGCTGCGCGGTGCGGATGCGCCGCAAGCCGATCGATTTGTTTTCGTTCGCGACGGATTTTTCTGGAGCGCGTTCCTGCTGGCGCCGCTGTGGATGCTGCGGCATCGGCTGTGGCTCGCGCTCCTGCTGTATGTGGCCGTCGCGGTCGCGATCGGGGCGGGCGCGCAGTACTTCCGACTGCCCGCCGGAATCTTCGCCGCGATCGCATTGCTGCTATCGCTGCTGATCGGGTTCGAGGCTTCGACTTTGCGACGCTGGGCGCTCGCCCGGCGCAGATGGACGAATGTCGGCGTCGTGGTCGGCGACGATCTCGAGCTCGCCGAACGCCGGTTCTTCGACGCCTGGATGCGTCACGAGCTGCCATCGCGCAGCGCGCAGCCGGGCGCCGCCCCGAGCATGCGCTCGCCCGCGCAGAACGACGTGATCGGCCTGTTTCCCCAGCCCGGAGGGCGGCCGTGACCGTGGCGATCGTCGATTATGGCTCGGGCAATCTGCATTCGGCCGCCAAGGCGTTCGAGCGTGCCGCGCGCGAATCCGGACGCGATCAGCCGATCGTGGTGACCAGCGATCCCGACGCGGTGCGGCGCGCCGATCGCATCGTGCTGCCGGGCGTCGGCGCGTTTGCCGATTGCCGCCGCGGTCTCGATGCGGTCGAGGGCATGATCGAGGCGCTCGAGGAAAGTGTGCGCCGCAAAGGCCGCCCGTTCCTGGGCATTTGCGTTGGCATGCAGCTCATGGCGGAGCGCGGGCGCGAATATCGGGTGACCGCGGGCCTGGGCTGGATCGCCGGCGAGGTCGACCGCATCGCCCCGAAGGATCCGGGCCTGAAGATTCCCCACATGGGCTGGAACACGCTCAGCCCGCTGCAGCCGCACCCGCTGCTCGCGGGCATCGCGGTCGGGCCGCAGGGCCTGCACGGCTATTTCGTGCACTCCTATCATCTCAATGTCGCGGACCGGTATGATCTCGTGGCCGAAGCCGACTACGGCGGACCCGTTACGGCGATCGTAGCGCGCGACACGTACGCGGGCACCCAGTTCCATCCGGAAAAGAGCCAGCGGCTCGGATTGGCGCTGATCGCCAATTTTCTGCAATGGGCGCCGTGACCAAGGAACACCACCGAGACCTGACGTGATTCTGTTTCCGGCGATCGATCTCAAGGACGGCCTGTGCGTGCGCCTGGAGCAGGGCGATCGCGCGCGCGCCACCATTTTCAGTCGAGATCCGGCCGCCCAGGCCCATGCGTTCGAGGTTCAAGGCTTCGAATACCTGCACGTGGTCGATCTCGACGGCGCCTTTGCGGGCCGGCCGATGAATGCCGGCGCGGTCGACCGCATCCTCGACGCGGTGGGAATCCCGGTGCAGCTCGGCGGCGGCATCCGCGATCTCGAGACGGTCGAGGCCTGGCTCGGCAAGGGCGTGACGCGGGTGATCATCGGCACCGCGGCGGTGCGCGACCCGGGATTGGTGCGGGAGGCCGCGCGCCGCTTTCCCGGTCGGGTCGCGGTCGGGCTCGATGCTCGCGAGGGCAAGATCGCGGTCGAAGGCTGGGCCGAGACTTCGCAGCTCTGCGCGCTCGACATCGCGCGGCGTTTCGAGGACGCGGGTGTGGCCGCGATCATTTTCACCGATATCGCCCGCGACGGGCTGCTGCGGGGATTGAACCTGGAGGGCACGATTGCGCTTGCCGAGGCGGTGAAAATTCCGGTGATCGCCTCGGGCGGGCTCGCTTCCCTCGATGACGTTCGGGCGCTCACCGCGCCGCGCGCGAAGAGGCTCGCCGGCGCCATCGTCGGCCGCGCGCTCTATGACGGCCGTCTCGATCCGGCGGCGGCGCTCGCGCTCATCCGGGCGGCGCGGGCCGCGGCCTGACCATGTTCAAGGTTCGCGTCATTCCCTGCCTCGACGTGAAGGACGGCCGCGTCGTCAAGGGCGTCAAGTTCGTCGATCTGCGCGATGCCGGCGACCCCGTCGCGGCCGGGATGGCCTATGATTCCGCCGGCGCCGACGAATTGTGCTTCCTCGACATCACCGCGAGCCACGAGAACCGCGGCATCATGCTCGAGGTGGTGCGGCGGACCGCGGAGGCCTGCTTCATGCCGCTCACGGTCGGCGGCGGCGTGCGGAGCATCGAGGACATCCGCAGCCTGCTGGCCTCCGGGGCCGACAAGGTTTCGATCAACACTGCCGCGGTCAAGGACCGCGAGTTCGTCAAGGAAGCCGCGGAAAAATTTGGCGATCAGTGCGTCGTGGTTGCCATCGATGCCAAGAAGGTATCGAAGCCCGGCGAGCCGCCAGAATGGCAGATTTTTACCCACGGCGGCCGCAACCCGACCGGGCTCGACGCGCTCGCCTATGCGGAGGAAGTGGTGGCGCTCGGCGCCGGCGAGATTCTCCTGACCTCGATGGATCGCGACGGCACGGGGCAGGGTTTCGACATCGCGCTGACCCGTGCGGTCGCCGACCGGGTTTCGGTGCCGGTCATCGCCTCCGGCGGCGTGGGCACGCTCGAGCATCTGGTCGAGGGCATCCGCGACGGGCACGCGACCGCGGTGCTCGCGGCTTCGATCTTCCATTTCGGCGAGCACACGATTCGCGAAGCCAAGGACTATATGGCGCGCGCCGGCCTGCCGATGCGGCTCGACCCGTGAGTCGGATTCCATTCCCCCGCGCGGTACAGAGATGCTATGGCGAGCCGGGAGCCGTGCGATGAAAGCCTTCACCCTGCAAGAGCTCGCTGAGCGCGTCAAAGAACGCGCCGCCGCCAGCGCGGACGTCTCTTACACGCGCAAGCTCCTCGACAAGGGCGTGGCGCATTGCGCCAAGAAACTCGGCGAGGAGGCAATCGAAACCGCGCTCGCCGCCGTCAATGAGGATCGCGAGGCCTTGATCGCGGAAGCTGCGGATCTGCTCTACCATCTCCTGGTCGTTCTCGAATCCCGCGGCGTCGCCCTGGCCGAAGTCGAGGCCGCGCTGGCGCGCCGGATGGCGAGATCGGGGCTCGAGGAGAAGGCATCGCGGCCGCGCGATTGAGCCGCAGGCTCCCGGAACGATCCCCATGGACGAACGCGCCGAGACCAAGCTTTCACCGTACCGCAGCTTCTCGCGGGCCGAATGGGCGGCCTTGCGCGAGGACACGCCCATGACGCTGACGCCCGGCGAGGTGTCGGAGCTGCGTTCGCTCAACGATCGGCTCGACATGGAGGAGGTCGAGGCGATCTACCTGCCGATTTCCCGGCTGCTCTCGCTCTATGTCGCGGCGACGCAGCGGCTGTTCCGGGCCCAGCAGCGCTTCCTCGGCACCGAGGACGTCAAGATGCCGTATCTGATCGGCATCGCCGGCTCGGTTGCGGTCGGCAAATCGACCACCGCGCGCGTGCTGAAGGCGCTGCTCGCGCGCTGGCCCAATACGCCGAAGGTCGAGCTCGTCACGACCGACGGCTTCCTCTATCCCAACGCGGTGCTCGAGCGCGAAGGCCTGATGGAGAAGAAGGGCTTTCCCGAGAGCTACGATTTGCCCGGCCTGCTTCGCTTCCTCAACGAGGTCAAGGCCGGCCAGCGTCCGGCCCGGGCGCCGCTCTACTCGCACCTCGTCTACGACGTGGTTCCCAACGAATCCATCGAGATCGATCATCCGGACATCCTCATCGTCGAAGGTCTCAACGTGTTCCAGGTCGGCCGCCCGCCCCGCGACGGCAAGGCGATCCCGTTCGTCTCGGATTTCTTCGACTTCTCGATCTATCTCGACGCCGACGAAGACGTGTTGCGGCACTGGTACGTCGACCGCTTCCTGATGCTCCGGGAGACTGCGTTCCGCGATCCGAAATCGTATTTCCACCGCTACTCCCGGCTTGCCGACGCGGAAGCGGTCGAGACCGCGACCTCGATCTGGACCCGGATCAATCTGCTCAATTTGCGGGAGAACATCCTGCCGACGCGCCGCCGCGCGCACCTCATCCTCACCAAGGATGCCAGCCACACGGTGACCGAAGTATCGCTGCGGCGCCTGTGAGGGGCCGTTGCCGCTCAATCGAGCAAACGTTGGTTTGCTGCGGCGATCGTCAGGCGGCCAAAGGATTGAGTGCGCGCGCAGCGGCGAGTGCCGCCGCTAGCCGCTCGCGGTCGAGCGGCTTGGCGAGGAAGCTGTCCATTCCGGCGGCAAGGCACGCCTCGCGGTCCTCGGCGAACGTGTTCGCGGTCAGGGCAATGATCGGCGTGCGTCTGCACTCGCGTTCGTGCTCGGCCGCCCGGATCCGCCGGGAAGCCTCGAGCCCGTCCAGTTCCGGCATGTTCACGTCCATCAGCACGACGTCATAGGGCGTGCCGGCGGCCCGCGCGGCGAGCCAGGACTCGACTGCGATGGCGCCGTTGCCGGCAAGAGTCGGGCGATGGCCCAATCTGGCCAGCAGCGCGCGGGCGAGCAGCGCGTTGATGGGATTGTCCTCGGCGACCAGGATGGCAAGACCGTCCTTTGCGGGCGTTTCTCCGGCCTCGCCGGCCTTGGCTCCCCCGTCGCCGGCGGCGTCGCGCTCGAACGGATCGATCTCGCCGCGGAATCGGGCGGCGAGCGAGTGCGCCCGCACCGGCTTCACCAGATAGCCGGTAAATCCCGCCGCCTTGAGGGCCGGAAGTTCCTGGCGCTCGCTCGGCGTGATCAGGATGAGCCGCTGCGCCACGGCGCCGATGTCGCTTGCGAACGCCTGCACGGCGGCCGCCCCCAGCGCCCGATCCACCAGCACGGCGTCCCAATGGCGTTCCGGCAGGAGCGCGGCTGCGATCTTCTCGTCCGGGACCATGCAGGTCCGAGCCCCCCAGCGCCCGAGCCGCCGCGTGATGAGCGGCGCCTCGATCGCGCTCGGCGCCACGATCAGGACCGCGGCGCCGTCGAGTCGCGGCGCCGGAAAGTCCTGCGCGCCGTCCGCCGCGGGCGGCAATGCCACGGTGAAATGAAACGAGGATCCGGCTCCCGGCGTGCTGTCCAGGTCGATGCGGCCGCCCATGCGCTCGATGATGCGCCGGGTGATGGCGAGCCCGAGCCCGGTGCCGCCGAACCTGCGGGTCGGGCCGTCGTCGGCCTGCTCGAATTCGAGAAAACTGCGGGCCTGCGCGTCCGGTGCGATGCCGATCCCGGTGTCGCGGACCGAGAACCGCACCTGCTGCGGTGAGCTGCCCGGCTCCACGAGGACGGCGATGCCGCCGGTCTCGGTGAACTTGACGGCGTTGCCGGCGAGATTGAGCAGCACCTGCCGCAGCCGTGCCGCATCTCCGATCACCCGCTCCGGCAATCGCTCGTCCAGATACGAGGCGATCTCCAGTCCTTTGGCCTGCACGCGCGGGGCGAGCAGCTCGACCACTTCCTCCACCAGGGTCGCGAGCGCGAACGGCCGGGCCGCGAGATCGAGCTTGCCGGCTTCGATTTTGGAAAAATCCAGGATCTCGTCGATCAGCGACAACAGCGTATCGGCGGAAGTCTTCACCGCCTGGACATAGGTCGTCTGCTCGGGCGCGAGCGGCGTGTCGAGCATCAGGTCGGCCATCCCGAGGATGCCGTTGAGCGGCGTGCGGATCTCGTGCGAGACCATGGCGAGGAACCGCGATTTCGCCCGGTTGGCCGCCTCCGCCTGGTCGCGGGCTTCGGCGAGGGCGCGCTCGGCGCGGGCGCGGTCGGTGACATCGCGGCCGACGCTCTGGATCTCCGGGCGCTCGCTGCCGCCGCGGACCGCAACCTCGCGCCAGGCGATCCAGCGCGGGCCCTGCGCGGTCTCGAGCCGCTGGTCGTGGATGCGGGTGCCGTCGGCAAGCACGGCGAGCTCGCCCTGTTCGGCAACCGCAAGCCGGAACGGGCTTCCGAGCAGCGTCTCGCGCGATTGGCCCGCGAGCGCGCAGAATGCGTCATTCGCGTAGGTGATCGCACCCTCGACGTCGCGGCGGATGATGACGTCGCCTTGGGCATCGACGAAACTCCTGGCGCGCTCCTCGGCGTCCCTGAGCTCCCAATTGCGGTCGGAAAGCTCTTCCGCGCGCGCTTCGAGCCGGCGATTGGCGGATTTGAGCGCATGGGCGCGCCAGGCGAGCAGCACCAGCGCGCCGCAAACGGCGGACAACAAAGCCAGGAGCGGGGTCGGCGCGGACCGCAAGCCGGCGCCGATTTCGGGGCCGAGATCGCCTAATCCCGCGAACAGGACTGCCCCAACGAGCAGCGCCGCGACGCCCGCCGCCGCCCAAATGGAGCGCGCGCGCGCGCGTCGGCCTTGGGGCCGCACGTCCACGCTGGCGTTTTCGTCCCCGTCGAATGACCCCATGGGCATCCTCGCCGCAACGTTGCGCATTGGCGTGATCGAATCTGCGGGGCGAGGATTGCCAATCCCTTCATGGCTCGCGGCATGGCAGCGGCACGGCTCGACAAGGTTGACGAAGGATTAAGAGCGCCGCGCACGCAACGAGCAGCGCGGCTTGCGCAAGTGATTCTGAAAAGACTGAAAAAAGCTGCGATTCGGTCAGCCGGGGGTCGATGGGAGGGTCCCGGGCCAAAGCGACGGATCTCGGCGACATCACCAGGGCTGCCGTGGAGCGATGATCGCGGTCAAAGCCGAGCGGGACGCCATTCGATTTCTCTGCGCCGCGGTTTCTCGGTGGCTGACGCGCACGCCAAGCGCCGCCGCGCGAATCCAGTCTTGATCATATCCGCTTGTATCGCTTGGGCGACCGCGACCCATCCAGCAGAATGCGATCCGAGACCGGCGAGGTCGGCAGAACCAGGCTGGCGTGGCTATGGCCCAAGCCGGTGCCGCCGCGGCGGGAGCCGGAGGCGCCTGACCTTCTTCCACCGCCTCGCACAGCGCCTGGAGCTCCTCGTGGGAGATGTCGTGGATGTGCATCTGGAGGTCGAGCTTGACCATGCGCAGCAAGGCGGCCGTTTGCTCGAGATCGTAGGCGCGCACGACGTCGATGTAATCGTTCAGCGCGGCGACGATGCCGTTAAGCCGTTCGGTCCTGTCCATTGGCATCTGACTGTTCCCTCCAGGTCGGTTTGCGGGACGTGGCTGCGACCCAATTGCGGGTCAGGATCGTCTCTCCGTAAACGCCGATGACTTTCGAAATGATCCGGTGAACATCGCCCGCGGCGACTTCCTCGAGCGCGTGCGAGGCCGAGGCATCGGCCAGAAACGTGATCCGATGGCCGCGATTGAATGCATCGACCGCAGTGGCGAGACACGCCGCTTCCCCCGCAAACCCCGCCAGCACGAATCCGCCGCACTCGGTCATGACCTGGTCGAAGCTCGTGCTGGCGTAACACGACGGCTGGTCGCGCTCGAACACCATGTCGGAACCGAACGGCTCGAAGCCTTCGATCCAGCGCGAGAACCGCGTCGCCGGATTGAAGAACGCCGAGCGAGCCAGCCAGCGAACGAACGCAACCGGGAACCCCTTGGCGCGCGCATGCGCCAGCGCGGCGCGACAATTGGCGAGCGCCGCGGCGGCCCCGGGCACCGCGAGCGCCCGCGACGTCGCCACGTATTCCTGCTGCAGGTCGACCAGCACCAGCGTCGGCACCACGGATGGGTCGACGTAGGCGCGCAGGTCGATGATCGAAGCGCCGGCGGGAGCGAGGGTCACGCGATGTTCCTTGGACCGGGAAGATGAGAGTCCGTTTCGATTGTGAGCGACATGCGAACGCTTCCTCATGCCGCCTGCTTGTTGTGAACCGGCGACGTGACGGGCCGCTGGGCCGATATTTCCAGGGGCCCGGGTTTGTCCCATTCACCCTCGGGACGGATCAGCACATAGGGATCGGAGTCGAGCGACAGAGCTTCGGGATGCCGATTGGTGTCCAGCACCATTTCCGTATAGTCATAATCCGAGAACACGAGCGGACGGCGCGGCTCCAGTGGACGTCCCCCGAACCGCTTCCAGAATGGGATCAGCTTCTCTTGCACGTGACCGTAGAGACGCGTGTATCCTTTCAGCCGACATAGTTCTGTCGCGGCACGGCAAATTTCAAAGGCCAGAGGCGTGCGACGGAACTCATGCCGGACCGCTAAACGCTCGAGCTTTGCAAAATCGGCGAAGAAACGGATTCTCATGGCTGCGGCCGGTTCACCGCCGATCGCGCCGATGAGATGCATTGCGCAAAAGTCGTTGCTGTCGAACTCTTCGTCATAGGGGCAACACTGCTCGCTGAGATAAACGGCCGCTCGAATCGCGACGACCTGCATCAGATCCGACGACGAAGCGGCCACACGGATCGAGATCGTCTTTCCATGGGCACTGACACGCGGCGAACGCCGCCAGCTATCCAAGCCGTCGCCGGATCGTGGTGGCATGCCATGCAGTGTTGAATGCATTTTAGCCCCCAAGCTAATGTGGCCGATTCGTTAGCCGGACGTATTCGTGAAGGTCCCGAGGATGCCCGGCGATCGATCGGAACCCCCAGCTTTTTAGGAAGCGCAAGCCGGTAGCCGTAACCGGGACCGCATAGAGATTGGCCGACGCGTACGGGGCGGATTGAAGTCGCGCGAAGACGTTGAGGATACCCTCGGACCCAGAGGCCTGACCAAACCCCCAGAGATAGATCGCAGCAGGAGTTTCGGCCGGCGTTGCGAGGAAATCCTCTTCCGGATCATGGGCATCGATGGTCCCAGTAAGGAGCGCTCTTAGACCCCCCGCATTGAGAATCAGCATGGCAAGTCCGCCGACAACGCGGCTATCACGCACGAAGGTCCAGAGCGTATCGGGGTGCCGAGCCGCCATTGCCCTGACGACATCTTCCGCTGCCAGTTGACCCCCGATGAGAGTCTGGGCCCGCTCTAATAGCGGGCGGACGTCCTGCGGACTTGCCCTTCGTACTTTGGTGGCGGCGCAAGCAGGGACGGTGGCCAAGTCAAGTTCCCTCGACGGCCTTATTTGCTGCGGTGCACAATCCAGTGCGTTCGCGACGAAGGCCGCGACCGGTGCCATAGCCAGGCTCCGATTTTTCGTAGAGAATGCCTTAGGTGAGTAAACCCGAAACCGGGGTGGCTGAGATGGCCAAAATGTTGCAGCGGCCCGCTGCAAAAATGCCGCGCCCCATCGGCCCGTCTTTGCTGGACAGGGTGTCCTGGGACGATCTCAGGGTGTTCGCCATTGCCGGGCGAGAGCTGAGCCTGAGGAAAGCGGCAGCGGTGTTGCGAACGAGCTCCTCGACGGTGGTGCGGCGGATCGAGCGCCTGGAAAAAATTCTGGCCGTGCGACTATTGGATCGATTGCCGGACGGCGTCGCGCTCACCAACGAAGGGCGATCCGTCTTCGCGGCCGCCCAGGAAATGCAGCGCGCTAGCCTTTCCGTACGGGCTCAGCTGGACCATGAGCTGACAAGACGAGGGGTGGTCCGATGCGCCGTTACTGAGGGCCTCGGCACGTTTTGGATCGTGCCGCATCTTGCAGAGTTCGGCCGCGCCAACCCTGCCACGCTTGTAGATCTGCGCTGTTCGACCCAACCAGCCGACGTGCTTCGGATGGAAGCGGACGTTGCCATTCAACTGACTCGCCCAGATCGGCCGGACCAAGTGGTGACGCGATTGGGACGCCTGCACATTTACCCGTTTGCAAGTGCGCGGTATGCCGAGACGTATGGCCTGCCCAGAGATGCTCAGGAAATGATCCGTCATCGCATCGTTGATCAAACAGGCCCGCAAATCGATGAACACACCTGGCTACGGTTCCTTGGTCTGCCTGATGTGGAGGGAATGGTCATCGTACGAACCAACGCGAGCGCTGCGCATTTTTATGCAGTCGAGTTGGGTCTCGGCATTGGCGTATTAGCGACTTACGCTCTGCCGCTCGGCGCCGACCTCATACCTGTGGACGTTGGATACCGCCATCAGATCGATATCTGGATGACCTACCACCCTGATATCAGGAGCGTCAGGCGCGTGGCGGTATTCATCGATTGGCTGCGTTCACTCTTCGACGCGAAGCAATACCCCTGGTTCGGCGATGATTTCATTCATCCCAATGATCTCAAAAAGCCTTACAACAGCCCAGCTCGCGTGGACCTCAGAAGAGAGCGTCCATTCGTAACACGGCCTCCTGAGGACGACGTATCTCGCGACCAAGTGATGCTGAGGATCGGCCGAACGTAAATCGGTGGAGTGCGGCGTCTTCAAGTACTCGACACCATCGCTATGCAAACGCGGCGGCATGGGGGTGATCCGCCCGGGGGACGGCGAGGTACCGGGCCGCGCCGCCGGCAGCCCAGCTGGGAAAACGTCCACGCCTTCCTGCAGGTGATCGAGCATGGGAGCTTCCGCTCGGCTGCCTTGCAGCTCGGGCTATCGATCAATCGGCTGCGCCAGCGCGTCGCCAAGCTCGAGCAGCAGTTGCGCGTCACGCTTTTGACTCGCCACGTCGACGGCGTACGCGCCACCGCCGAGGGCGAGCAGGTCCTGGCGGCCGCGCGCAGCATGGAGGCGGCGTATTTCGACCTGATGCGCGCCAAGGAGATCGCGCTGCCTTCGGGCGCCGAGGTGAAGCTCGCCGTCACCGAGGGCCTCGGAACGTTCTGGCTCGCGCCGCGGCTCAGCGAATTCCACCGGGCTCATCCGAATCTGCTGGTCGAGCTGCGCTGCGCCATGCGTCCGGCGGACATGCTGCGGCTCGAAGCGGATGCCGCCGTGCAGCTGATCAGACCCGCCGAGGCGGACCTCAAAGCCGTCAAGCTCGGCCGCCTGCACCTGATTCCGTACGCGGCGTCTTCGTACGTGGAGGCGCACGGCGTGCCGAACAGCCTCGAGGCGCTTTCCAGGCACCGCCTCGTGGTCCAGATTACCGAGCAGACTGCCGCGCAGGAACTCTATGCTTCCGTCTTCGGCGACCGGCCGCAGGCAGGCCTGGTTTCCGTCCGCACCAACTCCAGCAGCGCGCATGCGCTCGCCGTCGGCAGCGGCGCCGGCATCGGCTGGCTCGCGACCTACGCGTCGGCGATTGCCGACGGGCTTGTTGCGATCGACCTCGATGCCCGCCGCATGTTCGACATTTGGCTGACCTACCATCCCGACGTGGCGCGCATCCCGCGCGTGCGGGCCGTGATCGATTGGGTCATCGATTGCTTCGAGCCGCGCAGATTCCCCTGGTTCCGCGACGAGTTCGTCCATCCTAGGGAATTTGCCGAAATCTATCGCGGCGAACCATTGTTCAACGTCTCCGGACGTTTCGCCGAAGACGAGATCCCGTTCATCGAATTCCCGGGCCTCGTGCTCATCCCAGGTGGACGCGAGCAGGCGGGCTGAGAACTCCGTCAAGCCCGGCCGATCGGGCCGCCGCCCGACCTGTGTTCAACATATTTCTGCAGGCTGGAGACGGTCGCGTCCTGCAGGTCGAAGGCCTGCACGCCATCCGCGCGCTCGATTCCCAAGAGGCGATTGGTCGGGCCCATGTCGCGAAAGAAGAATCGGCCGGTAGCGCCGATCTTGAGAATGCTGGCGACTTCCGGCGCCGCGCAGACGTTGCTCAGTCGGGTGCTGCTGCCGCCGCCGCGCTCTTGAATCTCGACATAATCGATGGCCAGGCAGTCGGCGCCTGCCACGGCCGCGCTTCGTCCCGTGATCATCCCGTTCAGCATGAATATCGCCATGTCGTGCGCCTCGGGCGAAGAACGGCAGGTTGCGCCTATACTATGGCAAAACCTTGAATGGTCCGCGACTTGATTTGGTTTCCGTGGTGGACAGGGGTGCTCCGAATTCCGGATCCCCACCAAAGTACCGCCAGCCGGAAAATGCTTTGGAAAAGACGGCACTTGTGTGATTTGTCCCACCCAAGCCGTTCCACCGGACCGCGAAAGTCGGGTTTAGTGAAAAATCGATGAAGAAAAGCCCGCGCGCGGGGTTTGCTGCAGCGGACCCCGTCGTGACGACGGTTCGCCTGGAGGGGAGAAGATGGGGTGCGACCGCCGGGGACTGACGGCCGCAATTGCGCTCG
>WNGQ01002266.1_pt1 | contig 20822 bp, 20 predicted proteins | sample 5407661 | NCBI WGS metagenome assembly WNGQ01 (sample SAMN13153382, study PRJNA577476) | soil metagenome | isolation source: 60 cm soil or saprolite under Garry oak tree replicate 2 | place: USA:California | collected 2016-06-15 | reverse complement strand
TGAGTGCGGTGGTCATACTCGAGCTGTACGCCGGAGCACGCTCACCTCGTGATCGACGCATCGTCGGCAATGTGGTGGCGGCCTTCGATCGCGCGAGCCGCCTCCTGGTCCCGTCGGGCATGGTGTACGAGGAGGCTGGACACGTGTTGCGAGCACTCCAGCAGTCCCGCGGGCGCCAGGTTGCCCGATCCGGCTCGCTCGTGAACGACGTGTTGATAGCGCTCTCGGCCCGCTCGATCGGGGCCACTGTGGTCACGAACAATGCCTCGGACTTTGCCGCGATTCGTGACGTTCGGGCATTCAAGCTCACTGTCGTTCCCACGTAGCCGTCGCCGACCTGTTGCCGTAAGGTCACATCTTCCAGATCGGCCGTACCTCGATGAAGCGGCCGTCGCGGAGCGGGACTTGCTTGGCCCACTCGAGCGCCTCTTCCCTGGAATCGCACTCGATGACGTAGAAGCCGCCCAACGCCTCCTTCGTCTCGGTGAAGGGGCCGTCGGTCACTTGACGGTGCCCGGCTTTGAGGCGGATCCGGCTCGCCTCGGTCTCGGGCCTGAGCGCTTCGCCGATGACCGCCTTGCCGGCCGCCCGCAACTTCTCGCTGAAGCGCATGTGTTCCTGGATCAGGGCGTCCATCTCGGCTCGCGTCAGTGGTGGTGCAGTCTTGTCGTCAGAGCAGCTCAGCAGGAGATAACGCATGCAACCCCCCTCGAGTGTCGGTGTCGTGGCCCCGGCCCTCGGTCGATGCCGGCAGCCACTCACCTCTTACGACGCCGATGGTCCACCGAAATCGACAGCCATCACGCCGCCGGGGTAGTTTGCCGGCCTCCGCGGTGTGGGACAATGCAGAGCTGATGCGCCGCCTCTGCGCCAAGCTCGTCATCGCGCTCGCTCTCGTCCTCGCTGCCGGTGCGCCAGCGCGCGCGGCCACCGTGCCGCCGACTCGGCTCGTTGCCGTCGAGCTGCTGAGCGAGACGGGGTCGGTTCGACCGGGCGAGACCTTCTGGATTGCGCTGCGCCAGCAGATCACTCCCGGATGGCATACGTACTGGGGAGTGAATCCTGGCGACGCCGGGGTGCCCACGCGGATCGAGTGGGCATTGCCGGCCGGATTCACAGCCGGGGAGATCTCGTGGCCCTATCCGTCGCGGATTCCCGCCGGGATCGCGATGAGCTACGGGTACGAGGCCGAGGTCGTGTTGCCGATCCCGGTGACGGTGTCGCAGGACGTGACGCCCGGGACGACGATCGCGCTGAGGGGACAGGCGTCCTGGCTCGTCTGCGAGAAGATCTGCATCCCCGAAGAGGCGCCGGTCGCGCTGAGCCTGCCGGTTGCGGCCGACACGCCGCGGCCTGATCCGGTCGGCGCGCCGCTGATCGGCGCCGCCCGGCGGCGTCTGCCCGTCCCGAGCCCGTGGCCCGCCTCGTTCAGCGCGACGCCGGAAACGGTCACGCTCACCGTGGCCACGCGCGACCTCGCGCCCGAGCGCGTCGCCGAGGTGTGGTTCTACCCCGCAAAATGGGGCGCCATCGAGCACGCGGCGCCGCAACGCGTGAGCCTCACGCCCAAGGGCATCACGCTCGAGGTGAAGCGCGGCCAGCTCGCCGAGGCGACGGCCGCGCCGATCGACGGCGTCCTGATCGTGACCGAACGGCTCGACGGCGGTGTGGCGCGTCAGGCGTTCGCGTTGCGAGCCGAGCCACGCTCCAGTGTGTCCGCGCTCGCGCTCGCCCACGCGATGGCGCTGGCCCTCGCCGGTGGCCTCGTGCTCAACCTGATGCCCTGTGTGCTGCCCGTCCTCTCGGTGAAGACGCTGACACTCGTCAATCACGCGGGCGGCCGCGCGGTCTTGCGTCGGCACGGCCTCGCCTACGCGTTCGGCGTGCTCGCCTCGTTCGCAGTCGTCGCCGGAGCGCTCCTCACGCTGCGCGCCGGTGGCGAGCAGATCGGTTGGGGATTCCAGCTCCAGTCGCCGGTCGTCGTCACGCTGCTCGCCGACGTGCTCTTCACGGTCGCGCTCAGCCTTTCGGGCGTGTTCGCGGTGAGCGGGCGATTCGCCGGCGCTGGCCAGTCGCTGGCCGGCCGCGCTGGCTATGCGGGATCGTTCTTCACCGGCGCGCTCGCCACGGTAGCGGCGACACCGTGTACCGCGCCGTTCATGGGCGCAGCGGTCGGCTACGCGGTCACGCAGCCGTGGCCGACGGCGCTGCTGATCTTCGAGGCGCTCGCGCTCGGCCTCGCCCTGCCCTTCCTCCTGCTCACGCTGATCCCGGCGTGGCGGCGATTCCTGCCCAGGCCCGGCCGGTGGATGGAGCGGCTGCAGCAGGCGCTCGCCTTTCCACTCTACGCGTCGGTGGCGTGGTTGCTGTGGGTCGTGAGCCAGCAGGCCGGATCGTCCGGTGTCGCCGCGGCGATGGCCGGCCTCGTCCTGATCGGCCTCGCCGCGTGGCTCTACCAGGTCTCGCGCGAAGCCCGGGCGTCCTGGCGGCGAGTCGCGACGGCCGCGGTCGCCATGCTCGCGCTCGGTGCCGTCGCGCTCGGCCCGGTCACGAGTGGAGGGTCCTCGGCGCCACCGACGACGCGAGCCGACGGTTGGGAAGCGTTCAGCACCGCACGCCTGGCGGAGCTGCGCGCTGCGGGCCGACCGGTCTTCGTCAACGTCACGGCCGCGTGGTGCCTGACCTGCCTGGTCAACGAGCGGGTCGCGCTGCGATCACCCGCCGTCGCCGAGGCGCTCGCGCGCAAGAGCGTGGCCACGCTCAAGGCCGACTGGACGAAGCGCGATCCCGCCATCACGCGCGTGCTCGGGTCGTTCGGGCGCAACGGCGTGCCGCTCTACCTGCTCTATCCGGGTCGCGCCGCCGGTGAGCCCGAGGTGCTGCCGCAGATCCTCAGCGAGGGCGCCGTGATCGACGCGCTCGGTAAACTCTGATGGACCATTCGATGAACCACGACAAGGAGGAATCATGTCCGATCTGAGCCGCCGCGCATTCCTGGCCGGAACCAGTCTCGTCGTCGTCGCCAAGAGCAGCCTCGCGATTCCGTCCGTCGCATGGAGCGCACCCAAGACGGGCGTGGCCGCCCCCGTGTTCACCGCCACGGACACGGGCGGCAAGGCCGTGAGCCTCGGCGATCAGCACGGCAAGATCGTCGTGCTGGAGTGGACGAATCACGACTGCCCGTACGTGCGGAAGCACTACGACACCGGCAACATGCAGGCGCTGCAGAAGGAGGCCACCGGGCACGGCGTCGTGTGGCTCACGATCATCTCCTCGGCGCCGGGCACGCAGGGCTACGTGAATCCGCGCGAGGCCGACGAGCTGACCACGACGCGCAAGGCCGCGCCCACGGCGGTGCTGCTCGATCCCACCGGCGTCGTGGGGAAGATGTACGGCGCCACCAACACGCCGCACATGTACGTGATCGACAAGGCCGGCACGCTGATGTACGCGGGCGCGATCGACGACCGGCCTACCACGCGCCGCGGCGACGTTCAGGGCGCGCACAATTACGTGCGCGAGGCATTGCAGGCGGTCACCGCGGGCCAGCCGGTGAAGATGCCGGTCACGCGCGCGTACGGGTGCACGGTCAAGTACGCCTGACGATATCGGAGGGTATGCCGCCATGAGCGGACCGCTTCGCGTCGTTCACTACGTGAACCAGTTCTTCGGCGGGATCGGCGGAGAGGACCAGGCCCATGTCGGCGTGACGGCGAAGGCCGGCCCCGTCGGCCCGGGTCGCGCCCTCGAGACGGCACTGGGCGACGGCGCCCGCGTCGAGGCCACGCTGATCGGCGGGGACAACTTCGTCAGCGAGCGTGGCGAGGAAGCCGCGCGTGCGATCACCGCCGAGCTCGACCGGATCAAGCCCGACGTGCTCGTCGCGGGCCCGGCGTTCGGCTCGGGGCGTTACGGTCTGGCGTGCGCGCTCGCCTGCAAGGTCGCTCAGGGCCGGCGCATCCCAGCGATCACCGCCATGCACCCCGAGAATCCGGGCGCGTCGAGCGCACGGCGCGAGATCTACATCGTGCCGACCGGCGCGTCGACGACGTCCATGCCGGCGGCGCTCAACGCTCTGGCGCCACTGGTGCGACGCCTGGGCCGCGGTGAGACGCTCGGGCCGGCCGAGGTGGAGGGCTACATTCCGCGCGGCGTGCGCCGCGTCCACGACCGCGGGCGCCCGGGCTATCAGCGCGCGCTCGACATGCTGCTCGACAAGCTCCACGGCCGTCCGTACCGCTCGGAAGTCCCCTATGCCGCGCCGGAGCGCGTGCCTCCCGCACCGCCCATCGCCGATCTCTCGCGCGCCCGCATCGCCATGGTCACGACGGGCGGCCTCGTGCGGAAGGGCAACCCCGACAAGCAGGTTTCGGCGAACGCCGTGCGCTATCACCGCCACACGGTGTCCGAGCTCGAGTCGCTCTCGCCGGCGGACTGGGAGGCCTACCACGCCGGCTACTTCAACCACATCGTCAACAGCAACCCGAACTACATCCTGCCGCTCTCGTTCCTGCGCGATCTCGAGCGCCAGGGCCGCGTCGGTAAAGTGCACGAGCACATCTATGCGCTGCCCGGCGTGAGCACGCCGGTGGCGGTGTCCGCGGGCCACGGGCGCAGCATCGCCGCCGACCTCAAGGCGGGCGGCGTCGATGGCGCGCTGCTCGTCGCCACCTGAGGGACCTGCAATCGTTGCGGCGCAACGATCGCCAAGGAGATCGAGCGAGCCGGCATTCCGGTGGGGATGATCTCGGCCATCTACAACTTCGCGCTCACGACGGGCGCCAACCGCGTGATTCGCGGCGCGCGCATCGAGCACGTCTGCGGTGATCCCACGCTGAGCCCGGAGAAGGATTACGCGTTCGGCATGCGCATCGTGACCACCGCGCTCCAGACGCTGACCATCGCGGTGCCCGGACCGACGCTCTTCGATCCGATGGCGATCTAAAAACATGGGGGCCACGACATGGCCCCCAAGCCCCCACACGTTCGGCACGCCCCGGCAAAGCCGTGGCGCGCCTCTACAACCCTGGAGAGGACCGGCACATGCGTCTTGAGATGGGCACGTTCCCGGTGAGCGACGTCGTCTTCGGCCGGGCGACGCGGTACGACGCTGGCCGGCTCACGGTGGATCGCGACGCCGTGCTGGCCGCGGTGCGGCAGGACCCGCGGATCGCCAGCGCCGAGCTCGAGATCGCGCGGCCCGGCGAGTCCGTGAGGATCTGGCCGGTGCGCGACGTGATCGAGCCGCGCATCAAGGTCGAGGGCCCGGGCGTCTGCTACCCGGGCATCTGCGGCCGCGACATCGCCACCGTGGGCGAAGGCCGCACGCATCGCCTCGCCGGCATGGGCGTCGTCGAAGTCTCGAGCGTCAACTGGCACGACGCCGGCGGCGATTACGTCGAGACCTACCTCGACATGTCGGGCCCCTACGGCCAGATGTATCCCTACCAGAAGCTCGTGAACCTCTGTCTGGTGGTCGAGCCCGACGCGACCCTGAACGAAGAGGTCAAGAACTACGCGGTGCACAAGGCCGCGCTCACGGTCGCGGATCAGCTCGGCGAGGCGGTGCGCTCGCTCACGCCACCGGAGCGCGAGGTGTTCGAGCTCCGCCCGGTGGATCCGTCACTCCCACGAGTCGTCTACATCTGGTGCGTGCATTCGCCGCAGGCCATGTCGGGTTCTCCCACGGCATTCTGCACGGCGACCTACGGCCTCACACAGCTCACGCCGCCGTGGTATCTCCATCCGAACGAGATCCTGGACGGCGCGCTCACCGGGCCCTATCGCACGGCGTTCGCGATGTCCTGGACGGTGGCGAACAATCCGCTCTTCCTCGACCTCTATCGCCGCCACGGGCGGGACTGGAATTTCCTCGGCGTGATCTCGCTCCGCACGGAGTGGACCACGCAGACCGAGAAGCAGCTCATGGCCAACCAGACGGCCAAGCTCGCCAGGCAGCTCGGCGCGCAGGGCGCGGTCGTGACGTGGGACGCCGGCGGCAACGAATTCATCGAGGTGGTGCGCAGCATCCAGGCGTGCGAGCGGCTCGGCATCAAGACCGTGTTCCTCACCAGCGAGGACGACGCGACGGAGGGCGCACCGACCATGCTCGAGCCCCTGCCCGAAGCCGACGCGATCGTGAGCACGAGCTTCTTCAAGAACGTCACGCTCGCCGTGCCCAACGCGCCAGCCGTCGCGCGCGTGATCGGTCTTCCCAGGAAGGCCGTGCTCCGCGGCTCGACGGTCGGCCTGCACGCGGGCGCGGACGGTATGCTCGCGACGTCAGGCGAGCTGCCGCCGCCCTGGCGCTACGACGACCACTACGGGTTCGGACGCTTGAGCTGCGTCGAGTAGACGCGCCGAGCTGCGAGCGCCGGCGAGTCGAGCGTCTGACCGCCGGCGATCGAGCGACTCTAGCCGCCGGCGATCTGGGGGAGAAGGAACACGTCGCTGTCGGGGCCGATCGGCTCGAAGAGAGCGTCCTGGTAGATCTGGCCATCGATGGCCACGGCGACGCCGTCCTCGAGGTGGCGCGCGAGCGCCGGGTGCAGCTCGGTCAACTGCTGGAAGAGCTGTTTGACGGACGTCGCCGAGAGCTGGAACTCGGCGACGCCCCCCGTGATCTGCGCGAGATTACCGACCAGGACTACTCGCGGCATCAAGAACGTGGGGGCCCCGAAATGGCCCCCACACCCCCCGCGCTCGTCGCGCCCCGGGGAACCCGGGACGCTCCTCGATATCGCGTCACGGTTCAGACCTTGCCGGCGAGACCCCGCTCCTTCAGAGCCTTGAGCACCTTGGGTGGCGACATCGGCAGCTCGGTGAAGCGGATGCCGGTGGCGTTCTCCATCGCGTTGGCGATGGCGCCGAGCGGTGGAACGATGGGCGTCTCGCCGACGCCGCGCACGCCGTAGGGATGGCGCGGGTTCGCGACCTCGACGAGGATCGCGTCGATCATCGGCACGTCGGACGCGACGGGCATCCGATAGTCGAGGAAGCCCGCGTTCTGTAGCTTGCCGTCGGCGCCGTAGATGTACTCCTCGTTGAGCGCCCAGCCGATGCCCTGCACGGCCCCGCCCTGGAACTGTCCCTCGACGTAGGCCGGGTGCAGCGCCCGACCGGCGTCCTGGGCGACCGTGTAGCGCAGGATCGTCACGCGTCCGGTCTCGGGATCGACCTCGAGATCGACGAGATGCGTGCCTATGCTCGGTCCGGCGCCTTGCGCGTTGATTCGCCCCACGCCGCCGATGGGACCACCGGTCTTGCCGGCGACTTTCGCGAAGTCGGCGATCGACATCGGCTTGAACTTCTCGGCGAGCGCGCCGAGCGGCTTCACGTGGCCCTGCTCGAACACGACCTGGTCGGGCTTGGCCTCCCACAGCTTGCACGCCCGCGCGCAGAGATCGGTCTTGATCTGCTTCGCCGCCTCCACGATCGCCATCGAGCCCGAGAAGGCCGAGCGGCTGCCGCCGGTGAGGAAGTTGAAGCCGAGCGATCCGGTGTCGCCGATGATCGGCCGCACCTTCTCGTACGGGACACCGAGCTCGTCCGCCGCCACCGCGGCGAGCGAGGCGCGCAAACCGCCGATGTCGGGCGTGCCGGCCATCAGCGACACGGTCCCGTCCTCGTTCACCGTGAGCGACGCGCAGGTCTCGCCGCCGATGTTGAACCAGAAGCCCGAGGCCACGCCGCGGCCCTGCCACTTGCGGAGCGGCGTGTTCCAGTGCTCGGTCTTCTTGATCGAGTTGAGCGTCTCCTCCATGCCGATCGGACCGAACTTCGGGCCGTACGCCGCCTTCGTGCCCTCGCGCGCGGCGTTCATCATCCGAAGCTCGATCGGGTCGAGGCCGAGCTTCTTGGCGATCTCGTCCACCACGCTCTCGACGGCGAACTCCGAGATCGGCGCTCCCGGCGCACGGTACGCCGCCACCTTGGGCCGGTTGGAGACGACGTCGTAGCCGATGACCTTCACGTTCGCGATGTCGTACGGCGCGTACGCGCACATGACGCCGGGCTGCACGGGCGAGCCCTGGAAGGCACCGGCCTGGTACTTCAGCTCGGCGAAGCCGGCGACGAACTTGCCGTCGTTGGTCGCGCCCATCTTCACGCGGACGGTGGCGCCGGAGGTCGGGCCCGAGGCCTTGAAGACTTCTTCGCGCGACATGACCATCTTCACGGGACGCTTGGCCTTGCGCGAGAGCGCCAGGGTGAGCGGCTCGAGATAGACGACCGTCTTGCCGCCGAATCCGCCGCCGATCTCCGTGGCCGTGACGCGGATCTTGCCGATGTCCATGCCGAGCAGCTTGGCGCAGTGAGCGCGCACGATGAAGTGGCCCTGGGTCGTGCACCACAGCTCGGCCACCCCGTCCTCGGAGACGCTGCCCACCGCCGCGTGGGGCTCGATGTACCCCTGGTGCACCGGCGCGGTCTTGAACTCGCGCTCGACGATCACGTCGGCCTTCTTGAAGCCGGCGTCGATGTCGCCCAGCGTGATCTCGACGCGCTTGGCGACGTTGGACGGCTTGTCGGGCTTGGGCTCGACGCCCGCGGTGAAGAGATCGTCGTGCAGGAGCGGCGCGTCGGGGCGCATGGCCTCGACCACGTCGATCACGTGCGGCAGCACCTCGTACTTCACGTCGATGAGCTTCAGCGCGCGCCGGGCGATGGCGGTGCTGGTCGCGGCCACCGCGGCCACCGCGTGGCCCTCGTACAACGCCTTCTCGCGGGCCATCACGTTCCGGACGACGTCCTTGTAGTTCATCATCATCTCGCCGGCCGGGACGAACTCCGACGGCTGATCGGCGAAATCGTCGCGCGTGACGATCGCCTTGACCCCCGGGAGCGCCGCGGCCTTCGAGACATCGATCGAGACGATGCGTGCGTGAGCGTGCGGGCTGCGCAGCACGCGCCCGATGAGCTGGCCGGGCAGGTCGAAGTCGGCCCCGAAGCGGGCGCGGCCCGTCACCTTGTCGACGCCGTCAGGCCGGATCGTGCGCGTGCCGATGTACTGGGAATGCCCGTTCGTCGTCTCGGCCATCGTTAACCCTTTCTCATCGTCGCGGCGGCGTCCAGCACCGCGCTGACGATCTTGTCGTATCCGGTGCACCGGCAGAGGTTGCCGGCCAGCCAGTAGCGGACCTCGGTCTCGGTCGGGTCGAGCTTCCTCTCGAGCAGGGCCTTGCTGGCCACGAGAAATCCCGGCGTGCAGATGCCGCACTGGAGCGCGGCGTGCTCGAGAAAGCGCTGCTGCAACGGATGGAGGGTCTCGCCCTTGGCCATGCCCTCGATCGTCTCGATCCGTCGGCCCCCGACCTCGCAGCCCAGCACGAGGCACGAGCACACGAGCCGGCCGTCCAGCGTGACGCTACAGGCGCCACAGTCGCCGGACGAGCAGCCTTCCTTGCTGCCGGTCAGGTGCAAGGTGTCGCGGAGCACGTCCAGCAGCGTTTCTTCCGTCTCGCAGAGGAACTCGACCTGGTCGCCGTTGACCGTCGCTTCGATATGGTGTTTGGCCATCAGTTCGTCCTCGCCCGGTCCAGCGCGATCATGGCAGCCCGGCGAGTCAACACGCCGGCGACTTCGATGCGGAACTCGACCGTTCCTCGCTTGTCGTCGATCGGGCGGCACGCGGCCCGCGCCGCCGCCTCGAGCCTGTCTTGCGCTGCTCGATCGAGTCGGCTCCCGATGATGGCCTGCGCGGCCTCCGGGACCAGTAGTACGCGCGCAGCCACGGCGCCCAGCGACACGCGCGCGTCGGTGACCGTGCCCGCGCCATCGACCGTCAAGCTCACGCCGGCGCCCACGACGGCGATGTCCATCTCCGTGCGCGGGATGAAGCGCAGGTACGCATCGCTGGAGCGCGGCGGGCGCGGCGGCAGCAGGAAGGAGACGACGATCTCCCCCTTGCGGAGGGCGAGCTTGCGCGGCCCGAGCATCACGTCCTCGACCGGAAGATCACGCTTGCCCTCCGGCCCGGCCAGCGTTGCGACGGCACCGGCGGCGATGAGGGCGGGCACGCTGTCGGCCGCTGGCGAACCGTTGCAGAGGTTGCCGCCGAGCGTGGCACGCCCCTGCACCTGGGTCGAGCCGATGAGGTTTGCGGCCTCGACCACGCCGGGCCACACCTGCTTCAACCGCGGGTGCTCCTTGAGCTCGGCGCCCGTCACCGCCGCGCCGATCCGCCAGCCGCCCTTTTCTTCCGTGATCGCGCGCGTTTCGGGAATTCGCTTGATGTCGACGATCAGATCGGGATCGACGACGTCGGCGCGCATCTGGACCAGGAGATCGGTGCCTCCGGCCAGGACCCGCGTCTCGCCCGTCGCTCCCGCAAGCAGGGTCACCGCTCCCTGCAGTGTCTCTGGTGCCTCGTAGCGCATGAGGGCCTCGTCCTCCGTCGGGTAGGGCTTTCTATATCCGCGGAATCATGACGGCCGGGCGACCTTCTGTCAACCGATCGAGTTTCATCCGTTCGTCGAGAAACGAGGCCGCGGCCAGCTCATCGCCGATCTGCTACTGTAGCCGCCGCTCGAAGAGCGCCGATGACGACATGCGACCCAAGGAGATGCCAATGTCGATCCGACTCGTGGTGACGATCACCGCAACACCTGGCAAGGGCTCGGAGCTGGCGCAGGCGTACAAGGCCCGATGCGCCGACGCGCGGAAAGAGCCCGGCTGCGAGCAGTTCGAGATCTTCCAGGGTGTCGGCGATCCCGACCGGCTCACGCTGCTCGAGCGCTGGACGGACAAGGCCGCCCTCGACACGCACGCGAAGCTGAACAGCACGCGGCCGCCGCTCCGGCCGGAGCTCCGCGTCGGCAACGGCGAGCGCGAGGACTACGAATACAACCGGACGCGGTAGGGACCGGGCCGAGGAGAACGGCCATGCCGGATGACATCGTGTTCGATGGCGGCTCGGAGGCCGATCGCCGCGAGATCATGAACGCGCTCGACGCGTACCTCTCCGCGAACGCCGCGTACGACTGGCAGCGGCTTGCCCAGATCTGGAGTCACGACCCGACCAACGTCTTCTTCAACATGAACGGGCACACGTACGTCGGCCTGGCGCACTGGACGAGGTTGTGGAAGTACTACCGCGAGCGCGTCGATACGGGGTGGTGGGAGCCGTACGACATCAAGGTGCTCGTCCGGACCGACATGGCACTGGTCACGTGCCACCGGAGGACGGCACGCCGGTGGAAGGGACCCGAATCGGAGCGCCTGACCTACGACGCAGACCGCCCGTCCTTCATCTCCCGATCGACCATGGTGATGGTCAAGGAGCCCGGTGGCTGGAAGACCGTCCACGCGCATTTCTCTCAGGCGAGCCGGGAGCCGCGACCCGGTGACATCTGAGCCAGAGGAGGTCCATGAGCGCGCGCCCGCGCATCGCCCTCCGTGTTCACGGAGGACTTCCGGCCAGGGAATGCGCGGCGCAGGCCCGTGCGGCGGAGGAGGCCGGGTTCTCCACGGTGTGGTTCGCTGAGAATGCCTTCGGGCGCGGGGCGATGTCCGGCCTCGCCGCGAGCGCGCTGGCGACGAGGACGATCCGTCTCGGCGTCGGCGTCTTCAATCCATTCAACCGGCATCCGACGCTGATCGCCATGGAGATGGCGGCGCTCGACGAGCTGTCCGACGGGCGCGCGGTGCTAGGCATCGGCTCGGGAATCCGGCTCGCGCAGATCGGCATGGCAGCGCCGAGACGGATCGCGGCGGTGCGAGATGCGATCCACATCGTCTCCCGATTGCTACGCGGTGAGACCGTCGAGTACGACGGGCCGGTGTTCTCGGCGCGCGGCGTTCGACTCGAGTGTCCTCTCCGGCGAGCCGCAGTGCCGATCCTCATGGCAGCGATGGGTGATCAGGCCCTCGATCTCTGCGGCCAGATCGCCGACGGCCTCATGATCTCGAACCTGTCGCCGCCGGCGTTCACTCGCCGCGCAGTCGGCATCGTCGCTCGCGGAGCGGCGGCGGCCGGACGACCGATGCCGGCCAAGGTCGTGCAGTACGTGACCGGCGCCATCGACGACGATCGCCACGAGGCGCGCCGGCGCGCGAAGGCCGTGGTGGGTGCGATGCTCGTCGCGTATTGCCAAGACGGCCGTGCGTCGGCCGCGACGCAATCGGCGGTCCGTGACTACAACGGCCTCGCGCGAGAAGAGTTCGAGACGCTCGTCCGACGCCTGGCGATGGGCGAAAGCGCGGCCGGTGTCATCGACGACGCCGTGCTGGACCGCTACGCCATCGCCGGCACCGCGAGCGAATGCCTGGAACGATGCGAGGCGTACGGTGACGCCGGCGCAACCGAGCTGGGGCTCTCGTTCGCGGGCGATCAACCCCTGCGCGACATCGCGCGCTTCGGTCGGGCGTACCATGTGCAACCAGGCCGAGCTTTCGAGACGTAAGATATTGTGTGCGTGACGAGCGCCGCCTACCACGGCCGAGAGGATGATCATGGACAACGTCGTGTTCGACCACGAGCCGCCGGCCACCTTGACGACGATGGTCATTGCGTTTGGGGGATGGATCGATGCCGGCCGCGCGGCAACGGGCGCCCTGCGCCACCTGGTCCGCGACCTCTCGGCCGAGCGGTTGGCCCGCATGGATCCCGAGGAGTTCTTCGTGTTCACCCAGGAACGACCCGAGGTGCGGTTGAGGGACGATGGGGACCGGGACGTCCACTGGCCAAAGAGCGAGTTCTTTGCGTGGTCACCAGGAGAGGGCCGGGACGGCCTGCTCCTGTTTTGCGGCCCGGAGCCCCATCAGAAGTGGCGCACCTACACGAAGGCGTTCCTCGATGTGGCCGAGCGCTGTGGGGTGAAGCGGATCGTCTCGTTGGGAGCGCTTCTCGCGGGCGCTCCTCATACGCGGCCCGTACGTGTCACGGCCCGCTGCACCGACCCCGCCTCACGGTCGCTGCTCGAAGCCTGGGGCATCTATCGTCGTCCGACCTACGAAGGCCCGACCGGTATTTCCTCGGTCGTCCTGGAGGCTGCGGAGCGACGGGGCATACAGCATGTCGGCTTCATGGGGCAAGCGCCGCACTATCTGCAAGATTCCGAGAACCCGGCGGCGATCCAGAGCCTGGTGAGCTATACCGCCCGCCTGCTCCACTTGAGCCCGGACATGTCCCACTTCGCCGAGGCCATCCAAGACTTCCGCACCCAATGTGACAAGGCGGTGGCTCGTGACCGCGCCACGCGGGAGCACGTCCGGAAGCTGGAGCAGGAATACGATGCGGAGGTTGGCGAGGAGAGGCCACCGCTACCAGGCGGAGAGCTCGACTCGGAAAAGCTGATGCAAGAGCTCGAGGAGTTCCTGCGCAAGCAGCGGGAAGGCGGTACGGAAGGCCGCTAGGACGGCAGGATCACCGCCTTGCCCGTCGTCTGCGTGTCGAAGAGCTTGTAGGCGTCCTCCGCCTGCTCGAGCTTCCAGCGGTGCGTGAAGAGCTTCTCCACGTCCACGTTCCGGTCGGCGACGAACTCGGCACACTCGGCCTGACCTTGTTTCGAGAACGTCCAGGACCCCACCAGCGTGACCTGTCGGCGCAGCAGATCCGGGCTCACGTCCAGCGTCACCTGGCCGCGCTCGCCGACGAAGCAGCAGGTGCCCCACGAGCGCACCGCGCGCACCGCCGCGGCGCGCGCGTCCGGCGCCGATGAGGCGTCCAGTGTCTTGTGCGCGCCCTCACCGTGCGTGAGTTCGCGGATCGCCGCCACCACGTCGCCCGACCTGGGGTCGATCACCTCGTGCGCGCCGAACGCCTGGGCGAGCTTGCGCCGCTCGGGCGCGACGTCGATGGCGATGACGCGGGCGCCCATGACGACGGCGAACTGCGTCGTCGACAGGCCCACCGGGCCCTGGCCGAAGATGGCGATCGTCTCGCCGCCCTGCAGATTGATCCGCTTCAGAGCACCCCAGGCCGTGCCGGTACCACACGAGATCGCCGCGCCCGTCACGAAGGAGAGCGAGTCCGGCAGCGGCACCAGCGTCGACACCGGCACCTTCATGTACCTGGCGTGTCCGCCGTGACCGCCCGAGCCATACACCACCGTTCCCTCGAGGCACATCTGAGTCCAGCCCGCGCGGCAGTGCTTGCAGTTGCCACAGCCGTCGTAGTGGTGGTCCATCACGCGCTGGCCGACGCGCGCTTCCTTCTCGGTGACACCGGCGCCCACCGCGGCGACGACACCGCAGGGCTCGTGGCCGGCGATCATCCCGGCCTGTCGCTTGATGCCGCCGGTCACGGTCCCGGGCGCGTGAGCCGGGGCGCGATAGTTGTGCAAGTCGCTGCCGCACATGCCTGACGCTTTGATCTCGAGGATCACGTCCCGGGGACCCGGGGTCGGATCGGGGAACTCTCTCAGCTCCAGCTTTCGATCTCCGAGAAACACGACGCCTTTCATGGCTTCCTCCGGTGCACTATCCTACCCCCTCACCACGATCTCAGGAGGACCGCGATGACGGTGTATGAGATGCGGACGTACACGCTTCACGTCGGAAAGATGGGCGAGGCCGTCAAGCTGTATACCGAGCTCGGCTACCCGGCGCTCGAAAAGGGCGGCCAGGCCAAGAAGCTGATCGGCTACTTCCAGGCCGACACGGGCATGATCAATCAGCTCGTCCACCTCTGGAAGTTCGACGACGACGCCGATCGTCGTGCGCACTGGGCGTCGGTCTTCGCCAACAAGGACTTCGTCGAGGGTTTCGCCGCGAAATTCCGTCCGCTGGTCGCGTCGCAGGAGGTCAAGCTGCTGACCGCGGCCCCGTGGGGACCGCATCCCTGAAAGCCTGATTCCTGGGAGAGCAGTGACCGCGCGCTGATTACCGGCGTGCGACGAGCACGCTGATGGGATAGAGACAGTAATAGTCGGGGTCGTCCAGGAGGAAGGTCGCCGACTCCGCCTCGCAGAGAGCGGAGCGTCGCGTCCAGTCATCGGGGTCCAGGCGATCGCGCAGGCGCGGGCCCCAGTTGCGCTCGAAGACGACGCGCTGGATGTAATCGCGCGCAGCGTGAGGCAGCGGTGCCCGGCGCTCCAGCAGGTACGTCCGGAAGCCCTCCACGGACAGTCCGGCCGCACGGAGCGACGCGAGGGTGCGCTGGCGGCGCTCCTCGAAGGAGAACTCACCGCCCTCGTGGCGGCTCCAGTCCATCTCGGCCTGGCGCAGGCGACGCTCGAGGGCGGGATGGCCGGGCAGAAAAACTCCATGCAGGAGCTGGGACTCCTTCACGACGATCCGGCCACCGGGGCGAACGACGCGCGCAAACTCGCCCAGCGCCCGGCCCGTCTCCTGGATGTGGTGTAAGACGTCGCCGCACCAGACCCAGTCGAACGTCGCGTCGGGCGCGTCGAGCTTGGTGGCGTCGCCCTCCCGGAACTCGAGACGCGAGGCGAGGGACCCGTGGCCGACCAGCGCGCGCGCCGCTTCCACGCGCTCTGTCGATGGCTCGATGCCCACCACGCGTCCTCGTGGCCCGATGGCCTCAGCGAGCCAGAGAGCGAAGAGCCCGACGCCGCAGCCGACGTCAAGGCCGCGCGAGCCCTCGGGCAAGTCGAGGTCGGCGATGAGGATGCGCGCCTCGGGCTCCTGGAAGAGGTTCATGCGCTCTAGCGACTTCGTGAAGGGTTCGGTCTCGGGCTGGGTCATCAGGGTTCCCCCGTCCTGGCCGCGGCCTCGGCGAGCAGCGTGTACTTGGCCAGCGTGCGCTCGGCGAGCGCGGTGGGCCAGTGGTGATCGTCCACGATTCTCAGGAACTCGTCGAGGACTCGGGCGAAGTGTGTCTCGTGGCCCCCGTCGAGCGGGGGCGGCACGGTCACCTCGTACGTTTCCGGGCCGGCGGGCACGACCTCGACGCCGGGGATCTCCGCCTGCCACGCCCTGACCGTGTCAAGCAGCACGCGCGCGACTCCGGCGGCATCGGTGCGGGGCTCGAGGAACACTCTGCGGCGATGGCCCGTGCGCGCGCTCTGCTCCAGGCGGATGTCGGCGCGAGTCCCGTGAGCCACGCTGTGGGAGGTGTCTCCCCCTCCCGGCAACGGCGACAGGTTCCAGCGCGTCGCGGCGCTCGCGGTGACGCGACCGATTCGGTACACGAGCTCGGCGTTGCATCGATAGCTCAACGCGTCGCCGTCGACAAAGGGCTCGAGCTCCCGCGGGAACCCCGCCTCTCCGGTGATCCGCCGGAACGCCTCCGCGGGCACTCGCGTCGACCACGCGCGGGCCGAGACAAGCGCCGGCGCCGAGGCGTCGCCGTCCACGAGCCACTGCGCCTGGTCCACGACGTGGGTGGGGATGTCGACCGGGCCGCTCCCCTGCACGCGCACGTCGAAGAACCACCAGGGACGTTTGAGGGGGGCGCCATCGACGAGCTTCTCCAGATGGTGCACGCTCTCGTGCTCGATCGCCGGCCCGTCGTCGCGGAAGGCGCCAAAGAGCGCGTGAGCACCGACGAGCCTCTTGACCAGTCCAGCCGCCAAGTCCTGACGTCCGGTCATGATCTCCGCGACCAGCGGCCAGCCGTCGAGGCTCGCCCGCACGTGCTCGAGGTCGGCCGCCTCCACGAGCCACGGCTTATCGGCGAGCACGTGGAAGCCTGATTCGCGCAGCCGTCGTATGGTGCGCGCCTTACCCCCGTTCTTGCCCGCGAGGACCACCACGTCTCCACGTCGCTCGGCGACGAGCCGCTCGAGGGGATCATCGGACGTCGTCACGATAGGACGCCACCGCGTGGGGTGCGGGGCGCGCCTGTTGAAGCGCTCAACGAGGGCGAGGAAGTCGCGCAGCTCGGCGCCCTCGCGCGCGTAGACGAACACCTCGTCGGCCGCGCGCGCCTGCGGCACGCGCAGGGTCAGGGCGGCGTGGAAATGGCCCGGGTCGAGAAAGAGCAGCGTGTGCATGGCGGCTGCGCCATCACACGTCGTCGAGCACCTTCTTCATCTTCAAGATGGCTTCGATATGGGCGCGCGGGGAGAGGCCCGAGCCCATCGTGTTCACTGAGAGGTGGGTGGCACCGAGGTCGCGCCACTCCCGGGCCCGTTTCGCCCACTCGGTCGGGCCGCCGATCCCATAGGGGAAGCGTCCCTCGATCCCCACGGCGGACAGCGGGCGGCCCGCCTCCTTCATATAGGCGCGCACGCGATCGAGCGTGTGGCTCGCCGCGTCGCCGGGCTGAAACTGCGGGAACCAGCCGTCGGAGATCTCGGCCACCCGCTTGAGCACGGGCTCAGCCATGCCGCCCATCCACACCGGGATGGGCCGCTGGACGGGCAGCGGGTTGATCCCGGCGCGGTCGAGATGATGGTACGAGCCCTTGAAGTTCACGATCGGCTCGGTCCACAGCTTCCGCATGACGGCGATCTGCTCGCTGACGCGGCGGCCGCGCGTGTGGAAGTCCTCGTTCAGGGCCTCGTACTCGACATGATTCCAGCCGATGCCCACGCCGAGTCGCAGGCGCCCGCCGGTGAGGACGTCCACCGCCGCGGCCTGCTTGGCCACCAGCGCAGTCTGGCGCTGGGGCAGGATGACGATGCCGGTGACCAGCTCGAGGCGCTGAGTGCAGGCGCCGAGGTAGCCGAACAGAACGAAGACCTCGTGGAAGGGGCTCTCGTCGGTGTAGGGCGGGCGGCGACCGAGCTTGTCGAAGCGCTCCAGCTTGCCGCCCAGCACGTGGTCGAAGACGAGCAGGTGATCGTAGCCGGCACTCTCGGCGGCCTGGGCGTAGTCGCGAATCACCGCCGGGTCCGAGCCGATCTCCGTCTGGGGAAACACCACGCCGAGTCTCATCTTGTATTCTTCCTCCTCGCAGAAGTTCCCGGGACCAGTCCGATCAACGAACGATCAGGCCCTGAGGCTCCGTCCCCGCCTTGATGCGGGTCGCCAGCGCCAGCTTCTCGATGTCGATCACGGCAACGTCGTTCGCACCGCGCACCGCAATGAACGCCGTCTTGCCGTCCTTGCTGAACCCGATGTTGGAGCCGCCCTGCCCGATCGTCAGACGCTTCACTTCCTTGAAGGTCCGCGCGTCGAAGATCTGGGCGAAGGTGTCCTGGCCATTCGTAACGACCGCGTAGCGCCGGTCGCGGGTCCACGCGTTCGTCACAGGCTGCTTTCCGGTCGGCTCCGTCGCAAGCACCGCCAGATCGGCGGCGTCGAGAACCACGTTCGTATTGGCGTCGGCCGTCTGCACCCAAACCTCCTTCCCATCAGGCGACACGCGCAGCATGTGCGGCTTGCTGCGAGCGGGGAAGGAGACAGTCTTGACGAGTTTTCGGCTCGCCATGTCGATCTTCGAGACCGTGTCCGCCTCGCGTTCCGGTGTGTAGCCGAACCGACCGTCCGGCGTCAGGTGGAGGTCTCAGGGAAATGCTCCGGTCCGGAGCGTCCCGTCCACGCTGCCGTGCTCGAGATCGAGGAACGCGATGAGGTTGTCCCCCGCTACGTTGATCGCGGCCTTCTTCTTATCGGGCAGCACGACCAGGCTGTGGCCGGGCCCCTTGCCGAGCCCGCCGATCGTCTTGGTGACGGCCACCTGCCTCGGGTCGATAGCGATGGCCTGGACTTGATCGTTAGGAAAGTCGTAGGTCCAGATCCGTGCCCCGTCCCAGTACGTCTGCTCGTTGGACAGCCAGCGCACCGAGGCGCCGAGCGGTCGGGTTTCACGCACCTGGCGGTTGGCGACGTCAATCAGCGTGACATCTTTAGAACCTACGTTGAAGACGTACACCGTTTCGCGGCCGTCTGCGCCACCGGCCGCAGTTGGAGACGAGGCCTGACTGGATGATCCGCAGGCGGAAGCGATGAGTCCGAGCGCTGCGCTGCTCGCACCTTTGAGGACCGTGCGACGGTCGAGACTCGAGGAGAGGAACCAATCCGAACCGCCGACAAGCACGCCGTTTGTCTCGCCACGCGAGGCGCAGTCTTCGGGCGCTCAGTGTGAGGGCGGCTGGGCCGAGGCCAGGGGATTCATTATCGCAGTGGTCAGCGCAGCCGCGGGCCCGGGTCCATGTTCAGGAAGGCCCGGCCGCCGATCGGGTACCACTCCGGCGCGATCGCGGCCGTCTGGCCGACGACGTGAAGGTCGCGCCAGCACTCGGCCAGACGACTCTCGCGACGGTAGGACGTGCTGCCACCGTGCCGGTACATCAGGTCCATCGCCTCGCGAGCGCTGTCGGCGGCGTAGACCGAGGCCAACCGACAGCGGGCCCGTTGCTCGAGCGTGGTCTCGTCGCCAGCCGCAACGGTGTTCCAGATCTCGGTGACCATCGCGGCGCGGTAGGCGCGACCGGCGTTGAGAATCGCGTCGGCTCGACCGACCGCGTCCTGAACTTGAGGGTTCTCGCAGAGCCGGCCGGTCCGGCCGCGCGGCGTCTTCCCGGCCGCCAGCTCGATCAGCGCATCGATGCCGGCCCGGGCGATTCCGGTGATGACGGCGCTGTGGTGGGGACCGAGCCACGCCTGGGCGGGCAACGCGTACGAGATTCCCGGCCAGCGACTCCACTGGTTGTCGAGCGGGACGCCCGCGTGCACCATCGTCCGCCGCTCCGGGAGGAAGACATCGTCGACCGTCCAGTCGAAGCTGCCGGTCGCTCGTAGCCCCGAGACGTCCCAGCTCCCTTCGACGATCTGTCCGAACGCGCGAAGACGCCGCGCCAGTAGGCCGAGGCACCGTCCGGGCTCCGACGCGGCTCTGCGCCGTCGAGAATCTGGAAGCTGGCCAGCATCCAGGAGCTTTCCTGGCAGCCGGTGCCGAAGGGCCAGCGACCGGTGACCCGGTAGCCCCCCTCGACGGGTATGGCCCGCCCCCCTCCCTGCACGGCGGTGCCGGCGACGGCGACGTCGGTCCCGTGCCCGTAGATCTCCTGGACGCCCTCGTCCGGCAACCCGAGCGTGACGAGCTGGGCGATGTTGTTGTTGCAGAGATTCCAGCCGACGGCGCCGGCGCCCTCGGCCAGCAGCTCCACGACGCGCAGATAGGTCAGCAGATCGGCCTGCAGGCCGCCAAGCTCACGCGGCCTCACGAGCCTGTAGAAGCCGGCGGCATGGAACTGCTCGACCAGCGCTTTCGGCAGCCGCTGCTCTCGCTCGATCTCGTCGCGATGGCTGCGGATGACCGGCCGCAGTGCAGCCGCGGTCTGCACGAGGGGCTCCGCATCGATGTCGGCCGGCAAGAGGCTCTCTTTCGGGATCTGCCGCATTGGGCCGCGATGTTCCGCTGGCGAACCGGAGGTGTCAAGCGGTACTGTCGCGTTTCACGGGCAAGGAGGCTTCGATGACAGACAAGATTCGTGTGGGCATCGTGGGAGCGACCGTCACCCAAGGGGGCAGCGGCTGGGGCGCCAACGCCCACGTCCCCGCCCTGAAGGCGCTGCCCGGCTATGAGCTGAAGGCGGTCTGTACCGCGCACGAGGACACCGCCAAGGCGTCGGCCGCGGCGTTTGGTGCCGAGCGGGGCTTCCACCGCTTCGGCGACATGGCGGCGCATCCGGACGTCGACCTCATCGTCGTCTGCGTGCGAGTCCCTGGTCACCGCGAGCTTGTGATGGCTGGCCTGCAGGCCGGAAAGCCGGTGCTCTGCGAATGGCCCCTCGGAAAGAATCTTGCCGAGGCGCAAGAGATGGCGGGGCTGGCCAGCCAGCGGTCGATCAAGACCATCGTCGGCCTGCAGGCGCGCAGCGCCCCGGCGATTCTGTACGCGCGTGACCTCGTCCGCGAGGGCCACATCGGCGACGTGCTCACCGCGAGCCTGACCTGCGTCGTGCAGGCGCAGCTCCAGCGGGGCCCCGGCCGCATCTGGCAGGGCGTCCGGGCGAACGGCGCCAACGTGC
>WNGQ01002000.1_pt1 | contig 20864 bp, 18 predicted proteins | sample 5407661 | NCBI WGS metagenome assembly WNGQ01 (sample SAMN13153382, study PRJNA577476) | soil metagenome | isolation source: 60 cm soil or saprolite under Garry oak tree replicate 2 | place: USA:California | collected 2016-06-15 | reverse complement strand
AGCCGCGCCTGCTAGGCGAAATGAATTGCACCCGTGAAGGGTGTGAAGACATCGAGCTTTCACCGGACGGCACGATGGCTGTATGGGCCGCGCGCGGGCAACTCTGGGCTGGGCCAGTGTCCGGCGCGACGCCTGCACATCAGTTGGCCTTCGTGCGGGGTGAAAATGATTCGCCGCAGTGGTCCCCCGACGGCACGGAGATTGCCTTCGTTTCTCATCGCGGCGATCACAGCTTCATCGCGGTGTACAATTTCGGCCGCGACTCCGTCCGCTACCTAGCCCCGTCGGTGGACCGCGATTCTATGCCGCGTTGGTCCGCGGACGGCAAGCAGATTGCGTTCGCCCGCATACACGGTCTTGAAGAGCGTCTGCCTCTGCTGCAGACGCGGCCCAATCCCTGGGCCATTTATGTTGCCGATGCGGCAACCGGTGAGGCGCGGGCCATTTGGCACAGCACCGAAGAACTCGTTGGTTCTCTTCCGAATCTTACAGAAAGCAAATCTTTCCATTTCGCAGGAAACCGAATTGTGTTCGCTTACGAGAAGGACGGCTGGAACCATTTGTATTCCATTCCCGCCGTGGGTGGCATGGCAACGCTTCTGACTCCGGGCGAATTCGAAGTGGAAGACGTCGCCGTATCGCGCGACGGCCGCTCGGTCATTTACTCCTCGAATCAGGACGACATTGACCGGCGTCATTTATGGCGCGTTCGCGTCGAGGGAGGAAAACCCGAAGCTCTTGGCAAAGGAGAAACGCTGGAATGGTCTCCTGCCGAACTCGCAGATGGCCGCACGGTTGTCTGTCTTGGCTCAAGCGCGACTTCTCCGTCCATGCCCTATCGCCTTACGGCATCCGGACGCGAGATGATTGCATCCTCCCAGCTTCCCGCGGATTTTCCCTCCGCCCAGCTCGTTGTTCCGAAGCAGGTCATTTTTCCAGCCGAAGACGGCCTAAAGATTCACGGGCAGCTTTTTGTGCCACGCGGACGCAGTTCGGCGGGCCCGGCACTTCTCTTCATGCACGGCGGCTCGCGGCGCCAGATGATGCTCGGCTTTCATTACATGCAGTACTACCACAATGCTTACGCCGAAAATCAGTACCTCGCTTCGCGGGGATTCGTGGTCCTCTCCGTCAACTACCGCACCGGCATCATGTATGGCCGCGCTTTCCGCGAGCGCGAGAAGGGCGGGCCGCGTGGCGCGGAGGAGTATCAGGACATCGTTGCCGCGGCAAAATATCTTCAAACGCTTCCTATCGTGGACACGAAGAAAATTGGCCTTTGGGGTGGTTCCTACGGCGGATTTCTGACGGCCATGGGACTTGCTCGCAATTCCGATATTTTTGCAGCTGGCGTGGATTTTCACGGCGTGCATGATTGGTCCGCGCGCGGCATTTTCCGCGGTGGCCCCGGGGGGCAGGAAGGCGGTGGACCACCCGACCGCGCCGAAGCCATGCGCATTGCATTCGAATCTTCGCCGAATGCCTCCATCAAGTCGTGGAAATCGCCGGTGCTGTTGATTCAAGGCGACGACGACCGTAATGTGGATTTCAGCCAGATGGTGGACCTCGTTCAGCGGCTCCGCGAACAAAAAGTCCCTTTTGAGCAGATCGTCTTCCCAGATGAGATCCACGATTTCCTTTTGTGGCGCTCCTGGGTGCGCGGCTACAAAGCGACGGCGGAATTTTTCGACCGGGTACTCGAGAAAGGTGAATCGATCGCGAGCGGGAATTAGTATACGTTTAGACTAGGGCCAGTCTAATTTGGACCAATTTCAATCAGAAGACTTTATTCGCAAGGTAGAGACTCAACTTGGTTAGGAAGAGGTCGGCTACGATTATCATCACAGACGAAATGACCACCGCTTGCGTTGTGGCGCGGCCGACGCCTTGCGTGCCGCCTCGCACCGTCAATCCTTTGTAGCAACCCACAGTCGCCAAAATGAAGGCAAACGCAAGCGACTTAATGAAGCCCTGCATCAGGTCCGGAAATTCCAAAATGTCCACGGCGCGCCGCCAAAATTCAACCGCGCTGAGCTGCAATGAAAAGACGGAGGCAACGCATCCGCCAAGCAAGCCGACAAACACCATCATCGCCGTGAGCAGGGGCACCATCAGCATGCTCGCCAGCACACGTGGCGTGATAAGTTTGCGGCTCGGGTCCGTGCCCATGGCCCGCATCGCGTCCACTTGCTCGGTCACTAGCATCGAGCCCAACTCGGACGCCATTCCCGAAGAGCAGCGTCCTGCAGTAAGCAGTCCAGTGATTGCCGGCCCGAGTTCTCTCACCAGCGCAAGCGAGACGACGTCTCCGGTCAGCGAAGTTTGCCCAAACCGCACAAACTGTGCGCCCGTCTGAAGCACCATGACGCCGCCGATGAAAAATCCCGACAGCAAGATGATTGGCAACGAGCCAACTCCTACATCATCCATTTGGTCGAGGGTGTCTTGAAAATAGTGCGGAGAAGTCGCAAGGTTGGTCAGCGCCCGGAAGGAAAGCAGCGAGTAATCCTGAACGGCGGCCACCGCTCGTTTCGACGCGCCCTCCAGCACTTCGACGATCGAAGGGGCCTCTTCCTGTTTCGCACGGTTGCCTGTTACCTGGAGCGGAGTGTCAGCCACAAGTACCTGTTCACACCCGTCTTCTGCGTCGAACTACTCGCCGAAACAGCATCTTCGCAAGCGTAACTGTGCGCCAACTTTGCGTCAAGTAAGCGAATTCGCTTAAGTTTCGTAATCTTCCCTTGCCCGGCACTTCGATTTGTCGAATCCGAGCTAAGAAGGGCCTCGCACCAGCGAATCACCGTTCAAGTTGGCCTATGCCCTTGTCAACTAAGCAACCTAAGAGACAACTTCCGTATTCGAATCGACGCCGTCCGTTAATCTATTTTTACGAAAAACTATGGGATATCCACCAGAGCGCCGGCGTCGCGCACGATTGAAGCTTCCCCAAGTGGTTCGTGTGCGACCCTCCGATGCGCATCTCCAATTCGATGAGATCCTTCCCACGCTGAACACGACGCGCGACAGCGTTTACTTTGCGTCGAAGAACTCCTCTTACGTCAAAGATATGCGCGTATTCATTACCTTCCCGTATTCCGATTCTCCTGGCTCCCTCAATCGCGAATCCCTGGGTAAAGTGGTTCGAATTGACGATTTAGGCCAAGGCCGCCGCGGCATTGCGATCGAAATCCTCATGCCCCTCTACGTCGGGGGAAAAGAAACCGTGCGCTGATTTCCAACATGCCAGCTCAATCTAGATCTAAGAAGCGCCAGAAAGCCGTTCTGGGGCTATAATTCCGCCGCCTATGCCTTTACCTCAAGGGACACGGCTTGGCCCCTATGAAGTTCTAGCACCACTGGGGGCAGGCGGAATGGGAGAGGTCTACCGGGCGCGCGATTCCCGCCTTGCACGCGACGTTGCCTTGAAAATTCTCCCGCGTGATTTTGCCACTGATTCCGATCGCCGAGCACGCTTCGAGCGCGAAGCGCGCGCTGCAGGACAGATTCATCATCCGAATATCCTGACCATCCTCGACATCGGCGCACATGACGGTCTGCCTTTCATCGTCACAGAGCTCTTGGAAGGTGAAACTCTCCGGGAGCGTCTGCGACCGGGGCCACTTCCTCAGCGTAAGGCAATGGAAATCACCTCCCAAATTGCAAAGGGGCTCGGTGCCGCTCACGAGAGGGGTATCGTCCATCGTGACATCAAACCGGAAAATACTTTCATAAGCAGCAACGGCCATGCGAAGATCCTCGACTTCGGCCTTTCAAGCGTTTCTACTCAGGAATCAGCGCCTTCGGATTCCACGATCACGCTGAAAACGGCTTCGGGCATCATTCTTGGCACAGCCGCCTACATGTCTCCCGAGCAGGCCAGAGGGCACGCTGTCGATTCCCGCTCCGATATCTTCAGCCTTGGCTCCGTCCTTTATGAAATGCTCTCTGGCCAGCGGCCTTTTAAGGGCAACAGCTACGCCGATTTGATTTCCGCCATTCTTCGCGAAGACCCGGCCCCGCTGCCATCAGAACTAAGAATCCTTCCAGCGCTTGACCGCATCGTGAGGCGCTGCCTGGAAAAATCTCCTGCGGAACGCTTCCAATCGGCCCGCGATCTTGCCTTTCAACTCGATTCGCTCGTTTCCAATATCGAATCGGGCAGCGGCGCCGTAGTACCCGACTTGCACCTTGGGCGTTGGAGTGCTTTTTCTCGAATTTTCTCATGGGTCGCAGTCCCCGCGATGATCTTAGCAACTGCCGTACTCGCCTGGTGGTTCCGCGGATGGCAACTTCGCACTGCCCGTCCGCCTGGGGTGGTGTTTGAGCGCCTGACTGACTTTTCGGGGATGGAGGAAAGCCCCGCGATTTCGCCGGACGGCAGATCGGTCGCGTTTGTAGGTGACTCAACGGGCTCGCGTCAAATCTGGATTCGCTTGCTGGCCGGGGGCGTTCCTTTCCAACTGACCCATGACGCCGTCGATCATTTCTCCCCGCGCTGGTCTCCTGATTCTGCTTCTCTCTTTTACTATACCCCACCCGCGGACGGCTCTCACGAAGCGGTTGTCTGGGAAATTTCCGCTCTCGGTGGAACTCCTCGCCGCCTGATCGCGAGTCTTAGTGAAGTTGATCCCAGCCATGATGGAAAGTCGCTGGCGTTTTTTCGTCTCGGAGCCGGTCAGATCGAGCTCGTTCGCGCGGATCGGGACGCCTCGCACCCTCAGCTTCTCGCGAAATTTCCGTCAAAGACAGCTTGCCTGCAACCGCGCTGGTCCCCCGACGATTCCTCCATCGCCTTTATGCTTGCCAATGATCGTTGGTCGGATGATCTTTTTTATGTTTCCGCTTCTGGCGGCGTGCCACGGCGCGTTACCTTCGATGCTGCCCTGTTCTCCGGATTCTCCTGGCTCCCCGGCGGTTCAGGGTTCGTCTTCAGCACATCCCGCGGTTCCACTCTCCTCTATCTCCCCACGCTGCACCTCTGGCAAGTTTCCCGCGATGGCAGCGAACCACGCCAGCTCACGTTTGGCGATGAGAGCGACGCCTCTCCGGATGTCGATTCTCACGGCCGCCTGGTTTCCAGCCACATTCGTATTAATTTTGACATCTGGAAATTTCCCGTTGCGTTTGCTCCAGCGGAAAATGTCCAACGTGCAGTTCGCATCTCTCACCAGACGGCTCAAGTGCAAACTCCCAGCCTAAGTCCCGATGGACGCCAACTCGTGTACCTCTCCGACACCGGCGGCCACGGAAATCTATGGGTTTTGGATCTAGCTTCCGGGCAGAGCCGTCAAATCACTTTTGAGAAAGACCCCACCCTGATTATGGGCGTGCCAGTCTGGTCCCCAGACGGCTCGCGCATCGCTTATGCGCGCCAGTTCTTTGGTCAAGGCAACAACACGGTCGCGTATTGGTCGGTCCGACCGGATGGTAGCGAGAACAATCAGTTTCTCCCCAAAGCTTCCTGGCTGACCTGGTCGCCCAACGGCCGCTGGGTCTACTATGTGGATATGGGTAGCGGCACTTGGGGGCGCTGGGGGCTCTGCGGGCCGGATCCTGAAAACCTCCACCGCGGATTCCACCACCGTGGAAGTGCGCAGCGAAGTTGCCAACGGTCCGGCCATTTCGGCAGATGGTTCAACGCTCTACTACGCCAAGCTCTTGGAACCGGTCAACGGTCTCTGGGACTACGAAATTCGCGCTGCGCACCCAGACTCAGCTCCGTCCCGGTTGCTTGCTCCCATATCGGGCCACCGCGTTCCGGCATGGCAGGGGCTCCACCCCGTCCTTTCTCCGGACGACAAGTGGCTGGCGCTCACGTTGAACGACACCTTTGGCACGAATCTTTGGCTTCTCTCCACGACCGACGGAAAAATGCATCCACTCACGAATTTCGGAGAGCGCCGTACGTTCATCGCTCGCCGTGTTGCCTGGTCTCCCGACAATAAATACATTTTTGCCGCTGTGGGTGAAGGCGATGCGGACATCGTGTTTTTTGATGGCCTGCTACACTAAACATTTCAAGATCACACGCACTCTGCAACACTCGGTCTCGCTGGACGCCAAGTGCGGCTGTCGCTACACTGTCTCTTCCTCCTGATTGAATTGCCGAAGGACACGCGAGGATAGAGGCGCGGATGCTGAAGTTCTACACGGCCGGTGAATCGCACGGACAAGCGCTTTTCGCCTACATCTCGGGTCTTCCTGCGCAACTGCCCATTGATCTTAAGTTCCTCAACTTAGAGCTGCACCGCCGCCAGTTGGGCTATGGACGCGGCGGCCGCCAGAAAATCGAAAAAGACCAGGCTGAGATTTTCGCCGGCGTTCGCCACGGCAAGACTATCGGCGCGCCCATCGCGCTGCGCATCGAGAATCGGGACTGGGCAAATTGGGAAAAGATTCTTCCCGTTGAGCCGGCTGAAGATGATCCAGGGGCGCGCAAACTGGTCGCGCCGCGCCCTGGCCACGCTGACCTGGCAGGCTCGCTGAAATTCAATTATCACGATGCGCGCTACATTTTGGAACGCGCTTCCGCTCGCGAAACTGCTGCGCGTGTTGCCGCCGGCGCTTTCGCCAAACTTTTCTTGAAGGAATTCGGAACGGAAATCGCGAGTCACACGATTCAGGTGGGCCACATCCGGTTGGAGCGCCCTGTTCCCTGGAAGAAAATTCGCGCCGTCAGCGCCGACCTGGATTCGCCGCTGCGCTGCGCCGACGCCGCCCTTCAGGAAAAAATGAAAGAAGAAGTCGATGCGGCACTGAAAGCGAACGACACCGTGGGCGGAATTTTCGAAATTGTTGCTCACAACGTTCCGCCCGGCCTGGGCAGTCACGCACAGTGGGACGAAAAACTCGATGGCCGCCTGGCTCAGGCGCTGATGAGCGTGCAAGCCGTGAAAGCGGTCGAACTCGGCGACGGCGTATCCATCGCCGCCTCCCATGGCAGCGACGTGCAAGACGAAATCTCTTACGACAAAGCGGCACACCGTTTTCGCCGATTCACCAATCGCGCCGGCGGCCTTGAAGGCGGCATCACCAATGGCGAAGACATCGTGATTCGCGGCTACCTGAAGCCCATCTCCACTTTGCGGAAGCCGCTGCACACCACGAACATGGTCACCAAGGAGCCCGTGCAGGCGGCGTATGAACGCTCCGATTGGTGCGTAGTTCCCGCTGGCGCGGTCGCAGGCGAAGCCATGGTTGCTCTTGTGCTAGCCGATACTTTTCTGCAAAAATTTGGGGGAGACTCCCTCGCCGAAACGCGGCGAAACTTCGACAATTATGTCCGACAAATCGACGAGTTCTAAAGCGCCTGCGGCTACCGCTACTGAGACGCCACAAGTGTCCTCGCCGCCGCGCAAAATTTATCCCATCGTCAAGTACGGCGACCCCGTTCTGGAAAAGCCGGGCGCGCCCGTAAAAAAGTTTGATGCCGAACTCGAAGAACTTGCCGAAGACATGTTCGCTTCCATGTACGCGGCGCAAGGCGTGGGGCTTGCTGCTCCACAAATTGGAAAAAGCATGCGCTTCGCGGTGGTCGACGTGACCGGCGGTAAGAATCAGGAGGGAAAAATTGTTCTGGCGAACCCCGAGGTGACTCACGCCGAAGGCGAAGTTCGCGAAGAAGAGGGCTGCCTTTCCATTCCCGGCTTTCGCGGTTACGTCGTGCGACCGCAGTTTGTCACCGTCAAAGCGCAAAACATCAAGGGCGAGCCGTTCGAAATCCGCGGAGAAAACCTTCTGGCGCGCGCCTTCTGCCACGAAATCGACCACCTCAACGGCATCCTATTCTTGCAGCATCTTGGAATGCTGAAGCGCGACATGATCAAACGCAAAATCAAAAAACTGCGCAAACAGGGCGAGTGGTAATCTGGAGCACGCGACTGTGCTCTCATGCGCTTAATCTTCTGTGGCACCCCTCAATTCGCCGTTCCCACGCTGAAGCACCTCCTCGCCAAGTCAGATTTTGAGGTCATCGCCGTCATTACCCAGCCCGACCGTCCGCGCGGCCGCGGCCGGCAACTTTCCGTCTCCCCCGTGAAGGAAGTCACGATCGCCGCGAATCTTCCCGTGCATCAACCGGAGAATATTCGAGCCCAGGAAGTACAGCAACTCCTCGAGAAGCTCGCTCCCGACGTCATCGTCATCATCGCGTATGGACAAATTATCCCTGCGCGCCTTCTCTCGATTCCCAAGCACGGGTGGATCAACCTCCACGCTTCCCTGCTCCCGAAATATCGCGGCGCTGCCCCCATCAATTGGGTTATTACCAACGGAGAGACACGCACCGGCCTGACTACCATGCGCATTGACGCGGGCATGGACACCGGTGACATTCTTCTTCAGCGCGAAATGGAAATCCGTCCCACTGAAACCGCTCCCGAACTGGCCGCCCGAATGTCCAAAGCCGGCGCGCCTCTTATGGAAGAGACTCTGCTTGGGCTCGCTGCGGGCACCATCATTCCTCGAGCGCAGAATCATGCCGAAGCCACCATCGCGCCTATTCTAAAAAAAGAGGACGGCCGCATCGACTGGAACCGCTCTGCGCAGGAAATCTACAACCGCATGCGCGGTTTCGCACCTTGGCCCGGGGCTTACTCGACCTTTCGCGGTCAAACCTGCCTCCTCGGGGCCGAAACCGCCGTTGATCCAAATTCCCTTCCCGCCGGATTGTTGGATGGCCCGTCATTCGCCGCGGCTCGCTCCGCGCCCGGCACTCTGATTGGCACAAAGAACGACTGGTTCATCTCCTGCGGTAACGCAACTCTTTTGCGCCTGCAATCCGTCAAAATGGAAGGCCGCAAGCAAATCAGCGCCCCCGAGTTTGCCAACGGCGCCCGCCTCAAGCCTGGCGAACGCTTCGGTGACACTGATTTGCGCACGTCAAAACACTAAGGCATACTCGAATTCTGCATCGTTTTTGATGACTGACACGGATTGCTTGGCAGTCGGATTGACCGTGGTAAGGGAGTCCATTTTTCATGCACATCTCTGAATCCCTGAAGCATCGCGGTTCAGCACACGCCCGCGAGCCTAAACTCTTGCGCGCCGCCGCTGCCTGCTTCCTCGCGGTGCAACTCGCATTCCTGCCTATTGCCACTGCTTCCGGCGACAGACCTGTCTCTACTCCAGCCCCGGTATCGACCAACGATCCAGTCTTAAAAGCTATGCAAACCGAGTTAGCCCGCGCCACCGCCGAGCTTGGCAAAACCGAGCAGCCCCCCTACTACCTCAGCTATACCGTCTATGATCAGGACTTCGTAGTGCTTGCCGGCGCCTATGGCAGCTTGCTTGGCAGCAACAACGTGCACCGCCGCTTTGCCGACGTCACCCTGCGCGTCGGCTCTCCTGATCTCGATAACACTCACGGACAAAGCCGCCCGAGCGGGGTCACTTCCGGCACTCTTCCCATCGGCGACGACCAGGACGCCATCGCCCGCGTTTTGTGGGAGCTCACCGACCGCGAATACAAGCGCGCCGTTCCGGCGCTAATGAACGTTCGCACCAACACGGCCGTCCGCGCGGAAGAAGAGGATAAGTCTCCGGATTTTTCCAAGGAAAGACCGGAAACCCACATCGGCGAAGCCTCCGCTGCGCCGTTTGATCGCTCGGCTTGGGAAGGCGAAATCAAGCGCCTCTCCGCCGCCTTCCGCAAATATCCCAACGTCTATTTCGCCAGCGTCGTCCTTCAAGCCGCGAATTCCAATTCGCGCATGGTTTCAAACGAAGGCACTACGCTCGTTTCGCCCAGTTCCTCCACGCGGCTTATCATGGAAGCGCAAACCCGCGCCGACGATGGCATGGATCTCCTTCGCGTCGAAACGTTTCAAGCCCCTAACGCCAAGGGTCTTCCCGCCGAAAGCGAACTCACTGCGAAAATCGAAACCATGGCCGCCGACTTGAGCGCTCTCCGCAAGGCTCCTGTCGCCGAACCTTACGACGGCCCCGCGCTTCTCAGCGGCCGCGCCGCCGCCGTGTTTTTCCACGAAGTGCTCGGCCATCGCTTGGAAGGCCACCGCCAGCGCGACGAAGAAGAAGGCCAGACTTTCACCAAAAAAATCGGCCAGGAAGTCCTGCCAAAATTTCTCAGCGTTGTGGACGACCCCACCATTCACGAAATTGCGGGCGTGAAACTAGCCGGCGCATACGACTACGACAATGAAGGCTCCCCCGCCCAGCATGTAGATGTCATCAAAAACGGCATCCTCAAAAATTTCTTAATGTCGCGCATGCCCATCAAGAACTTCAGTGTTTCGAATGGCCACGGCCGCAATCAACCGGGCCTCATGCCCACCGGCCGCCAAGGAAATTTAATTGTCACCTCCACGCAAGCTGTGCCCGACGGGCAGATGCGGCAGAAACTCATCGACGAAGTAAAAAAGCAGGGCAAGCCTTACGGCTTGTATTTTGATGACATCCAGGGCGGCTTCACCATCACCACGCGCCAGTTGCCGCAGGCGTTTCAGGTGCTTCCCGTGATGGTGTACAAAATTTATGCCGACGGCAGGCCCGATGAATTGGTGCGCGGCGTGGACATTGTTGGCACGCCGCTCGCAGCGCTAACGCGCATTCTCACCACCGGCGACCAGCCACATGTGTTTAATGGCGTCTGCGGCGCGGAAAGTGGCCAAGTGCCGGTCGCCGCCGTTGCTCCTTCAATGCTTTTCTCCGAAATGGAAGTGCAAAAGCGCGCCCATCAGCACGAACGCCCACCTTTGTTGCCTCCCCCCGGCTTCGGGGACAGCGCGGCCTCTTCGAAAACCGCCTCGCAAACCAAAGCCGAGGTGAAGCCATGAGCGCTCTTGCACTTCACCGCAAATCCGTATTCATGCTTGCCCTGGCGATCTCGCTGAGCGCTCCATCGCCTCGCGCCGCCTCCAGCGATTCGAAGCCTGCGCCGGATCCCGCCATGGCCGCCGCTCACGCCGCCGCCAAAGGCGATGGCTTGCTCGAAGCTCTGCTCACGGAACTGGACCGTTCGAAAGCGCAACTTAAGATGGATCAAGTCCAGCCGCCCTACTTCATCGAGTACCGCGTCAACGACGTTGACGACTTCTCCGCCGAAGCCGCTTTCGGCGCGCTCCGCGAAAGCCAGCACGGGCACTATCGCGTCCTCCGCGTGGTTGTGCGCATCGGCGATTACAAACAAGACAGCTTCTACACGCGCGGCGAAGGCGAATCCACCATTCTTCCGCTCGACAATGATCCCATCGCGCTTCGCCATCAAATCTGGCTCGCCACCGACGATGCTTACAAATCCGCCGGCGAGGCGCTCGCCGAAAAACAAGCCGAACTCAAGCGCTTTAGCGCCGACACTAGTCCTATCGACGATTTCGCGAAGTCCGCTCCACTGATCGCCGTTGACCCCACTGTTTCGCTCAAGCTCGATGAAGCTTCCTGGAAGAGAACGCTTGAGGACGTTACCAATCTTTATCGCCAGTATCCCGACGTGCAATCGGTGAGTGCGTCCGCGCGCTTCTCTGCCGTCAACGAATACCTGGTTAATACCGAAGGCACGGTCACGCGCTGCGGCAAAACGACTTACTCCGTGCAGTTGAACGGCGCCGCGCAAGCCGCCGACGGGATGCGCCTCGGCCGCAGCCCCGCCTACGTCGTCGCGCGCATGGAAGAATTGCCGTCGCATGATGCGCTGATGGCCAATTCGAAAAACATGCTCGACACCATCGTCGCTCTTCGCCAGGCGCCCATCGTCGAAGAAGAGTATCGCGGTCCCGTTCTCTTTTCTGCCGATGCCGCCGACGATATCGTCGCCTCCCTGATCGGCCAAAACGTTGTTGGCCGCAAGCCGGCGCTCGGCCGTCCGAACCGCACCACCGGGGCCTTTGCCACCAGCTACAAAGCGCGCGTGCTTCCGAATTTTCTTTCCGTGATTGACGATCCCACGTTGAAAGACTTTCAGGGCAAGAGCCTCATTGGCAGCTATATGTTCGACAGCGAAGGTGTAAAAGCCCAGCCTGTCAACACCATCGAAAACGGTACGCTTACCAATTACCTCATGGGTCGCCAGCCGCTGCGCGACTTCCCTGCTTCGAACGGTCATGGCCGCGCTGGCGCGGGGATGGCGGCCGGACCGAATCTCGGTGTGCTGCTGCTCAAAAGTTCCGAGGCGCAATCACCCGAGGATTTGAAAAAGAAAGTCACCGATATGGTGAAGGACCAGGGCAAACCGTACGGTTATCGCGTCGAAACGCTTGGGCAGCCGGGAAACACGCCGCGCCTTCTCTATCGCGTTTACGCGAACGATGGCCATGAAGAACTGGTCAGGGGCGCCGTCTTCAATGAACTGGACACGCGCGCGCTGCGCACTGCCGTAATCGCGGCTGGCAATGATCCGTTGGTTAGCAATCGCCCGGGCGGAGTACCCACCACGGTCATCAGCCCGTCGCTTCTGTTCGACGAACTGGAAGTAAAACGCGCCGACACTAGCAAGGACAAACTGCCCGAATACCCTGCTCCCCCGCTAGCGAAGAAGTAGTGGTCAGTTTTTCAGTTGTCGGTCATCACTTCTCAGTTTAGTGAAAAGCAGATCCGTAGCTGCGTTCGGGTTGACAATACCCATCGCTCTTTAGCGTTGCTGAGAACTGAATACTAATGACTGAGAACTGAAAACGAATTACTCTTATTGTTTCCATTTTCTAATTTCTATTTTCTAGTTTCTGTCTTGACCATGACTCTGAAAGAACGGCTGGAATGGCTCATGCGTATGACGCTGCTGGTCTTCATCCTGGCGTCCTCCGCGTTCCTCAGCGCGATCACCGCCATGCGCATCGCCATTCACGGCCGCGAAGTCACCATGCCCAACCTCGTGGGCAAAAACGTCTCCGAAGCGAGCAAGATGCTGCAATCTCGCGGCTTGGTATTGCGCGTCGCCGACCGCATCTACAGCGACCAGCCCATTAGCGTTGTCCTTCGCCAGGCGCCTACCGCCGGTTTGCTCATGAAAGTTTCGCAGCAAGCCCATGTCGTTCTATCCCTCGGCCAGCGCCAGTTGCAAATCCCTATGCTGGAAGGCAATTCCCTTCGCGCCTCGCGTGTCGAATTGCTCCGCCAGGGCCTGCAAGTCGGTGAAGTCTCCGCCGTAACCATACCCGACCAGCCCGCCGATGCGATCGTGCTCCAGAATCCCAAGCCCGGTGCTGGCGCGGCGACGCCGCGCGTGGACGTCCTCATCTCGCAAGGCCCGAAAGAAGCCTCTTACGTGATGCCGCATCTCGTGGGATTGAACGAAGTTGACGCGCAGCGCCGCCTGGATCAGGCTCAAATGCGCCGCAAAGTGAATTACGTTGGCGCGCCGCAGTGGCCCCACGGCTCCGTGATTGACCAGACCCCCATGGCCGGCGCGAAAGTTTCTGCTTCGGCCACAGTCGAACTCACCGTCGCCAATTAATTGCTGCCATTAAAAAAGCGAATACGTTCCTCTACGCTTTCAATGGCTTCACAGCGCGCGCTCTCTTAGTTCCGCGACCCACTTTTCCAAAACTAATTGCTGATTAGGCTCAATCTTGGTGAACACAACTCCCATTCTGGTTCCGTGCCCGGCATGAGCCACCTTGCCCATAGCCGCAAAGTTCGCGCTGGCATGCTGGATCCTGATTAGGATCCGCCTGCCGGCCGGCAGCGGCTTCGGCGTCGTCACGCCGCATCCAAACAGGCTTAAGTCGCAAGTTTGTTCAACAACCTGCGTCTCCGATTCCACATCGGTCATTTCAATGCTGGCCACAAAGGGGTAGCGGCGTGCGCGTGGACGCTCAGATTGCAAAAGAATTATCCTCTCGTTGACCTGTCTGGTTGCCGCGGGGTTGCCGTGGATTCTATACCAGGACAGTTAAACCTTCGAGGAGGTGCGGCATGCGGTACTAGCTCAGTTCGTTAGATGTGCCTTCTGTGTTGGTGGCGAACTTCTATCCGCCTCCCTAAAGAAACCTCATCCTCTGCGGCGGCCACCCACGAATGGGGGACGACTGTCCGATGCATACCCGGTCCCTAGGTGCCACCGGCACCGCCATTCCCAACCCGCTAGCCCTTTCTCATTTGCAACGAAAACACGCGAAAGAGCACAACTACAAGGGAACCTATGACAATGAACGACCACTTCGCATACCTCGTTGGGGCGTTTCTTTTCGACGCGGCCTGGCTGGCTTGCTACCTCATCGGAAAACGGTATCGTCCGCAGATCATTTGGGGGACGGCAGTTACCGCACCTTTGGCCCTGACCAGTTTCCTGTTCGTCCCACAATATTGGACGCCGCCGTCGCTGTTTGATCTCGACACGCGATTCCGCGTCGGAAATCGAGGACTTCCTTTGGGCCGGAGCCGTCGGCGGAATCGCTTCCGTGATGGGTGAAATCTTCCTCAAAGAGAAGCTCGCGGCGCGCCGAAAAGAACACCGCAAGAAACACTACGCTCCCTTCATCGTGATGCTTGTCGTGTTTCTGATTCTCCACTTTTTCTACCCGACCAAAAACATTTACAGCACCGCGATAGCCTTCGTGGTCTGCGCGATCGTGGTCGCCTTTCTTCGCAGCGACTTGATCCCCACCATGTTTGTCGGCGCTCTGGTCATTACAGTTTTGTATTTCCTGCTCTTCGTCTATTTCCTCGTGCTGTATCCCGGCTTCATTGACCGTTGCTACAATCTTCCGAACATCTCCGGGATCCGCCTGCTTGGCGTCCCCATCGAAGAATTGATGTTTGCTACGTCAGGCGGCGCGGTCTGGAGCGTCGCCTACGAATATTTTCAGGGCTATCGTTTTGCGCCCGGCCGGCGTTTCCGCCTCGTCGAGGTCTAAATGGTCTTTTCGGAGCCAGTTGCAGGGCGCGCTGGGCAAGCCGGGCATCAAGATGTCCGTGGAGACGCCGCACACTTGGGTGAATCCGTGGCCCAGATTGGCGAGGCGCTCAAGGCCAACATGCAGCGGCACAGGCTTCTGAGACTGGAGCCATCGAAATAGAGCGACCGGAGCGGCACGATTGATCTACAAGCAGTCTCTGTATGAGAGAAAAGGGGCATCGAGTACTCAAGTACTATTGACGCGCGGGGCTAACTGACGGATAAATGGCGGTGAAAGCGGCCCCGCCTTCATTTTCCCTAAAAAATACCGTTTTGCAGGATCACGTTCGTGGACGCTCCCCTTCTGCGCCGCGCGGAAAACCGCATCTCTTTCAAGATGTTCGTGAAGCTGTCGGATCCCACGACAGGCGCGTTCGAAATTACGTCCACCATTAACGTGAGTTGCCACGGCGCCCGCGTAGTGACCAAGAACCTTTGGGAAGCGAACCACGATTTGTTTCTTCAACCGATCCGAGGCAGCCTCCCCTCACGCGGCCGCGTGGCGCACTGCGAAACGCGTCAGGATGGCTCCTACGAAATCGGGCTCGAGCTGTATCCTCCCACCGAGGATTGGACCAGGTCAGGCAAACTTCTAAGCAAGCCGTAGCAAAACTGAACCCGCTCTATACCTACTGTTTCGAAAACTTCACTTGCACTGAAAAAGTTTCGGCGGGTACCTTTCACAAGTCGTGTAAAATGCGGGCATTGTTAGGCCCCGCAACGAAACCACAAACACAAAGGAATCGGAGGAACGATGGCGACCGCCGTGTTTGAACCCCGGGAATCGCGCCTGGAGAAATACTTCTTCCCGGGAATGGCACTGCTTATGCTGGCGACAGTGTTTTTTGGTTTTGCGCGCTCCTATTTTCTTGCGGGAGTGTTCAAGGCGCCTCTACCTAACTGGCTGATCCACTTGCACGGTGCAGCATTTTCGTCGTGGATTTTGTTGTTGATTGCTCAAACGTCGCTCGTGGCAGCGAACCGCGTGGACGTACACCGAAACCTCGGACAGGTCGGCTTCGGATTGGCTTGCCTTATGGTCATTCTCGGCGTACTGGCGTCTACTGACTCGCTGCGAAGAGCCTTGAGCGTCAAGGGACCGGCTGCTGATTTAGACCCAAAAACGTTCTATATCATTCCGATTACCGACATGGTGATTTTTGCAACGCTGATACTCTTCGCATTCCGGGCAAGATCCAATCCCCCCGCCCACAAGCGGCTAATTCTGGTAGCCACCACTGCCCTGACGATTGCGGCGGTCGCCCGCTGGCCGGTAGGATTTATCCAGCACAATCCGATTTGGGTGGCAGTATTGTGCACGTACGGATTTCTCCTGTTGTTGGTTGTGTACGATTTGTGGGTCATGCGAAAGGTACATAGTGCGACCATTTGGGCCAGGGCATTCCTAATTGTTGTGCAGCAAGTGAGGGTTCCCCTGGGGCAGACTGCCGCGTGGCACGCTTTTGCCACCTGGGCGGGAGACCTAGCAAGAGCCATACATGGATAAAGCCGCCGCAGGCCAACCAACTGAAAAACCGTACTTTGGTGCAGGTTTCTGAAAAGAAAGGCCTGTACCTTTTGGGGATTGCCTCACTTTGCAGCAGCGGCCTACAGTGGTGGTCATGTTTGGCAGGCCTGGCAGGACAGCGGCATCCGAGTTCGGAGATCGGGTAAGCCTGGCGTCCAAGTCCTCCCCTCTGGAAGGACCGGCGAGCTACTATGGGTCGCCCCAAATCGACTTAAAGAAGCTGGGCCGGCGCGAATGGTGGCTGTGGTTTTCCGCCCTAACCGTGACGCTTCTTTCCGTGGCGGTACTGGCGCTCAGCGCGTTCTCCCGGTTGTTCCGGCACAAAGAACACTTTTATGAGATCACGCCCGAGCAGGCGCGTTGGGGAATTTTGTGTCTGCTCCTCCTTTTCAACGGCTGGATGCTGTACCGCCAAAGAGTGTTCCGGAAGATGCGCAAGAAAGCGGAATCGCCGAGCGACGGGGCTGAAGAAAATGGAGCGGCCGTCGAGGATACTTCACTGGCGGACCCGGTCACAGGCCTTTACACGCGCACCTCGGCGCTGCTGCACCTCGGAAAAGAAATTGCTCGCGCGAAGCGCCAAAATACCGCTTTGAGCCTGGCCACGATTCACCTGGAAGATTTGGGAGACTTGACCCAGCAGTACGGGAAGACCGCGGTCGATCAGGCATTGAAAGAGTTTGCGAGGCGGCTGAAGGAAGTGAGCCGCGGCTCGGACTATGCGGTGCGGCTGGCCAATGACGACTTCGTGTTGGTCCTGCCCAAGTGCAACGTCGGCGAAGTGACGCAGGTGTTGAATCGCATGGGCTCGATGGACCTGGAATGCGCCGGGAAGAGAATTTCGCTGGCGTACACCACGGGCTGGGTGGACTACCAGCCGGGAGATATGCCCTCCGACCTTCTGAAACGCGCGTCGCAGCTTTTGCACCTATACGGCGACGCCGCAAAAGATTCGTACGCCGCGACCGGCACCTCCAACTAGTAGCAGGACCTCCCTGAGAGCCTCAACCGTTATTTCTGACTGAAAGCGTAAGAACCATCACTACGCGTCGTGACATGCGGCGGGACGTGGCCATTCTCGAAGAAATCGTAGCCTTCCTTGAGGTTGCTCCAGAAAGAAACGAGTTCCAACTGATTCCGATGCGCGGCTGCCAGAGACCTGAGGCCGGCGTCTGTGAGGCGTGCGGGGAAAATCTGGATGGGCAAATGCGCCTGTCCCTGACTGTGGACTAGAACTGCAAGCCAATAGACTTCCTTGATGCCATCGTCGGTGATGGGGATGCAACCGATAGAGGCACAGTTTCCGTGAAGAAAAATGTCGCCGCCCAAGTTTTGCCGATAGCCAAGAATGCGGTCCGAGGCGTTTGGATAGTTGATGTGCAGGCTCGGAAGAAATTGCTTTGAGGATTGAACCAGTCGAGTTCGTAAAAACCTTCGGGGACTTGCTGGTCACCAAATCTCCGCTTCGGACCGAGGACACCAGACGAAGTGCAAATGCGGTATTCGTGAACAAGAACGTAGGGCTGGTCTGAGGCGGCGGTGGCCCGGAGTTCAAGGGAGGCTTCCCTCTTGAAGGCTCGAAGGAAGATGGCGTGCGGGGGATAGGGGAGGCCTTTTGCCTGAAACTTTTCGCGGAGGAGCGCGTCTTTTTCTGCCGATGCCGTTCGCACTCGTGGGAACTTCCATTGGAGGTCACGAAAGGTCTTGGGTTGCTCGGGCGAGGAAGGGTGAGCGGACAAAAGAAGGAGCAGGAGGGCGAGACAAGACTTCATTGGCGGCCTTGACGCGCGATGATAGCACGGATGCAACCTAGTCAGAAGGAAGCTGCTTGTGGAGGGTGGTGCAAAGGGTGAGGGCGGTGTTGGGGTCGACGGCGTTGTCGCCTTCGTCGATGAGGCGGATGATGCCCTGCTTGTCGATAACGATGTTGGCGCGGAGAGCCCACTGATAGTCTTCGTTTTCGACGCTGTAGGTTTTCAGGATGCCGTAAGTCTTAAGCATTTTGTGATTCATGTCGCTCAACAGAGGAAAGTGGAGGCCGTTCTGCTCGGCAAAGGCGGCATTCGCCGCAGGACTGTCGAGGCTCACGCCGAAGACTTCGGTGTCAGCGGTAGGGATGCGACCGGAATCAATGCCGGCCTGAACGGCGCGCATTTGCTTCGTGCAGCCTTCGGAAAACGCGAGGACGTAGACAGCAAGGAAGACGTTCTTCTGGCCGCGATAGTCACTCAGCTTGACGGTTTTCCACTCATTGGTAAGGAGGGTGAAGTCGGGAGCCATGTCGCCGACCTTGAGAGACATGCGGGCGACGTCGCGGGCCCTATGCACCTGATGGGCAAGCGGAGGAGCCGCAGCGGCGGCGATTAGTAGCAAACCTACGATAATGGCGCGTTTCATCATAAGGATTGTCCCATTGACCCTCAGAGCTTAAACGCAATACACCTTGGCGTTGTTTCCAAAGACCAGCTAAAAGCTAGAAATATTCCCCGCCAGAGCCAGAGAAGGATCCGTAGGCAGGTATTTGCTCTCGCCAAAAGAGGCGTAAGGTGAGGGGAAGCACCTCTGAAACGCGCTGCGCGGGGAATGGGTCTATAATGTGCGGCCTTTGGACGGAGAAGTGTGTCGAAGTGGAGGGATTCTGACGATGAGAACGGCAAATCCAAAGCAGATTACGGGGTGGGGCTTCTACGCGGGGGTGGTGGCGGCGAGTTTGCTCGTGGTGCGGGCTTGGGCTGGCCCGGGCGGCGCCGCGACGGGAGCCAGGGTGGAAGGCGCCTCGGCCGACGCGGCGGCGCGCGTTCTACCCAACTATGCGCTCGAGGAGCGGTTTCTCCCCGATGCTGTCAACAAACTGGTGTTTGATCTGGCCGTGACGCCGCACTGGTTCAGCGAGTCGGACCGCTTCTGGTATAGCTACCAGACGAACGAAGGGATGCGGTATTACTTCGTGGACCCGTTGAAGAGGGCGAAGAATCCGCTGTGGGACAACGCCAAAATCGCCACGGAACTCTCGAGACTGACGAATTTTCCTTATGACGCGCAGCATCTTCCCATCAAACGACTGAAACTGGTGGATAAAGACGCGAAGATGCGATTTGAGGTGGAGATTCGGAAGGACGCCGTGGTGCCGAATGAACCGAAAAAAGAAAAGAGCCAGGAGGACATCGAGGAGCAAGGCAAAGAAGGAGAGATGAAGCAAGGGGAGCAGCAAGGCCAGGCGGCAGCGGGAGCCGCAGGAGGAGAAAAACCGGAAGAAACGCGGACGATTTATTTTGAATACGACATCGCAACGGGAAAGCTCACGCGGCTGGACAATTTCGAAGCGCCGAAGAGAAAACCAATGTGGGCTTCAGTTTCGCCGGATGAAAAGACGGTGGTGTTTGCGCGGGGATATAACCTCTATTTGATGGACGCGGAAAATTATGCAAAGGCATTGAAAAAGCCGGGCGATACGAGCGTGGTGGAAACGCAATTGACGACCGACGGAGTAGAGAAATACAGCTACGCGCGAGTGCTGCTGCCGGAACAAGAAGAACAACTAAAGAAACAAAACAAGGGCGATGCAAACAAGGCGGGACAACGGACTCCGGCGGTGACGATTCACTGGTCAAAGGACTCGAAGAAGTTTGCACTGGAACGGAATGACAACCGCAAGGTGGGCGACTATTGGGTGATTCATTCGCTGACGAATCCGCGGCCGATGCTGGAGGCACGCAGCTATCCCTTGCCGGGCGAGACGAACGTGCCTATCGGAGAGATCAACATCTTTGACGTGGCTGGCAAGCAGCGCGTGGTGGTGCAGCCGAAGAGTTTCGTGGATGAAACGTTGAGTATTGAAGACGCCGCGCAGACCGAGCGCGAACGGGAAGAACAGCGGGAGGAACAAGAGGAGAACCGGCTGAATCCGGCGCCGCTCAATCGTCAGAACCCAAAGTGGGTGGCGGACACTTCGGACAAGCTGTATTTCACGAGCCGGAGCCGGGATTTCCGGCAGGTGGAAGTGGACGTGGCGGATAGCATAACGGGCAAGGTGCAAAAGTTAATTGAAGAGCGCTCGAACGTGTGGATGACGCAAAAGCCTCTGCGGCTGGTGGAAAACGGTAAAGAACTGCTGTGGTGGTCGGAACGGGATGGCTGGGGCCACTTTTATTTGTATGACGGGCAGGGAAAACTGAAGAACCAAATCACTTCGGGCGAGTACGTGACGGATCAAATTGCTTCGGTGGATGAGAAGATGCGGACGCTGTACTTCACGGCCAACGGGCACGAATCGGGGGAAGATCCCTACTACACGCATCTGTACCGCGTCGGCTTGGACGGAAGCGGATTGAAAATGCTGACGCCGGAGAACTTTACGCACTCGGTGAGCTGGCCGGACTCGGGCAAGTATTTCGTGGACACGTTTTCGCGGGTGGATACGGCGCCGAGGTCCATGGTGCTGGACGGGCAAGGAACGACACTCAATGAACTGGAGACGACGGACGTTTC
>WNGQ01007700.1_pt1 | contig 20875 bp, 19 predicted proteins | sample 5407661 | NCBI WGS metagenome assembly WNGQ01 (sample SAMN13153382, study PRJNA577476) | soil metagenome | isolation source: 60 cm soil or saprolite under Garry oak tree replicate 2 | place: USA:California | collected 2016-06-15 | reverse complement strand
GTTTCGCCAGCGACGGGCTCAACTTTTTGACTTTCTTTTCTGAAGTCGCCATCGCGATCACGCTGCGCAGAGCGTCGGCTTCCTCAGGCAAGCTGTGGCGGTAGCTCTTTTCGTTGGGAAACGTTTGCGCGAATTTTCCTTTGTGCCAGGCGCTCCGCGTGGCGCCATAGGAAATCCAGGCAAACGATCCGTCATCTTTTCCACCTTTTCCACCCAGCAGCGCACCGGCGTCGAGATCGATTTTCGCATCGCCTTTATCGTCAAAGGTGACCTTGCTCGGAATATTGCGACCACTGAATCAAACCGGCGCGCGCAAAGCGGCTATATGGTTCGACGATGAATGCTTCGACATAACGGTCGCGAGCAGCGTCGGTCTTTCCCTGTTTCATCAGCGGAGTGGCGGAATAGCGATAAGCGGTTTCTTTCAAAGGATTGATAGTGATCGCTTTTTGATACCAGATTTCTGCCTGGTTGTAGTCGCCTTTCTGCATGGCAACGTCTCCACAGAAAAGCGCGGCGTGATAAAGCTTCGGATCAAGTTGCAATGCTTTCTGATAATCAGCGAGTGCTGCGTCGAGATTGCCCTGCGAAAAAGAACCTTCAGCCCTGACCATGAGCGCGTTGGCTTCAACATTTTCTGAAAAAGCGGCGCCTGGTGAACCGTCGGGTGGCAGGCTTTGAATCAACGCTTCGACGACGGGTTCGTTAATCTTCAGCTCCTTCGCCTTGATAAATGCATCGCGCGCGCGGACGCGCAATGCTCTTCTGTCGGGCCCGTCCGCCAGCGCCATCGATTTGGCGATCAGAGCAAATCCCAGATTGAAAACCATTCGAGCGTTCTGCGGCTCAGCGGCTACGATCTTTTCGAGGAGCGGTAAGGCCTCGGTCAGTCTGGTCTGCTTAACCAAAGCTGCGGCCTGCGCTTTCAAATCAGCCAGGCCCTCATTCGTCTGGCAAATTGTGGGTGAAAAAAACGAAGTCAGCAGCAACAGTATCGTCATCGCGGCTGAGCGAATAATTAATCTATATCGAAACATGATTTGCCCCTTTTAAGCGTTTCCCCGTTTACGATCTCCATGTTCGACCTTTTTTGAGCATCGAGAATTGCCGAATTGCAGTGTAGAACTTATTTGTCATTTTGCGGACTCGCGTAAGTTTTCACACACTGCCAACGGCCGCTGCGCCTGATCCAGACATCCATGTATAACCACTTCACGACATAAGGCTGGCCTTTGTTCTTTCCCGAAATCGTGTCCAATCCGATTAAGACGGCTGTATCTCCATAAACCCGCACTTGAATGTCTGTGCTGACCGCCGAATCAACCAGGTCCGCGGGCCGGGATTTGAAGGAAGCGAGGTATTCGGCTTTTTTTGGCCCACCGACGAAAGCAAATTCGTCAGCTAATAAATGATTGAGTATCGCGGCGTCTCCTTTGACATAGGCTTCGTCCCAGGCACGCACGAGATTGCGCAACGCTTGTTCAACTTTTGCATCATCTTTAGTCGGAGTCTGGGCTGAACTCGCAAGCGACAACGTCAACGCGATCAGAATTACTCGACAAACATTCTTCATCTCTTCTTCCTTTCCTACTATTTGTCTTCCACTCTGGCGGCGAACCCAACGATCTTATTGACCGTGTTCCAGTTTCGGGTAGTTCCCGAGACACCGAGCTCTTTCTCGACAAACTGATTCGGATATCCGGACCGGCCGTTCTTTTTCGGACGTGATACGACGAAAGCCGAGCGATCCTGGATGGCAAAGACTTCCAAATTGTCCAGCTTTGAGACCAGTGGCAACCTGGGTTTCGTCGTGGGCGCCGCGGACAGGAAAACCGCGAAGAACATCACATCAGCGCCCGGTTTGATTTTCCGGAAGGGATTCTCCCGGACGAGAGCTTCAAGCTCGGAAAGCTTCAGAATAATAACCGTAACTTCATGGCCCGTTACTTTTTTGAGTTCACTCTCGATCTTTTGGCTGAGCGCCGGTGAATTCGCTCGGGTAAAATTAAAGACTACATTGCCGCTCTGAAGGTAGGTTCGCACACTTCTGAAGCCCAAACTCTCAAAAATCTGACGTAAGACCTCCATCCTGATCATTTTCTGACCACCGACGTTGATCCCACGCAGGAATGCGATGTAGGTAATCATGAGTAAGTTTAGTGAGCTGGATTATCTGAGAGACAAGCCCAATCTGTTAAACCCGGGCCCCAAATTCGCCAACTCCTTCAGCGTATCCGCCCAAATACCTTCTCAAGAAGATCCAAAGACGCTTGACCTCTTTAGCTTGCTGCCGGAACCGCCCCTCGAGTTTGAATCCATTTTTTTCCAGCACTCGCGCGGAACCCGCGTTCAGTTCAAAAACATGAGCCGTCAGACGGACCACCTGCAATTCTCGAAACGCATATTCGACGTAAGCTTTGACGACATCGGTCATGATGCCTTTTCCCCAGAATGGTTTCGCGAGCCAGTAACCGATTTCCGCGCGGTGGGAGGTGCCCGGTTCGAGATTATCTGCGCTGACGATTCCAATCAGTTTGCCGTCTTCGGTACGAATCGCAAACGTCACTTCCTTGCCGCAGCTCCGGGTATGCTCAACTCTTTTTTGGATCCAGGAATCGGCATGGCCTTCCAGGTATGGATACGGAATGTTCAACGTGGTCTGATAGACATCTCTCGAATGAAGATGTTCCAGCAACGCCGCCTTGTCTTCCGGGCGCAGGCTCGACAGATGAATTCCATCACGTACAGTGATTCGATTGTTTTTGACCGGCTCCGGTTCCATCGACTGTGCCTTCCTTTGGCGTGAGAGTATGCCAATTACAGTACTTTATTCCAGAAGAAGCCATCAATTACTTTCGCGAGCGGCGCGCGAACTCTTCATAGAACGTCCGCCGCGAGTGTGTGCTGCCGGTTGAATTTTTTAAGAGGATTAGCAATGAAGCGTCGGTTCTTCGCGGGAATGATTACGATCTCTTTCGTCGCGGTGCTTTTGGGCGTGGCGGTAGTTCGCTCCCGCGCGACTCGCGTGTCCGGCACCGGATCCGCGAGCAGCCCGCAGTCGATGAGAGTCGAAGTGACGCCCTGGGGACGACACAGAAGATGATCGATGAAGCCTCCGCGAAGCTCGCGAAGAGTCGCCAGGCCCAACCCTATCTCAACGGCACGCGCAACCGGCTGATCTCGTTCGAACTCATTATGGAGCGCTGATAAACGGCGCACGCGTTCGATCTGCTGTTCGCCTTTCTCCATCTTCGTCGCCCGGTTCTTCATGGCTCGAGTTCCTGATTTGGCGGTGCCGAGGTAAATAACTTTATCTCCGGCGCGTCGTCCGACAATCTGATCATGCGTTCGAATTTCAAACCGATCTTCCCGAGCAGCCTCGCCGAAGCTTCATTATCCGGCGAAGTAATCGCCAGAACCCGCTCCAGATCAAGCACGTCGCGTGCATACTTCATCACTGCCGCCGCAGATTCGTACGCATAACCCTGCGCCCAGTAATCAGGCAGGAAGGCAAACCCGATGTCGGCATCGGGCAAAATATCACGCCTCAGCAGGCCGCTGATTCCGATCGGCGTACCATCTTCTCTCAACTCAACTTTGTACAACCCGAAGCCATGGCGTTCGTAGCTGGCGATCGGCCCGGTCAAGACGTAGTTGCGTGCCTCATCAAGAGTCCGCACGTTTTTGTCGCCGATATAGCGGAGGAACGAAGGCTCGTTCAGGAGTCGCAATATGAACTCGGCATCGTCGCATGTCAGATGACTGAGAATTAGCCGTTCTGTTTCGAGAACTGTCATTGAGAGATCGTAATGTTAATATTTCCCCATGAATGACAAACAATCTTCCGCCATAGATCAATTTCGAGTGTTGCACGAGTCGGGTTGCTTTGTCCTTCCCAATCCATGGGACGCCGGATCGACAATATATCTCGAACATCTTGGGTTCAAAGCGCTCGCCACCACTTCGGCGGGGTTTGCGTTTTCCAAAGGAATGGCTGACGGGCCGGCTTTCGTTTCGCGGGACATGATGCTTGAACATTTCCGCGAGATTGCATCGGCAACTTCTTTGCCGGTGAATGCGGATTTTCAAAATGGATATGGAGACGAACCTGAAGCGGTCGCGGCGAATGTAAAGCAGTGTATCAAGACGGGCATCGCGGGATTATCAATTGAAGATTCAACCGGCAAAACTCATCAGCCGCTTTACGATTTTGATTTGGCAGTTGAACGCATCAAGTCTGCCCGTGTGGCGATCGACGAGGTGTCAGTACCATCCGCGTCAGCGGATGGGTCAAAAGGCACCTCAACGCCTGCAAGGCCCCGCGTCGTCCTTACCGCGCGCTGCGAAGCCTGGCTGGTCGGCGCTCCAAACCCGCTGCGTACATCGCTCGATCGCCTGGTGGCGTTTGCCGATGCCGGGGCCGATTGTTTGTACGCTCCCGGGGTCAGCAAGCCGGACGAGATCGCGTCGATCGTTAAGACAGTCTCGTCAAAACCCGTCAACGTCCTGGTTTCAACCAACAACTGCAATCTCACCGTTTCGCAACTAGCCGATCTTGGCGTGCGTCGGATCTCAGTCGGGGGCGCACTGGCCCGCGCCGCCTGGGCCGGCTTCATTCGCGCGGCGAAAGAAATTCAAGAGGAGGGCTCATTCAACTCTTTTGGCTCGGTGACCTCCTTTGATGAATTGACTGAGCTGTTTCGCAAGTAAACTCAGGCACTTGCGCTCGCGGTTGCCGATAACCAAACAACGAGTGTTATATTCTCGGAAAGCAGCGGTGACCGACGCTTTACAAACGGTTCTGAGACCATGTCCCTGGAATTTGGAGTTCAGCATCCATGCGTTTTACGCGCCCGCTATTCCGAAAAGCATCTGCGCGAATGGGGGCGGCTCGGCAACCTTCACACCATCCTGACAACCGGAGATCAAAGCGCGCCCAGCGCCGACAAAATTAAGTGGGTCGAAGATGCGGGCGCCGACGTCGAGTTACTGCAGAATGAAACCGCGGTTTGTTCGACTTGCCCCGCATGCCTGCCGGAAGATACCGCGGGCGAAGGCGAGGCTGTCGGCTGCCTGGGTCGAATCAGTTATCCAATTGAAGCCCAGTTCGAGAAGTTTCTCGCCGACCGCGTTCAACTGGCGCTCGATACCCTGGACCAGAGCGACCAGCCTCGGCTGCTTCGCATCCTGGTTGATCCGGAATCGCCGTTTGATGGTGAAGTGACCAAGGAACTGCGGCGGGTGACAACGGCCGGAGGATTAAGATTTTTTGAGTTGCGCCTGCCGATCAGCTTGACGCGCGAAGGCTCGCGCCTGACAACCGACAATATTTTTGATGCGATTGCCGGGTTTCGCTCAGAAGACTCGGAAAAGACCAGTTACACGCGTGAGTTTCCTTTTACGGCAACGGCCGACTACTACGATTTTCTTGATTTACTCCTGCGCAACGACTTGACTGAATCTGAAACCTCTCGCCTGCACGCGCGCAGCCGCAACTATGTACAGTTCCTCCGGCTGCTGGCCGCGCTGGAACGCGCCGAAGCGCTCGGAACACGCGTACTGGTGGATTGAATCAAATGGCTCAATTACTTGATTGTCCCTTCATAGAGAAACCTCTTCGGCGCTCCATCGGGCCAGTACTAATATTTGCTTGCGGACCTAACTAGTTCTTCTTCATGCGTTTGAGAAGATTCGACCATCCTTGTTGACGCCTTGAAAATAGCGCCTATATTTACGGCAACGAACAGGCTCCCTATGACACATCATCTAATGTCTCGGTAGTCAGCCACCTGTGAACGGTTCCCAGCCGAATCGAAAGGAGTGCTTTCAATGTCCTCTCAATACCTTAGACCGGGAATAGCTGCTGCATTCTGTCTCGCGACGTTATTAATTCTGGCCAGGGGTTTCGTGTCGCGCGAACCGTCAGTCCTTGCGGAGCCGCAGGGTGAACGGAAAATCGAAAACATAATTCCCAAGAACGTGCCGATCAGTGTCAGAATTAAAAAAGAGAAAGAAAAGGCTGTTAAGGATCTCAATAATGAGAAATGGGCGCACGACCTTGAACTGGAGGTGACTAATAATGGGAACAACCGTTCTACTACGTTATGCTTCGTTTGATTCTCGATATCGAAGATTCAAATGGGAAGGATTTTTGGGCGAATGTTTACTGGGGGCGAACTGAGTTAGGCGATCTTCGGAATTACGCGACTCCCGAAGACGTATCAATTAAGCCCGGCGAGTCGGTGAGCCTAAAGTTCCATCCAGCATATCTGAAAAAGCTTCACAAGATGCGCCGGGAAGAAGGAAAAGCCTTGCCAACCAGGATCCGAGTAGAACTAAGTCTCCTGACGTTTGGCGACGGCACAGGTTACATGACGAATAACGGTACGCTATATCCCGAAAAGAGTTCGACAAGCGGTCCGTCCGCTTCGCGAACGGTTTTTCGTAGAGCCAATCATTCAGCAAAGCTTAGCAAACGACCAAATGAGGCCCGAGCTTCGTTGGATCTGCAACACAGACTAAATAATCTCTTCAGCGAAAGCCGAAAGAATTTCTTTCGCCGCATGTTTCCCGCTTTGGATGGCGCCGTGAACTGTGCCGATATGCCCGACTGAAAGAGCTTCGCCGGCGAAAAATAATTTATGGTCCAACGGCTGTGAAAGCAATTCCTGGGCTTTGAGACCGTCAACGGGAATGTAACAGTAGGCTCCGCGCGCAAAAGGGTCGTCGCGCCAGTTATGAAAGTACGCAGCTTGCAACTGGCTGCGGATGGCGTCCGGCGGAAGATTGAAGATGCGCATTAATGAGTTAATAGCTTCATCGACTAAGGATGAATCCGGACGCTCATACGCCTGCTGTTTGCCGCCTTCTGCCTTCTGCCTTCTGCCTTCCCTGCTGAAGTCATAACGCGAAGTTAGATATTCCGCCTTTGGTCCGCCAATCCAGCCCACCAATACCGGAGCGCGCACCGGTAATTGGGTCCACCAGGTCGGAAACGGAGCATCAGGACAATGCATGAAGGCGAAATCGGCAAAGTTCGCCGTCTTGTTTTCCTGGTCCGAAAGCTTCACTTCTTCCCAAAAGCTCTCGCGAAAGCACATCACAATCTTGACTACGTTACCCATGGCCAGAACGTCGATTGCCGCCTGCTTAGCCGCCGGCAATTCAGGTGTGAAGCGTACAGCCCCTGCTCTTTCGGGAGCCATCTGAAGGACGCCGAGCGGTAAGGTTATCAATACGGCAGACGCGGTGAACCTTAATGGTTCAGCTGACGCGGCCGGGCTGATAGCGCTCCCATCGTAAACGCCACCGGCACGTTCGCAGATAATTTTGAGGTCACCGTTCGCCCAGTTTATTTCTTTGACGATCACCTTGAGGTGAGTGACTGTGCCGCGCGCTTCAGCTTCAACTCGGAGCGCGTGCGCGAGTGAATCATAGCCCGTAAAAAACCGGAATGATTTGTCACCATCGATCCCGGCTGAGGCTTCATTTTCCTTGGTCAGCCCCTGGATGCCAATCCGTTCAATGTTGGCCGCCTCAAATCCCTCGACATACCTGATGGCCATTGCTTTTGCGCGTTGCGTCTCTTGATCATCAGGCTGAGAGTCCAGGAAATCTTTGAAAGATTGATCACTTTTCGCGGATTTCATCCGCAGCATCAAGCTTTCGATTTTTTCCCAGAAGTCGCTTGTCGTGCTGAGCTTGCCGTTTTCGAAATACCAGTGACGCTCCGCCACTTCGTAAGGCTTCGCCGGCAGTTTGTCTGCAATCTGCCAGAGTTCCGGTGATTCGCCGTGCACAAACTCAGCGCCGAGTTCGATTGGGATTGGTGAATTAGAATCCCGGTGAGTAAAAATACGGCCGCCGACGCGATCGCGAGCTTCCAATAAGGTAACGGGACGTCCGGCGGCGGCGAGATCCCGCGCCGCTGCCAGACCTGCTATGCCGGCGCCGACTATGGCAATCGACCCCCCAGCCCCGGCCTCGCTCATCGCTTCCCGGCGGCCACCTCCCGCCGCGGATCGACTGGAGTAATGCGGCCGGCGTTCTGTCTTTCGATCATCCATTGCGGATAAATCGCCCGCCGGGCCGTCGTACGCGAGAGTTGTTCGACTTCTTCCGCCGTCAACTCGAGGTTTGCCGATTTCAAATTGTCTTCCAGCTGCGACATCTTGTTGGCGCCGATGATGATCGAAGTAACACCCTGCTGCGCCAGCAACCAGGCGAGAGCAACCTGCGCGATGCTGGCGCCTTTCTTTTTCGCAATCACCTCGAGGGCATCGACGGCGTCGAAACCTCGTTCTTCGTCAATCGGGGGAAAATCGAAACCGGTTCTCCGCGCGCCGTCCGGATTAGGATTTTTGCGCCGGTATTTGCCGGACAGAAAACCGCCGGACAATGGCGACCAGGGCAGCAGGCCGAGACCTTCTTCACGACAAAGCGGCAAGAGCTCATGTTCGAGATCGCGTCCGGCTAAGGAGTAATAAGCCTGCAGCGACACAAATCCCGACCAGTCCTTCTCCCGTGACAGCACCAGCGCCTTCATCAGGTGACGCGCTGACCAATTTGAACAACCGAGGTAACGGACTTTGCCCTGGCTCACGACGTCATCGAGCGCGCGCAGCGTCTCTTCCACCGGCGTAAGCAAGTCCCAGCCGTGGACTTGATAAAGATCAACGTAATCAGTATCCAGCCGGCGCAGGCTTTGCTCAATCGAAGCGAAGATGTGCTGTCGCGAGAGGCCGACATTGTTCACGTCGCCAGTGCCCGCCGTCGATGCTTCGCTCATCGCGCCGCGCACCTTCGTCGCGATGATCACTTTGTCACGCGCGACTCCTGAATCTTTCAGGGCCTTTCCCGTAATCGTTTCTGATTCTCCGTATGAATAAACATCCGCCGTGTCAAAAAAATTGATTCCCGCTTCAAGAGAGCGCGCGACCATTGCATTGGCGCCGGTTTGATCGACCACGCCGATGTTGAAGAATTTTTCGCCAAAGGTCATCGTCCCCAGGCAAAGCTCGGAAACCTTCAGCCCGGTTCTGCCCAGTAGTCTGTATTTCATGATTGCTCCTTTCGGATAATCCTAAACCATCCACGAATAAATATGTGAATCGTGATTGCAAAAGAAGTACGTAGCCACCTAATGTGAACGGAAAGTACGCAATTATCATCAGCGACGTAGTAAACCAGTCAATCTGCCAGCACAGCTCAGAGACAACCGCACAATCTACATTGGCAACAAACCAGCCGCAGTTCTTTGAAAGATCGTATGACGAACTGGCGGTGCTTGCCCCTCCAGAGCTCTATTCCTTTTATTTCCCATGAAGTTACGAAACCCAATTTCAACAGGAGACGTTGTTCATGTACAAGAAATTCTTACTTGGAAGTGCTTTCATTTTGATTCTGGCTACGGGAGTTTCGGCGCAAACGGATTGGAGAGGTTTTTACGCCGGCGCCAACGCGGGCGATACGCTCGGCAGATCGACGGCAGACACCAGCACGGTTTTTAGTTCGACTGGATATTTTGCCACCACCAGTGTTCCGGCAATTGCGACCGCCGGCCGGCAGAAATTGCGGCCGAACGGTTTCAACGGCGGCGGCGAGGTTGGCTTCAATGCTCAAACCGGCCACTGGGTCTACGGTGCCGAAGGTGATTTCGGCGTCATGCGCCTGCGCCAATCGCAGAGCACGACGGCTGTTTATCCCTGCTGCAGTCCAACCGCTTTCACGGTGACTCAATCAATTAAGACGAGTTGGTTGTTAACGGCGCGGCCTCGGTTTGGTTACACGACGGGTCATGCGTTGTTATACGGAACCGGCGGCGTCGCCGTAACGAAACTGAATTACCAGGCTGTATTCACGGATACGTTTGCGACCGCTCATGAGAATGGCGGCACAAACCAAAGCAAGACTGGGTGGACGGCCGGCGCCGGCGTCGAATATCAACTGCCAAGCAACAAACACTGGTCAGTCAAAGGCGAGTACTTGTACGCAGATTTCGGCAGGGTCACGACGACGAGTACGAATCTTACGGCTTTTACGCCGCCGATCGCCTTCCCTTCAAATGTTTTCACCCATAGCGACAAACTGCATGCGCACATTCTGCGCGGCGGGATTAACTACCGCTGGTAATTGACGGCGGAACAGTCAGGAGGGTGCATTCTATGCACCCTCCGACTTTTGAGAGCCCCTTCCTGACTGTGATCTCATTGAGAGGCAACGAGTCAATTCCGTTAACCTCTCAGGTCAGGAAGGGGGCTAGCTCCCGGCTCTTGTCAACTTTGAATACTCAGTGCTCGCCTCGGCGCTGCAAGACTTTCATGTAAAGAAACAAGACACACCGCCGGGCCTGCTAATGATCGACAGCCGGGTTCGTGCGATCACTAATCCTTCCGCCGTTACGTTTTCCTTACATTGTCTATCGAAATTTTGGAAGGAGCATTGTTCGCCTCGCGAGAGAATTCCCGGGCATCGTGATTGCAACAGCTCTCGTAAATAAACGAATAGCCGGACAGGGAGGTGCAATCATGGTAATCAGGATTCTGATGGTGGGGTGTCTTTATTCGGCTGATCGAGCTGAACTTGCACAAAGCTTGTGACGTCCGCCAACCAGGTGGGCGCAAAATAATTACGAGCAATTCTTTGCGTTTCTAAAAATCCAGCCGCACGCCGACGCGTATCTGCCGCGGGCGCAGTGTGCGCGAAGGCACCAGGAAGTTGTCCACAAAATTTTGCACCGAAGCCGGCGAAGAAGACGACGAGAAAGCGCTGAAGTCGATGAATTCGCTGCCAAAGCTGAAAACGGTTTTGTTGAGCACGTTATCAAATTCAATTACCGGACGCAGGCGCACTCGTTCACTCAATCTGAATTCCCGCGATAGGTTGAAATCGAGAAGGAACTGGCCGGGACCAGTGCCGGCATTGCGCCGAAGGTTTCCTGATTGGCCGATCGCCGGTAACGAGAACTGGCTGAGAATCGATGCGTCGATCGGTTGGCCGGGCTCTCGCCATCTCAAAGTATTCAGGTCACCGGAAAAATTGGGCCGGTCATTGCTGATATCGTCCAGGCTGCGATCGTCGCCGCCTAAACCAATATTGAAGGGCGCGCCCGAAGCCAGCCGCAGAATCGGGGCGAAGCGCAGGTGGCCCAACCTTCGTGGTGTATCAAACGTCCCCGAGAGCGCAAAGCGATGACGGCGATCCAGGAGACTGCGCGAGCGCTCGCGTTGGAAATCTCCCGGTATCAAGGCATCTGAGGTATTAACGATGCCGTCATCGATCAAATGTGGAAGCGTGTACACCGCGCGAAAAGAAAAACCGGCGCCATTCTTTGCGCCGTGAAACCGCTGCCGCAGTTCCAGAGTCAGTCCGTGATAGAAACTATTGCCGGCCGGAATCAGTTGCTCAATTTCGGTTCTTGAAGGATCGGGACGCAGGTTGTTAAGAGTGGCGAGCGCGGCGTTCAACGAACTGTTGGACGATACACTGTTGAGATTAATAACTGAAATGCCAACGCCCGATTCAGTCACGTGACCGATCGCGTTCGGATCTGTCGAATGCGCCGGGTCGGCGAAACCGAGCACAAAGCGCACCAGGTCACCGGGATTCGAGCCGTTTAAGATTGGCCGTATCCCGCCGGGAACGATTAGGAAATTGGCAAAGTCGCGAGACGCCAGATACTCGGTAAAGTTCTTGAAACCCGCCGGCAGGCGCGGGGCGTTCACGTTGAATTCGCGCCACAAATGTATGCCGCGATTCCAGCTATAGTTTGCCTCAAAGACAAAGTCGTGTCCGATTTGTCGCTCCAAACCAACGTTCGCCTGATAACTTTCAGGGATGCGCAGATGAGGATCGAGGCGGCGCGAGAATCCTGAGTTCAACACCCCAAGCTGTCTCACCAATGATGAATCAGCCGTGAGCGTTTGCGGAAAGTGGAAATTCACCGCGATGAACGCTCGGCGCTGCGCTTCGTTTAAGGCCCGGTGAGTAATCGCGTCTGTCAGCGAGTCGGTGTCGAAGAAAAGCTGCTGCGCGCCGAGGGTAAAATCATCGATGGTGCGCAACAGCGCGCGGTTATAAAACATTCCGGCGCCGCCGCGAATGACGGTCTTGCCGGACTTGAACGGATCGTAAGCGAAAGCGAGGCGCGGCCCGAAGTTGTTAAGATCACGCAGGATGCTTTCATCTTCCCAGCGCAAGCCATAACTGAGCATCAAGTTTGACCGAAACCGCCATTCGTCCTGCGCAAACAATCCGAGATAGGTATTCCGCTGGGTCGAACTAGTCTGAAAATTCTGGCGAAAGCGGCTGGGTATACTCGCGAGAAAATCACCCGCACTGTCGAAGCTCCACGTGCCCGAGGCGTCGCCAAGGTCAATAAAAGTTGATTTGACGTGCTGGACGTCGGCGCCGAATTTCATTGAATGCGCGCCGTGAACGTACGAAAGGATCCCCTGAATTTGAAGACGCGTCTCGCGCCGGCCGGTTGCGCCGCTCGTCGAAGTGCCGGCGGTCAGCGTACCCGAACTTAAATTCAGCGAGTCTTTGATACTCACCAGCACCACCGACCTGGTCGTTCCTCCGGTTGCTTTGACCGCCGGCGTCAAACGCGAGAACTGAAAACGAGTTTCGGCGACCGCCCTGGCGGAGAATACATAACTGTCGGAGTACGCAATCGCATCGGTGTTTCGGGTCTTGCCAATCAGGGCCTCAGCCAGCCGGTTTCCTCCGCCAAACTGGCGCAGGTTGTTAAGCCGGCCCAATTGAAGAAGAAAACTTCCGTTGTGGAGGTCGCTGAATTTGTGATCAACACGCGCCGTAAAAATATGGTTGCGTTGCGGCGTGTTAACAAAGCTGCGAAAAGGTGCGATCCCGTTTATGGCTTTCAGGGCCGGCGAGCCTGAGGGAATGGTCTCATCACGCCGGGCGGAGACGTTCGTCGGCGCCGGCAATGGAAATAGCGAATTCTGATCTACCGGAATCAGCGCGTCGATCAAAGTCGAGTCAAGAAAAGTGTCGTACTCGTATGAAGTGAAAAAGAAAGTGCGATCGCGTCCGCGATAAATTTTCGGAACAACCAGTGGCCCGCTAAAAGTGAAACCGGGATCGTGCTCCTGCAATGGCAGCCGTCCGGCCCCGAGCGAATTGTTCTTCCACGTATTGGCGTCCAGCGATTCGTCGCGGAAGAAATAATATGCGCGTCCATGAAATCGATTCGATCCGCCGCGCGTTCGCAGGTTGACGCGCCCGCCTGAAGCGCGGCCATACTCAGCTGCGAACTGGTTTCGAATTATCTGAATTTCTTCGACGGCTTCGATTGACGGAGTAAAGCGCTCGCGCGCCGCGCGGTCGTCATTATTGTCCAGTCCGTCAATGGTGATGTTGTTCGAGTAGGCCGGACCGCCGGAAAGCGAAAAGATCCCCGCTTCTTCCGGCGTGCTGCGCGAGCTGGCGCGGTCCAGGGCCAGGTCGCGAGTCGTGAGAGGTTCCTCGCTGACGCCACCCAAAGTGAAAATCAGATCCAGCGGCGACCGGGTGTTGACCGGCAGCGCTTCGATTTCTTTCGTGGTAATGGTTCCACCGACGACAGTTCGCGTCGTATCAACCTGAGGTGCCTCCGTCGTAACGACGACGACGGCCTTTGTCGTGACCGTTGCCGGCTTCAGGATGAAATCAAGCTGAACATTCTGGCCGGCGATCGTGACGACACCGGTCTTTTCTTCCGCGGCGAAGTTCGCAAACGACGCCCTGATGTCGTAAGTGCCCGGCTCAAGTTGAATTATCGTGTAGCGACCATCGCCGTCGGTAACCGCGGTGCGCATGACTTTCGTCGCCAAAAGCTTGGTCGTGACCATCGTTCCGGGAATGATTGCTCCATTTTGATCAGTCACCCTTCCGCTGATGGTGACTTTATCAAGGTCCTGGCAATTTGCTGTACGCGAAGCAGCGCACACAAAGGCATTTATAGACAGTAACAGAACGAAAATTTTTAAAGAGAGGCGCATGGGAGTACGCAGCGAACAGGAGGAGATTCGAAGGTCGAATCTCACGGTCTCACGCTTCAGTATCCTAAAGCTCGTGTCAATCAGAGACTTAAGAGTTGGAATATTCGAATTGAGAGTGAAGCAGTTAGGATGGCTTGCTACGTGGGGCGCAACTCGGCGCACTCAATTATCCCGATCATAGAAAAGTCTGCACTTATGTCTTCGAAGGCTAAGAAGCTAACGGATATGCCGGGCTGTGACTTCATTTCTAGCGGTTCTGTCTCCCACCGGCCGCCCGGCGTTTGACCGAAACCGAGCGAGTGATCCTATTTATCGGTACCAGCGCGCCCGCCTCGGGCGGTGGCGGTTCGGTGAAGTGAGAAAACTCTTCGGCGTGTGTTTGCAGATATTGGAAGAAGCGTTCGAACTCGCGCTGCATGGCGTCCATTTTCTCGCGCATGTTGAGGATGATTTCCACGCCGGCGAGATTAACGCCGAGGTCTCGTGTTAGTGAGAGGATGATTTCGAGCCGCTCGAGATCGCTGTCCGTGTAAAGACGCGTGTTACCTTCGGACCGCGAAGGTTTCAGCAGTCCTTCGCGCTCATAAAGCCTCAGCGTCTGCGGATGGATTTCGAACTGTTCCGCCACGGCGCTGATCGTAAAAGTTTTGGCCCGCTTATTCATTTCCGATTGCCAATTGCCGATTGCCAGTTGTTACGCAGGCAGCGTGATTCCGACCAATCGTCAATTGAAAATCGGAAATCGGCAATGCTATTCCAGTCCCATCGTCACTCTCGGATTCTCGCCGTTCATCTGAGCGTACTTTCGTAGCAACTCTTTTGTCTCTTCCGAAATAACTTTCGGCAAAACCACTTGCACTTCTACAAATTGATCTCCGTGCGCGTTCGGATCGCGCAACGAAGGCGCGCCGCGGCGACGCAAGCGGAACTTCTGTCCTGATTGGGTGCCCGGCGGAATGCGTAATTGCGCCTTCCCGGTCACGGTTGGGACTTCGATCTTAGCGCCCAGCGCGGCTTCCGGAACGGTGAGCGGAACAGTTACATAGATGTTATCGCCCTTACGCGTGAAATGTTTGTGGCGGCCCACGTTGGTAATGATATAGAGGTCACCCGGCGGCGCGCCCAGACGCCCGCCTTCGCCTTTGCCGGGAATGCGCACGCGCGACCCAGTATCTACTCCCGCAGGGATGCGCACTTTCACATTTTCGGTTTTAGTCAACGTGCCTTTGCCTTTACAGAGCGAACATGGCGCGCGTCGTTTTCCTGTACCGCCGCAATCAGGACACTCCTGGGTGAATCGCAGACGGCCACCCGCTCTCTGGACTTGCCCTGAGCCTTTGCAAGTCGAGCACACCATCAATGGTCCGCCCGTATCGCCGGCGCCGTTGCAGCGCGAGCACTGCTCAGATCGATTCACGGTGATGTTAGTTGTGAGCCCGGTGATCGCTTCTTCAAAAGTCAGCGCCAGCGGCATTTCAATGTCCGCGCCTCGCTGCGGCTGCGGCCGCGGCGGCTCGCGCTCGGCCTTGCCGCCGAAAAGATCGGCGAAGATGTCCCGGAAACTTGTGCCGCCGCCCGTTCCGGGTGTCGTGGTGGTGCTCCAATCGAATCCGGAAAAGTCGAACGGTGCGCCGCGAGTATATGGCGAACCGGCGCCGCTGGCCGCGGCGTTGGCAAGATTGTCAGAGTATTCGCCGAAGCGATCGTAAACCTTACGCTTCTTGGGATCGGAAAGCACATCGAACGCTTCGCTCATTTGTTTGAAGCGCTCTTCGGCCGTCTTGTCGCCGGGATTTACATCAGGATGGTACTTGCGCGCCAACCGCCGATAAGCCTTCTTGATCTCTTCCGGCTTGGCGTCACGCTTGATGCCGAGGACTTTGTAATAGTCTTCTTTGGCCATCAGTTACATTTTCGATCGCCGATTGCCAATTGCCGATTGGTCGCAACTCACTAAGCACGAGAAACCACACTCAACTTAGCATCCCAACCAATCGGCAATCGCAAATCGGAAATCGGAAATCTATTTGTTCTCGTCTACATCGACGTATTCAGCATCGATGACGTTGTCTTCACCACCGCCCTGGCCAGTTGACGACGCCCCGGCGCCGGACGCTTGCTCAGCCGTTTCCTCGGTCGGAGCCGAACCGGTCTGTTGATACAGGGCTTCTGCCATTTTGTGCGAGGTGGTTTGCAGCGAATTGAACGCCTCGTTCATTCGCTCGACGCTCCCTTCCTCGATGGCTTTCTTGGCATCGGCAATGGCCGATTCGACCTCGCCGGCCACAGCGCTCACCTTCTCGCGATTTTCGTTGAGGGTCTTTTCCATTTGATAGATCAGACCATCGAGACGATTGCGCGCTTCGATTTCTTCGCGCTTCCTGGCATCGTCTGCCGAGTGAGACTCAGCATCGCGCATCATCTTGTCGATTTCGTCTTTACTGAGACCGGAAGACGAGGTGATGGTGATCTTCTGCTCGCGACCTGTGCCCATGTCTTTGGCGGACACATTGACTATGCCGTTGGCATCGATGTCAAAAGCGACTTCGATTTGCGGCATCCCGCGCGGCGCCGGCGGAATTCCCACCAGATGGAACTTGCCGAGCGTCCGATTATCCACCGCCATAGGGCGCTCGCCCTGCAACACGTGCACTTCGACTGACGTTTGATTGTCCGAAGCGGTGGAAAAAATTTCCGACTTGCGCGTTGGGATCGTTGTGTTGCGCTCGATCAGTTTTGTTGAGACACCGCCCAGAGTTTCAATGCCGAGGCTCAGCGGGGTCACGTCGAGCAACAGAATGTCAGTCTTCTCGCCCGCCAGTACGCCGGCCTGCACTGCAGCGCCCACGGCAACTACTTCATCGGGATTGACGCTCTTGTTCGGTTCTTTGCCGAAAAAGCCTTTGACCAATTCCTGAACTTTCGGAATGCGGGTCGACCCGCCAACCAGCACAACTTCGTCAATCTTCTTCGAATCGATCGCCGCGTCCTTCAAAGCCTGTTCAACCGGCGGCATTAACCGTTTGAAGATTGGATCCGCCAATTGTTCAAACCGCGCACGGGTCAGTTTCATCACCAGATGCTTGGGCCCTGATTGATCTGCGGTGATAAATGGCAGATTGATTTCTGTCTCCATCGTGGAGGACAACTCGATTTTCGCTTTCTCAGCGGCCTCTTTCAGCCGTTGCAAAGCCATCTTGTCTTTTGAAAGATCGATGCCCTGATCTTTCCTGAACTCTTCGATGATCCATTCAATCAATCGCTCGTCGATATCGTCGCCGCCGAGATGCGTGTCACCATTAGTGGACTTGACCTCGACGACGCCCTCGCCGACTTCAAGGATCGAGATGTCGAAGGTCCCACCGCCAAAGTCGAACACGGCAATGGTTTCATCCTTTTTCTTGTCCAGACCGTAGGCGAGGGCTGCCGCGGTTGGCTCGTTCACGATACGCATAACTTCGAGGCCGGCGATTTTTCCCGCATCTTTCGTCGCCTGGCGTTGCGAATCGTTAAAGTAAGCCGGGACGGTGATCACTGCTTTTTCGACCTTTTGGCCGAGGTAATCCTCAGCCGATTGCTTCATTTTTTGCAGAATCATGGCCGAGATTTCCGGCGGACTCCACTCTTTACCACCGGCCACGATGCGCACGTCGCCACCACTGCCCGTCCCCTGAACTTTGTACGGGACCTGTTTGATTTCTTCGCTTACTTCGTTGAAGCGGCGTCCCATGAATCGCTTGATCGAATAGATGGTATTTTCGGGATTCGTCACCGCCTGTCTCTTGGCGACCTGGCCAACCAGCCGATTGCCGTCCTTGGCGAAGGCGACGACCGACGGAGTGGTCCGGCCACCCTCTGAATTTGTGATAACGGTCGGCTCGCCACCCTCCATCACGGCCACGACCGAGTTAGTTGTTCCCAGATCGATTCCAATAATCTTGCTCATATCTCGCTTGCTCCAGTTGTCTTAATTCCACCCTCGCTAACGCTTAGGGCAGGTTGAATACAGGCTTAATATAATACCTGAGTGTATCATTGTCAACTTTAGAAGTCCCTTTTCAAAAGCCGATTAAGGTGCTGTTTGCGAGGCAGGTTCCGAAACAAACCTTCTAACGTCGCTCGTCATTCATCAGCCGAGAAACAAAGAAAACGTAGTGCACTCCGGAGAAGATTGCCAGGGCGAAGACCGCAGTGTAAAGAGTCGGCAAGTAATAACCAGCTCCGATTCTTACTCGCGCTGCCAGCATTACAGCAGCAACGGCAACTATCTGCACCGCAGTGCTGACCTTTCCAGGGAAGGAAGGTCGGAAATTGCGAAATCCGGTGACGATATTTATCGCCGCGGCGCCGATCAGTATGAACACGTCGCGGCTCAGGACGGTTATGGTGACCCAAAAGGGAATGGGAAGATGGCGAGGCAGAGGCGTAGGAAATACGCCGCGCATTGAAAGCACAACGAACGAAGTCACCAACATCAGCTTGTCGGCGATCGGATCCAAAATTCGTCCGAGCTGGGATTGTTGGCGAAACCGGCGCGCAAAAAGGCCGTCAAGTCCGTCGGTGATTCCGGCGATCACAAATATCAGCAGCGCCAAAACAAACCTTTGGTAAAAAAGCATTGAGACAAAAACCGGAATCAGGACCATCCGAATGATAGTCAAGACATTTGGCAGGGTGATGATCCGAGAGGACATCAGAACATTTGAGATTTTCGATTGCCAATTTGCGATTGATCATCGGCCATGCATTTCAAAGAGGCCGCGATCGAAATCGCAGGAGTCGTAACGTCAAAGCGCGGACCGCAGTTCCAACAACGAGATTTCAGGCGGGCATCCGTAACGAATCGGCAGGACGACTGTGCCGAGTCCGCGCGTTACATAGATTTGTGTCTGACCTCGCCGCCCAAGTCCCCGAAGTAATCGGCGGCGTGGTCGCCCAGAACGGTTCTTTTCGGCTCGGAGGGTTACCTGTCCTCCATGCGTATGTCCGCTGAGAACCAGATCAACCCGGGCACGCGCAGCTCGTCGCAAAATAATGGGATTATGAGCCAATAGCAGCTTCATTTCGTCTTCGCGCGAGCCGGCAAGGGACAAGGACAGATCTTCGAGCCCAACCATCGTGTCGTTCACACCCGCGAGCCAGAAAGACTCTCCGCGTAAATCGACGCGCATGCCTTCATTGATGAGCACGCGGATCCCTTCCGCGTGGAACAGGTCAGCGATCAGAGCGGCGTCAGTCCAATGATCGTGATTTCCAAGGACCGCATATACGCCATGCCGAGCCCGCAAACGTCCGACCACCTCGGCGCAGGGGGCCGCATAGACGCGGTCGTGCGAAATGTAGTCACCAGTCAGCGCGACAAGGTCGGGGTGAAGATCATTGGCGGCTTCGACAGCTCGCTCCAGGTGTTTCGAATTGGTTAATGGGCCGTAATGAAAATCTGAAAGATGAACAATGCGAAAACCGTCGAGCTCCTTTGGTAACCGACGAAGCTGGATCTCCTGCCGTTCAATAACCAGCATAAACGGCTCGGTCAGAGCGACCCGAGCCATTTGACTCAGCGTCGACTTGATTGCTCGCAGGCGAGTCGGCTCCTGCTCAGCAAAGCGTTTCGGCCGACGGCCCCAACGTGTTGGAGTTGTCATTCGTGCTAATTCTTGGGGGAAGTTGCTGGCTCACTCGCGTTACGGGCCGCTTGCGCGCTACGAAATCAAAGCTTGCGCATTATAGTGTTCGTCTCGGCATATGGCAAAGAAGCCCGAGGGGAAAAGTTTGCGGGCGACGCTAAGTCGTTATGCCACGGTAACTTTGTCCGACAAATAAACATCCTGAATGGAGTTGAGAAGTTGCACGCCTTCATTCATCGGTCGTTGAAATGCCTTTCGTCCCGAGATCAAACCCATACCGCCGCCGCGTTTGTTAATCACCGCTGTGCGGACGGCGTCTGCCAGATCGCTGGCGCCTTTCGATTCGCCGCCGGAATTGATCAAGCCGATGCGACCCATGTAGCCGTTCGCGACCTGGTAACGCACCAGATCAATTGGATTATCCGAGGTTAGTTTGTCATATACCAGTTTGCTGGTCTTGCCGTACGACTTGCCGAGTTCCTTTTCAACTGCCGGATAGCCGCCGTTGCGGTCGGGCAGCTTCTGCTTGACGATGTCGGCCTGAATGGTGACCCCAAGATGATTTGCCTGGCCGGTAAGATCCGCCGCCGAATGCATGTCGCCTTCCGGAGTTTTGAATTTCGAATTGCGCAGGTAACACCACAGGATGCAGGCCATTCCCAGCTCGTGCGCGAGCGCGAAGGCGTTGGCAATCTCCGTGATCTGTCGTGTTGATTCGTCCGATCCGAAATAGATGGTTGCCCCAATCGCGACTGCGCCCAGGTTATGAGCCTCTTTCACGGTACCGAACAAAACCTGATCGAATTTATTAGGCAGCGTCAGCAGTTCGTTGTGATTTATCTTAACGATGAAGGGAATCCTGTGGGCATATTTTCGCGCGACTGATCCGAGCACGCCAAATGTCGATGCGACGCCGTTGCAACCGCCTTCGATCGCCAGCTGCACAATTTTTTCCGGATCGAAATATTCCGGATTGGGAGCAAACGATGCGCCAGCCGAGTGTTCGATACCCTGATCCACCGGCAGGATCGAAAGGTAACCGGTGCCGGCGAGTCTTCCATGAGAAATCAGCGACTGCAAAGATCTGAGCACTGCAGGCGAACGATCAGATTGGGCTACAACACGATCGATGAAATCGGGACCGGGCAAGTAAATTTGCTCTCTCGGAATTGTGGTTGACTTATGATCAAGAAGTGTCCGTGCCTGATCGCCGAGGAGCTCCTCGATTCTGTTGATCGTCTGGTT